>Ga0187893_10007610_pt1 | contig 17627 bp, 20 predicted proteins | sample MA1701074metaG_FD_139574 | JGI IMG/M metagenome (GOLD analysis project Ga0187893, IMG submission 139574) | White microbial mat communities from a basaltic lava cave in the Kipuka Kanohina Cave System on the Island of Hawaii, USA - MA170107-4 metaG ... | reverse complement strand
CTGAAGCTGCCTAAACGAAACGTTGCTTGTCGCCGAGACGCTGTGCCGAGCTTACTTCGATTCGGCGGCTCCTTCTACCGACACATCGCAGCTGCCGAACTTAAGTCCGACAGGCTGCTAGGCCTAGCACCTACTCTTCATCGGGTTAGTTTCACAGGCGAGTGAGAGGGGCAAACAGTCGGGAGGAGGCTGACCTTGAGATTTGAGCGAATAAGGGCGGGTTTCGTCTCCCTGCGACAATCAAGTATGCCGGCGCCCGTGGCGGCAGGGCCACGTGCCGTGGAAACCGGCACAGGTGAGGTGCTTTGTACCTACATGGTCCAGTCGGCGATGGGGATCAACGATTTTGTCCCCACGTTGTCACGCTCCAGAGATGGAGGCGAATCATGGCAGGAGCAGGGTCCGCTATGGCCTCATCTACGAACAACACACTCCCTCTTCGGCTCGATCAGTCGCACTGATTCAGGTCAATTGTTTGTTTACGGAAGTTCCACCCCGATTACTCGCTCAGGAGAAACTTTCTGGTGCGATGCGACCCAGGGACTCAAGCAGAATGAGCTCTTCTGGGCCAGCTCAAAAGACGACGGGCGGAACTGGACAGAACCTCAACGCATACCCCTGCGGATCCCTGGCGCTGCAGAGGCTCCTGGGCCGTTATGCATCACGCAGAGAGGAAGATGGGTGGCCTGCTATGCGCCCTACAACACGTTCGATTCCAGCGTCAGCGTCGATCGTGGACAAATTGTCTTGATAGCCAGTGACGATGGCGGCATCACATGGCAGCACACAGCGATGCTCCGTTTCCCGGAGCCGAATGCCGGCGGGGCAGAAGCCTGGGTCATCCAGCTGACAGACGGTCGGCTTCTGGGAGCCTCGTGGCATCTGGATCATCGCGGCCAAGCAGAGTACCCAAATCCATACGCTCTTTCTATGAATGAGGGAAAGAGCTGGTCGCGGACGCGCTCCACGGGCATCAACGGGCAATCTACCGCGTTGGCAGCCCTTCCACCTGACCGCGCTCTCTTTGTCCACAATCGCCGCAAGCAGGGCGAGGCAGGCGTCTGGATGTCTGTCGTGAAGCCCACCGCGGAGGATTTCGGCGTGCAACATAGCGAGTCTGTCTGGCGGGCTGAGACCTCGACCCAGACGGGTACTTCCGGCGAGCACATGCAGTGGACCGATTTTGCGTTTGGTGAGCCCTCCGTGGTTGTCCTCTCCGATCAAACCCTATTGGTGACCTTTTGGTGCGTTCAGCCGTCGGGACGAGGTATCGGGTATGTGAAGCTAAGAATCGTCGAATAGGCCGAATCCGTCGATACCCCCGGTTTCAATTTTCCTCTGCCATCCGAACCCCTAGCGTCTCAACTTCGGCTCCTGTTCGCGGTCGTCCAGGCATTCGGGACGCGCCTTCCATGGTATTTCTCTGCGATCAGCTTATGGCGCCAAGCCAGCAAAGTTTTAGTGACGATTGTCGCTGCGACAGCCGTTTATGCCCTCACGTCTTGGCACTGACTGCCAGCCAGCGGCGCTAATGATTCTTGAATAGTATTCGGCGACAGCCGATCTGTTCCCGAAGAACTGATTCTGCTCCAAAAAAGGACCTCAAGGAGTTGCTTGTTGATGCCGGTTCACCCATCCAGCAAAGGCCATAACCACGAATTGAAATGGATGGAAAGCTAAGCCCATGCGTGGAGAGTATCACTGCGAAGTGAAATCACGCTTGCAAAGTGAATCGATCAGATCGAGTTCTTGAACACCACGGGGTTTTATACACGAATCAGGCCATCCGAGTACGGGGCCAAGAGCGTCATGTACGTATGAGGGACGCCGCAAGTTGTCATGCTGTACAAGTTATTTATTATGAATTAGTTATGGGTGCGGAGAGAGTGGGATTCGAACCTTGTCTTTGTATTGGTGCTCAATAACTTGTTGATTCTTCAAAACGCAGGTATCGCTCGAAACGCAACAATCGCAAATCTGAGGCACGTATGAGGCACGTGGAAATCTCGCCGCACGCCAGGCCCTGCTTTTGCACCAATCTGCTGTGCCCAGACTTCCCTTCTGTCTCTGGCAAATTTATACGGTGACCGATTCGGCAGCTCACGGTCCCGCGAAAGCAAGGCATTCTGATGGATTCCGCAGAAAAACGATCAGTGAGCCCATCACTTCCCGTTTTGGAACTGAACGGTGAACGACTTCAGGGCGTGTAGCCTTGCCGAGTTCACGACTGACAACGATAAGAAAATCTTCGCAGACTCAGGCAGCGATCGGTGTCTGGTACAAGCCTCGACAGTGAGATTGCCATCGATAGGACTTCAGATTCACGACCGGTAGTCATCGGACCATGATGCCCATCGATCAGGGCCATCGGCAAACATTGACCTAGTTCCCCAATTGAGTCAGTCGCAGCAGTCTCCCGGTCAGTTTTGAACAGTATGCACTTCGGCTTCGGCTTAATGATAGCTGGAACAGGCAGTCGCTTGCCTGCCTGCATCATTCTACTAAGGAAAGGAGTTATCTATGGCTGGTAAGAACACAGCAGTGTTCGGGATCTATACGACCCGGCGCAGCACGGAGAATGCTGTTGACTCGCTGAAGATCGATGGATTCCGGAACACAGACATCTCGGTCCTGTTGCCGGAAAATGAAGGGACAAAGGACTTCGCACACGAGAAACAAACGAAGGCTCCGGAAGGAGCGGTCGCGGGTGCCGGCACCGGAGCAGTGCTTGGCGGAACGCTAGGCTGGCTGACTGGGATCGGAGCACTCGCGATCCCGGGTCTGGGACCCTTTATTGCCGCCGGGCCGATCATGGCCGCTCTAGCGGGTGCAGGAGTCGGTGGCGCTCTCGGAGGAGTGACTGGCGCTCTGGTCGGGATGGGCATTCCAGAATATGAGGCCAAGAGATACGAAGGCCGTATCAAGGACGGCGGTATTCTGCTTTCGGTCCACTGCGACGATTCCTCCTGGGTGAAGCGGGCAAAAAAGATCCTGGAGCGGACCGGTGCCAACGACATCTCATCGGCAGGGGAAGCCAGTGCTGATTTTGCCAAGAGCGATAGGCCTGCTCCACGGAGATCTCAGCGTGCGGCGATGTACAGCGGGGTTGACCGCCGGCAGTTCGATCCCTCCTATCGATACAACGGCGTTGAAAGACGGCGTGAGGCTCAGGTTTTGTAGGTGAAACCCCGAATCTGAAAAACTCCCCATGAAACAATGGGGAGTTTTCTAAGTTTCAAGATAGAAACGCCCCGGCTCACGCCTCTCTATCACTCTCTCCTGTCACACTGAGATTATTAACAACCTTACGAACGCCGTTCACGGTCTGTGCAATCTTTTCGGCCAGTAGTTTTTCGGCTCGGCTTGAAACGGTGCCCGCCAAGGTGACGGTCCCTTCAAGTGAATGGATTTGAAGCGTATTGAGAGAAAATGCCTTTGTCGAATAAAGCTCAAACTCCACTCTCTTGGCGAGTTTGTCTTCCGGCGTCGCGTTCGTGGGGGTCGTAACGCTAAGATTGCTCACCACGCCAGTCACACCCTGAACTCCCCAAGCAATTTGTTGAGCCAGGTTTTTCTGACTCTCCGTCTCAACCACTCCGTTGAGACTCACCTTCCGTTCCCGGACGACCAGCGCAATCGGGATGTCCTTCAACTCTGGACTCTTACGAAGAGCTTCTTCGGCGATCATCTTGATTTCCAAGTCGGCTACGCGGTCGGTAAGACGACTGGCTTCCGGATTCGGCCGCGTTCCCGGATCGACAATCAAGTTGTTCTGGAGTTCCTTAACGCCTGAGGTGTCCTTTGCAATTGCTCCCGCCATTGCTTTGACTTCTTCCGAAGGTACCTGCCCGGCGAGACTGACTGTTCCTTGCTTGGCGCTCACGTCTATGTCGAACGGTGAAACATGCTTGGACAACATCAGCGCCGTCTTCACCTTGGTTGAAGTCGCCGCGTCTTCCGAGGACTCCTTGATTGAGGACCAGGCGGCTTTGACTGATCCATTGTTCCCCTGTACGTAGTACCAGACTCCAATCGCAAGGAAGAAGATGACTACTACTGCGAGGACAGTCCCAAGTACGCTCTGGCCTTTTTGATCAGCGGATGCGTTCATGATTTTCTCTCCAAGTTTGAAGATTTGTATTGAAAGTAGCAGGGCCGCGTCATCAGCGCTGGTCAAAATTGCTCTCACCCCGGCTGTTCTGGGTGGGCGTTCAATTCTGCACAGCACCCCCACGACTATTCAGCCAAAGTAGGAGAGTCATGGTTAGTACTAATTGGGTGAGGTGCTTATGCAGATCCATCATCGAGTGCTGTTTCTCTGTTCGATCCTCCTGACTCTTCCCGGCTTATCCTCGGAGGCCTTGGGCCAAGGACGCAACCGGCAACTGACCGGAACTTGGAATCTCGATACGTCTCGTAGCGATGACGTTCGTGCCGCAATTGATCGGGCCACCATCAATCGGAATACGAATGCGGATCGCACTCGTCAACGACTGGAGGATCGGCTTCAGCCACCCGACTCGTTGTCGATTGAACAGTCTGGCCGGCGCATAAGTCTTGCATCCTCAACAGCGCCGCAAGTGAGTTTTGACGCTGATGGCAGGGCCCGGTCCGAAACGAATGCTAATGGACGCACCATACAAACGACGGCGAGTTTGAATGGTTCGGTCCTGACCATTCGCACTCAAGGAGATCGCGCCAGCGACTTTCAGGTCACCTTTCGACCTGTGGACAATGGGCGCAGCCTTCAAGTGACCCGCAGGCTCTACAACGATCGACTAACCCAACCGCTCGAAACCCTGAGCTTCTATACGCGCTCTTCAGATGTCGCGCGATCGGATATCAATTCAAACGTGTACCCCAACACGACCACGGCCGCCCGTAGGGATAACCGGCGCCGTAACAATGTCTCCAACATCCCCGCGGACACGATATTGACCGCCACTCTCAATGAATCCCTGAATACAAGGGAAGCAAAGGATCAGGATCGTTTTACGCTCACCGTAAACTCACCTTCGCAATACAGCGGCGCAGTGATTGAGGGTTACTTGACTCGTGTCGAACGCTCTGGAAGGGTTACCGGCAGTCCAGAAATTGGCTTTGAGTTCGACACCATCCGATTGCGTAACAGTGGCACCTATGATTTCTCGGGCTACATTGAACAAGTGCGCACACCGACCGGCGACAAGGTCAAGGTGGACAATGAGGGCAGCGTCAAGGAAAAGAGCGGTCAGACTGAGCGCACGGTCGTTCGTAGTGGCATCGGTGCGGCAATTGGCGCGATCATTGGCGGCATTACAGGCGGCGGCCAGGGCGCTGCCATCGGCGCCGCGGTTGGGGCGGGGGCAGGCGCTGGCTCCGTCATTGTTCAGGGACGCGATGATCTCCAGCTCGATAACGGCACGGAGTTCACGATTCATACTAGTAACAACACCCGAATCAGCTCCGCCGGGTTCGCCCGCTAGTTCCTCCAGTTGCGATTGGAGCGAGTTGTTACGGGAACTTGAACGGCCGAACTGAAGCGTCCGCTCCTCACCAGAGAGGCGGACGCTCGTCAGCGTTCAGGCTGCTACGGTCGGGCGAGAGATCTCTTTGACTACTTGCGCCGTCTTTTCGGGCTGACCACATCGTGTCGCAATGTCACCCTGCGCGATGATGCCTACAACCTTATTATGCGAATCAACGATGGGTACGCGGCGAACCTGGTTGGAGGCCATCGTATCCAAGGCGCGTTGCAACTCGTCCTCTGATGCGCACGATATCGGCGTTTTGGTCATTACCTCGCGGACAGTGATCTGCCCTGCGTCGCGAGATTCGGCGACAATCCTCATGGCGATATCCCTGTCCGTAAGAATACCGATCAACCTGCGGCTGTGAGAATCGTCCACGATCGGAATTGAGCCGACATCCTCAGCCAGCATCAACTGAGCCGCACGCTCTACGGATTCGCCGGACATACAACAGATTGGATTCTGCGTCATGAAATCACTGCATCTTTCCATTGGAACAGCCTCCTTGTGGTTGGAATGAGAACTTCGCGTTTACTTACAGACAGCGTAACCGAGAAGGCACTGAGGCAATTCCTCAGGGTAGTATCAGGGATCGCCTCTTTCTAGATCAGAAACTTATGATCGGCTGTCGCTGCCTCAAGACTGCCACTGGCGGGTCCGCAACAGGTGAGCCCGTTCTCGCAGGGTTTGTGCAGAAGCTCTGACAGTTTGCTTTGGAGGGAATGCATTGAAGTGCGATCGGAGGAATCAAATCCAAAGCTCAGAGCAGTGCACCGATTCAGACTGCCCTCCGACCACTAATGAGGTTGACAAGAAAGACAACGAGGGCGATGACCAGTAGCGCGTGGATGACACTGCCCCCAATTTGCATCGAGAAGCCGAGCACCCACATCAAGAGCAGTATGCCGATGATTGTGTATAGCATGTTTTTCCTCTCCTTCTATGGTTGACAGATCGATCATGAGCAATCTGCGATTGAGTTCTTCGTGCCTTCGCTCAGAGGCCACTCACTGGCCCTGGGAGTTGTTGGCACTTCACACTTGGGAATCTAACTCAGGATGATTTTCACCGGTGCTGCTGTCGGCCGCTGTTCCAAATTGCACGCGGGGACAGTGATATTTGAGAATCGCCGAAGCAAGAGCTGGACAGCAATGACGCGGGAGCAATATTGAACAGCCTGGCGAAGAGCCAGGCTCAATGATGGGTGAACTTCGGTTAGGAGATTACAGGAAGCGGGCCTGTGCTCTCGTTTAGTACATGCTCGCTCACTCTGAAAGGATGGTACATACCATGATGCGAATACTTCACGTGTCAGCCCTATTCCTGATCTCGATGGGTTTAGTGAACTGCGATATGCAGACGGGCCAAGTCGAGAAGAAGCCGGCAACGACTGCCGACGCCGATAACACGGCTCGTAACGAACGCGACCGCAACGTCGCGACGCAGCTCCCCACCGATCAAGCCGAGAATGAGGCCGACCGGCAAATTTCAACAAACATTCGCAAGGCCGTGATAGGTGATGATTTACTCTCGGTGAACGCTCAGAACGTCAAAATTGTTACCTCAAACGGAAATGTTACATTGCGCGGTCCTGTAAAAACAGAACGCGAGAAGGAAGCCATTGAAGCCAAAGCGAAGCGGGTGGCGGGAGTCCACAGCGTAACCAATCTGCTTGAAGTGGAAGCAAGGCCTTAATCGGAGACCTCTTCGGCCTCCACGTTGGTCGGGCCGCGTTGAAAAACAGCGTCCCCTACTTCCCTGTTGTGCAAGGCTGGGGGTGCGGGCGACTTTCGAAGTCCCCTTGAAACTTCGGGAAAACCATGCCTCCCTCGGGATGGTTCGGGTGTGGCAAAGCGAGGAAGCCGCTGGGAAACAGATTCTTTTCACGGATCTCCTCTGGAGTCGCCTGGCTCAGGGATTCCCAGGTGCTCCCTCCGGCTAGCCTGGCTCGAACCCCTTTTTGGATAGGTTTTCCTCGAAACATGGTGTGGTTCCGCCTGGTTGATAAGGATGTACCTCTCTTCCAGTAAAGCCCGATGCCGTTTAGCCACATCCGGCTTGGCCCGCTTCATCTCGGCCATTGCTGTGGCGAAATCCTTGCGATTGCCACGGGCGCGTAGCTAGACATCCTGGGAGTCGTCTCCTGGCTGAGCAGCAGGCCCGCAGTCAGACCCAAGACTGAACTCATTCCCCATTGAACTCCTTTGGTATTCCGTTTCATATCGACCTCTGCTTGATTTCGTCGCTCGGTCCGCCAGTTTCCATCATCTGTTTGAAGAGCCACAAATCGTCTCGAAGTTGCTGAGCCGGGTCCTCTCCGAGAAGTTTTGCGATCTCCAACCCGAACCGGCCGAACGGCGGTTCGAAGCTCATCGCTACTTTTACTTCTGTGCGACCGTCAGGGAGCGTTCGAAAACGCACCGAGCCGGCATTGTAGATGTCTGCACCCTGCAATGAGCGCCACGCGATGAGTTCATTCTCGATTTCGTTGTGGATTTCGGCGTCCCATTCCACGGTCTTGCCGGCAGGTGCTTTCACCGCCCAATGGGATCGGCCATTATTTAGGATCCGCACTGATTCAAGACTTCTCATAAAACTGGGCAGATTTTCGACGTCACGCCAGAAGCGATACAACTCCTCAGCTGAACGGTCAATGGCGAGCGCATGTTCAACTTTGACGCCTTCATGATGGTGAACACCCGTGACGCCGCTCTCGTCCCTCTCGGCTGTGTTCACGTTCAATGCCTTGTAGAACTGACACCGACCGGTAACGGCGCGGTGCAACAAACCTCCGCCCGCGGCGATCGATAAGAAGCGATTCCAGGAATGGTGGGTTGCTCCATAAGCCAGCAAGGCGCCGGCTCCGAATGCCGAAATCCAGCGCTCTGGCGTTGACACATTGACCTTCGGCCAGCGCGGTTGAGTGACTCCATGGATTTCTTGGGTAAATGCTCCTGCGATAGACATTTTCTGAACTCCCTTCACGCTTGAAAAGTAAAACGGGTAACGTCTGGGAGTGAAGATATGTCCGCGGTATTCAGGATTCGGTCCAATTCGGTCCAATATTGATCCAAAGTGCCAGAAACTCACTCATTCCCACGGTATGACTCTCATGGCTGCAACCCAGGATCAATTATGAACAGACCGCTATGTGCTCCAAAGCTAGGCTGAGTTGTTTGATTCGATGTGCCGCGTCTGATGGGCGGCTTCAAAATGGAGGAGGCCAACATGCCATCCACTACGGGGATCTTTTCGAGATTTGAAAATGCCAGGCAAGCTGCAACGAATGTAACTAGAACCGTCGGGATCAGCATGGATCAAATGAATCTGCTGACACCCGGTGCCAGCGAGGCAGAGCTGGCAACGGTTCCGCGGACGGATGCAGAGCAGCCGGGTGTTGGGAAGGCTTTCGGTGGGTTGCTGGGAGGCGCTCTAGCTGCAGCAGGGGGCATGCATCTGGGAGCGGCTGCCGCCAGTTTGATGGTTCCGGGAGTCGGGCCGGTTCTTGCACTCGGGGCGGCAGCCGCCGTTCTGGCCGGAGCTGGTGGGGCAGCCGGCGGGGCCGCGCTGGGAAACTACCTTGACGAGTCAGCTACCCATGGTCTTCCGACTGACGAAATCTATCTTTATCGGGATGCCCTGAGAAAAGGTCGCACCGTATTGGTCGTCCCGATCGACAGCGAGCAGCAGGGGGACCAAATTGGAGCCATCCTCACCGCGGCTGGAGCTGAAAGCCTGGATGCAGCGCGCGAAAGTTGGTGGATTGGTTTACGGGATGCTGAGGAAGCGGAATATACAGGACAGGAAGATTTTGCGTCATTGGAGAGCAACTATCGGCTGGGTTTTGAAGCTGCCCAACACGGGCAGCTGTCTGGTCAGCGATTCGAAGATGCCCTTCCGTTTCTCTTGAAGCGCTATTCCACTGACGTTTGCAGGCATCCTGCTTTCCGCTTGGGATACGACCGTGGAAGGAGGTACGCCGAACACTTGGAAGAACGGTATCCGCCGATCGAGGCGCTTTGAAGAGAGATCGTACATGGCGAGAAAACGGACCACCCGTAAACATTTACGTTCTGGAGGCGACGGAGTGACTGACAGAAGAGCCGAGCTTCTAAAATCGGATATCGACCTGGGCTTCACTTACGTTGCGGTGGCTCTCACGTCCTACACTGCCGGCAATACTGACCAGGCGAGACGGGCTGTTAGAGACGCATACAAGAAATTAGAAGCGGCTCGGAAACAATTGGTGAATGTCGAAATGGCTCGAGAGCCATGGCGCATAGCCACTGACCGGCTCAAGAGTCTTGAACAGGTTCTGACAACGATTGAGGCCAGCGATCCTGGCTGTCTTGCCAGCCGGACATCTGCCGGAGCAGTTCCGCAAGATGATTTCTCTACGAATATGGGTGGGGGCTCGCGAGAGCGCGAAGGCGGCCCTCTTGCCTCGGGCGATAGGGAGTAACCTACTTGCTGTGGATTTGAAGCCAGCAAGCTTTGCTCCTTCCAGCCTTGGGGCAAACAGCCCTCGCCTTGGTTGACCAATTTCTTCGAGCAATATTGAACAGATTTCGCCCTTCCCGAAAGTCAGGATAGCCGGTGGCAGAATTCCATCCAGAGGGCAATGCTATGTCCACGCAGCTTGTATCTCTAAAACAACTGTACATCGACGAACTTAGCAAGCTGTACGATTGCGAGAGCGAACTTCTAAAGGCTTTGCCGCGACTAATCAAGCGAGCCTCCAGCTTGGGATTGCGGAAAGGGTTTACCCAACATCTGGCTGAAACAAAGACGCATTTGGAGCGTCTCGACCAGCTGTTTGACGACATGGCGGGACGGCCTAGAACCCGGAAGTGCAAAGGGATGCGCGCCATCCTGGAAGAAGGAGAAGAAGTCATCAGGAGTGACGCACCGGCCGGAGAGCTTCTGGATGCTGCCATCATCGCAGCGGCTCAGCAGATCGAGCACTATGAAATAGCCGGCTATGGCTGCGTGAGAACCTATGCTGAACTTATGGGCGACAGCGATGGTGCGGAGCTTTTGCAAGTGACCCTGAATGAGGAGAAGATGACCGACAATACCTTGACTGAGCTGGCGAAACAAATCAACGTGCAGGCGATTGAAGCCGAAGGAACGAGGGTCGCTCGTCTGGAACCGGCTCGGAAAAGGAGAGCAGGTAGGGCCTGAAGCTCACGCGCTGCAATCGACTCCGGGGGTAGCCACGATTCCCACGCCTTTGGCGGCAATCGTGGGCTCCGCGCGCAATTAACATGCTGTTGGCCACGATTAAACGCCTACCACGCGTTTAATCGTGGCCAATCCGGCAGCAGATGGGCGATGAGCTGCTCTGCGTCCCAGATGCCCTCGCTGGAGCTTCAGGCCGGAAACTATACAATTCTCGATGCGCACGGCGGTCTGACATTCTTTCTCTTCGACGAGCGTGACCGCGAGAACGTTCGGTATGGCCCTTCGAAATCGTTTCAAATGGCTGGCTCTGGGCGTGCTGCTTCTGGTTGCCGCCCCTATCTTTTACTGTCTCCGCTTCTACAAACCGCTCCGTCCTGTCACCTATAGCCAGTTCCTCACCGAGGCTCGCTCCGGGAGTTTTGCGGAAGTGCACATTGGTGAAACTGACCTCGTTGGGCTAGTGCGCCCTGACAAGGACAGTCGTGTGGTGCCAGCGGCAGTTGCCCGCCGCCTTCCCGGCGTTGAGCTATCAGCGTTCCTGAAAGAGATGGAAGCATCGCGCATTCCAGTCGCCGCCGCCAAAGACATCGCCGCCACTTGGTCGGCGGCGATTGGTTGGCTCTTTCCCATGCTGCTGCTGTTCACCCTTGGCGCCCTGGTATTTTGGCGCACTCGCCACAGTGCGGGTGGGCTTCTATTTGCTGGGAACGATCATGGCAAGATCTACGATCAATCGAATGCTTCCAAGGTGACGTTCGACGACGTGGCTGGTGTCGATGAATCCAAAGCAGAACTCGTCGAGATCGTCGATTTCCTCAAGAACCCTCAAAAGTATCAACAACTAGGCGGACGAATTCCTAAAGGCGTGCTGCTGGTGGGCCCCCCAGGTACTGGAAAAACCCTGCTCGCCAAGGCAGTGGCAGGAGAAGCCGCTGTGTCTTTCTTCTCCATCTCGGCTTCTGAGTTTATTGAAATGTTTGTGGGCGTGGGCGCCGCACGGGTGCGGCATCTCTTCGAACGCGCCAAGCGCAAGGCGCCTTGCATTGTCTTCATCGACGAACTCGATGCCATCGGAAAGTCGCGTTCCGACCGGCGCCACAGCGGCAGTCACGACGAGCGGGAACAGACCCTGAACCAATTGCTGGTGGAGATGGATGGGTTCGATCCGACCAAAGGCCTGATTGTCATTGCGGCGACGAATACTCCGGAGGTATTGGATCCGGCCTTGGTGCGGACTGGCCGCTTCGACCGTCAGGTATTGATTGACCGGCCAGACTTGCGCGGGCGGGAAGCGGTGCTCCGGATTCATTCCCGCCACGTCCGGCTCAGCGGCGATGTCCAGCTGCAGACCATTGCCGCCAGAACCCCCGGTATGGTTGGGGCCGATCTGGCAAATATCATGAATGAAGCAGCGCTGCTGGCTGCCCGGCGCGCTGCGCCCCAAGTCGAGATGCGCGATGTGGAAGAGGCCATTGACCGAGTGATGCTGGGGTTGGAGAAAAAGACGCGCGTCATGGACGAGCAGGAAAAGGAGCGCGTCGCTTATCACGAAACAGGGCATGCACTGGTGGCTCTGTCGATGCGGTATGCGGATCCTGTGCATCGTGTTTCGATCATCCCGCGCTCCATCGGCGCGCTGGGACATGTGCTGCAGCTGCCAACCCAGGAGAAGTTCCTTCTGACGCTACCCGAACTCCAAGACCGGCTGGCCGTCATGCTCGGAGGGCGCGTTGCCGAGGACATTGTCTACGAAGGAGTGATTTCCACAGGCGCAAACAACGACCTGGAACGGGCCTCCGACTGGCCCGTCAAATGGTTACCCACTACGGAATGAGCGCCCTTCTGGGGCCGATGACCTATGGCAAGGCCCAGACATCTCAGTTTCTGTCTCCTTCTCTGCGTGCCGAGGATCGCAACTACAGCGAACAAACCGCCGAAACGATTGACGCTGAGGTGCGACGTATCGTGGATGAAACTTATGAGCGTGTTCGAAACGTCCTGTTGGATCGACGCGAGGAACTAGGCCGAATTGCCACCGAACTGATGCGCAAAGAAACTTTGAGTCGTGAGGAACTGTGGGTCCTCTTGTCCCCTCCTTCGACAATCCTTTCCGCTCAGATCTGAAGCGAACTGGTGTCCCTCCTCAAATCGTCCTCGTCGTCGTCCTCGGCATGGCCCTTTCCCAAAACACCGCGAACGAGGACGACGACGAAAGGTTTCACCCCCTGAAGTCCCCGTTGTCCAAGAGGGACGCTAGACGCCTCTCGCTCTTCCGTACAAAATTGCACCAGGAGCTCGGCTTGCACTCCTGGCTGAGCAAAACTGCACCGAGGCGACTGGCTCCGGATGCTACTGTCAATGGAGAGGTACACCTATGAGAAGAGTGTCAAGCGGACGGATTTTGAAGTCAAGTCTACTGGTGCTTCTTGTCTTCGGGTTCACGGCTTTTGCCCAAGGCGAAACGGAGGGAGTGAGGGAATTCAATGCCAGGGTCAAGTCCTATCTGGAGCTACAGAAACGTGTGAGCTCCAACGTTCCGCCGCTAGCCACAACAGAGACTGATCCAGCCAAGATTGCGATGCGCACGAAAGCTCTGGCCAATGGCATTCAGCAGGCTCGCGCGAGTGCCAAGCCTGGCGATATCTTTACCAATCAGGCAGCACGAGAGTTTCGCCCGATCATTCGAGGTGAACTGCAGGGAAAGCAAGGAGCTCCGTCCCGGGACACGGTTAAGACCGGAAACCCGACAGAAGAGGAAGGAACTACGGGTAAGATTGTATTGACTGTGAACACTCCTTATCCCGACACGGCCCCGCGGTCTTCGGTACCGGCAAGTCTTCTGCTGAACTTGCCGTCACTGCCGAAGGGCCTGGAGTACCGTTTCCTAGGCCGACATCTGATCTTGCTCGACTCAATGTCAAATCTGATTCTGGACTATCTATTGGATGTAGTCCCAAAAGCCTAGGGGGCGGGCTGACGGCTGGCAGGCTGAAACCTCCTGCCAACCTGCGGATTCGCCCCTGACACTTTCAAACGTCTAGCCTTGAGGTTTAACCGTGCGCTTTCCAATTACCTTCTGCTGCTGGTTTCGTCGGTCACCGCTCAAGACCTTTTTTTGCCGAACAAAAAGGATTCGCTTCACTTCGCTGTCATTGGGGATAGCGGAACGGGTGGCAGCTCTCAATACGAAGTCGCGCGCCAGATGACTGCGTACCGCACCAGGTTTCCGTATAACCTGGTGTTGATGCTTGGCGACAACCTTTACGGAAGCGATTCGCCTCGCAGCTACCAGACGAAGTTTGAAATGCCTTACAAGGATCTATTGGCTACCGGGGTCAAGTTCTACGCAGCCCTCGGCAATCACGATGACCCCAAGCAACGCTTCTACAAGCCATTCAATATGAATGGGCAACGGTACTACACCTTCAAACCGAATGACCGCGTGAGGTTTTTTGCGTTAGACAGCAATTACATGGATCCCGAACAACTGGCGTGGCTGGAACGAGAACTGAAAGGTTCCGACAGCCCCTGGAAGATTTGTTTTTTCCATCATCCACTCTATTCATCGGGAAAACGGCATGGCTCCGATGAGGAACTCAGAAACTTTCTCGAACCCCTGTTTATCAAATACGGTGTCAAGGCGGTCTTCGCCGGCCACGAACATTTTTACGAACGGCTTAAGCCTCAGAAAGGCCTCTATTATTTCATTAGTGGAGGAGCTGCCAAATTGCGCCGCGGCAACATTGTGCGCTCGGATCTCACTGCCAAAGGCTTCGATCGGGACTATCATTTCATGCTCATTGAGATTGAGGCTGACATGCTTCATTTCCAAGCCATCACGAGAATGGGCGCCACGGTCGATTCAGGCATCGTTTCCCTTCAACCGGAAGTCAAAGCCCAGGCCGCGGGCTCGGCGCCATGATGGCTTCAGGTGCGTACCCCCAGCCCCTTATGTCTGCCGCCAAACGCAACAAACCGTTCAAGCTCGCCGATCTGCTGCGCCCTCACTGGAAGGCGCTGAGCCTTGCCTTCGTGGCTGTATTGGGCGTAACGATCACAGATCTGTTGGAACCGTGGCCCCTGAAACTTGTATTCGATCACCTGCTCAAGGCCAAGCCTCTGCCGAAATGGCTCACTCCCCTTACTTCTACCTTTGGAAACAATGACCAGGTCTCCCTCCTCAATTTTGCCGCGATCGCGCTGGTCGTGGTTGCGCTCCTCAGCGCACTGAGTTCGTACACTGAGAAGTATCTAACCTCCAGCGTGGGCCAATGGGTGGTGCACGATCTGAGGCGCTCCCTGTATTCTCATATTCAGCGGCTCTCTCTCTCCTATCACGATGAAAAGAGCACGGGCGATCTGATCAGCCGGGTAACCAGCGACATCGATGCAATTCAGAATCTGGTGAGCTCAGCCTTGCTCGGCACGTTGATCAGTTCTCTCACGCTGGTTGGCATGCTCGGTGTCATGCTGTATCTGAGCTGGCAGTTCACGCTGGTGGCCCTTTGTGTAGCTCCTGTTTTATTCGTCGTGGCCTATAGCTTTACGCGCCGCATCAAAAAGGCCTCGCGCGCCGTACGGAAAAAGGAAGGCGAGATTGTTTCCGTGATAGCTGAAGTGCTCTCCTCGATGCGGGTGGTGAAAGCCTTTGCGCGCGAGGATTACGAACAAAAGCGGTTGGAGCAAGAGAGTCTGGAGAGCGTTGAGATCGCCCTCCAAGCCAGAAGCATCAAAGCGAAACTGGCGCCGCTGGTGGAGGTCATTGTGGCCTGTGGTACGGCGCTGGCTGTCTGGTTTGGATCCCGTTTGGTTCTGGCGGGAACCTTGAGCCCCGGCTCTTTACTCGTCTTTTTGCTTTACCTGGGCAAAATGTACAAGCCCATGCGCGAACTTTCCAAAATGACCGACACCTTCTCGAAGGCTGCCGTCGGATGGGAGCGTATCCAGGAAGTCTTGGAAACCGAGAGTCAGGTGCCCGACAAACGGGGCGCGGTGATAGCGCCGCGATTCCGCGGAAGAATTGAATTTGACAGCGTTTACTTCAGCTACGGTCCGGATCAGGAAATTCTAAAGGATATTCATTTGACGATCCAACCTGGACAAGTCGCGGCTTTCGTTGGGCCATCCGGTGCCGGAAAGACCACTTTGGTGGGGTTGATCGCGCGTTTCTACGATCCTGTACAGGGGTGTGTTCGCATCGACGACAAAGACATTCGGAATTTCAAGCAACGTTCGCTACGCCAGCGTATCAGTTTCGTTCTCCAGGACACGCTGCTGTTTCACACCACCGTTTGGCAGAACATTGCCTATGGGAGGCCTGAGGCCAAACGGGATGAGATTGTACGGGCAGCTAAGCTGGCAAATGCCCATGAGTTCATCGAGCAGATGCCCGAAAGTTACGACACGATCGTCGGAGAACGTGGAGCAACGCTGTCGGGTGGACAACGGCAACGCATCGCCATCGCCCGTGCCATCGTGCGGGAGGCTCCTATCCTCATTCTCGATGAACCCTCATCGGGGCTCGATGCAAATTCCGAGCAACTTGTTTTTGAGGCTTTGGAGCGGTTGATGGAGAAGAAAACTTGCGTCGTCATCGCGCACAGGCTGGCCACGATTCAGCGCGCCGACGTTATTTTTGTTTTAGACGAAGGCACCATCATTGAGCAAGGCAAGCACGAAGAGCTTCTGGCCAAAGGAGGACTCTACGCGGAACTGCATGAAACCCAGTTTGGTCCGGATGAAGCGCGAGTAGGAGTTTGAGGACTGATCCGCCAAGCCGATCGGTAGGGACGCGGTGCCGGAGCGTCCGCCAAATGTGGTTCTCCGTTGCGGACGCGCCGCGGGGCAGCGGCCCCACGCGCGTCCCTACCGATAAGGAATGAATAGCAGTTTCAGTTCTGTCGAATGACCCTCGTAGTCTGTTCAGCAATTCTTCCCGGGCCCCCCTCACGAATCGTGCCAAGTTCGCGGATCCTCCGTTGAACGGCAGAAGCAAAGGAAGTAACTTCCTGGTCAGAGTAACCCGCTGCCCGAAAGGCCGCTTCCAGTTGTGTGGGCGAGAGTGAATTCAGGTAGTGCTGAATCCATTCGACATGCGGCAGAGGGATATCTTCCACGATGCCTTCCATCTCAGCCCGATCCTGATAGTAGGGCCAATAGACGGCCGTCAAGAAAAATGGCCGGCTTGCCAGGTAGAAATCAACTCCCTTGCCGGATACCCGCTTGATGAATCTGGATCGGCCATAGTCGTCAAGGTTTCCCTTGGACCGGGTAAAACTGCTGCCCGTGCGGCCAAAGGTGCCTCCGAGATCGCTTACGACATAGCGTTCTTCGCCGTTCACCGCGTAGATGGCATTGTTGGTCGCTTTGAGATCCCAGTTGTTTATCAAAGCCATCATGACACGCAGGCCATCGAATTCACGACTGCCTGCAAACGGATTCTTTTTCCAATCCCAATCTCCAATTTTCTCTTGACCTGGATCCCTTCTCTCCAAGCGTGCCAAGTGCACAACACCTCCGGGTGAGACCAATTCCTGGCCGCGTTTTAGCTCTCTAAGCCCCGCAACCGTGAGCTTCGGCAGAAGATAAGTTTCATCTGCGAAATAGCCGACGGCCCAAATCAAACAGGTTGCCGCGGTCTCCGGGCGAGCTTCTTCACCCAGCTTTACGCGCCAGGTAACCCCCTTGGCGTCGCGTATTTCAAATTTCGGGTTGGACCCTTCATCAGTGTCTTCCTTCACGAATTCAAATGGTCCTTGCGGCTGGTGTTCCCTCCCTCCCGCACCGTAGGAAAGATCCTTGGAAGCAACATTGCCTGCCCGCCAGAGAACCGGGGGTGCATTACGACGAACTTTCTTCTCAGTAATGTCATTCTTGCTCGCTGCCTCCAGCCCATGGTTCCCCATTAAGACGAAAAGAACACACACAGCTAGT
>Ga0187893_10007609_pt1 | contig 17628 bp, 14 predicted proteins | sample MA1701074metaG_FD_139574 | JGI IMG/M metagenome (GOLD analysis project Ga0187893, IMG submission 139574) | White microbial mat communities from a basaltic lava cave in the Kipuka Kanohina Cave System on the Island of Hawaii, USA - MA170107-4 metaG ... | reverse complement strand
GCGCTGCCTTTCACGGTGCTGATCGGCGCCGACCGCAGGATCGCCCAACGCAAACTCGGACGCATCCGCGCCGACGAACTGCGCGCTTGGCTCGACGCCGAGTTGAAATCGTGGCCTTGAGTGCCGGCTGGACAGGGGAGCCGAAACTGCCGACAATCCGCGCCTTCTTTCGCAAACGCGCCGGTAACTTCGCGCAAGCTTGGATGACGACCGCCGGCCTAACCCTTTCAACCTTGCACGTTTGGCGCGTTCGCGCCAGCGATGCGCCCTCGACCTCCAACGCGATTCACAGCAGCAAGCGCCCGGCCTAGGCAGGGCTGCTGCGCAAGAAAAGGGGTGCCGTGGACTTGCGCAAGCTCAAGACGCTGATCGATCTGGTGGCCGAGTCCGGCATTGCCGAGATCGAAGTGACCGAGGGCGAGGATCGCGTTCGAATCGTCAAGAACTATCCGGCTGCGACGCCCGCGGCGATGCCGGTCTCGGCTTCGACGTTCGTCGCGGGATCGCCGCTGGTGGCGACGCAATCCGGCGCCGCGGGCGCGGCCGCAACGCTGGCGCCCGCCGCGGAGGAACTAAGGGGCCATCTAGTGAAGTCGCCGATGGTCGGCACCTTCTACCGCTCGCCCAGCCCCGGCGCAAAGAGCTTTGTCGAGCTGGGGCAGGCCGTCAAACCCGGCGACACGCTGTGCATCATCGAAGCGATGAAACTGCTGAACGAAATCGAAGCCGAGGTCGCTGGTGAAATCAAGGAAGTGCTGGCGGAAAACGGCCAGGCGGTCGAATACGGACAGTCGCTGTTCGTGATCGTGTGAGCGCGCTTTCGCGATGCCGCGCCGGCTCCACAACGCCGGCGCCAAGAAGATGTTCGGAAAAATCCTGATCGCCAACCGCGGCGAGATCGCGCTGCGCATTCAGCGCGCCTGCCGCGAACTGGGCATTCGAACGGTGGTCGTCCACTCGACCGCCGATACCGACGCGAAATACGTGAAGCTCGCCGACGAGTCGGTCTGCATCGGCCCCGCACCATCGAAGGACAGCTATCTGAATATTCCGTCGATCATCAGCGCGGCGGAGGTCACCGACGCCGAGGCGGTTCATCCGGGCTACGGCTTTCTCGCAGAAAACGCCGACTTTGCTGAACGCGTCGAGAAGAGCGGCTTTGTCTTCATTGGTCCGCGCCCCGACTCGATCCGGCTGATGGGCGACAAGGTGTCGGCCAAGCAGGCGATGGCCGCTGCGGGTGTTCCCACCGTGCCGGGCCCCGAGGGCGCTTTGCCTGAAGAACCGCGCGAAATCGTGAAGATCGCACGTTCTATCGGCTATCCGGTCATCATCAAGGCGGCCGGGGGCGGGGGCGGACGCGGCATGCGCGTAGTCCATACCGAAGCGGCGCTCGTCAATGCGGTCAATATGACGCGGCAGGAAGCGCAGTCGGCCTTCGGCAACCCGGCCGTGTACATGGAGAAATTTCTCGAGCGTCCGCGTCATATCGAGATCCAGGTGATGGCGGACCAGCACAAGAACGCGGTCTGGCTGGGTGAACGCGACTGCTCGATGCAGCGCCGGCATCAGAAGATCATCGAAGAGGCGCCGGCGCCCGGCATCAATCGCAAGCTGATCGAGAGGATCGGCGAGCGTTGCGCCGAAGCGAGCAAGAAAATCGGCTATCGCGGCGCCGGCACGTTCGAGTTCCTGTTCCAGGACGAGGAGTTCTATTTCATCGAGATGAATACGCGGGTGCAGGTCGAGCACCCGGTCACCGAAATGGTGACCGGAATCGACATCGTGCAGCACCAGATCCGTATCGCCGCCGGCGAGAGAATGACGTTGCGACAGCGCGACATCGTCAACCGCGGCGCCGCCATCGAGTGCCGGATCAACGCCGAAGACCCGTACAAGTTCACGCCCAGCCCCGGTCGTATCACGGCCTGGCACGCACCCGGTGGTCCCGGCGTACGGGTCGACTCGCATGCCTATGCGGGCTACTTCGTTCCACCGAACTACGACTCGATGATCGGCAAAGTGATTTGTTTTGGCGACACACGCTCCCAGGCAATCGCGCGCATGCGCATCGCGCTATCGGAAATGGTGGTCGAGGGCATCCTGACCAACATTCCGCTGCATCGCGAACTGATGCTGGACGAAAAGTTCGTGCAGGGCGGAACCGGAATTCACTACCTTGAAAAACGGCTGGCCGCGCGGCAGGTCAACACGCCCTGAGCGATGTTGCGTGAGATCACGCTGATCGCTGAAGAAAACATCGCGGAGGATCTGGCGGACGCCTTGCTCGCTGCGGGCGTGCTGTCGGTCACGATCGAAGACGCCAATGCGGGCGGCGAAGCCGAACGGCCGCTATATGGCGAGCCGGGCGCTGTACTGCGGACCACCGCCTGGAGGCGCAGTCGGCTGTCGGTTCTGCTGGATGCCGCCGTCGACGCGATTGAGTTGCTTGCCGCGGTCGAGAGCGCCCTCGATATCGAGCCGCTTCGGCCCGTTGCGTCGCGCGACGTGAACGAACGTGATTGGGTGCGCCTGTCGCAGGCGCAATTCGCGCCGGTAAAGATCAGCGACCGGCTGTGGATCGTCCCGAGCTGGCACGCGCCGCCGGACGAAAAAGCGATCTCCATCCGCCTTGATCCCGGCGCCGCGTTCGGGACAGGCGCGCATCCGACCACACGACTTTGCCTGCGCTGGCTCGATACGTATCCGCCTTCGGGGTTGCGCGTGCTCGACTACGGATGCGGCTCGGGCATCCTCGCGATCGCGGCGGCGCGACTCGGCGCACACATAGTGGCCGCGACTGATCTCGATCCGCAGGCGCTCACCGTCGCGCGCGCGAATGCCGCGGCCAACGCGGTAGCCGGCGACTACACTGCCCCCAACCTTCTGCCGCCGGGCGCATTCGACGTTGTGCTGGCCAACATACTTGCCAATCCGTTGAAGCTGCTCGCGCCGGTGTTGTTGTCGCGGGTCGCAGCGGGCGGTTCGCTGGTGCTGGCAGGCATACTCGAACGCCAGGCCGACGACGTGATCGCCGCGTATGCCGACGTCGACCCGTCGTTGTCTCTGAGTATCTGGGCGAGCGAAGAAGGCTGGGTCTGTCTGGCCGGTTCCCGACATTGAAATGGCGCTCGCAACACGCTGCCCCAATTGTCAGGCGCTGTTTCGCGTAGTGGCCGACCAGTTGAAGTTGCGTGGCGGCCTCGTGCGATGCGGCTCGTGTCGCCACGTGTTCGATGCGATCGGCAGCCTGGCGTACGTTGACGACAACACGATGGCGGCGCCGCACGTGCCGGCGGCTGCAGGCAAGTCTTCGGCCCGGCCGTCAAATCAGTCGCCACCGACGCTGCACGCTGGAACGGTCGCCCCGCCCGCAAGGCAGGACCAACAGGAGCGAGTCGTCCCAGCACCGCGCGGCGCACCGGTCGCCGATCACGTATCACCCGTCGCCAAACGCGAGGACGGAACGCGCGAAAGCAAACGCACTTCCCGCAAACGTACGAAAAGCGACCCAACCGAATCGGCGGTCGGCGTGCCGACATTGCTGGTGACTACAACTTCCGCGGGGCGAGCCGCCGAACAGGCAGCCAAAGCGCTGCAGCGCAAGCAGGAGAAGGAGGAGCGCGCAGCAACAGAACAGGACGCGGAGGCGCACGACGCGGAAACGCCTGCTGCGCCGGCGTTTTTGCGCGAAGAGGACGCGCCATCGCGCGGCTTTTCCATCATTTTCGGCGGAGGAACGACATTGCTTGCGCTGTTGTTCATCGCGCAGCTGGCCGTCGTCTTTCGCACCGACCTCGTGACGCGCTGGCCGGCGGCGCGGCCGGTGCTTGTTCAGCTGTGCGGCGTCTTCGACTGCTTTGTGGGCTGGCCGACGCGCGCCGAGTTGCTGGCGATCGTCGGAACCGAACTACAGGCGATTCCCGGTACCGACGTGCTCGAACTAACCGCCGTCGTGCGCAATCGCGCCAACTTCAAGCTTGCGTTGCCCGCGGTCGAAGTGACCCTCACCGACACGCAGAACCGCACCGTCGCGCGCAAGGTGTTCGCGCCGGTGGACTACCTGGCGTCGGCAGGCGATGCCTCAGCGCGAATTGACGATGGGCTCGGTGCCGGCAGCGACTACACGATCCGGATCGCGTTCGAGGCGCGCGGGATCAGCGCAGTCGGCTTTGTTGTGTATCCGTTTTATTTATGAACCCTCGGCTGCGCTTTGCGCAGCCGAGTCCTTCAGGCGGACTCTTTTCGGGGACTCGCGTGTGTCGACACTGATCTGCGGCTCGATCGCGTACGACTCGATCATGGTGTTCGCGGGCCGGTTTCGCGATCACATCCTGCCGGACCAGGTGCACATCCTGAACGTGTCGTTCCTGGTTCCGGAAATGCGGCGCGAGTTTGGCGGCTGCGCGGGCAACATCGCCTACAACCTGCGGCTGCTCGGCGGAGAACCGCTGCCGATGGCTACGGTCGGAGACGACGCGCAGCCTTACATTGAGCGGCTGGATGCATTCGGCATCGACCGCCGCCACGTACGGCAGGTGGCGGGGACCTACACCGCGCAGGCGTTTATCACCACCGATCAGGACGACAACCAGATCACCGCGTTTCATCCCGGTGCGATGGCGCAATCGCATCTGAATTCGGTGCCGGGGGCAAGCGGAATCAAACTCGGCATCGTCGCTCCCGACGGCCGCGACGGCATGCTCCAGCACGCGCAGCAGTTTGCCGACCACGGCATTCCTTTCATCTTCGATCCGGGCCAGGGACTGCCGATGTTCAGCGGTGACGAGTTGCTGTGGTTCATCGCGCGCGCGCACTTTGTCACCGTCAACGATTACGAGGGAAAACTGCTTTCCGAACGCACCGGCCAGTCGCTCGAATCGCTGGCGCGCCGGGTCAAGGCGCTCGTCGTCACACAGGGCGCAGCGGGATCGACGATCTTCGCCGAAGGCCGCACCCTGGGGATTCCGTCCGCGCCTGCCGCTCGCATCGCCGACCCGACCGGGTGCGGTGACGCTTATCGCGCGGGCCTGCTCTATGGCATCGCGCGCGGATTCGACTGGGAGGTCACGGGCAAACTGGCCGCCGTGATGGGCGCGCTGAAGATCGAATTTGCCGGCGCGCAAAACCACACCGGCGATCGCGCGGCAATTGCGCATCGTTTCGAGAGCGCTTTCGGATTTCGGCCATGGTGAACCCGCAATACACTGCGATTCTCCGAATTGGCGCAGGAGTTTGACGTGAAGAGAATCGGTTTCGTCCTGACGGCCGCGGTCGCCGCGCTTGTGCTGGCGAGCTGCGCGACACAACAGCGGTCGGCCAGTGTTTATCGGGCCGGCGAGGCACAGCGCGAACAGGTGGTGCGGCAGGCCACAATCGAGAGCGTGCGCGAAGTGACGCTGGACCGTGGTCAAACCGGCGTGGGCACCGGCGCCGGCGCGGTGGTCGGCGGCGTGGCGGGAAGCACGATCGGTCAAGGTCGAGGCGCTGTGATCGGCGCTGTCGCCGGCGCCGTCGCTGGCGGTGTGCTGGGTCAAGCGATCGAAAACAAATCAGGCAAAGTGCCGGCGCTCGAGTTGACGGTCCGGCTCGACAACGGCGATCTACGCGCGATCGTGCAGGAAGTCGATGGTCAGCAATTTCAACCGGGCGATCGCGTGCGGCTGTTGTCGCAAGGCGCCGTCACGCGCGTGAGCAGGTGATTTATGGACCGTGGATCGGCGGCTACACCGACCCACGACGGCGTCGTTTGTCAAAATCCAGTCCTGCCGAGGATCAGCAGGACGATGTTGACCACCACGATCAACACCAGCGGCGATAGATCGATCCCGCCGATGGTTGGCACGATGCGCTGAAACGGCGCGAGGAACGGGCGCACCAGCATGGCCACGGCCGGCGCCACCGGCGCGTACGGGTTGACCCAGCTCAACACGACGTGCATCAGCGTCAGAAAAAAAACCATGTAGAGCGCCCAGCGCAACACCTTGACAAGCGCTGCGACCAGCAGCGTCGGCCACGGCCAGCGCGAGACCTCGGCGCCGATCAGAACGAAGGTCACGATCATCACGAGCACCGCGATGAGATAAGCGGCAAGTAGCGACGCCGTGTCCCATCGGCCGCCCGCGGGAACAACGCGACGCAACGGTCGCACCAGCCAGTCGGTCAAGGCCACGGCAAATTGCGCGAGTGGGTTTCTTCCCGGCATACCGACCCAGTTCATGTACGCGCGCAAGAGCAGCGTGACGCCGAGCAGCGCGCCGGCGGCTTCGATCAGCTCGCGCGCGATATCAACCAGGAGCATTTGTTTTTTGGCGGCGCAAAGAGGGCGCGATTGTATCCAGCGGGCGCTCGCGGCGATGGTTCGCGTGTTGACAAGAAAAAGCGCCGCATAGGCGGCGCTTGAACAGAGTCCGTAGCGAGAGGAACGCGACTACGGACGGCTGCCGGTCGGGAATGGCCAGGCCGCGGCGGGGTTGAGCGCGGTCTTCGCGCCCGGCGCTGCGGCTGTCGATGGCGTCGTTGCCGCAGCAGGTGCCGCAGCAGCGGGCTTCGGCATAGCCATTTTTCTCGGTTCAGCCCTTTTTCTAGCGGGCTTCTTGGCGGCCTTTTTGGCGGACTTCTTCTTGCCCGCCTTCTTGGCCGATTTCTTAGCTACTTTTTTTTTTGCGACTTTTTTCTTTGCGGTTTTTTTTGCCGACTTTTTCGCAGCCTTCTTCGCCTTCTTCGCTTTCTTCGCCTTTTTGGCGGGTTTCTTCGCAGCCTTCTTTGCCTTCTTGGTAGCCATAGCAGACTCCTTCATTTCAATGAATGGTTGAAAGGAAAACCCGCGAAGCGCGGCGAGCCGCGACCAAGCGGGCTATTCATCGGCGCATGCAGAGACTCTGTCGCCGCGACGAACCCAGAAGTGCGTTTTGAGTAGCGCATATCCGAGAAAAGCGCGGAACGTTCAGGGCGCTTGCCGCTGACGCTGATGAATTCGGCACCGGGTGCGGCCGCATGAGTCTTGGCGCACCGTGGACTCGCGCGAGCGCGAGGGGAAGAAGGAACCGCCGGCAGAAGTCGAAGCGCCGGCAAACGAAACGCCGGCACGCGGCCGGCGTTTGTCGAATCGGAAGCACTACGAGAAGAACACGACTGGCCGGATTTGCAAGCGGGAGCGAAACCCCAAGACCGGATCGTCTCGTATGTCTGTCGTCTGTTGTCGCTGACGATGTATGAGTGACTGTGACTGTCTGAGTTCAATTCAGTGATCGACCGTTTGCTTGTTAGACCAACGCATCGAGCAACCAAACTTGAGATCGCGTTTTACTCGCAAATAAATTGGATCGCAAGATTTTTTTGCGTGATTCATCGATCGATGTTCGATTTGATCAACGTCCAATTCAAACGATTCGCGTGCGTGCGCCGCGAATCGCTCTTGAACTCACTCCCAATTCAACGCGCCGCCCACCTGGTACTCGAGCACGCGTGTTTCGAAGAAGTTGCGCTCTTTCTTCAGATCGATCATCTCGCTCATCCATGGCAGCGGGTTGTCCTCGGGCGCGAACAACGGATCGACGCCGATCTGTGTGCAGCGCCGGTTGGCGATGACCCGCAGGTATCCCTTGAACATCGGCGCGTTCATTCCGAGCACGCCGCGCGGCATCGTGTCCTCCGCGTAGGCGTATTCCAGATCGACCGCCTGCCGGAACAGCGCGCTAATTTCCTCGCGGAACTCCGGCGTCCAGAGTCGCGGGTTTTCGAGCTTGATCTGATTGATGAGGTCGATGCCGAAATTGCAGTGCATCGACTCGTCGCGCAGGATGTATTGATACTGCTCGGCCGCGCCGGTCATCTTGTTCTGACGCCCCAGCGCGAGGATCTGCGCAAAACCGACGTAGAAGAAAAGCCCCTCCATCAGGCAGGCGAACACGATCAGGGATTTCAGCAGTTGCTGGTCGGTCTGCTCGGTGCCGGTGCGGAAGTTCGGATCCGTCAGCGTGTCGATGAACGGGATCAGAAACTCGTCCTTGGCGCGGATCGACGCAATCTCGTGGTAGGCGTTGAAGATCTCGCCCTCGTTCAGTCCCAGCGATTCGACGATGTACTGGTACGCGTGCGTGTGGATCGCCTCTTCGAACGCCTGCCGCAGCAGGAACTGGCGGCACTCCGGCGCAGTGATATGGCGGTAGGTGCCGAGCACAATGTTGTTGGCGGCGAGCGAATCCGCGGTGACGAAAAATCCGAGGTTGCGCGACACGATGCGCCGTTCGTCGGCCGTCAGCCCGTTCGGGTCTTTCCACAGTGCGATGTCGCGGCTCATGTTCACTTCCTGCGGCATCCAGTGATTGGCGCAGGCCGACAGGTACTTTTCCCAGGCCCATTTGTATTTGAAGGGCACGAGCTGATTGACGTCGGTGGCGCCGTTGATGATGCGTTTGTCGGAGACGTTGACGCGGCGCTGTTCACCGTGCGGCGCCGGTTCGCGCACGACGATTGCCGGATGCGGGTGGGGAGTCAGCCGCGCGGCGGCAGCGGCTGGCGCAAGCGATTCATCCCAGGACAGCATGGCTTTCTCCCGCGGTTCGTTGCGATCGGGTGGGGGCCGTCATTGGCAGGCCTCGCATTCGGCAAAACCGGCTTCGCCCGGTTTCAGCAAGCAGACCTTGCCTTCCGCTTCATGGATCAAGGAAGGCACTGCATTCAACTGACCGGCGCGCCCGGTCGCTTTCTCCGCGTGCGTCGCCCCGAGTGTGCGCAGGTAGTACGTGGTCTTCAGACCACGCCGCCACGCCAGCTTGTAGGTCTCGTCGAGCGTTTTGCCCGAAGCGCCCGCCATATAGATGTTGAGCGACTGCGCCTGGTCGATCCACTTTTGCCGTCGCGCCGCGCACTCGATCAGCCAGGCCGGTTCGACCTCGAAGGCGGTGGCGTACAGCTTGCGCAGCTCGAGCGGTATGCGGTCGACCCGCGCGAGCGAGCCGTCGAAGTGCTTGATGTCCATCACCATCACTTCGTCCCACAGACCGAGCTTCTTCAGATCGCGCACGAGGTATTCGTTGACGATCGTGAACTCGCCGGAAAGGTTCGACTTGACGAACAGGTTCTGAAAGGTGGGCTCGATGCAGGCGGAGACACCGACGATGTTGGATATCGTCGCGGTCGGCGCAATCGCCACGCAGTTCGAATTGCGCATCCCGTCCCGGCGAATGCGAGCACGTAGCGCGTCCCAGTCGAGCGTGGTTGACGTGTCGACCTCGACCAGCGCCGCGTCGGGATCGCTGGCGAGACCGCCGCGCGCCTCGGCCAGCAGCCGCAGCGATTCGTGGGGCAGGATGCCGCGATCCCACAAGGAGCCGGCAAACGACGAATAGCGGCCACGTTCGGCGGCGAGTTCGGTCGACGCCCAGTAGGCGTAGTAGCAGACCGCTTCCTGACTGCGATCGGCGAATTCGATCGCTGCGGGTGACGCGTACGGCACGCGCAGCATGTGCAGGCAGTCCTGGAAACCCATGATGCCAAGACCGACCGGCCGGTGCTTCAGGTTGGAATTGCGCGCCTTGGGCACCGCGTAGTAGTTGATGTCGATCACGTTGTCGAGCATCCGCATCGCGGTAGCGATCGTGCGTTTCAGTTTCGCGTGATCGAGTTCGAAAACGCCATCCTCGCCCGCGCGCATGTGCGTCGTCAGATTGACCGAGCCGAGGTTGCACACGGCGATTTCGCTGTCGCCGGTGTTCAGCGTGATCTCGGTGCACAGGTTCGAACTGTGGATCGTTCCCGTGTGCTGCTGCGGCGAGCGCAGGTTGCAGGCGTCCTTGAACGTGATCCACGGATGCCCGGTTTCGAACAGCATCGACAGCATGCGACGCCACAACTGAACCGCCGGCAGCTTCCGGTAGAGCTTCAACTCCCCGCGTCGCACCTTGTCCTCGTAACGCAGGTACGTTTCTTCAAAGTCGCGGCCGGTCTTGTTATGCAGGTCGGCGCAATCCGACGGCGAAAAGAGCGTCCATTCGCCCTCGTCCATCACGCGCTTCATGAACAGATCCGGAATCCAGTTCGCGGTGTTCATGTCGTGCGTGCGGCGGCGATCGTCGCCGGTGTTCTTGCGCAGTTCGAGAAACTCCTCGATATCCAGGTGCCAGGTTTCGAGATAGCAGCACACCGCGCCGCGCCGTTTTCCGCCTTGGTTGACGGCGACCGCCGTGTCGTTGACGACCTTCAGAAACGGCACCACGCCCTGGCTCTTGCCGTTGGTGCCCTTGATGTGCGAGCCGAGCGCGCGCACCGGAGTCCAGTCGTTGCCCAGTCCGCCGGCGTACTTGGCGAGCAGCGCGTTTTCCTTGATCGCTTCGTAGATGCCATCCAGATCGTCGGAGACGGTGGAGAGGTAACACGACGACAACTGCGAGTGGCGGGTACCGGAGTTGAACAGCGTCGGCGTCGAGCTCATGAAGTCGAAGCGCGACAGCACCTCGTAGAACTCGATCGCGCGCGCCTCGCGCTCAATTTCGTTCAGCGCGAGCCCCATCGCAACGCGCATGAAAAACGCTTGTGGCAGCTCGAAGCGGCGGCCGTTGTGGTGCAGGAAATACCGGTCGTAGAGCGTCTGTAGCCCAAGGTACGTGAACACAAGATCGCGCTCGGGCTCGAGCGCATGCGCGAGCGTTTTCAGGTCAAAAAGAGCGAGCCGCTCGTCCAGCAGCTCCGCCTCGATGCCGTATTTGATGAACTGCGGAAAATTCGCCGGGTAGTGTTCCGCCATCTGCTCCTGCGTCACATCTTCGCCGAGCGCTTCGCGCCGGATCGTGTGCATCAGCAGCCGCGCGGTCACCTGGCTGTACGCCGGATCTTTTTCAATCAGCGCCCGCGCCGCCAGGATCGCGGACTTGTAGAGCTCTTCCAGCGGGACGCCGTCGTACAGGTTTTTCACCGTCTCGGCGAGGATCGCTTCCGGCCCGACGTGCTCGCCCAGCCCGGCGCAGGCCGATTCGACAAGCGCGCGCACGTGCGCCATGTCGAGCGGCACGCGCTGTCCCTTGTCCAGCATGTACAGCACCGTGGCGACCGGCCGCTCGTGTTCTTTCTGGCGCGCGCGCTCCTGTGCGCGCCGCTCGCGATACAACACATAGGCGCGCGCCACGTCATGCGCGCCGTCGCGCATCAACGACAGTTCAACCTGGTCCTGCACATCCTCGATATGAAACGTGCCGCCGGCGGGCTGGCGGCGCAGCAACGCCACGATCGCACTGCCTGACAGTTTCTCAACCTGTTCGCGTATCGCCGCCGACGCGGCGGCCTGACTGCCGTTGACGGCGATAAACGCCTTGGTCATTGCGACCGCGATCTTGGCCGGTTCGAATCCAACCACCGCGCCGTTGCGCCGTATCAGTTGGTAGTCCGCGTACGACGTAGCCAACGTGCCGCCAATGCCCCCGCTCCTTCCCACCATCAAACTCCCTGGACCTGCCCCGGACGCTGCCGTAGGAAAAACCGTTGCCGCGTCGACGACGCGGGCCTGCTCAGACTGCATGTGACCTCCGCTTGTCGCGCCCGATCCGACCAACGCGGATCGCACGCTGTGCCTACCAGTTGTTGATCGCCGCCGGCAGGACCCGCCCGGCGCCGCAAGGGCGGCGCCGACAACCCGGCGACGCCTCAATATCTTGTATCTCCTATGCCGCTGTTGACTACTTGTTGTATGCCGCGATGATAGGAAGGTCACGCGGAAAAGCAAAGAATTTTTTTTGCGCGGCGCGGACTCCGCCGTTTGGCGGACAGCCGCGCGCGCGGAAACGCGGCAGAATTAGGCGACGGGCACGGGTGCCCGCGGCAACCACGCCGCGGGTAAACCCGCATCGCGCCGCAGGCGCCGCCAATTGAAGCGACCGGGATCGGTCTTGCGTTCGGGAGCGATATGACAATGGCCGCGCAGGGCGCCCAGGGGATAGGCGCCCGCGAGCGCGCGCGTCAGCCGCGCCAGCATCGCGTACTGCGTGGCCGTGAACCCGCTGGTGTCGGTGCCTTCGAGCTCGATGCCGATCGAAAAGTCGTTGCAGTCGTCGCGCCCCTCGAACGCGGAGACACCCGCATGCCATGCACGGTCGGCGCAAGACACCAACTGGACGATGCGGCCGGCGCGGTCGATGAAAAAGTGCGCCGATACGCGTAGATCGATGAGCGACGCATAAAACGAATGGGCGCTGCAGTCGAGGCTACCGGCAAAAAGACGCAGCACATCGCCACCGCCAAATCTTCCGGGCGGAAGGCTGATGTTGTGAATGACCAGCAGCTCGATCGCCACGCCGGCAGGCCGCGCATCAAAGTGCGGCGACGGCCTGCGTTCGATGCCCGTCACCCACCCGCCGGCGTCGATTTTCAGCGGCGCGGCGCGCCGCGCACTCACTTCAGACCCAGCCGCTGCATTCTGTAGCGCAACTGCCGGAACGTTATGCCCAGCAACTGCGACGCCGCCGTCCGGTTGTGCCGCGTTTTTAGAAGCGCGGCGCGAATGGCATCGCGTTCGAGCGAATCCAGATAGGCGGCAAGCTCGGTTGGCACGCCCTCGTGCATCTCGAATCCAGCCGGCGCAGCGGCGACGGCATCGGCAGGCGCCGCCGCCGGGTCGGGCTCGAGCGCAGCGTCGGGCTCGAGCAGGATGTCGACTTCGCTCTGCGGCAGCATCAGATCAAGCGGCTCGAGCGGCCCGCTGCCCGCCAGCGCGACCGCTCGCTCCAGCACGTTTTCCAGTTCGCGCACGTTGCCGGGAAACGGATGACGCTTCAGTACTTCTTCGGCGGCGTTCGACAACTGCGCGGGCGCCTCACCGCCGCGCGCCGCCAGCCGCGCGAGCAGCGCGCGCGCGATCAACGGGATGTCGTCGGCTCGCTCGCGCAGGCTCGGCACGCGCAGCTCGATGACGTTGAGCCGATAAAAAAGGTCCTGGCGAAAACGCCCGCCGGCTACCAGCTTGCCCAGATCCTGATGGGTCGCGGACAGCAGTCGCACGTCCACAGATTCTTCGGCCGTCGCGCCAAGCCGTCGTACGCGGCGTTCCTGGATCGCGCGTAGCAGCTTGACCTGCATTGCGAGCGGCAACTCGGCCACTTCATCGAGGAACAGCGTGCCGCCGGCTGCCGCCTGGAAAAATCCTTCGCGGTCGCGGTCAGCGCCGGTAAATGCTCCCTTGCGGTAGCCGAAGAACTCGGCTTCCATCAGCGACTCGGGAATCGCGCCGCAATTGACGGCGACGAACGCGGCCGCGCGGCGTGCCGACGACTCGTGAATGGCGCGCGCGACGAGTTCCTTGCCGCTGCCCGATTCACCCAGGATCGCAACCGGCGCCATGCTGTGCGCGAGTCGATCGATCGTTGCGCGCAGTTGTCGCACGGCCGGCGTCTCGCCCAGCAGACGCTGCGCCGCGCCCCCGCCGCTCGCTGCGCGCGGCGCGAGCAGCGCGGGCGGTTCGCGCAGCGCCGAGCGCACCAGCAACCGCAGTTGCTCCAGGTCGACCGGCTTGGTCAGATAGTCGAAGGCGCCGGCCTTGAGCGCGGCCACCGCGTTCTCGGCGCTGCCAAACGCGGTGATGACCGCAATCGGCGGACCGTTGCCGCCGGCGACTGCGCGTACCAGATCGAGCCCGACCCCATCGGGCAGGCGCATGTCCGTCAGCGCCAACGCATACCGGTTGCGCTTGAGTAGATCGCGCGCCTGGGCGAGCGATTCGGCAGTATCGACGTCCAGACCCAACCGCACCAGCGTCAATGCCAGCAGCTCGCGCAGATCGGCTTCGTCGTCGACCACGAGTACGGCGGGCGCGCGCCGGGTAGCCGCCTCGACCGGCGCGGGCGTGATCGATCGAACCGCGGGTTCGCTCATGAGGCCGGCATCGTATCCAAGAATCCGGCGGCGCCCACGGTGTTGTCCCCCGCAAGTGCGAACCGCACGACGAATCCTTCGCGCGACGCGCCATCGATTTCGCGCCGCGTTGCGTACGCCAGATCGCACCGATTTGCCAGGCAGAATTCGCGCGCGATAAAAAGCCCCAGCCCTGTGCCGTGCGCATGCGTGGTGTAAAACGGCTCGAACAGCGCGCCACGCCCATCCAGCGTTACGCCGGGTCCGTCGTCGAAGACCCAGAGTTGGACACGACCGCCGTCATCGACTGCGCGTTCGGCCAGAACCTGCACCGCACCCTTTTTGTCAGACGCATGCCGCAGTGCGTTGTCGACCAGGTTGAAAAGAATCTGTCGCAGATGCGACTGCTCGAACTTGACCCGCATGCCGGAAGCGGCGGCGATGTCAACCCGGCCAGGAGTGAGACTGCGATCGCGTTCGAATTCATCACGCCACGGTGCGAGAAAGTCCGCCAGGTCGATCTCGTCGCCCAATGGCGGTTCGCGCCGCGCCACCCGCAGCACGTCTTCAACCAGCCGGTTCAGTCGCTGCGTGTTTTCGCGCACGATGACGGCCAGTCGCCGTTGCAGCGGCGGGTCCGCCTCTTCACCGAGCATCTGGCCCGCATGGCTGATGGCCGCCAGCGGGTTGCGGATTTCATGCGCGATCGATGCCGTCAATCGTCCCATCGCAGCGAGTTTCAATTGCTGCGCGCGTTCTTCGAATGCGCGCACGTCTTCAAGAAAGATAACGAACTCGTCGCTGGTTTCCGACGTCGGCCGCGCGAACCGCGCACGCAGCCGCAATTCGGCCGGCGCAGGCGCCGCGCCGATCGGACCCGACAGCATCGTGTCGGACCATGAGCCGCGCGCACGCTCGCTGTCCATCCATTCGATGAACGCCTGCGCGAGCGGGCGCAGCGCCGGAAACTCGGACAACTGCCGGCCGGTCAGTTGCGCATCCGGATGCATCGCCAGCAGCTTGCGGGAAGCCCGATTGTTCGCGCGCACGCGCGCCTCGGCGTCCAGCACCAGCACGCCCTGCTCCATCTGTCCGATGACGAGACGATTTATCTCGAGCTGGTTTTCGAGATCGCGCCCGCGACTGACCGCCAGCCGTTCCTGCGCCGCGAGTCGCGTCGCCAGCAGGCTGAGCAGCGCGGTGATGGCGAAAAGAGCGGCGCCATAGAGGCCCGCCTGGAAGATCGTCGACTCGCGCGCGTCGGCCGCCAGTCCGCGCACGAGCGCGTCGAGCAGCAGCGCAATGACCGCCAGCGAACAAACGAAAAATGCCGCGGTCGCCGGCAGCAGCAGTGCGCCGCCCGCCAGCGGCAGCAGATAAAGAATCATCATGCCGCCGCGAATTCCGCCGCTCACCGCGACGAGCGCCGTCACCACCAGCAGATCGACCGCGAGCTGGGTCGCCACCTGCAGCCGAAAGTGCCGCCGCGCATACAGCGTGACAATGGCCAGCGCGGCAGCCAGCACGAAATAGATAAGCGCCACGGCCAGCGCCTGCGCACCGCGCTCGACGGTGCCACCCAGTGGAGCGCCGAACGCGGCAACGATCAGGGCCAGCGCGCTAGCGATCAGCACGCGCGCCAGCGCAAAATATTCGAGCGTGCGCCACGCCGGTTCCAGGTCCGCAACAGGTACGGGGGGCGCCGCGTCTTCAGCGGGCGACTGGGTCGATGCCATCGACACCGGCGTTACTCGGCGCCGCTGCTGCGATGTTCCTCGCAGCAGTACCAGCGCCCGCTGTCTGCCGGGCCGACCAGAGCGTCCGATTGCGGCAACTTCAGGCCGCAACGCTCGCAACTCACCATGGTTTCAGTTCGAACTTCCCTCGCGGACGGTCGATCGCGCAGCCGCTGTTTGATCATCCACCAGCGGATCGCGAGATACAGCGCGATGCCGATGAACACCCAGAAAAAAATGCGTCCCATCCGATCTACATGCGACCCAGGATGACTTCAAGCACGAAGCGACTGCCGACATACGCCAACATCAACATCGCAAAGCCTGCCAGCGTCCAGCGCAATGCGGTGCGCCCGCGCCAGCCGAACGCGAGCCGACCAACGAGCAATCCTGCAAACACCAGCCAGGAAGAGATGGTGAACACCGTTTTGTGATCGAAGCGCAACGCGCGCCCGACCACCGCCTCGGTGAAGAGCACGCCCGAAACGAGCGTTGCCGACAGAAGGATGAACCCGGCGCCGATCAGTTGAAACAGCAATCGCTCCATCTGCAGCAGCGGCGGCACTTCGGCAAACACGCGTGCTGCCGCAGAATCCCTGGCGAGTGGCGCGTGGAGGCTTCGGTCCATCGAGGCCATCAGCAGCGCGTGCAGCGCCGCGATCGTCAGCAAACTGAACGCGGCGATCGCCATCAGCAAATGAACACGGAAGGCGGTCGAGTCGCTCGCGGTGGTAATCGGCGCGCCGGCAAAGAGCGCCGGCAATACGCAACTGACGGCGGCCACCGGCAACATGAGTGCGAGGAGCCCGCGGATCGGCACGACGAGCCCCTCAACCCAGACAATGAGCACGGCCAGCAAGAGCGTGGCCGATAGTGCCTGCGCAAAACCGAAGCGCAGCACCCCGGCATCGACCACCGCGGTAGCCAGCAGCACCGCGTGCGCGGCTGCGATCAGCGGAACTGCCCAGTTTTTCGTTGCCGGTGCGGCCTCGCGTAGCGCGCGCCAGATATTCCACGCCAGAGCCGCGTACGCCGCACCGACGGCGACATGCGCTGCCACGTAAAATGCCTTCGACTCCATTGCAATCTATATAGCACGCAGGACGCGTTCCACGCGGGACGCGTCCAATTCTTGCGCGCATTCCGGCTCGCCATGCTCGATTCCCTGACCGACAAACTGGCACGCATCGTCAAAACGATGCGCGGCCAGGCGCGCCTGACCGAAGACAACACCCAGCAGATGCTGCGCGAAGTGCGCGTCGCATTGCTGGAAGCCGACGTCGCTCTGCCCGTGGTGCGCGACTTTGTGGCGCGCATCAAAGGCAAGGCGCTGGGCAGCGACGTTGCCGGCAGTCTGACTCCGGGTCAGGCGCTGGTCGGACTTGTCCATCGCGAACTGACGCTGCTGATGGGGGGCGATCTGCCGCCGGCAGAACGCGAATTGAACTTCGCCGTCCAGCCGCCCGCGGTGATCCTCCTCGCCGGCCTGCAAGGCGCGGGCAAGACGACCACCGCGGCCAAGCTCGCGAAGTTTCTGATCGACGAGCGCAGAAAGAAGGTGCTCACGGTTTCGACCGACGTCTATAGACCGGCGGCGATCGAGCAGCTGAAAACGGTCGCCACGCAGGTCGGCGCGGAGTTTTTTCCGAGCGTAGCCGCGGACAAGCCGGTCGACATCGCCCAGCGCGCGCTCGCCGAGGCGCGGCGGCGCTTCTTCGATGTGTTGATCGTTGACACGGCCGGCCGGCTTGCGATCGACGAAGCGATGATGCAGGAGGTCGCCGCACTCGAAGCCGCGGTCGCGCCGACCGAAACGCTGTTCGTCGTCGATGCGATGCTCGGCCAGGACGCGGTCAACACTGCCCGGATTTTTGCCGAGCGGCTGCCGCTGACCGGCGTGATCCTGACCAAACTCGACGGCGATGCGCGTGGCGGCGCGGCGCTGTCCGTGCGCCACATCACCGGCAAACCGATCAAGTTCGTTGGCGTGGCGGAGAAGATCGCGGGCGGGTTGGAGCGTTTCGATCCCGAGCGCATGGCCGGCCGCGTGCTC
>Ga0187893_10007607_pt1 | contig 17629 bp, 16 predicted proteins | sample MA1701074metaG_FD_139574 | JGI IMG/M metagenome (GOLD analysis project Ga0187893, IMG submission 139574) | White microbial mat communities from a basaltic lava cave in the Kipuka Kanohina Cave System on the Island of Hawaii, USA - MA170107-4 metaG ... | reverse complement strand
GTTCCTGCGCGGGCGGCATCGATGCGGATGGCATTCGCCAGCCTGACCCTCCAGACCTCCGTCAACGGCGCCACCGACAACAGGACGCCCCATCCGAACACCACCGCCAGCGAGAAGACGACGACCGCCGCGTTGATGCGCGCGGCCGAGAGGCGACTCAACGCCGGCGGCGCCAGCGCGAGCAGGCCCTCGAGCCCCCAGCGGGCGACGATCAAACCCGCCACCGCACCGAAAGTCGTCAGCAGCAATCCTTCCACCAGGTGCTGCCGAAGCAGCCGGGTATCGCCCGCGCCGAGCGCGACGCGCATCGCCGTTTCCTTGGTCCGTGCTGCGGCTCGCGCGATCAGCAGACTGGCGACGTTCACGCAGGCAATCAGCAGCAGAATGGCTACGCCGCCGAACATCGCCAGCAGTGGTCCGCGGATCTCGCGCACCGCGTCTGCCGGCAGCGACACGGTTTCGAACTTGCGGCCGGCGGCGCCATATTGAGCGTGGGCTTTCGAGATCTCCTCGCCGACTCGCGCGATATCCTGCTGGCCGGCGGCGAGCGCCACGTCCGGACGCATCCGTCCAATCACCCGCAGAAAGCGTTGCCCGCGTGGAAACTCGGGCAGAAATCGATCGAACAGCTGAAAGGCCTCGAGATCGTCGGGAACCGATGCGTCGGGCGGCATCAGCAATCTGAAATCATCGGGCATCACGCCCACCACGGTCGTCGGCCGGCCGTTGACCAGAATCCGTTTTCCGGCGATGGCCGGATCGCTGCCGTAGCGCTGCCGCCATACCGATGCGCTCAACAGAATCGACGTCGGCGGGCCGTTGACGACGTCGCTGTCGACGAAAGTGCGGCCGATCGCCGCGCGAGCTCCCAGCAGGGAGAAAAAGTCGTGCGACACATGGCCGATGCGCAGTTGCTGGGGCTCGTTGTCGCCGGTGAGCGCCGCGGTGGTGGCCCAGATCGCGCCAAAGCCTTCGAACAGCGAGGTTCGCGTATCGAGATCCGTCAGCTCCGGACCCGACAGCGGCGCGCGCGGATACCCTTCGTTGATCTGATCGGCCCACACGAACACGAGCCGATCCGGATCCGCGTATGGCATCGGCGCGATCAACAGCGCATGGACGACGCTGAAGATTGCGGTGTTGGCGCCAACGCCCAGCGCCAGCGTGATGATGGCCGCCGCGGCAAATCCCGGCTGCTTCCGCAGCGTGCGCCAGGCATACGCCGTGTCGCGAATCGCTTCGTCAACGAGATGGCCGATGCGAACATCTCGGACGTCTTCCTTGATCCGGTCGATACCGCCAACCTCGATCAGCGCCTGCCGCCGCGCTGTTGAGGGATCCAGGCCGCCGGCGATCTTCCGCGCCGTGATCTCTTCGACATAACCGAGCAGCTCGGCATCCAGCTCGTCATCCAGACGCGACCCTCGCGTCAGCGTCCGCCAAAAGCTCGCAACCTTCGGCCAGAACGGCATGATCTATTCCGAATCGAGCACGAGCCCAACCGCCGAGACGATCCGCGCCCACTGCTTCCTCTCTACGGCGAGCTGCTGGCGTCCGGCAGGCGTGAGGCGATACGACTTGATCCGGCGGCCGTCGGTGACCGACCACTCGCCGGCGATGAACCCTTCCTGCTCCAGCCGATGCAGCGCGGGGAAGAGCGACCCGGCTTTGACCGTGAAGGTGCCTTTCGTGATTTGTTCAATGCGATCGGCGATCGCCACGCCGTGCCGCGGCTCGAGCTCGAGCGTACGCAGGATGAGCAGCCCGAGCGTGCCTTTGAGGATTTCGGTGGGCGGCGCCATAAGGTGACCCGGTCAATATAGACAATCTATATCAGGCGCGCAAGGTGGGGGGAAAGCCGTTGGGAAGTGCTAGCCTTCGCCATGCTCCTCCAGGCGTTGACCGCGGGTCTTCTGGTGATGCTGGCGCAGCAACCCGCGCGGACGCCCGACATTCATTTCACGCCGACCCGCCATAACGTCGCCGACGCGATGTTGCAGCTCGCCGGCGTCGGGCCGGCCGACGTGGTCGTCGACTTGGGTTCCGGCGACGGCCGCATCCCGATCATCGCCGCGCAAAAATACGGCGCGCGGGGCGTTGGCATCGAGCTCGACCCGCGGCTCGTGGAATTGTCGTGGCGGATCGCCAACGAAGCCGAGGTCGCTTCACGGGTCCGCTTCATCGTCGGCGATTTGTTCACTGCCGACCTGAGCGAAGCGACGGTCGTCACGGCGTACACCTCACCCAGCATCATGAAACTGCTGCTGCCGAAGCTCGCCGCGCTCAAGCCCGGCACGCGCATCGTCTCGCACCAGTTCCCGATGCCTGGGTGGCCGCCCGATCGCCAGATCAAGGTGGATGAATCCGACCTGCTGTTGTGGATCGTTCGTTGATAGGATTGCTCGTTTATGGCCCTCGAGTTCCGCAAGACCGTTCGCGCCGATTATCCCGATGTGTTGACCCCCGAAGCCGTGCGCGCGCTCGAAGCGCTGGCGCCGTTCGACATCGACCGCAAGCAGATCATGCAGCAGCGGATCGAGCGACGGGCACGGCGGGCGCTGCTTGGGCAGCGCATCGGCTTCCTCGATCCGGCCGCGACCATCGCCCGCACGTCGATTTCGGTCCACGACGCGCGCGAAGGCAATTTCGTCGGCAGTGCCATTCCAGCCGACTTGCAGCGGCAATGGATCCAGGGAACCGGACCGGCGGCGCGCCCGCACGCCACGGTGGAAACGGGCCTGCGCAACGTGGCCTATGCGCTGTTGAGCGGCGCCGATGGGTGGATGTTCGACGGCGAAGACGCGCTCGGCCAGGTCTCGACGATGTCGCTCGACAACCAGCGCAATTTGAAGCTGGCGATTCACGGCGACCCGTTGTTTCTGAAAGTCGCCGAAGGCGTCGGCGCTGAAATGAATCGGTGGGCCGAAGGATTCTTCGGCCGCCACACCGTGACCGACTGGCGCCACCAGCTCGGATTCACCACCAAAATGTTTCGGCCGCGGGGATTGCATCTCGACGACCGCCACGTTCGCCATGCCGGTGGCGCCGGATTCTCAGCCTCAATCGTCGATGCGGCGCTTTACATCGTCAACAACCACAAGCGGCTGATGGATGCCGGATCGTCGTTGGTGCTCTATCTCCCGAAGATCCAGACCGCGGTAGAAGCCGCGCTCTGGGGCGACATCCTCTGGGCGCTCGAGAAGCATCTGGGATTGTCGGCCGGCGCCATCAAGACCTACGTGCTCGTCGAACAGATCGAAGTGTGCTACCAGCTGATGGAGATCCGCGCCGCGCTGGGCCTGCACTTCGTCGGTTTCAACACCGGCCGGTGGGACTACATCAACAGCGTGTCCGACACGCTGGCGTGGGATCCGACCTTCATCAATCCCAACATCGATCAAATCACGATGACCTACGGCTACATGCGAACCTACGAGGATCGCGTGCGCCGCGCCTGCAGTACGCCCGACGCCAAGGGGCAGTTTGCGTTGTGGCAGGGCGGCATGGAGCCGAATATCCCGGTCGGATCGGAGCACGGCGTGGCCGCGGGAATGAAGCGCGCCGTCGCCGGCGCGGAACGCGAACAGCGCGAAGGTGCGAACGGAAAATGGGTGGCGCACTGGAAGATGGTCCACATTGTCCGACCGGTCTGGGAAAAACCTGGCGCGCCGAATCAGCTGGGCCGCGCGTTTCCGCCGCTGACGTATACCGAGCTCGACGCCGCGGATCTGGCGCGCCTCGAGCCGGCGTCGCGCACCATTCGCGGCGCGCGCGATCTCCTGAGCGTCGCCATTCAGTACGGCAATGCGTTCGGTCAAGGCCTGCAAGCCGCGGCCCTGAAGCCCGCGGACTTCTTTGGCAACGAAGATGTGCTCTACCTGATGGAAGACATGGCCACCGGCGAAATTCGCCTGAGCATCCTGTGGGAATGGCTGCACAAAGGCGCCACGCTCACCGAGGACGATGTCACAACCGGCGCCAAGGCCGGCGACACGTTCACTCGCGCGCTGTTCGAGCGGTTGATGGCAGAGGAGTACGCCAAGCTGCAGTCCGCCGGTCATCGCGACGTTCACGACAACTCGAAGTCGACGACGCTGCCGATTGCGCGGGAGATTGTCGAGAACTACGTGCTGGATCAGTCGAAGCTGCCGTGGTACATCGACCTGCTGAACATCACGCTGGGCAACCACCACCTGGACGAAGCCAAGCGCCGGATTCGACTGTTGTCAGACGCGTTCCACCGGGATGGAACGCGCCTGACGGAAAACCTGGACTTCTAGTTCGTCGACGTCAGCGCCGCGATGTCTCCCTTCGCGGCGGCGCGCGCGCGGAGCACTTCGGCCCGCGCGTCGATGTCGGGCCGCGACGCGAGAATCGCCGCTTCGAGCGATTGGCCTTCGCTGAGGACGCGGTGCTTCAACAGAATGAACGGCACCTGCGTGTTCTTTGCCGCATGCGCGAGTGTGGCGAACTGCTCCGCGCTGGCGAACCCATCGGCCGCGACCGGCAGCTTCGTGCCGCGCGCGAGCACCGGTTTCATCCGTGCATGGAGCTCCGGCGCCGACACCGGAATCGTCATCACCAGTTTGGGTGACGAGCCCGGCGCCGGCGCTTCTACCGCCGCAGGTGTCGAGGTGCGGACCACACGGGTCACGCGCTTCGGCTTTTGAGGCTGCGGCGACACGGCCGGCACGTCCGGGGCTAGTGCGGTGACCGCGGCTGGCTCGGGTGTCGGGCCTCCGCGACCCGAGGTCATCTCTGACCCGATCCACACGCCGAGCGCGAGTCCACCCACAAGACCGAGAGTGGCGGCTGAGCCTTTACTCTTCATCGAACACCTCCATCCGCCTTCGCTCGAAAGGGAAGCTGGTGCGGAGGCGGCCAAAACACGCTCTCGTTGACACCAAGATTCATGCCGTTTGGTTTCCGCAGAAAACACGCGGTTTCGCCGAACTGTTGCGGCACTTCTTACATGCTCAGGGGATAAGATTCCGGTCCACTACCATGCGAACAATCTCGACCGTCATGGCGCTGTTGCTGGGCTTTACCGCAGCCGTTCTCGCGCAGCAGACTCAACCGAAACCCGTTCCCACCTCGGCATGGGCGACGAAACCCGTGAAGACGCCGGGCTATCGCGGCATTCACAAACCATGGACGAAGCTCGCGGATCTGAAAGCGAAGCACAAAGGGCAAACCACGTGGCACGAGTTGCTCGTCGATGATGGACGCCTGACGGCCGAGTATTTTTCCGCGGCGCCGGGTACGAAAGTCTCGCCGCGCTTTCGTCCCGACACGCGCGAATGGTTCGCCGTGGTCGAAGGGGAAGTGCGCGTCGAGATCGAGGGACAGGAATCGTTCACGGCCACTCGCGGATCGCTGATCAACATTCCGCGGCAGACGATTTATTCTCTCGCGACTGTCGGCACCGCGCCGAGCCTGCGCTTCGCGGTGAATGTCGCCGGCGCCAAAACCATGTATCCGGACGCGGTTGAAAAACCGGCTCCGCCGGCGGGCACGGTGTGGACGCAGGTGCGCATCAACCGCACGCCGGGCCGCTACGACGAATTCAACCAGCCGCACCTCAACATTCACGAAGCCGCCTCGAAGAATGAAAAGTATTCAGGTGGCCGCTTCGTCCGCGACGACAAGTCGGAAATGCTCGTGCTCTACGGGCACGAGAAGAACATGCCCCCGCTCGACCCCGCCGACCAGGGTCACTTCCACGCGGAGAGCGCGGAATTCTGGCTGGTGTTTTCAGGAAAGATTCGCTACTCGTTCGAAGGTCAGCAGCCGTTCATCGCGAGCGAAGGCGATGTGGTCTATGTGCCGTCGAGCACCTGGCATGCGACGCGCTACATCGGCGACAACGCATGCCGACTATCCATTACGGAGTATGTCGGCAATGCGTTGCTCCTTCCGCACTAGCGATCGTTCAGCCGTATCGTCTGCACGACGCGGCTGAACGCGTTGGCGTAGGTGCCTTCCTCGCGCTCGGGCACCACGGTAATCACATAGAACAAATTGCCGTCGCGAAGCTGCGTCGTATAGACGTCGACGCGTTCGCGCCCGCCGAGCGCCGACCGTCCGGCCAGCGGCGTGCGGATGGCGGCGCGATTGGCGAGGCGGCCCGACTGCTGTTGCGCCGCCAGCTGCATGCCTTCATTGCCGCGGATGAAGCCGTCGATCAGCGTCTGCGTCGCCTGACTCAGATCGCGAGACGAGGCGCGCGCCACGCCAAGCTCGACGCCGTGCGTCAACGTCGTTTGTCCGCGATACTCGCCGTAGCCGTTCTGCGGCACGTACTTGATGGCATTGTTGGATTGCACCGCCTGCCAGTTGGCCGGCACTTGCGCCTGGAACAGCTGTCCGCCTTGAACGGTTCGGTACTGACGCGCGGGCTGCGGCACAGCCTCGCCGACGCGTCCGACCGATGCCGGCGCGCGCTCGCCGTTGCCGGCGCCGCCCGCTCGCTCGAGTTCGGCCATGCTCCGCGCCGGCCCCATTTGCGCCAGCCGCGAACGGGTCTGCTGGAACCCCCCGGAGTCGGGCCGCGCCGCCACGCGCAGCTGCTGCGCTTCGGCGTTGATGTACTGCGTCCGGTTGCCCGGATTCGGATGGCTGCTCAGCCATTGCGGCGGGCTGCCGCGGCCCTGCTTCTGGATCGTCTCGAACATCCGCGCGAGATCGCGCGGATCGTATCCGGCCCGCGCCATGATCTGCGCGCCGAGCAGGTCTGCCTGCTTTTCGTAATCGCGGCTGTATTTCATCAACCACGTGCCGAGACCAAATTGCGATCCACGCGCGATGGCTTCACCCCAGCCGCCGCCGATCACCGCGCCGGCGATGGCACCGGCCAGCGCGCCGATCTGGAAGCCCTGGGCCTTGGTGGCGTTCGCCGTGCCGTGACGCAGCAACACGTGCGCGAGCTCGTGCGCCATCACGCCCGCCACTTCTCCTTCATCCTGCGCCGCTTCGATCATGCCGCGGTTGACGAACATCGGTCCGCCGGGCAACGCGAAGGCGTTGATGTCTCTGAGGTTCACCGGCGTGAACGAGTACTCGAACGCGGGGTGGTTGTATTCACTCGGTGCCGCGTCGACCAGACGATCGCCGAGCCGGTCGAGATAGTTGCGGACCTGCGAGTCGTTGATGAGCGGATATTGCTCGCGGACTTCGGACGCGGCTTCGCGGCCAATCTGCACGTCCTGCTCGGGCGTGTACTTGTTTCTCGGTGGCGTCACCTTGGTCTGGGCCGCGACCGTCGTCGCAACCAGCGTGATCACCAGCACCAGGCGGCTCAGCAATTTCATAGTCGATTCCTCACCAGCGGCTTCTTTCAAAAACCCTGCCGCGTTCAGTGTCCACCAACGTGGAACGACTGTTCTCATTAACGGTAGACGGACGAGCTTTCGGCCGCAAGCTCGCGTTTCTACGACAGTAATCCCGGCGGCACGACACTTGCTCTGTGATGTTGATGGCGCAGGTTTTCGCGCTTGGGGGTGTAACGATGAGATTTGGAATGAGCATGTTGGCCGTGCTGCTGCTTGCCGGGAGCGTGACCTTCGCGCAGACCGCCGCCGACATGGCTACTCTGGAACGCAAAGTCCGCGACGCCCAGACGGCGTATGCGCGCGTGCAACCCGGCGGCGACGAGCAGGAACTTCGCGAGATCGAGGACGATCTGGCGTACATGCGGGTCAAGGCCCGCCGCGGCGAGAGCGTGACCAGTCGTGAGCGGCGCGATCTGAACGATCGAATCGATCGCTTCATGGTGCGCATGAATGGCCGCACCCCGTCGAGCAACACCGGTGACTTCGAGCGCGCGCCGCGGCCCAACCGTAGCGTCGGACGCGGCACCATCCCGTCCGGCAGCGAGGTCGACGTGCGGTTGCAGACCAATCTCGACTCAAAGACCACGCAGGTCGAAGACCGTGTCGAGGCGACAACGATGGTCGACTTGTACCAGGGCAACGACTTGCTTGTTCCAGCCGGCACTGTGATTGAAGGCTACGTGTCGTCGGTCGATCGCGCCAGCCGCACCGACCGCAAGGGCGAGCTGACGATCATGTTCACGCGGCTGAAACTCAACGGCCGCACCTACGATATTCGCGCGTATCCGACGCAGGCGCTCGAGAGCGCAGGTCTCAAGGGCGAAGCTGAACGGATTGGCGCGGGCGCCGGCATCGGCGCCATCATCGGCGGCATCCTCGGTGGCGTCAAAGGCGCCATCACCGGCATTCTGGTCGGCGGCGGCGGCGTGATTGCCGCCACCGAGGGCAAGGACGTCGAGCTTCCCCCAGGCACGGTCCTTCGTGTTCGTTTTGACTCTCCCGTTCCCCTGGCTTAGTAGTACAGAAGAGGCCATGACCGGCGCGCATGTCGCCGGTCACTCTTCTTCCACTCTGATGGCCGCGACCACCTCGACCGAGCTGATCTCCGAGCGGCTTCGCAACCAAAATCTGATTCGATCGACACAAAAAGATCCGGCCGACGTGGTCGCTGCGCTCGGCGCGATGCAGTCGCAGGACTATCCGGCGGCGAAATGGGGAATCGGACTGCGTTCCCCCGCGTCTCACGACGGCGCGGTGGAGCAGGCGTTCAACGACGGACGCATCCTGCGAACGCACGTGCTCAGACCCACATGGCACTTCGTGGCGGCTGCCGACATCCGGTGGCTGCTGGCGTTGAGCGGGCCGCGCGTCCACGCGGCCAACGCGTACTACTACAAGCAGTCGGGCCTCACCGCCAAAGTCCTCGCGCGCAGCTGCGCGATGATCAGCCGATCGCTCGAAGGGCGCGAATCAAGACGCGCGCGGAACTGGCGGTTGCCTTGCGGCGCGCCAAGGTCCCGGCTGAGGGCTTGAAGCTCGCCTACATCATGATGCAGGCCGAGTTGGACGGCGTGATTACCAGCGGGCCCAGGCGTGGCAAACAGTCCACCTACGCGCTGCTCCAGGAACGTGCGCCGCACGCTCGCCCGATGGAGCGGGAGCAGGCGCTCGCAGAGCTGGTGAAGAGGTATTTCACCAGCCACGGTCCGGCGACGGTTCGCGATTTCGTGTGGTGGTCGGGACTCACGGCGAAGGATGCGCAGCAGGGGATCGACGCTGTGACACCGAAGCTCCAGCAAGAGACGATCGACGGCCGCGAGTATTGGAGCGCTTCGTCTCGCCCGCGTCCCGGCGGCGAAAGGTTGCACCGCGCTGCTGCTGCCGAACTACGACGAGTATCTGATCGCCTACAAGGATCGCACGCTTTTCGTGGATTCGCCCCGCGTCGCGGCCAACATGGTGGCGCGAAGCAACGGTGCGTTCCAACACCACCTGGTGATCGACGGCAGGCTCGAAGGCAGCTGGCGGCGGGAGGTCAAGGGCAACTCGGTGCAGGTCGAAGTGGCGCCGTACAGAAAGCTGACCGCTGTCCAGACGCGGGCGGTGATGAGCGCCGTCGATTGTTTCGGTGAGTTCGTCGGCCTGCCCGCGGCGCTGTCGGTGGTCTAGTCGATCGCGATCGTCCAGATGTTGCCGCGCGTGACACCGCGCTCGAACACGATTCGATCATCCTGCGGCGACCACTCGGGGTAGCGCAGATAGGCGCTGGGAGGGTACGCCGGCGTCAGGGCGTGCTCAGCGCCGCTCGCGACATCGATCCATCTCAAGCTCCAGCGCCCGTCGCGCATCACCGCCAGCACGATGCGACGGCCATCAGGCGACCAGCTTCGCACCCAGGTGTGCCCGCGTTCCTTCGTCAGTTGCTTCATCGCGCCGGTGGCGACGTCAATGACGCCGGCGTGCGTCGAGCTGCCTTCCTTGATCTCCACGGCGATCTGTCTTTCGTCGGGCGACCACGACGGATACCCTGCGCCCGGCGGACCAATGCGGCGCGGCTGGAACGTCTCCATCGGCGACACGTACAACAGCCGCTGCCCCGTTGGTGGAGTCCGCATCGAGATCGCGAGTTGCTTCACCGACGGCGAGGGATCGAGCTCGGCCAGCCTACCGGCAAGCTTTGGAAAATTGTCGGCTCCGGCAATGTCGAAGAGCAGCTGTTCGCGGCGGGTGGTGATATCGACCGACCACAGGCCGCCAACCTGCCGCCCCTTCGTCAGGTAGCTCACTCGAGAGCCGTCGGGAAACCAGCTGGGCTTGTGTTCGGCGCTCTCATTCGACGTCAGCTGTACCGGGTGGGTGCCGTCGACGTTCATCAGCCAGACGTTCGGCAGCTCACCCTGACGGATCGACATGTAGGCGATCTTTCCGCCATTCGGCGAGATCACCGCCAGCGAGTTTCTGCGGCTAGTGTCGCTGGTCAACGGCCGCGGCACACCTGCGGGCGCGCCGCCTTTCGCCAACTCGAGCGACCAGACCTGGCTGTCGAGCGACATGCCGGCGAATGCCAGCCGCCGGCCATCAGGCGACAAAGACAGCCCTCGCACTCCCGGCACGCCGGCGATCGGGATTACTTCACGCGCGGCGTTGGGTTTGCCTGACTGTTGATCAACGGGCAGGCGAGTGATCAGCGCTTCAGCTCCAGCAGCGAAAACCGACGAGTCGTCTTGCGCGAAGACGGGATCGTACATGTTCGTTCGCAGCTCGATCGGCCACGCGTCGCCGGTTTCCGTCGAAGCGATCCAGACGCCGTTTTCCTCGCCGCCGTCGAACACACTGAAAGCGATGAAGCGGCCGCTGTGGCTCCACGCCGGAGAGGCATGGCCACCCATTGGCCGCGTGGGCTTCGTCAGTTCGCGCGCGTTTGTGCCATCGGCATTCGCGATCCAGATTGTCGAGCCCGCCTGAGCGCTGTAGCCGTTCGGCGCAATGTCGCCAAATTCATCGGTCTGAAACGCGATGCGGGCGCCGTCGGGCGACCACGCGGGCCGCGCGCCGATCGGCGACACCTGTCGCGGCGTCCCGCCACGCGCGGGGATCACCCAGATCCCACCGTGCCGGTTCGAGTGATACGCGAGAAATCGGCCGTCGGGCGACCATACCGGGTGCAGGTTTTGCGCGCCGTCGCTGGTCAGCGGCACTTCGCCCGCCCCACCGCTCAAACCGCGAACGTAGATCTCGAATGAGCCGCTGCGATCGGACACGAACGCGATCGCATCACCTTGCGGCGACATGGCCGGGTGCATGTCGAGGCCGGCAAAGGTCGTCAATTGAACGGGCCACTTCGGATCACGAGAGCCGACCCGAGTGTCGTCGGCGGCGGCCGGTGCTCGGCCTTGTGCCCATGCGAGAAACCCCAGCGTCACGAGGCCGAGGACGAACGCGGCCGCCAGTCCGGGCGCGCGGGTGGCCATGATGATGGGTGCCTCGTGCCTGGTGCCTGGTGCCTCGGTTGGTGCCTCGTGCGCCTCCTCGACTTCCTTGATCCACCGATAGCCACGCGTCGGCACGGTTTCGAGGTAGCGCGCCTCTCTCGCTTCGTCTCCCAGCGCGCGGCGGAGCTGCGCCACCACGCGGGTCAGGGCGTGATCGGTCACGGCCGTGTCGGGCCACAGCGCTTCGAAGATTTCCTGTTTCGTGAATAGATGCCCGGGCCGTTGGACCATCAGCGCCAGCAGGTTGAAAACCTTAGGCTCCAGCGACAGCGGAACGCCGGCGCGCTCGAGGCGGTAGCTATCGAGGTCGAGAACGAAGTCGTCCCATTGGTAGCGCGTGGCCACTGTCAGCAGAATACGTGGCCCGCCTGCCGAAGGTGACGCGGAACTTCGTCATCAGAAAAACATCAGAAGGGATGAACGGGGTCTGACCCCGTTCATCCCCTGACCCCGTTCATCCCAGAATCAGCAGGCGCGCAGGACCGTCAAACGTCACGCGGTCAAACAGATGCAGCGGCAATAGGCCGTCGCCATCCGCGGGGTGGTGGTGGTCGCGTCGAATTGCCACGGCGGTGAGGTTTCTGATGGTCCGACCACCCAGCCGCAGTTCCCGCAGCCTGACATGACGGCCCGAACGGCGCGCGTCGGCCGAAGACAGCTCGGCCGCTCGGCCCGTCTCCAGCATGTCGAACGGGACGCGTTCTGCAGATTCGTAGAGGACCACCGGACCGGCGCCGCTGTCGGGTACGAGGCGCAGGGTGTGGCGCTCCTGTGGAAGGCTGACGAGAAAACGGCCGTGCTCGAACGACAGTCTCAACGCCGTGCCGTGATGTTCCGGCATGGCGTCGTGCCATTCAACGTGCCGACGCCGGAAATCAAGCGTGTAACGTTCCCAGGCGAGCACATCCTGTCCGATCAATCCCTGAACGTCGCGATCGAATGAGCCCGAAGGCACGACCGAGGGCAGCACGTGCTCGGCCGTCACTAGTCCGACGCTCAACCGGTCGATGGCGACGATGGTGCGCAGTGATTCACCGGTCGAGGTGATGACCACCGACCGCGCCACGGCGCGCGCGCCGATAGCCGCGGCCACGTCTTCGCCGATGGCGGAATGTGAAGCGCCGGTGTCGAGCAGCATTTTGAATGGCCCGTGGCCGTTCAGCATGACGGGCACGATCACGCCGCCCTGTCGTCCAAGCTGAAACGGCGTCGTCGAGCTCGCCCACAGTCGCGGCGTGCCGAGGACCACAATCGCCACAGACACGAGGAGACATTCGCGCATGTCGCGACTGTTGCCGGAAGACCCTGCGCGCGTCGTGACGAAACCCTGATGAAAAGGGGATTTGTGTAAGATCAGCGGTTATGAGAATTCCGTCATTTGTCGCCGCTGCACTCGTTGTGTCATCAGCCGTCGCCTTTGCACAAACACCCGTCGATCCCCGTCCTGCCAACAACCCGGATCAGAAGCCTGCGGTTGCTGGACAGACCGACGCCCCCGAGAAGAAATCCAACGTCGCATTCGACGTGGTCACGGTTGTCGACGGGTTGCAGAACCCGTGGGCAGTGGCGTTTCTGCCGGGTGGCAAGATGCTGATTACGGAACGGCCCGGACGGCTTCGCGTGTTGTCGGCCGACGGCAAGCTGTCGGCGCCGGTGACCGGGCTGCCCGCGGTTGACGCTCGCGCGCAGGGTGGTTTGCTCGATGTCGTGCTCGATCCAGCCTTCGCGAAGAACGACGTCATCTACTGGAGCTACGCAGAACCGGCCGCCGAGCCGGGCGTGAACAACACCGCGGTCGCGAAAGGCAAGTTCGTGGACGATGCGACCGCTCCAAGGGTTGAGGATGTGCAGGTGATCTATCACCAGCGTCCATCGCTGCGCTCACCGCTGCACTTCGGCAGCCGCTTGGTTTTTGCGCGTGACGGCAAGCTGTTCATCACGCAGGGCGATCGCTCGATTACCGAAGGCCGCATGCAAGCGCAGAAGCTCGAGAGCGGCCTCGGCAAGATCGTGCGGATCAACACCGACGGCTCGATTCCGAAGGACAACCCCTTCGTGGGCAGGGAAGGTGCGCTGCCGGAGATCTGGTCAATCGGTCACCGCAACGTTCAGTCGGCGGCGCTTCATCCCACCACCGGCGATCTGTGGGAGGTCGAGCACGGCACCCGCGGCGGCGACGAGATCAACATCGCGCGCAAAGGCCTCGACTACGGCTGGCCCACGATTGCATACGGCATCGAATATCGCGGCGGCCCGATCACCGGCGGCATCACGCAGCAGGAGGGCATGGCGCAGCCGCTGTACTACTGGGATCCGATCATTGGACCGAGCGGCATGACGTTCTACACCGGCAATCTCTTCCCCGCATGGAAGGGCAACCTCTTCATCGGCGGTCACGGCACGCGCGATCTCGTGCGGCTCGAGTTGAACGGTGAAAAGGTGATCGCCGAAGAACGGCTGTTGAAGGACTTGCAGCCGAAGCCGGAAGCGATTCGCGACGTGCGACAGGGTCCCGACGGCGCGCTGTACCTGCTGACCGACAGCTCAGCGGGGCGGCTGCTGAAGCTGATCCCCAAAAAGTAGCGCGCTACTTCTTCCCGGCATCGACTTTTCCGCTGAGCACGGCGCCATCTTCCATCGAGAAGCGTGGCGCCGTAATGTCGCCCTCGACGGCGCCGTTCTTTTTCAGCTCGACCTTTGCGGCGCCCAGCACGTTGCCTTTCACCTTGCCGTTGATGGTGACGTTCCTGGCCACCAGATCGGCCACCACCGACGCGGCGTCGCCGATCGTCAGGTCGTGATCGCCGAGTTCGATGGTGCCGTCCACCGCGCCGTCGATCACCAGGTCGCCCGACGATGTGACATCGCCCTTCACCTTGACCGATTCGCCAATCCAGGCTGCTTTGCGCCGCTCTTCCATGGGGACCTCTCAGCCGGATATCGGACGGTGAGCTGTCCTCTTCAGGCTCCGCCAGATTAGTCCGAGGCTGGATTTCCCCGCAAACGAGCTACTGTCGCGCTGGTACCGCTCTTGCTCAAATGAGCCGTACGGAGTGTACCTATGTTTTTGAAGACCATGTCTGTCTTGGCCCTTGGCCTGACGCTCGCCGCCTGCGCGCCGGCGTACGGCCAGTGGGGTAACTGGGGAAATCGATCGCGTTCCGGAACCAACAACTATCGCGTCGAGCGGTACGCCCATGATCAGGGCTATAACGACGGCTACCGACGGGGCAGAGACGATGCGCGCGACGGCGACCGCTTCGATCCGCGCGGGCAGCGCGACTATCGGAGCGCCGACAACGGCCGCTATCGCGACGGCGACCTGCGGCGCGCCTACCGTCAGGGCTTCGAACAGGGATACGAGCAGGGCTATCGCGACAACCGCCGCCGACGCCGTTGAATCCACCTGAAGGTGGACACCACGGAAAACAGGTGGTGTCCGGCTTAGCCGGATCGAGTTAGAACGTTCTTCTCGCAACCCATTCGCGGTACAACGAGTCGACCGCGATGTAACGTCCGTCGTCTTTCGTGATGATGTCCTGGCGCAACAGCGCCGCCAGCGCCGCTTGCACCGTGGACGTGCCCGGTAATCGATGCCGGGCACGCACATCGGCCGACAGCAACTCCCGCCCATCCTCGATGACCACCGCGCGCAACGCCGCCCGCTGCGGCAGGGTCAGACGCTGCCACGATTCTTCGAAGACCGTCTGCTGTTCGCCGAGGAGCCTGCTCAGAGTGGCATGGAGATCGTCCACGCTGACCACCTTGCGTCCGTCCGCCTTCACATCGTCCCAGGTTTCGTGCGCGAGCCGCTGCACATCGTACGGAACGTTTGCGGCCAGGTCGACGATGGCGTCGCCGAGACCGGGCTCGGGGCGAATGCCGCTGCCCTGGAAGCGCGACTCGATGAACGCGGCGAAGTCCTGAGGATTGATCTTCTGCAGCCGCAGCACCGGGCCTGCCTTGTAGAACGGCCGCCGCGGTCCGAGCATGCGCTGCATCAGCGACGGCTCGGATCCGGAAAACACGTAGCCGACCTGCCGCTGGTCCTGCACCGCGGCGCGGAGTGCATGCTCTACCGTGCCACCGTCGAACGAGGCGATCGCCTGGAACTCGTCCAGCGCCACGGCCATCCGCTGTTTGCGCGCGGCCGCGATGCGGGCCGGCAGGGCGAACACCTCCGCGGCCACGCGCGCGGCGTCGCGCGCCGATCGAACGGCAGGAAACGCCACCGCAAACCTGGCGCGGCCCGACTGGTCGGCGTCGAGGCGCAGCTCGGGACGCACCGCGCCGAGCAGGTCGGCCGCCCAGCGGCGGAGCCGGCTGACCGGCGTGTCGGCGGCCACCAGCGATTGCGCGTACGACTCGAGAAAGCCGATGTAGGAGCTGGACGCGGCGACGGTCACTTCCACGGTGAGGATGTGCTGGCGCGACAAGCCGCGCATGACGTCGCGGACCAGCGACGATTTGCCGTAGCGGCGCGGCGAGATCAGGAACACCTTCTGCCCGGCGGCCAGGTCGGCGCCGAGCCGGGCCCGCTCCTCCTCGCGGTCGGCGAACGCCGCCGCGGTGACGATCTCGCCGTAGACGAAGGGGTTGGCGGTGCTCATTACGTTATTATACGTAATGACTACGTAAAACAACGTAACATACCCAGCCGTGACCGGGGTGGCGGCGATCGCGCTGATATACGCCTCGTTCCTGGCCGTCGGCTGGCTGGCGCAGTCGGCGCGGCGGACGGGCCCGGCGTCCGGCTCGCTCAGGGCCGGCATGGCCGACTTCATGGTCGCCGGCCGGGCGATGCCGCTGTGGCTGGCCACCTTCACCATGACCGCCACCTGGGTGGACGGCGGCTACCTCCTCGGCACGGCCGAGGGCGTCTACCGCACCGGCATCGCCGGCGGCTTGCAGGGTGGGGTGTGCTTCGGCATCAGCCTGATCCTCGGCGGACTCTTCTTCGCGCGGCGGATGCGCGCCCTCGAATTCCACACGCTGATCGATCCATTCGAGGCGAGATTCGGACCGAAGTGGGCGGCGGTGCTGGCGCAACCGGCGGTGCTGGCGGAAATGTTCTGGAGCGCCGAGTTGCTCGTGGCGCTCGGCGCCACCTTCGGCGTGATGCTCGACATCGACCTCGTTCCCGCCATCGTCGTGTCCGCCGTGGTGGTCACGCTCTACACCATGGCCGGCGGCATCTGGGCCGTGGCCTATACCGACGCCCTGCAGCTGACGCTCGTCTTCGTCGGCCTCGGCGTGACGTTGCCGATCGCGCTTGATGCGGTGGGCGGCGTGGCGGCGGCGTGGTCGCTCTATCAAACCGCGCTACCCGCGCCGCCGTTGACGGTGGGGTATTGGGACGTCAGCGTCATGCTGATGCTCGGCGGCATTCCGTGGAACTGCTACTTCCAGCGCGTGCTGTCGTGCCGGTCGCCCGAACACGCGCGGCTCCATTCGCTGTTTTCGGGTGTGCTCACCATCGGCTTGACCGTCCCGCCGTTGTTGATGGGACTGGTGGCATTTGCCTACGCTTGGGATCCGCAAACCAAAGGCGTGCTCGACGCCCATCCCGCGCACGCGCTGCCGTTGATTTTCCGGCAACTCATGCCGCCGCTGATTGGCCTGTTTGGCCTCGCCGCGATCATCGGCGCCGTCACGTCGAGCTTTTCGGCGTCGATCCTGTCGGCAGGGGCGATGTTCAGTTGGAACGTGTGCTGGCGGTTGCTCAATCCGAACCTCTCGCTGGGCCGGATGCAGGCGCTGATGCGCGTGTCGATTGCCGCACTTGGTGTGGGGGCGGTATGGATGGCACTCGCGGTGCAAAGCGTCCAGGCGCTGTGGTTTTTCACCAGCGATCTGGTGTTCGTGCTCCTGTTCCCGCAATTGACGAGCGCCTTGTTCGACCGGCGGGCCAATCTCGCGGGCTCGATCGCCGCGTTCGTGGTGTCGCTGATCTTGCGAGTCGGGGGCGGCGAGCCGTTATTCGGGATTCCCGCACTGATCCCTTATCCCGAGTGGGTGCCGGTGAGAATCGTGGCCGCCACCGCGGGCCTGCTCCTGTTGCCGGTGGTGTCCCGCCTCACGGGGCGCTGGAACGCGCCGCGGCCGTTGGCGAATCCTGCATTATCATGCGCCCCATGAAGACACGCATCATCTCGCTCCTGGTCGTGTTCGTGTTGAGCGGCTTTGCCCTCGACGCCCAGCAGAACGCCCTCGTGCCGGCGCCGGATCGCCGCTCCGACGAGGGCGCCGGTCCGTTCCCGACACTGACCATCCGCAATGTCATCGTGATCGACGGCACCGGCGCGC
>Ga0187893_10007606_pt1 | contig 17631 bp, 13 predicted proteins | sample MA1701074metaG_FD_139574 | JGI IMG/M metagenome (GOLD analysis project Ga0187893, IMG submission 139574) | White microbial mat communities from a basaltic lava cave in the Kipuka Kanohina Cave System on the Island of Hawaii, USA - MA170107-4 metaG ... | reverse complement strand
GCACTCGCCAGTTGGGGCATCGCCGCGGGCTTGGCCGCCGGGTTGCTGGCTGGCAGCCTGGTGCTTCCGCATTGCATCGTGAGTGGACGCGCACAGATCACGGTTGATGAGCATTGGCGTCAACGCTTGTTGTCGTGCCTGGTCGAAAGCCTCCCCGTATACAGCGGCGCTATCGCCCACACGCCGGTGGCTCTGAGCAGCCGTGCGCAGAAAGCATCGCTACACGCAGAAACCGAAGCCATGGCAGCGGACATGGAAAGCATGGCCGTGGCGCAGGTTGCGCGCAAAGCGGGTTTGCCGTTCGTAGCCATCCGCGCCGTGGCAGACCCTTTCGACCTGATGCTTCCACACTGTGCGCTCAATGCCGTTGACGATGTCGGTAAAAGCAAGCTGACGAAGCTATTGTCGGGTCTTATACGCTCGCCTTTGGACCTCGTGCCCTTGCTCAAGCTCGGGATCGGGTTCTACCAGGCTTTGAGCACTCTAAGGTACGTGTCCAAGCGTGCAGGGCCGCTGCTCATGGCGAGCGGTAGCGCTGCTTTGACTGAGCTTCTTCCGGCACCCGCAAGATAGGTGAGTGTTTTCGGAGAGTCCGCAAGCGCGATCTACCTTCTTGAACTCTAGCGCATGAGGATCTTGATCACAGGCGCCAGCGGGTTCGTAGGCGCGGCCGTGTTGCGCAAACTGATCGAACGTGAGCACGAAATGCGAGTATTGGTGCGCGCCGAAAGCAACCGTGTCAATCTGGAGGGCCTGCCGGTTGAGGTGGTCGTGGGCGATCTCAGAAACCGACCGTCGCTCGAACATGCCGTGCGCACATGCGAGGTGCTCTATCACGTGGCTGCAGATTACCGCTTGTGGGCGCAAGATCCGCAGGAGCTTTACCACACCAATGTCACCGGTACGCGCAACATCATGCTTGCGGCGGCGGATGCGGGGATGCGGCGGATCGTCTACACCAGCAGTGTCGCCACCTTAGGGTTGCATTCCGACGGCGCACCTGCCGACGAGGAAACCCCGGTCTCGCTTGACCACATGATCGGCCACTACAAACGGTCCAAGTTTCTTGCGGAGCAAGAGATCACACGCTTAGTCAGCGAGCAGGGACTACCCGTGGTGATCGTGAACCCCTCCACGCCGATCGGCCCACGAGATGTCAAACCTACTCCTACCGGGCGCATGGTTCTGGACGCGGCGACTGGGCGCATGCCAGCTTACGTGGATACGGGGCTCAACGTGGTCCATGTGGATGATGTGGCGGAAGGACATTTACGGGCCTTTGAGCGCGGGAGGATAGGAGAACGCTACATTTTAGGGGGTCACGATATGACGTTGCGCCAGATTTTGGAATACGTCGCCCGCATCACCGGCGGTAAACCACCCCGGATCCGTTTGCCCCAAGGCTTGATCCTGCCTTTCGCTTATATCAGCGAAGCTTGGGCCAGGGTGAGCAAAGCGCGAACGCCGCCCCGGCTGACAGTCGCTGGGCTGCGCATGTCGAAGAAGCGGATGTTTTTCACTAGCGGCAAAGCGGAGCGAGAGCTCGGTTATCGCTTTAGGCCAGCCGAGCAGGCGATCGAAGAAGCCATCGCTTGGTTTCGCGCTCAGGGCTACGCCTGATTGTCGTTCCACCGTTACCTTTTAGCCGCGCCGAAATTAAACACGCGCGCATGTGAGCGTGGACCGCGTAGCAGGAGTTTCGGGCCAAGCCAGGAGCCTGCCGGACTTAGGGAGAACCTACTGCGGCGGTGGGAAATCGGTCCATGTCGTCGCATTTTCGTTAAATAGTCACCACTATGCGCCTCAAATGATCGAAAATCTGTCCTCGATTTCCAACTCGCCTCGCTACGGCTCCTTAAGTCCGACAGGCTCCTAGAATCTGACCGGTCCTGCGTTGATCCGGGGGTTGGAGAGCAAGCTGAATGATCTTGTCAGGCGACATTGGCGGCACTAAGACCAACATTAGTCTTTTTCGGATAGAAAAAGGCGCGCTTAAGGAGGAATACTCAGATACGTGCGCAACTCGCGCCTACCCCGGACTCCAGATACTCATCAAAGATTTTCTCGACAAAACCCCCGAACATGGAAGGGAGATCGCGGTTGCATGCTTCGGGGTTGCGGGCCCCGTAACCCAAAATAGGGCCAAGCCTACAAACGTACCTCACTGGGAGACCATCGCGGGCGACGAAGTGGCTCAAAAAACGGGGCTCTCTCGTGTGATGCTACTTAATGACCTCGTAGCGATGGCGTGTGGGATTAGCGCTCTGGGAGAAGAGGATTTAGCAACGCTTCATGCCGGGACGGAGGAACCGGGAGGAAATCGCGTGCTGCTCGCTGCTGGTACGGGCCTAGGCATGGCCTTGTTACCGGGAGGTTGGGAAGCAAGCCTTCCTATATCGTCAGAAGGCGGCCACATGGATTTCGCTCCGCGCGACGATAAGGAGATTGATCTCCTAAGATTCCTGCAGCAGCAGAAATTCCTAAAAGATGCATCCGGTAACCACGTCAGTATCGAGCGGGTGGTCTCTGGGGCTGGCCTTAAGAACATCTACGACTATCTGGTTAAGAAGAATTTTGCGCTTGAAGATCCTGCTGTGATGCACGAAATAAGACGTTCGGAACCCCCGCAGGTTATCTCTAAGGCTGCGCTAGAAGGCAGATCTGCCCTTTGCACGGAGGCTCTAAGAATGTTTGTCGCAGCCTATGGCGCTGCTGCCGGTAACCTTGCTTTAGTCGGTACGGCTCGAGGTGGCGTGTACCTTGGCGGTGGAATCGCTCCCCATGTTTTCAAGAAGCTCACGTATCTCGATGACGCGTTCGAGGCCGCCTTTCTTGACAAAGGCCGCTTTCGCTCGTTTCTTGAGAAGGTTCCTGTTCGAGTGATCCTCAACACCCAAACAGCCGTGCTAGGCGCTGCGCACTACGCGGCGCGATTCATTGATTTCTAGAGGGCACTTCGATTAATTCGAAGTGCCCTTCCTCACAAGGCGTTAGGACATTGGTCAATCACTTAAGTGATTAACCAATGGAGCAAAAGCAAAAACCACGCTTTTTGCTTTGCGATTCAATAAATTGCAAGGGTGCAATTTATTGAAGTGCCTTAGAGTCCGTTTCATTCGACTTGTCGGATCTGACGCTTATGCCGTGTCCCCGTCATTCGACGACACGCAAAGCCTCGGACACGGCCGCTTTTCCGAGCTTGTTGTCGAAGCAAACAAAGTCCAACTGCCGTCCCGCCCTCTCTTGGGCAAATAACGCTGCCCCAAGCTGCAGAGCGTCGGCTGCCCGAAGTAGATGTTTGCGTGCCGCGTCGTTGGCTCGTCTACGTACTTCGTCAGCCGGCTGTACCTCAAACCATAGTTTCCAATTGTCGGCAAACAAGCTCAGCACCAGGTCGAGTGATCGTCTTGGGATGACGTGATCTGCGCTCAACTTACAGAAAGCACGTACACATTCTACTTGCGTGCCCCACCAAACTACCACTGGGCTGCCGTCTAGATATAACTGCCGCACACGCTCAGTATCGGTCTGATCTACGAAAAGCTGGATCAGCGCCGACGAATCCCAGAACCTCAAATCAGTCCTCGCGATCGGCAGAAAGGATTTCTAATGCAATAGTGGGCGAGCTTACTTTAATGGGCGCGGGAAGACGACGCTTTTGGGCGCGAGAGTGGACGGGCGGACGCACGACCCCCTGCTTAACGAGGGCGCGTAACGCTTCCCCTTCGTTGGCCGCGGGGACGGGCGTGAGGATGGCGACCGGCTCCCCGCGATCGGTAATCAGAACCGACTCCCCGCGCCGAACATCGGCAAGATAGGCGGAAAGTGAATTTTTAGCTTCAGAAACGGACGCCCTTTTCATCTAGCTATTATAGCCAGATTGCAGCGTTTCGCTCAAGTATACGGCAGAACTAAATTTGGCCGTATACTAACAAGCAAAGGGGGCTAGCCGAGGTGGTGGGTGAGCCGGTTAAGCCAACCAAAAAAACGAGTACATCAGTTCATTGCAACTGATAAAGGGCGGAAAAGGCGAGGAAGTACCGTTAGGGGATAGTAGGAAAACACTGCACAGGATAGGTAAGGGGTGCGTATAGGTGCTTGCGAATTGTGGATCGAGGCGGTCAATGAAGAAGCAGTCAGCTCTGAGAAGTGGTTCGTGGGGCGGGTGGTGTCTTTTTATATCGTCAATCTTTCTCCCCTCTTTCGCCGCAGCGCAGCAGGTTACTTGTCTTGGTCAGCCTGCAACTATCGTCGGTACCGCAGGCGACGATGTCTTGAACGGGACAAGCGGTGATGATGTCATCGCGGGTTTGGCCGGTAATGACGTTATCAGGGGTGAAGGCGGTAATGACCGGATCTGTGGTGGCACGGGCAACGACACACTCGAAGGTGGCGCTGGCAGAGACAGACTCAGCGGCGGTGGGGGTACCGACACGCTCGATGGCAATGAAGGGAATGACACTCTTGATGGTCAAGCTGGCGACGACATACTCAAAGGTGGTGCTGGCAGAGACACGCTCAGCGGTGGTAGCGGTAGCGACATTCTCGTTGGTCAGGATGCTGACGATACACTCAGAGGGGGGGCTGGCGAGGACACGCTTAACGGTGGTGGTGGAACCGATATTCTTGACGGCCAAGCGGATAATGATACCTGCTTTAACGGTGAGCAAAATAGCGGTTGTGAGACCACATGTACCGAGACGACGGCGGAAGAGTTTGAAACTCAAGCTTTCGGCGCATGGGCCGATACACTCAATCACGCGAGAAGCTTGGGCTATGCAAACACAGAGGTCGCTCAATCGTGCATCGAGGTGAGTACCGGCGAAACCAAACACGTTGCAGCAACGCTTGTTAACCCCACCGGGAGCCCTCCTGATGACAGGGTCTTTCTGGCGTCTTCCACGCCTTATCACCTGGCGTTTCTGGTTAAGGTGGACGCCAATGGGATCCCAACAGTCTTCAATCAAAACGGAGGAGTGCGCATGCCTCCAGACGCTCCAGGGGAGGTGGTTGGCGCGGACGGTACGCCCTTGGGCAACGCCAGTACATCTCAGGTCATGAGTGCCGTTGCTAATGACTGTCCTGCTGCCTGGGTAGATTATCTCTTCTGTCTCGCAGAGGAAAACGCGCTTACCATTGTCCAAACGGCGGCATGTTTCATCGCCATTGATTTAGAGCTTATAGCAACTGGAGCCACACTTGGAACCGCTGCTGCCTTCCTCACACCCGCTACTCTAGCCATCTGTAGCGACATAATTGCCGGTCCAATCCCCCCGGGGGCGGAAGGTTCCAGTTGCAACCCCCCTAACGACGATGTCTGTGAACTGAACTCACAGTGTTCCGAGGTCGACACCTGTCAGTGGGGCTTCTGCGTGCCGGCGATCCCAGCCAACACCGGAGCGGACTGCTCGGACGAGTCTTCAGCATTTCCACGGTGTGCGACTGGATCGCAGAGCGTCCTTTACACCTTAGAATGTAAAGACAGTGGATATTGCGCGCTCAAAGACACCGACTGTCCTACCGGGCAGATGTGTACAGGGGACCCTGGCAGCGCCAGTTGCCAGAACGAGTGCGACGATGCGATTGCTTGTACGCGCGACGAATTCGTACCGGGGATTGGCTGCACTCACACCCCAGACGACTCCCTCTGTGCCACAGACAACGACAATAGTGATGCAAACTGCACCAAATCCATTTGTAGTCCCCAAGACTCCAGGAGTGATGCTTCGGGCTGCCTAGAAGGGGCTATTGAGCCAGATGGTTCCCTCTGCGACGATGGCGTCGCCTGCACCACGCAGGATATCTGTGCCAACAGTGGCATTTGTGCCGGGGGCATGCCGGACGACTCTTTCTGCCCCAATCAGGATAACGGTGATGGAGATTGTCTTAGAATCATCTGTTCGGGCGGGGGCTGCCTATCAATCGCAAGTGAGCCAGACTTCTCTCCGTGCGACGATGGCGACCTCTGCACCTCGGGAGATTTCTGCTTCAACCTCGGCGTATGCGTAGGCAACAGGATTCCTAATTGTCCTTAGAGATGCCCCGATCCTCAGTACCCATTTTGCTGCTACATAGGGTCTGCCAAGTGCGGCATTTGTATGACAGACGTTTGATGCTCCGTTCCGAAGCTTAGATTATGTCCCGTATCTACGTGTTTAACTGAGTTAGCCAAGAATGTGCGCGAAATCGATTAACCGAGCCTTCTCCTCCATAGCTCTGTTTTTAGTCATCAGTCTCATCCCGTACTTGAGGTTAATCATTGCGCCAGCATTTGCACAAGAAGAGCCTCCATCCAAATCAGATAAGGCTATCCTTAAAGAGGGTTTCGACACCCTTAAAACCAGCCTGGAAGAGATCAAAAAAGAGCTTGTACTCATTCGCCAACTGCTCTCGCAACGCCCTTTACAAGCGACAGCGCCTGCCCGCGCCGAGTCCGATGTCAGCTTCGCCAACAATCCCGTGCTGGGGAAAAAAGATGCGCCGATCGCCTTGATCGAATTTTCCGATTATCAGTGCACCTACTGCAAAAGGTTTTTTGAAACGACACTTCCCGCTCTCAAGACCGAGTATATCGACACCGGAAAAATCCAATACATCTTCCGAGACTTTCCTCTTGAGCAAAGACACGCTCAAGCCCGTAAAGCCGCCGAGGCTGCGCATTGCGCGGGAGACCAGGGTAAATACTGGGAAATGCACGACGTAATCTTTCAAAATCAGCACGCGCTTCAGCCGGACAAGCTTAAAGAGTATGCGCGCAAGCTTGCCTTGGATCCCGCCCGCTTCGATGCCTGCTTGGATAATGGCAAGTATACAACTGAGGTAAAAAAGGACTCGGAGGATGGAATGACCGCCGGAGTCCAAGGGACTCCTGCTTTTTTCATAGGAAAAATCAGACCAGACAAAACGATCCGCGGGACCTTGATCAGCGGCGTCCGGCCGATTACGGTCTTTCGGCGGGAAATTGATCGTCTTCTACAAGAAAGTCAGTAATTGTGATCGAACTCGCGCGGCTCGCGATCTGATACGGGCTCTTGAAAACCTGAGCTTGTCTGCGCAAAGTCGTTTCGCCAAAGCCTCGCGATAAGGTTCATTGGCGATCCAGCTTTTTTCCAGATTCTGCCGATACCGAGCCTGGCAGAAGAGGTGCAGCAAGTGACAAGTGGCCTTGACGTCGAACAACCGCTGGCCGGGTTTCACCGACCAAAAAACGCTACAATGGCACTTTAGGAGGGATGCAGACCGTTTTTCTTGCTCAGAGCTTGATAAGGACGCGGGCGTTTGGACCGAAGAGACAAACTGTGGAATTAGCCATCATAGTCCCCTGTTACAACGAACAAGAAGTCTTAACCGAGGCTGCTAATAGGCTGCTGGCGGTCCTTTCCCGCCTGTTGGACGCAGCGAAAATTGGTCCGAAAAGCAAAGCCATTTTTGTTGACGATGGGAGCAAGGATCAAACGTGGTCGATAATAGAACAGTTATGTGTACGTGATGACCGGATATCAGGGATAAAGCTTTCGCGCAACCGCGGCCACCAGAGCGCACTGCTGGCAGGACTATTTACTGCGAACGGGGATGCACTAGTGACGATCGATGCCGACTTGCAGGATGATCCCGAGGTCATAGAACGAATGATCGACGCCTTTCTTAGGGGTGTGGATGTGGTTTATGGGGTCAGGAGCAACCGCCAAACCGACACCCTGTTCAAGCGGGTCTCTGCCCAGGCGTTTTACCGCCTCATGCAACTGCTCGGTGCAGAGTCATTGCACAACCACGGAGACTTCAGGATGATGAGTCGCCGCGCCGTGGAAAGCCTAAAGGGCTTTCGGGAGGTTAACCTTTTTTTGCGGGGACTGGTCCCATTGGTTGGTTTTCGCTCCGAGATCGTCTATTACGAGCGCAAAGAGCGTCTCGCCGGAGAAACGAAATATCCTTTGCCTAAGATGATTGCTCTGGCCCTGACTGCGATCACCTCCTTTTCTGTTGTCCCGCTTCGGATCATTACCCTCCTCGGCTTTGCCGTTTTCTTGCTGAGCATTGCTATGATGGCCTGGGCCCTTGGGGTCCGCTTATTAACCGATTCCGCGCTGCCGGGGTGGGCGTCGACGGTATTGCCCGTGTATTTTATTGGGGGGGTCCAGATCCTATGCATCGGGGTTATCGGAGAATACCTCGGCAAAATCTACGCGGAAGTAAAGGGCAGGCCACGCTACATTATCGAAAAGGCGATCAACCTGTAATCCTGAAGAGACAATAGTGGAGGGGTTCCTTCGCAGAGGAGCGTTGCGCACAGCAGTGCCTGAGGTAGGTTATCGTGGCTAAGCAGCCAAAGGGAAAGATTTCGCAATTTCATCCCCTGGTTTGGCGACTACCGTGTAGGCGCGGGATGGCTGTGCAGTTTTTAAGCTTTTCCGGTGTAGGAGCGATCGCGACTCTTTTGCATTATGCGATCCTCGTGCTCGCCGTGCATCTAGCTGGAACTGATCCCACGCTCGCATCTAGCATAGGTTTTATCCTATCCGCTTCTTTCAACTACGCGATGAACTATCGATTGACATTTCGGAGCAACAAGCGTCATAGGGAGGCCTTCCCCAAGTTCCTCGTGATCGCTTTTGTGGGTCTAGTGCTTAACGGTATGTTCATGGCCGTTGCCACGCGCGGATTGCGATTGCACTATCTTATTGGGCAGGTCATCGCGACCTCCAGCGTGGTACTCTGGAACTTCTTCGGAAACCGCCTTTGGACTTTTCGCTAACGCCAATCGAAACGATGACACCCGCGGTGGAAGAACACAGCGGATGGATCATGTGCTACATTGGCCGAACAACACGTTGATCTACATCAATGCCATGCCTATCTTTGATGGATAGATGGTAGGGAGACGTTTATTCAAAAAATAGCCGCTTTGAACGCTTTAGGAGGGGGATTTTGCGGACTGCTAAAAAGAGACGGATTTTTGTAATCGCACTTCTTGTGACGCTCTCACTGGGCGCAGTGAGCACGGTGAATTATATCCATATTGATGCCCATACCTTGAATGAAAGCGCATTGGCGCTGATCGCGAAATCCCGAAAGGTTCGCGAGCAAGCCCGGCTGGACTACGAGCGCGAAGCGCTGGCCGCACTGCCGCCCAATCCCCACATTGGACCCTTTTACCGTCTCGATGATGGCTTCGCGGACGCCACTGTGTTGGTCGAGCCCAAGCGCCCTGAAACCCTAGCAGATGTTGACCTGGTTTTTAGCTTTGAGTTTGATGACGAAGAGGGGTTTAGAGCCATTAAAAAGCAATCCGAGCTAGAGCTCCGAGACGGGACGCTGGTGGTCAGCCCCGGTGCTCCGGGTACCTCGGATCTGACTAATGCGTCCCCGATTTCGATCCCGAAGGATAAGGTTGGCGAGATCGCGATCCGTGTGCGGGCTAAAAAAGCAAAACATATCAAGTTTGGCTGGTCCAAGGAGGCGGAGCCGGCGCAGTGGAAGCACCAATTCGCCATACCGGTCAAGGCCGATGACGACTTTCACACCTATTTTATCAACGCCGCGAATGTGTTGAAGCGGGGTCTCGAAACCCAGGATAACATAGCCGGGTTGTTCTTAAGGCCATCTGACCAAAAAGACGATCTCGTGGAAATTGATTTTATTCGTTTTATCTCCAAGCGCAGCGAGTACATGAGAAAACCTCGAGGAGTCGGCTATGAAACGATAGCGAAGGAAATGCGACCCGTTTTGTACATGTTGCCGACTCAAACGCTGGAATATGCCGTGGACGTCCCAAAGCGATCGCCGACGCTGGAATTTGGGTGCGGGCTGCTGATCGAAAAACAGCCGGTCACGTTTAGGGCTACCCTCACCGAGGGGGACGAAAATGTGGTCCTCTACGACCAAAGCCTCGCAAGTAGATCCCAATGGCACGATGCGAAGTTTGATCTCACCCCGTGGGCGAGTAAGCGAGTCCGTTTGGCCTTAACTGTAGAAGGCTCCGAAAACAATGTTGCGTTCTGGAGTAACCCTATCGTATCTTCAGCCCCGGAAAAACCGCTTAATGTCATCGTCATCCTGGAGGATGCGCTTCGGGCAGACCATCTTTCTGCGTACGGTTACGCGCTGCCCACATCCCCATTTAAGGAGCAAATGAAAAAGGAGCACGCGATCGTTTTTCTCAACGCGATCTCCCAAGCGACCGAGACCCGTCCTTCCGTCCCATCCATGATGACATCGCTGTTGCCGTCTGCCACAGGGGTCTGGCACGACAATGAGATGTTAAACGATGCCTACTTAACCCTGGCTGAGATTATGCGCAGCCAAGGCTTTATTACAGCCGCTTTTGTCCAGAATGGAAACGCGGGGCCTTATGCTGGGCTCCACCAGGGGTTTAGCAATATTTTCGATGAAGAGACGCTAAAAGCTACAGAGGGTGTTCTTGGCGAACCTGCGATGTCCTGGATCGAGCGTAATCGTCATCGAAACTTTTTTCTGTATTTGCATGTAGCTGATCCCCATGGGGTGTACGATCCGCCATCGCCTTACAACGCCTGGTATCAGGAGATTAGCCCCGGAAAAACGCCGGTAGAATTTGATAAGAGGCTAGACCCAAAATGGATGCGGCAACCGACTTTGGAAGGCCGCAGACGCCTTTATGACGGGGAAATCCGCCATAACGATGCGGTAATTGAGACGTTTATTAATAGGTTCAAGAGCCTTGGTTTGTATGATCATACAGTGCTCGTTTTGACCTCAGATCATGGGGAACACTTAGGTGAACGCGGGGAGTGGGTGCACCATCCACCAGGATTTTTGCAGGTTACCCATGTGCCGTTAATACTTGCTTACCCAGAGCGTTACCATGAAGGCAAGGAAATAAAAGAAACGGTGCAACTGCTCGATGTGATGCCGACGGTGCTGGATCTCGCGCAGGTGGAGAGCAGCGGCCTATTGCTGCAAGGCGATTCGCTAGTCGGTCTCATCGAAGGAGGCGGACTCGCAGATTGGAAGAACCGGCTCGTGGTCTCGGAAGAGCCGATGCTCATGGATAAGGCCAGCTCTTGGCGAAACGAAGGGATGCGTGTAATCGGCTCGCTTTTTTATCGCGATTTTCATCTGATCGCCTCGCGCCAGTTTTTCCCGCCTGAGGTGTTAACACTTAAAGTCTTCGACATATCCGCAGACCGGGAGGAAAGTCGGCCGCTTTATCGCTTCGTTCCCGATCTTTACCTTAAATACAAGTACGCCTCCGTACTCAATCAAATACAGGCAAACAACATCGCCGCTTGGAAAAAATGGACGGACGATGAGCAGGCTCAAAACTATAGGTTCGATCCCGATGTCTTAGAACATCTTAAGGGACTTGGTTATATCGAATAGACGAGCGATGGACGCGCTAGCCCGCATGCTAAGAAAATGGCGCTATGGCGAGGCCATCGTAATCGTCACTGGCCTGCCGCGTTCCGGAACCTCAATGGTTATGAGTATGTTAGAGGCGGGCGGGCTTCCAATCCTAAGCGACCGCGAACGCGCGGCTGATGAAGACAACCCAAAAGGTTACTTCGAGTATGAACGGGTAAAAAACCTTCAGCAAGAGACGGACAAGTCCTGGCTGCGCTTCGCGCGCGGCAAAGGGCTCAAGGTCATCTCTCACTTGTTAGAAACACTTCCGAACGATAATTTTTATCAAGTCATATTGTGTGAGCGGGATCTCGCCGAGGTGATCGCCTCCCAGAATCTGATGTTGCAAAGGCGTCGGGAGCCCAATCCTCTGGGCGATGACAAGACGCTATATCTCTACAGGAAGCATCTCCTTGGGGTAAAAGCGTTGCTCAAGAATAAGCGGAATTTTGAGTTTCTGGGACTGGAATACCACCATGCGCTGAATGATCCTCAAGGCTGCGCCGCGCAGATCAATCGTTTTTTACGCCGGCCGCTTGATAACGACAGAATGGCGGGTGTCGTGGAACGCGGCCTTTACCGCAATCGAAAACAGCAGCTAGGCGCGGCTTTGCTCGTCGTCGTCGCCTTGCTCATTGCGCCTGACGCCGCCCAGGCGTATATCGGGCCGGGTGCGGGTTTTGCCCTAGTGGGATCTTTTTTTGCTCTGCTGGTGGCGCTCGGAACTGGGTTGTTGCTGTTCCTGTTCTGGCCGGTGCGTTATCTCATCCGCTTGTTTCGCCGCCGTAAGGCAGCTCGGCGATCGAGCGTGACCCGGCTTGTGGTCCTTGGCTTAGACGGTTTCGATCCTGCCCTCGCCGAGCGCTGGATGGCGGAAGGGCAGCTGCCTAACCTCAAAAAGCTGGCTCAGAGCGGGGGCTTCTCCAGGCTCCAAACGACTTATCCCGCGATTTCTCCGGTGGCGTGGTCGTCTTTCATGACCGGGGTAGATCCGGCACGGCACAATATCTTCGACTTCTTAAACCGGGACCTGCGCACGTACAAACCGAAGCTTTCGAGCTCTGAAGTCAGCCCCAGCACGCGCACCATACGGGTAGGCGATTGGGTCATTCCTCTGAGTAAGCCCGAGATCCGCAACAGGCGCAAAAGTCGTGCGTTCTGGGGCATACTCGGCGCACACGGGATCCCCTGTCACATCCTGCGAGTGCCGCTCACCTTCCCGCCCGAGCGCTTTGCAGGAATGCTGCTTTCAGCCATGTGTGTTCCCGATCTTCGTGGCACCCAAGGCTCTTTCACGTATTTCACCACCGATCCGGTGGAAGCAGGGCAGGGCTACCAAGAAGCCCCGGAGACCACAGGCGGCGAACGTTGCCTGGTCGAGAACAAGAATGGGATAATCGACGCCAGCCTACCTGGCCCGGATAATCCCCTACAACGAAATAGTGGCATCATGCGCGTTCCTTTTCGCATAGAGCTGCGGCCGGGTCGTTGCGTTCTCAAGATCGCCGGAGCGAAATATCTGCTCAAGGAGCGGGAGTATAGCCCTTGGATCCGCCTGACATTCAAGCCTGGACTTGGACTAAGAGTGCATGGGATCGCTCGGTTTTATGTAACGCGGTTCGAGCCGCATTTCTCCCTGTATGTTACCCCAATCAACATCGATCCCGAGAAACCCGCATTCCCCATATCGTGGCCTAGCTTCTATTCGATCTATCTGGCCAAGCTCATCGGTGAGTTCGCAACGCTTGGCCTCGCTGAGGATACCTGGGCACTTAACGAAGGGATAATCGACGAAGAGGCCTTCCTACGGCAAACCCTAGACCACCACGAGGAGCGCGAGAAAATGTTCTTCAACGCGCTCAAAAAATCGCGTGAGGGGGCGGTGGTTTGTGTCTTCGACGGCACCGATAGGCTGCAGCACATGTTTTTCCGCTACCTGGATGAGTCTCATCCCGCGAATCGGGGAAAAGATACCCGCAAGTTCAAACAAGCCATCCTGGACATGTATAAACGCGCCGACGAGATGGTGGGGCGCGTGATGGAGACCCTAGGGGCTAAAGACGTATTTATGGTGATTTCGGATCACGGCTTCCAATCCTTCCGGCGGGGGGTCAATCTGAACACCTGGCTAAGGCAGCAGGGGTTGCTTCATTTGAGAGACGGCGTGACGCAGAGCGGTGACTGGTTTGAGGGCGTCGACTGGAGTCGCACTAAGGCCTACGCTTTTGGCCTAGGGGGGCTTTATATCAATCAAAAGGATCGCGAGGCGCAAGGTATCGTTGCAGCGGGCGAAGAGACCCGTGCAGTAAAGCGCCGCCTCATCGAGGGGCTGTCCGGACTGCGCGATGAACAGTGCGAGGAAGTAGCGATCAACGACGTCTTCGACATCGACCAGGTGCATGGCGCCGGGCCGTATAAGAACAACGGCCCGGACCTGATCGTCGGCTACAATCGAGGGTATCGCGCATCTTGGCAAGGCGCCGTGGGTAGGGTCTCCGATTCGGTTCTAAGTGATAACACGAAGTCATGGAGCGGGGATCATTGTATAGACCCCCGCCTAGTTCCCGGGGTATTGTTTTCTAACTTGCGTGTTGCGAGCCGAGACCCCGCGATCCACGATCTTGCTCCCACCATACTTAATCTGTTTGGGGTCGACGTACCCAGCCACATGACCGGGCGAGCTCTTCGACTCGAGCGACCCGCTGAGAGCTTGTGAAAAAATCTGCTGTGCTCGGGATCTCGCGTGCCGGCGGTGCTCGGAATCCTCATGTATTTCAATATACACTCCGGTTGCTCGTCTCATCCTTGAGACTCGCCCCTGCGGGGCTTGCGCTCCGTTTCGCTCCCGGCGAAACGGTCCTGCGCTCCGGCGGAACGCGACCTCCCGTCGCTCGCGACGATTTTTTCACAAGCTCTAAGGCCACTTGATGGTTCGTCCGGCCGTAGTCGGGATTTTGGGAGCGGCCCTCTGCGCGCTCGGTGACCCTGCTCAGTCCGGTGCGCGCATGATCATAATGGGTGTGGATGGCATGGATCCGGTGATGCTAGGCGAGCTTATCGCAAAAGATCGCACCCCGAACCTTGCCAAGCTTGCGTCCATGGGCGGGTTTATTCCCCTTGGCACCAGCATTCCGCCCCAAAGCCCTGTGGCTTGGTCAAACTTCATCACCGGGATGGACCCGGGCGGACACGGCATTTTTGACTTCTTGCACTTAGAGCGCGACACGCTCATACCGTATCTTTCGACAGCGCGGGTCGCGAAGGGTGGACGCGAGCTTAAGCTTGGCCGCATTCGTATCCCGCTGTCCCCGCAAAAGACATTGCAACTGCGCGACGGGTTGGCATTTTGGGAGGTCCTTGAACGGAACGGGATCGCGACCACCATGTTCCAGATCCCAGCGAACTACCCGCCGATAGAAACTGGGGGCTATGCGCTCTCGGGTATGGGCACCCCAGACCTGCAGGGCACGCCCGGGACTTTCAGCTATTACACGGACAGCCCGCGGTTCAAACCGGGCAAGGTACCCGGTGGTGTCATCAAGCGCGTCAAGCTGAAACACGGCGTCGTAGAGACAGTGATTGAGGGACCGCCCAATGCGTTTCTTAAAGACAGCCCTAAAGCAAAGGTGAATCTACGAGTGTATGTCGACCCCGAAAACCCCGTGGCGATGCTCGAAGCGGGGGAGGAGCAAGTACTGTTAAATGTTGGTGAATGGAGCCCATGGGTGGGGCTTAAGTTTGAGCTGTTGTCCAAGCTGGTGCGAGTATCCGGTATGGTGCGCTTCTTTCTCCAGCAGACCAAGCCCCATTTCGCGCTCTATGTCAGCCCGGTGAACATCGACCCGCGCGATCCTGCGCAGCCTATTGCCACGCCGGCCGAATATGCCTACGAGCTTGCGGAAGCGGCAGGCCCTTTCTACACCCAGGAGATGCCGGAGGCCACCAAGGCTCTCTCCGCCCACGTCCTCAGCCCTCGCGAGTTTATCGCCCAGTCGGAGTTAGTGCTGGATGAGCGGCGCGGGCTTTTCCGCCGCGAGCTTGATCGGTTTCGGCGTACCGAAGGACTCTTGTTTTTCTATTTCAGTAGCATCGATCAGCGCCACCACATGCTCTATCGCCAAATGGATCCCAAACATCCCTTCCACGCCAAGGACACACCTGCCGACTTGGGTGGAGCAATGCAAAAGGCCTATGAAGAAATCGATGAGATCGTGGGTTGGGCGCTTAAGGAGCTGGACGGAAATACCGTGCTCATCGTGATGTCTGATCACGGCTTTGCGCCCTTTCGTCGCCAAGCAAACTTGAATACCTGGTTAGAGCAGCACGGGTACCTAAAGCTCAAAGACAGCTATAACCGAGACCTTTATGACTGGCTGCAGGGGATCGACTGGTCGAAAACCCGCGCCTTTGCCATTGGCCTCAATTCACTGTATATCAATGTGCGGGGCCGGGAGAGGTACGGGATAGTCTCGCCTTTCGGGCGCGCCGCGCTTGCGCGCGAAATCGCCAAGGGTTTGGAGGCTTGGAAGGACCAACAAACGGGCGGGACCGTGGTGAGCCAGGTTGCACTGCGAGAGGACGTGTACCATGGTCCACATGTCGACAAAGCGCCGGATATTCTAGTGGGGTACGCGCGTGGATATCGGGCTTCGTGGGCCACTACATCGGGAAAGATACCGCTGGCTTTGATCGAGGACAACGACCGCGAGTGGAGCGGGGATCACTGTATCGACTCGCGGGAAGTCCCCGGTGTTTTGCTCTCCAACCGCACGCTCAAAGCAAAACAGGGAGAATTGCGAGATCTTACGGTCAGCGTGCTTGCTTATTTCGGGATCCAAGCCCCCTCACAAATGCGGGGGCGGCCACTTTTTTGACCTTGGGAGAAAACGATGTTTGGTGCTGCAAAGGGTAAGGTTAAGTTGGAAAAAGCGTTATGGGAAAGGGTAGAGAAATACGCAGCCATGGCAGGCTACTCTTCTACGGAGGAGTTTGTGGTCCACATGCTGGAGAGAGAGCTTGCGGCGCTAGAGGAAACCGACTCTGACGAGGAGATAAAGAAAAAGCTCAAGGGCTTGGGTTATATCAGCTAAGGCCGTGTGGTCGGCAATCAACGCCGGGCTTAACTCGGTCTTCGACCTTTTGCTGTGGCCATTGCAAGGCGCACCGGCCAATGTGCAAATCGTTGCCCTCGCGTTGCCTACCGCGGCACTGGCGATCGTCGCCTATCGCTTCACATCCAACCAAGCCGGGATCGCGGCGACCAAAAGCAAGATCGCAGCCTATCTCCTCGAGCTGCGCCTTTTTCGAGACGACCTGGGAGTGATGCTTCTTGCCCAGGGGCGAGTCTTTCGACATGTGCTCGCCTATTTGGGCCACGCGGTGGTGCCGATGGCCGTGGTGTTTATTCCCATCGTTTTGATCTTGATTCACGTGGAATCACGCTACGCCTTTCGAGGCCTAGAGGCGGGAGAAAGTACTATTCTCTCTGTGACACTTGAGAGCGGAGAAGCGACGACGGAATTACCGGTCGCGCTACAGCTTCCGTCGGGCCTGGTTCAGGAGACCGCTGCGTTGCGGGTGGATTCGACGCACGAGATCCATTGGCGGATTCGCGCCGAGCGGTCCGGCGAGCATCGCATAGGGATCACGGTGGGCGGCAAGGAATACGCCACGCACGTAGTGGTTGGTGACGGTAAGGCCGTCTCACCTTACGTCTACCGGGCGAACGATCCCCGTTCTCTGCTTTACCCAAAAGCGCTCCCCTTAGAGAGCGACGGAGCTATCGCAGCGATCCACCTTCGCTATCCTAGGGCGCGCGACGTTTTTGCCGGCCTCTCCACCGCCTCCTGGCTCCTCTTTGGGACCTCCTTGGTGTTCGGTTTTGTGCTCGGGCGATGCTTTGGCGTGGATTTTTGAGGGCCGCTGGTCGGGCGGCCTCGCCCCGCAGTCGCGTAGAGGTTGTAGCGCCTAAGGGGCTGTGCAAAAATAACTTGAACAATTAGCGGGACCAGAGGGCTACGGATATAATTTGAATCATGGGTGCTACCTTTGAAGAACTGGAAAAGCAAGCCCGAGCGTTGAGCCCGAAAGAGAAAGCGGCACTTGCACGCATTCTCATTGATGAGCTAGACCCGACTTTGACAGTGCCGCATACATTTTAGAGTCGCTGCGGTCGTGGGGTGACTTATCGATCAAGGGGTTAAGTGTCGGAGGGCTGCGGACATGACGAAAAAGACTACGTACATGGAATAG
>Ga0187893_10007604_pt1 | contig 17634 bp, 15 predicted proteins | sample MA1701074metaG_FD_139574 | JGI IMG/M metagenome (GOLD analysis project Ga0187893, IMG submission 139574) | White microbial mat communities from a basaltic lava cave in the Kipuka Kanohina Cave System on the Island of Hawaii, USA - MA170107-4 metaG ... | reverse complement strand
CCCCTGGGTTCGACAAAAAACGCACTGCGGTTTGGACGCACGCGTCGAACCGGTGGGTCGTCGCGATAGCATCCAGAGAAAAGAGAACGGGGATTTCCACTCGTGCGTGGCGAGCGCATCGGTGTCCCTGGTTTACTGAAAAATGGTTAGACGCGCCCTTTTTCCGGAACCTCCGCACTAACCCGCTTTGCGTTCTTCTTCCTCAACTTCTTCGCTCGCTTGGCGGCCACCGCGAGATTCTTCTTGGTTTTTTGTTTCCTTCGCCTGGACTTCAGCATCTTAGAGTGACTCAATGGACCCTCCGTTCGATGACCCGTTGAATGGCACGTGAGTTCGTCCCGTTCTTATTGGGCTCCTGGCTAACCCAGGTCTCTCGACGTTTTTGACACCTATTTCTGCGATCGTTCAGTGCAGCGGCTAGCGCCTCTTGTTTCCAAAAAAGCAGAAGCACCCCACCAATCGCTGTCGCCCGCACCCCAGCCCGTACTGCGACGTTGACCCTCCGTGCATCCTTTACCGACAGCTCGATCGGTCAGCGCCAGGAAATGACTGCCGAAACCGGTGACGCGAACTGGCGCGCCGCTCTGCCCGGTTCCCTCTACATCGAACCACACGGGAGTCGTTACAGTCCTCGACCTCGTTTGACACGAATCAGTATCACCACGACCGCGATCACCAGGAGGATGTGAATGAATCCGCCCATGGAATCGGAACTGACAACACCCAGTAGCCAGAGGACAACCAGGACGACCGCGATGGTCTCAAGCATCCTGTTACTCCTGATTGATCTAACCTGACGGGTTGCAAATCCGGTTGCCCAAAGTTCCCTAACGCCCTTTCTCCCCCAACAAACGAAGCGGCGCCTGTAAACGCTTTCTTGTTGCTCGTGAGCAGAGAAATTCTTCCCTGGATCCTGCCAGGCCCAGACCAGACGACGAGCCAAAAGTGTTAAGATCCGCGGTGCGGAAAGACAGGCAAAATCATCTCGAAAAAAGCACCTAGGAGGAACTCGATGCAAGTTTTCACCAGGAAGATAGCGCTGATCGCAGGATTGACCCTGGCGTTGATGGCGCTGCCCATTGCTCACGGAGATGGCGAGGGCATGACGGTGCTTATGAATGGCAACTTCGTGACCGCCGATCCTGAAAACATCAAGTGGACTCCGAACAAGTCGGTACCCTACGGCATGCAGATGGTGCTGCTGTTCGGCGATCCGACGCAACCCGGACCGTATATTTTCCGGGCGAAGATGCCTTCCGGATACAAGCTCCCCCCGCACAGGCATCCGGACGAACGCATCGTCACGGTGCTCAAAGGCATCTACTGGTCCGGCGTGGGCGAACGCTACAATCCGATGGTGATGAAGGAGTTTCAGGCTGGCTCGTTTTACACCACCAAGGCCAATGTGCCGCATTTTTCCTGGGCGCGCACCGAGGTCATCATCCAGGAAATGGGAACGGGTGCAGACCCTTCCGCGAAGAGCATCGAATACGTCAATCCTGACGACGATCCACGCAACAACTGAGCGGATAAGGCGTACGAAGTATCCAGGGGCAGCCTTTGCTGCCTCTTTTTATGAACTCCAATCCACGAATCCGAATCCAACCACAGTCACCATTAATCAGGAGGCATCGTTCATGCGACCCGCATTCAGGTTCTTCGCTGCTTTGATCGCGCTGCTCGTTGCCCAGATTGCGATTGCGGGACCGCTTATCACGGTTTACAAGACGCCGAACTGCGGCTGCTGCGTCAAGTGGGTGGAGTACCTGCAGAAAGAAGGCTTCGAGGTCAAGGCCGTCAACCGCGACGATCTGGCGCCGATCAAGCAGAAGGCCGGCGTCCAGCCGGAGATGTCGGCCTGCCACACCGCGCTGGTCGAAGGGTACGTTATCGAGGGCCATGTTCCGGCGCAGGCGATCCGCAAGCTCCTGAAGGAACGGTCCGATACGCTCGGACTTGCCGTGCCCGGAATGCCCGCCAATTCCCCGGGGATGGGTCCGATGGACGGAAAGCTCGAGACCCTGACCCTCGAAGGCAAGCTTTATTCGAAAGACTGAAAGCCACCCCCCCTTCTCGAGCTCTCTCCCGCGAGGGGGGAGAGAGTCTTAAAGCATTGAGCCTCTCAATCGCCCTCTCCCGCCAGGGCTGAGGGGGATTTAATTCAGAAACCCGCCGCGGCCAACAGCCGCCTGTTTATCCTTGGGGCGCCCTCTCCCCTGGCGGGAGAGGGCGGGGAGAAGGGGGAGTGACTGCACTTCTGATCTGCTCCAATGCGGACGGGTCTTCGAGTGTGGTCAGGTCCCCCGGGTCCCGTCCTTCGGCCAGCGCCTGGATACTGCGCCGGAGCAGTTTTCCGGAGCGGGTTTTCGGCAGCAGAGTGACGAAGTGCACGCGTGCGGGCCGCGCGATCGCGCCGATCTGTGCATCCACCGTCGCCATCACTTCCTTTTCCTGCGCCGCGCGCAGTTCCGGTGTAGCGATTGCCGCCGCATCCTTCACGACCACGAACGCCAGTGGCATCTGCCCCTTCACCTGATCGGTCACGCCCACCACGGCGACTTCCGCGATGTTCGGATGCGCCTGTACGGCCTCCTCGATTTCGCGCGTGCCCAGCCGGTGCCCGGCGACATTGATCACATCGTCGGTGCGCCCGAGGATGAAATAGTAGCCGTCCTTGTCCCGGATTCCCCAATCGAAAGTCGAATACACCATTGTTGACTTGAAGGTGTCGAAGTAGGTCCGCACAAAGCGATCGTCGTCGCCCCAAATCGTTGAAAGGCAACCCGGTGGCAGCGGCGGCGCGATCGCCACCAGTCCTTTCTCATCCGGGCCCGCCTCCGAGGCATCGCTTTCACGCAGCAACTTCAGGTCGTAGCCATAAGCCGGGAAACTTGGGCTGCCGAACTTCAGCGGCGTCTTTTCCACACCCGGAGCCGCAGTCAGGATCGGCCAACCGGTCTCTGTCTGCCAGTAGTGATCGATGACTGGCTTTCCGAGGGCCTCGGAAATCCACCGGTGGGTCGGCTCGTCCAGCGGTTCGCCGGCCAGGAACAGATGTTTGAGTGACGAAATATCGTACTTGCCAAGGTAGGCGGGATCCTGCTTTTTCAACACGCGTATCCCGGTCGGCGAAGAAAACATTACCCGCACCTTGCAGTCCTGCACGATCTTCCACCAGATACCCGGGTCAGGGCGGATCGGCAGACCTTCATAGACGATGGTCGTCATTCCCCTGATCAGCGGCGCGTAAACGATGTAGGAGTGCCCAACCACCCAGCCGATGTCCGAGGTCGTGAACATCGTCTCGCCGGGCTCGCCGCAGAAAATATGCTGCATCGACGCAGCCAGCGCCACGCCATGCCCACCGGTATCTCGCTGTACGCCCTTGGGCTTGCCGGTTGTCCCCGAGGTGTAGAGGATGTAACTCGGTTCGCTGGATTCGAGCCAGACGACTGGAACGTCGGGTTTCGGATGCTGTCTTGCCAGCGCCGCATAGTCGAAGTCACGCCCTTCGATCAGCGCCATTTTTCTGTCGATACCGCGGTTGACGATAACGACTTTCCCGGGTGGCGTCGCCGACAACCGGATTGCCTCGTCCACGAGGTGTTTGTACGGGATTGCCTTGCCGCCGCGCATTCCGGCATCCGCCGTCACCATCAGTCTGGGGCGCGCATCGTCGATTCGGGTGGCGAGACTCGCAGCCGCGAATCCGCCGAACACAACAGAATGGACGGCACCGATGCGCGCGCATGCGAGCATTGCGAAAATCGACTCGGCGATCATCGGCATGTAAATCAACACGCGATCGCCCTTCCCCACCCCAAGTTCCTGCAGCACGGCGGCAAAGCGATTCACCTCCGTATGCAGTTCACGGTAACTGTAGGTGCGTTCCTCGCCGGTTTCGGTGGAAATGTAAACCAGCGCTTTCTGATCACCACGCGTGGAGAGATGCCGGTCCAGCGCGTTATGGCAGAGATTGGTCAGCCCATCGACGAACCACTTGGCAAATGGCGGACGGCTGTAGTCAAGGACGCGATCGAACGGCCGATGCCAATGGATCATGTCCGCCTGCTCGGTCCAGAACGCTTCACGTTCCGTCATCGAGCGGCGATAGAACTCGGCATATTCCCCGGCCATTCTCCCCTCAATTCTGCATCTGATTGCGGCTGTTCACAGTTCCTACCACACCAAGCTCGTGACCGAAAAAACGTCATAAACGGTTGACGCAAGGGGTGCAGAGAATAACACGCGAGAAAAGCGCAATAAATGCGATACGAATCTCATCTTCCGCCTTCTTTCCCGCTTCCGATATCCTTTGCGTCTTCGCGTTGAAAGCCCTTGAGCGGCTCGTTCATGAGCCGTCAGTCCTGCCCAGCTAGCCGATCTTGACCACCGTGCGGCCTCGAACCTGCGCCTTCATCACCTTCTCGAAGACACCGGGCAGATCGGTGAAGTTTACCGTGGTAGCGATGCTTTGAAGACGCCGCGGTTTGAGGTCGGTTCCAAGGCGTCGCCAGACTTTCTCGCGTAGCTCCATCGGCGTGTTCACCGAGTCCACGCCCAGTAGGCTTACCCCACGCAGGATGAACGGCATCACCGTGGTGTTCAAGGCATGGCTGGCTGCGAGCCCGATGCTCGCCAACGTACCCCCGACCTGCATGGTACTGGCGATCCAAGACAAAACGTCGCCGCCGAGATTGTCTACCGCACCCGCCCAAGTCGCCTTGTCGAGCGGCTTGATGCGGGAAAGATCCAGGCCGTTCCTGAGCATGACGTCGGCGGCACCGATACGTTTCAGGTAATCGCTTTCAGCCTCCTTGCCAGTGAGCGCGATCACCCGATAGCCGCAGGCGGAAAGAATGTCCACGGCAATGCTGCCCACGCCGCCGGTGGCGCCGGTGACGATGACCGGGCCGTTCGCCGGCTTCAGGCCCTCGTGTTCCATTCGTTCGACAGCGAGTGCAGCGGTGAATCCCGCCGTGCCCAGCGCCATCGCCTCGAACATGTTCAAGCCCTTGGGCATGGGCACCACCCAGCCGCGTGGAATACGGGCATATTCGGCATAGCCACCGTCGTGCGCCACCCCGATGTCGTAGCTCGTCGCAATCACGGCATCGCCATTCCTGAAGCGCGCATCCGTCGATTCTTCCACGGTTCCCGATAGATCGACGCCGCCCACGCACGGGAATCGGCGGATGATCTTGCCGGCACCCGTGGCAGCGAGCGCATCCTTGAAGTTGACGCTCGAATACGCGACCTTGATGACGACATCGCCGGCGTCGAGATCATCCAGGTTCATGTTCGCATAGCGGCCGGCCACCTTGCCGCCCTCGTTGAAAATCCGGTAGGCCTTCAGTGTCGTCATAGTTTCCTCTTGGATCGGGCTAAAACTTGAATCTCACCACGAAGCACCCCGTCTCTCCAACTCTTTCCCACCGGGGGAGAGAATGTTTTGAAACCCTTTGGCATTCAATCTCCCTCTCCCTTCGCGAAAGAGGGCCGGGGAGAAGGAGTTCAAGAAAGGTGCGGCGCGCTCAGGTACTGGCGCGTCTGCATTTCGGTTAGCCGGCTCACGGTGCGGTCGGTCTCCGTGCCGGCGCCAGCGTCGCGGAACAGGTTGGCGGGACGGTCTTCCGCGGAAAGTATCAGCTTGACGCGTCGGTCGTAGAACTCATCCACCAGCCAGGTAAAGCGGCGGCGCCGATCGGCGTCCGTGACGGTGAAGCGCGGCAACTGTGAAATCAGGACCGTATGGTAGCGTCTGGCCAGTTCGATGTAATCCGCCTGGCCGCGCGGCCCGTCGCAAACGGATTCAAATTCGAACCACGCTACCCCCGGTGCAACGCGTTTGGCCATGAAGTTGCGGCCTTCGATTTCCAGATTGACATCGCGGTTGCCAGCCGTGCCAGCGACCGATGCAAATGTCTGCTCCAGTGCCCCCTCGGCCGCGGCGTCGAGCGGAACGTGATAGACGCCTGCCTTCTCTAGCACCTGTAATCTGTAATCGATGCCTCCGTCCACCTGCACCAGGTCAAGCTGGCTCTTGAGCAACCCGATCGCCGGCTCGAACTGGCCGCGCTGAAGACCGTGCAGATAGAGTTCGTCCGGATGCCGGTTGGAGGTGGTGACCAGGACCACGCCCTGATCGAACAGACCGGAGAGCAGATTGCGCATGAGCATCGCATCGCCGATATCGGAGACGTCGAATTCGTCGAGGCACAATAACCGGCTCTCGGTCGCAATGGTGCACGCAATGCGCACCAGCGGATTTTCCTCACCCTGGACGGCCTTCAGCCGATGGTGGATATCCTGCATGAAGCGGTGGAAATGCACGCGGTTCTTTCGTTCAACCGGCAGCGCCTCGAAAAACAGATCCATCAGAAAGCTCTTTCCCCGGCCCACGCCCCCCCACAGGTAAATTCCACGAACCGGGCGGCGGCGCTGGAATAGCCGCAACCACGGGTACCCGCGGTGTTCCGATTGTGCAAGTTCGTCATACAGGCGCTCCAGATGCACGAGCGCGTTGATTTGCGCCGCGTCGAGGTCAAAGCCATGCTCGAGCGCAACATCCCGGGCATGACGGGAAAAGCGCATCTGCCCGGCCTGCCGTGCCGGCTGAGGAGACATCAAAGATTGATCGTACGTTTGTCTACGCCGAGTGCCGCCTCGTGCAGCGCCTCGGTCAAGGTCGGATGCGCGTGGACTATGCGGGCGATGTCTTCTGCGGCGGCGCCGAACTCCATTGCCACAACGGCTTCCGCGATCAGTTCCGATGCATATGGGCCGATCATGTGCACGCCGAGGACGCGGTCGGTCTTGGCGTCCGCCAGCATTTTCACGAAGCCGGCCGTTTCGCCGATGGCACGCGCACGGCCATTGGCGATGAACGGGAACTGGCCGGTCCGGTAATCCGCGCCTTCCGCTTTCAGTTCCTGTTCGGTCTTGCCGACCCAGGCGATCTCGGGTGCGGTGTAGATCACCCACGGCACGGTGTCCAGGTTCACGTGTCCAGCCTGGCCGGCGATCGTTTCGGCAACCGCGACCCCCTCTTCCGATGATTTGTGTGCGAGCATCGGTCCACGCACCACATCGCCAATCGCGTATACGTTCGCCAGGTTCGTGCGGCAGTGGCCGTCGACTTTGATGAATCCACGGCCGTCGAGTTGAAGCCCGACGGTGTCCGCGCCCAGGCTCGCCGACTGCGGTGCGCGACCGACCGCCACGACCAGCACGTCGAACTCCGCTTTCTGTTCGCCCGACGGAACGGAATATTCGACAGTTACACCCGTCTTGGACGGCTTGACATCACCTACTTTCACGCCGAGCCTGATATCCAGCCCAACCACCTTGGTGAACACCCGAAGCGCTTCCTTGGCAACCTGTTCGTCGGCGGCCTGCAGAAAACCCGGCAGCGCCTCGAGGACAGTGACCTGCGAACCAAGTCGCTTCCACACGCTGCCCATTTCCAACCCGATCACGCCTGCGCCGATAACGCCAAGGCGCCTCGGTACCTGCGCCAACGCCAACGCGCCGATGTTGTCAACGATACGGTCGTTGTCCACCGGGGCGAAAGGCAACTGCCGCGGAACGGAACCGGTGGCGATGATCACGTGCTTGGCCTCGATCACCTCCGCGGCCTCGGCATTCCTGACCTCGATCTGATAAGGAATTCCGCCGCCAATGAAGCGGCCTCGGCCATGCATCGAGGTAACCTTGTTCTTGCGGAACAGCAGGCCGATGCCGCCGGTAAAGGTTTCGACGATCTTGTCCTTGCGTGCCAGCATCGTCGCGATGTCCATCGAGACTTCCTTTACGGTGATGCCATGCTCAGCGAACTTGTGCAGCGCGCGCTCGTAGTTTTCCGAAGACTCGAGCAGTGCCTTTGACGGTATGCAGCCAACGTTCAGGCAGGTGCCGCCGAGGCTGGGTTTGCCTCTGGCGTTCTTCCACTCGTCGATGCAGACGGTGCTGAGCCCAAGCTGCGCTGCGCGAATCGCCGCGGTGTAACCCCCGGGCCCGGCGCCGATGACTGCGACGTCAAAGCTCTTTGCCATGTTCGCTCACATAAATGCGCCTGCAGAAGGCGCGAAGAATTGCATTGGACGGCATGAAAAAAGCGTTGCCGCGTGGTTCGATACCGTCCCTGATGTTGCGGAATTGACCAATCAAGCGGGTGTGCTCTCAGTGGCGTTTTTTTTCTTTACGCCTGCGCGATTTGGCGGTGAAGCCCTGTCAAACGTTCAGCAACAGGCGGGAGGGCTCCTCAAGGGCGTCCTTGATTGCCACCAGAAAGAGAACGGCTTCCCGGCCGTCGATGATGCGATGATCGTAGGAAACCGCGAGGTAGTTCATCGGGCGGACCACGATCTGCCCATCCTCGACCACGGCCCGCTCCCTGGTTGCATGAATCCCAAGTATCGCACTCTGGGGAGGGTTTATGATCGGTGTCGACAACATTGAGCCGAACACCCCGCCGTTGGAAATCGAAAAAGTTCCACCGGTAAGTTCTTCGATGGTGAGCTTGCCGTCCTGGGCGCGTTTGCCGAAATCCGCAATCTGCTTCTCGATATCGGCGAATGACAACTGGTCGGCGTTGCGTACGATCGGCACCACCAACCCGCGAGGGCTGCCGACCGCGATCCCGATGTCGAAAAAGCCGTGATAAATGATGTCGGTCCCGTCAACCGACGCGTTGACGACGGGGTACTTCTTCAGCGCGTGCACCGACGCTTTCACGAAAAATGACATGAATCCGAGCTTGACGCCGTGCTCTTTCTCGAATTTGTCCTTGTAACGATTGCGCAGCTCCAATACCGGTTGCATGTTGACTTCGTTGAACGTGGTCAGGATGGCGGCAGTCGATTGCGACTGGACCAGGCGCTCCGCAACGCGTTGGCGCAGACGCGACATCGGCACACGCTGCGCGGGCCTGTCGCCCAGAACCTGATCCACGCTCATCGGCGGCGGTAACGGCGTCGGCGATGTGGGCGAGTGCGGTGCCTGCTGTTTCGCAACCACGTCCTCCTTGGTCACGCGGCCACCGCGCCCGCTGCCTTCGATCTGCGAGATGTCTATATTGTTTTCAGCTGCGATTTTCCTGGCGGAGGGCATGGCCGCGGGCGCTACCGGCCTGGTGGCGGTCACGGTCGCCGCAGTCCGCGTTTTTTCGGGTGTCTTGATAGCAGGTGCCACCGCCGCGGTTGCGGTCGCAGGAGTTGCCGCCGTCCCGGCAGCGACCTTGCCATCGGTGTCGATTGTCGCGATAACCTCGCTACTGACGACGGTGCTGCCGTCACCCTTGATTACCCTGGAAAGCACGCCGGAATCGGGCGCGGGCAATTCCAGCACCACCTTGTCGGTCTCGATATCGATCAGATTCTCGTCGCGTTTGACGAATTCGCCCTGCTTTTTGTGCCAGGACAGCAATGTCGCCTCCGCAACCGATTCCGAGAGCTGCGGTATTTTGACTTCAATCAGCATTCTTGCTTCCTATCATGAACTCACGTGTCGTTGCGCGGGTCGCGCGCCGCACCGCTGCCGCCCCGTACCGGCAAAACAAAATTGTCGACAATTTTTCCGAATGCAGCTTCGACCACGGCTTTCTGCTGCTCGTTGTGCAGCGAGAGGTAGCCGACAGCCGGCGACGCCGATGACGGTCTCAGCGCGTACCCCAGAACCTGGTCCGCGCGCATATGCCGTAGCAGGTAATGCTGGATGCGGTGCCACGCGCCCTGGTTTCCGGGCTCCTCCTGGCACCACAATATCTCGCGGGCGTTGCCGTAATGATTGATCAGGTCCTGGAAATCGTCATGCGGAAACGGATATAGCTGGGCAATGCGCGCGATGGCGATGTCTTTGATTCCGCGCTCCTGGCGCGCCGCGCGAAGGTCGTAGAAGACTTTGCCGCTGCAAAGAATCACGCGCTTGACGTTCTCCGGCTTGATGTCGGTATCCCATTCGCCGTTGACCGGTTTGAACTTGCTATCGACGAACTCCTCCAGTGGTGAAACCGACTCCTTGTGGCGCAACAGGCTTTTCGGGGTAAAAATGATCAGCGGCTTGCGATACGGGCGGATCATTTGGCGGCGCAGCAGGAAAAACATCTGCACCGGCGTCGCCGGCACGCAAACCTGGATGTTGTAGTCGGCGCAAAGTTGCAGGTAACGCTCCAGCCGCGCCGACGAATGCTCTGGCCCCTGCCCTTCGTAGCCGTGTGGCAGCAGCATAACCAGGTCGCATATCCGGCCCCACTTGACTTCGCCGGCGGCAATGAATTGATCGATCACGACCTGGGCGCCGTTGGCGAAGTCGCCGAATTGCGCTTCCCATACCACCAGTTCATTGGGTTCGGAAGTCGTGAAGCCATATTCGAATCCGAGCACCGCCTCCTCGGAGAGCAGCGAGTCTACAACCAGAAAATCGCCCTGGTTGGGAGCGATGTGTTGCAGCGGCGTGTATGTTCCCGAGTCCCATTTTTCGCGGTTCTGGTCGTGCAACACAGCGTGGCGGTGGAAGAATGTACCGCGGCCTGAGTCCTGTCCCGAAATGCGTACTGCAAAGCCATCCTTGAGCAAGGACGCGTACGCGAGGTTTTCCGCCATGCCCCAGTCAACGGGCATTTTGCCCTGCCCCATCAGCCGGCGGTCGGCAATGATTTTTTCGACCCGCGGATGGAGTTTGAAGTCGGGCGGGATGGTGGTCAGCCTTTCCGCCAGCATCTGCAGGTCGGCTAGTGGCATCGTGGTATCGTCGTTCTCATTCCACTTGGTGTTCTTGTACGGGCTCCAGTTCACCGCGAACGGTGGTTTGTAGTTCGCTAGGATGGTCTTGTTGGTGTGGTAGCCCGATTCGAGCGCCTGGCGGTACGACGTCATCATCTGGTCCGCATCTTCCGGCCCGATCACGCCCTCCTTCACAAGTTTTTCAGCATACAGCTTGCGGGTCCCGGGATGCTCGTTGATGATCTTGTACATCAGCGGCTGCGTGACCATTGGCTCGTCCTGCTCGTTGTGGCCGAGTTTGCGGAAGCACACGAGATCGACGACTACATCCTTCTTGAACTTTGTCCGGTAGTCCATGGCGATCTCGATCGCCATGACCGCCGACTCTGGATCATCGCCGTTAACGTGAAAAATCGGCGCTTCAATCATCTTGGCGACGTCGGTGCAGTACAGCGTGGAGCGGCTGTCGCGCGGATCGGACGTCGTGAAGCCGATCTGATTGTTGACGACGATATGTACGGTGCCTCCGGTGCCGTAGCCCCGCGTCTGCGAAAGATTCAAGGTCTCCATCACCACGCCTTGGCCGGCGAAGGCGGCGTCGCCGTGAATCAATACGGGAAGCACTTCGCGGCCCTCGCGGTCCTTGCGGCGGTGCTGGCGCGCCCGAACCGAGCCTTCGACGACCGGATTCACGATTTCGAGATGCGACGGATTAAACGCCAGTGTCAGGTGCATCGGCCCGCCCGGCGTCATGATGTCGGACGAGAATCCCTGGTGATACTTGACGTCGCCGGCAAGCAAAGCGTCATCGTGCTTGCCCTCGAATTCGGTGAACAGGTCTTTTGGCATCTTGCCCAGCGTATTGACCAGCACGTTGAGCCGGCCCCGATGGGCCATGCCTATTACCAGTTCCTGGACTCCGGCATCGCCGGCACGCTGCAACAGGCTGTCCAGCATCGGGATCAACGTGTCACTGCCCTCCAGCGAGAAGCGCTTCTGCCCGACGTAACGGGTATGCAGGTGTCTTTCCAGCCCCTCTGCCGCGGTGAGGCGCTCGAGGATATGCCGCTTGTAATCTGCGGAATAACTGGGATTCGCACGCGTCGGCTCAAGACGTTCCTGAATCCAGCCTTTCTCGACCCGGCTGCTGATGTACATGTATTCGACGCCCAGCGTTCCGCAGTAGGTTTCCTGCAGCGCCTTGATGATCTCGCGCAGTGTCGCCTGCTCGGGGCCTATCAGCGAGCCGGTGTTGAATACCGTATCCATGTCGGCTTCGGTGAGGTCGTAAAACGCGGGGTCGAGTCCAGCGATGTGGGGGCGTTCGCGCCTCTTCAGCGGATCGAGTTGGGCGAGAAGCACGCCGCGGAATCGGTACTCGGCGACCAGCTGAATCACCGAAAGCTGCTTGCGGTCCAGTCTGGCCGACGAAATCGCCGCGCGGGGTGCCGCGACCCGCGCGCGCTGCACGAACGATTCGACGATCGGCGCGTGCGCAACGTCGCGCGCCCCCGGCGATCGCTGCATCTGGTCGAAGAATTGCCGCCACTCCGGAGTTACCGCTTCCGGGTTGTGCAGATAGGTTTCGTACAAATCCTCAATGAACGGCGCGTTGCCGCCGAACAGGTAAGAACTGCCGAGCAATTCCTTCATCATGGTCGATTACCCCCGTGGCTGGCGACTGGTAACTGGTGACTGCCCGGGCTGGAACCTTGTTTCCACGGTGCCGGCGCACCGACCTCTGGCTTCATTGTTGGATTCACCGCTTGTCGATGGGAATGACGTCGCGCTGAGCCGGACCCGTGTAAAGCTGGCGCGGCCGGCCGATCTTTTGCTCAGGGTCGGCGACCATCTCGTTCCATTGCGCAATCCAGCCCACGGTTCGCGCCAGAGCGAAAACGCAGGTAAACATCGAAACCGGGATGCCAAGCGCGCGTTGCACGATGCCCGAGTAAAAATCCACGTTCGGATACAGTTTACGGCTGACGAAGTATTCGTCTTCCATCGCAATTTTTTCCAGCGCCATCGCCAGCTTGAACAGCCGGTCATTCTGGAGTCCGAGTTCGTCGAGCACTTCATGGCAGGTCTCTCGCATCAGCTTGGCGCGCGGATCATAATTCTTGTAAACGCGATGGCCGAAACCCATCAGCTTCACGGTCGAATTCTTGTCTTTCGCTTTCGTGATGAACTCGCCGATCCTGGAAACGTCGCCGATCTGCTCAAGCATGTTGAGCGCGGCCTCGTTGGCGCCGCCGTGGGCCGGTCCCCACAGGCAGGCTATTCCCGCGGCAATGCAGGCAAACGGATTGGCGCCGGACGAGCCGGCCAGTCGGACGGTAGACGTCGAGGCATTCTGTTCGTGGTCCGCATGCAGGATGAAAATCCGGTCCAGCGCACGCACCATGACGTCGTTCACGTGGTATTCCTCCGCCGGTACGGCGAACATCATGCGCATGAAATTGGCCGTGTACGAAAGGGAATTCAGCGGATACATGAATGGCTGCCCCGTCGTGTACTTGTACGCCATGGCGGTAATCGTCGGCATCTTGGCAATCAGGCGAAAAGCCGAAATGTCGCGGTGCGCGGGATTATTGAGATCCAGCGAGTCGTGATAGAAGGCGGACAGTGCGCCTACGGTACCAACCATGACCGCCATCGGATGCGCGTCGCGCCGGAACCCACGGAAGAAATTGTTGAGCTGGTCGTGAACCATCGTGTGGCGCGTGACCGTCGTGACAAATTTCTCCCTTTGCTCCTTGTTTGGCAGTTCTCCGGTCAGCAACAAATAGCAGACCTCGAGAAAATCGCAATGCCGCGCCAATTGCTCGATCGGGTAACCCCGGTAGAGCAGGACCCCGGCGTCGCCATCGATGTAGGTGATCTCCGAGCGGCAACTTGCGGTCGAAAGAAAACCGGGGTCATAAGTGAACTTTCCGGCCTTGCCGAGCAGACTCCGGATATCGACCACGTCTGGCCCGATGGATCCACTGAGTACGGGAAATTCGACGGCCGGTGCGCCATCGCTGAACGACATTGTTGCGGTGCGCTGCTTCTCCACGTCCGCGCTCACTTTCAAACCCATTTAAAGCATTAAGTTTAGCAGCTTCTTCAAGGCCGGTGACGCCCGGATGCAGTGCAATAAGAGTCAATCAAATAAACTGATTATGCGAGCGATATCCGGGTCCGGCGGCACCTGTTTTCCGGTAAGAAAATTCCACAGATCGTTGTCCGCGTAGTCCAGCAGGCGATCAAGCACAATGCGCTCCTGCATGGACAGCGCTTCGAAGTGTTGGTCGAGAAACCGCATCAGTACCACATCGAGTTCCAGCAGACCTCTTCTGCAATGCCAGCGAACGCGGTCGATTTGCGCCATCACGGCCTACACGGCGCGTTTGACCATCAGGTCCTTGATCTTTCCAATTGCCCGGGTCGGATTGAGTCCCTTTGGACACGCGTCCACGCAGTTCATGATTGAATGACAGCGGAACAGGCGGTACGGGTCCTCGAGGTCGTCGAGTCGTTCGCTGGCAGCAAGGTCGCGTGAATCGGCGAGAAAGCGGTAGGCCTGCAGCAATCCGGCCGGCCCGACGAATTTGTCCGGGTTCCACCAGAACGAAGGACAGGCGGTCGTGCAGCACGCGCACAGAATGCACTCGTACAGGCCATCGAGGTCAGCGCGCTCCGCCTGCGACTGCAGCCGCTCCTTCTCGGGCGGCGGCACGTTATTCACCAGATACGGCTTGACCGAGTGGTACTGCTTGAAAAACTGGGACATGTCCACGACCAGGTCGCGGATCACCGGCAGCCCCGGCAACGGCCGCAGTTCCACGGGCTCCTTGAGGTCGGCCAGCCGCGTGATGCATGCCAGTCCGTTCTTTCCGTTGATGTTCATTCCATCCGAACCGCATACCCCCTCGCGGCAGGAGCGGCGCAGGGACAGGCTGTCGTCCTCTGCCTTGATTCGTATCAATGCGTCGAGCAACATCGGTTCCGTCGGCGCCATCTGAACGTCGTAGTCCTGCATGTAGGGCTTGGTGTCCCTGTCCGGGTCGAATCGATAAATCCTGAATTTCATTGGTTGGCCTCAGGGAACGTTTCCGGAATTGTGCTTCGGGTTTTGCGCCTCACGCCTCTAGCCTCTCGCCTCTCGCCTCACGTATCAGTACGTTCTCACCTTCGGTTCAATAGTCTGCGCGGTCAGCGGCTTCAAATGTACCGGCTTGTATTCGAGCCGGCTGTTGTCCTTGTACCAGAGGCTGTGCTTGAGCCAGTTTATATCGTCGCGGTTTGGATAGTCGGCACGATCGTGTGCGCCGCGGCTTTCCTTGCGAGACTCCGCCGAGACCAGCGTTGCGACCGCTACCTCGATCAGGTTGTCGAGTTCGAGTGCTTCGACGCGCGCGGTGTTGAATACTTTGCTTTTGTCCTTGATGCCGGTTCGACCAACGCGCATTTCGGTTTCCCTGATTCTCCTGACGCCTTCGACCAGCATGTCGGGAAAGCGGAACACGCCGCAGTGCGCCTGCATGATCCGGCGCATCTCCGCCCCGACTTCATGAACGCTTTCGCCGTCTTTCGTGCTGTCGAGGCGCGCCAGCCGCGCCATCGTCCTGTCCGACGCGTCGACCGGCAAATCCTTGTGAGTGGGGTTCTGTTGAAGAAAGCGAATCATGGTGTCGCCGGAGGATTTCCCGAACACCAGCAGGTCGGTGAGCGAATTGGTACCGAGGCGGTTCGCTCCGTGCACCGAGGCGCAGGCGCACTCGCCGGCAGCATAGAAACCCTGAACGACCGCCTCCGGATCATCCCCCTGCGGGGCCACCACTTCACCGCGGTAATTGGCAGGAATCCCGCCCATCTGGTAGTGACAGGTCGGGACAACGGGGATCGGGTCCTTGACCGGATCGACGTTAGCGAATTTCCTGGCGATTTCCCGGATACCGGGCAGCTTGCTCTCGATCAGCTCTACACCGAGATGGTCGAGCTTGAGCAGCAGGTAATCGCCCTCGGACCCGCAACCCCGCCCTTCCTTGATTTCAGTCGCCATTGCCCGCGCCACCACGTCGCGGCCGGCGAGATCCTTGGCGTTGGGCGCGTAGCGCTCCATGAAGCGCTCGCCGTCCTTGTTCAACAGGTAACCGCCTTCACCGCGCACGCCTTCTGTAATCAGCACACCCACTCCGGCCACGCCGGTCGGATGGAACTGCCAGAATTCCATGTCTTCGAGGGGAATCCCGGCACGCGCCGCCATGCCCAATCCGTCACCGGTGTTGATGAAGGCATTGGTGCTGGCAGAGAAAATTCGCCCCGCACCTCCGGTAGCGAACAGCACCGCGCGTGAGTGCAACAGCGAGACCTCACCGGTCTCGATTTCCATTGCGATCACGCCAAGAACCTGCCCGGAGGTGTCGCGGATCAGATCCAGCGCCATCCACTCGACGAGAAAGCGAGTGCCGGCGCGAACATTGCGCTGGTAGAGCGTATGCAGCATCGCGTGACCGGTGCGATCGGCCGCGCAGCACGACCGCTGCACTGCCGGCCCGGCGCCAAAATTCTGCATGTGTCCGCCGAACGGGCGCTGGTACACGGTGCCGTCCGGGTTACGGTCGAAAGGCATGCCGAAGTGCTCAAGTTCGATAACCACCTTTGGCGCTTCCCGGCAAAGGAACTCGATGGCATCCTGATCCCCAAGCCAGTCCGATCCCTTGATGGTGTCGTACATGTGCCACATCCAGCTATCCTCACCCATGTTGCCCAGCGCGGCGCCGATTCCGCCTTGCGCCGCCACGGTATGCGAGCGGGTCGGGAACACTTTCGTCAGCACGGCGACCTTGTAGCCTGCTTCGGCAAGCTGCAGCGACGCACGCATTCCGGCACCGCCTGCACCGACGATCACCGCATCGAATTTTCTTACCGGGATCGCCATGTTCAGAGTTTCCAAACAATCTGTATCGCCCAGGCCGCGTAACCGACCAGAACAACGGCCACCACGATTTCGAGGCCGAGCCGAGCCGACGTTGGTTTGATGTAGTCCATGAGGATGTCACGCACGCCGATCCACGCATGCCAGAAAAGACTGACGAAGAACAGGAAGGTCGCGATGCGCATGAGCTGATTTTCGAACAGCCCACGCCAGTCGCCGTAATGCTGCGGCGGATAAATCGACAGGATGCCGAACAACACGACGGTGTAGACGGCCATGACCAGGGCGGTTACACGTTGCACCAGCCAGTCCTTGAACCCGTAATGGGCACCTACCACGATCCGATTCACCAAATGCATGCTCCCAGAATCAGTGTCAGCATGAGGCTCAAAGCGAGCACGACCCAGCTTGTGGCGCGCGCCTGCTTCAGATCGCCGAGAACCTGCACGTCGAGGAGCAGGAAACGCAAGCCGGCGAAGAAATGATGCAAAAATGCCCACAGCATTCCGACCAGGAACAATTTTGCAAACCAGTGCTCTGTGAGCGCGCGGAAACGAACATAACTTTCCGGTGAGGACAGGCTTTCCTGCAGGAGGTAGAGCAGACCCCAGGCGAACAGGAACAGTGCGGCGCCGCTGATGCGGTGGAGAATCGACACGATGGCCGGCACCGGCTGCCGGATCCTGGCAAGGTCGAGGTACTTCGGGCGTTGTCTGGCTATCATCAGTTGGTCGTGGTGGCCAGGCGCGTAGTCGGGAGCGGGCGCCGGCGTTACACGATGCGGTTGCGGTAATGGTGCTCCCGGGTGTTGCAGAAACTGCGCCGGAGTTCGACCGGCTTGTCCGCATAAGTATAGGCCACGCGTTCGATGGTCAGTAAGGGCGCTCCCTTTGCGATCCCGAGGTACCGGGAAGCCATCCCTTCCGCCAGAACGGCTTTGAGCTGTTCATCGACATGAAGGATGCGGACTTCGAATTCGGACTCGTACAT
>Ga0187893_10007603_pt1 | contig 17635 bp, 11 predicted proteins | sample MA1701074metaG_FD_139574 | JGI IMG/M metagenome (GOLD analysis project Ga0187893, IMG submission 139574) | White microbial mat communities from a basaltic lava cave in the Kipuka Kanohina Cave System on the Island of Hawaii, USA - MA170107-4 metaG ... | reverse complement strand
CCATGTTACAAGCTGAAAACCATTTGGCAGGCTCTCCGAGAGAGCCGTCTTTAGATTCTCTTCAGTTTCGTTTACCTGAAAGTTGCGGATGTTTTCGAATTCATCACCGCGAAGCCGCAAGGCAGCTGACGCCTTGCCGCTTCCCTCATCATCGATTTGAAAGTCGTACCTCTTTACGGTCTTGACTGTGCTGGGTAGCATGGCTGGCGTCCGCACAATGGTGCCGCCCACATCAGAAGACACGAGAGCCTCTCTTCCCTGGGTGAAGGTGCCCAGATAGTTGTAAGGCAAACTGTTGTTTGTGTTTTCCAGCCAAATGGTATCCTTCTGGATGGGCACACACAGGATTACGTGATTGAACTGAGGCCCGGGAACCTCATGGTAGATGACCGGGGGAACATCGGAACCATTTACGTGTGCGTAGTATGATTCAATCCCGGCAGACTGCAGGAGCGATTTCATGAAGGTGGTCAACGCCTTGCAATCGCCATACTTGTTCTTGCTAACATAAGAAGCCGGGTAGGACTTCAGGCCGCCCACGTCGATCGATACGTTGATATACCGAGTGTTGTCCTGCATGTAGTGATACAGCCGCTTGATGATTTCCTTCTTGTCTGTAGTCCCCCTGATAAGTTGGTTGACCTTCAGAACTTCAGACTGGGGTAAATCGTTTGTGCCTGCATTGAGTGCAGCACGCCATTTCCCATAGGTAGCCCAAGACTCCATGCTGCCTTCAACTCCATAGAAAAACTGCTTAGGCGCCACAATGATCTGCGGGAGGAGATCAAATGGCGCTGGAGCGAATGCCTCTCGCTTCAGTGGAGCCAGGTCCACAAAGTGCCACTTATGAACGACCTGGCCCTTAATGATCGACGAGTCGCTTTTCTGATTCTTCGGGTGATGTATCCTTACGGGAAGTTCACGCGGATAGCTTACACTCAGGTCAGCCTTTTTTACCGACACGTTGTACCTGGTGGCCGGGGACCAATAGCAGAGGTACAAATACTTATCTTCAACTGTTCGATAGTGATACACGATGCGATATGGAAATTGATTCCATTTCAGGCTGAACTGCTGAACCCAGTCATCCTGAAAAAAGGCACCCCCGGAAATGTAGTTCCTGGTAGTGATTTCTTTTTTTTCCAGCGATCTGAGGACTTTTCCTTGCAGATTTACAATGGAGGCCTCGAGGATATCAATCTTGTCGCCTTGCTGGTAATGAATAGAAACGTCAGACAGCCAATCCGAATCTTTGCTGTCAATCTGAATGACATACCGCTCTTCGGTGACGAGTCTTCCCTTTTCCAGTCGAATGTCGGTCTGATACTCGATTACCTGACCGCACACAGAACCAGCAACACAAAGTGTAAAGCACAATCCAGCAGTTAAATATGTATTCCGCACGCTGTATCCGGAAAATATCTGGTATGCCCGCTTAATCTTGCCTGACCCGCTGATTCCACTCCCAAACTTCTTCGCTGATGTTGGTGAGAAGCTCGGGATCTTTCTCCAGCGCATTGCCGATCACGATCATATCGGCACCGGCTACAAGCGCCACCTGTGCTTTGTCGGGTGCGTTGATGCCACCACCAACAATAAGCGGCACCTTGATTGTTTTGCGGACGGCGGAGATCATCTTCGGGCTTATAGGCGTTTCAGCGCCGCTGCCCGCGTCAAGGTAGATCAACTGTAATCCAAGCATCTCACCCGCCAGCGCCGTGCAGGCGGCAAGGTCATACTTGTCGTCGGGTATCGGTGTTGTGTTGCTGATATAAGCGGCAGAAGAGATCCTTCCCGAGTTTATCAGGATGTACCCGGTGGGCATAACTTCCATGCCGTAACCGCGCAGAAGTGGGGCAGCCTGCACGTGCTGACCAATCAAAAGGTCAGGATTACGGCCGCTGATCAGGGATAAGAAGAGTATGGCGTCGGCGCCGGGATCGACTTGCCGGGAGTTCCCGGGAAACAGTACCACGGGGATGCTAACGTTCTCTTTGATCGTTTGAATTATTTCGGCGAGGTTGGTCCGGGTGAGAAGGCTTCCACCTACAAAGAAGAAGTCGATGCAGTTCTCGTTGGCGAGATCAATCAGGTGGCGGAGGCGCGTGGAATCTTCCGCCTTGTCAGGATCCACCAGGACCGCAATGGATTTTTTTCCCGCTCCCTGCCGCTGTTGAATAAGCTCAAGAATGGTCATTCGGCGTATTTCGTGATGCGAGATATTCTTTCAATTTTTGGCGCGCGAGATCAAGCAGAATGATCGAAGCCTGGTTGAGTAATTGGTTCCCGACAGTGCTCAGGATTGAAGGTGAGTCATCCTCGTCATCTTCCTCAGCCGGTGGCGGAGTCAATCCGGCCTGGGCAGCGGCCTCCAGAGCAAGTTTCTTCTTCTTTTTCCTGCGCTTCTTGGAAAGAGCTGAAATTATAAGGAACGTTAGGGCCAGGGAGCCACCAACAATCAGCGCGGTCTTCAGCGCCCGATCGGTTTTTTGCGTGAGGTCGCTCAGTTCCTTCTCCATAGCCCGCCTGTGACGGTCAGATGTCTCGATGAGCTTCTTCTTTTCCGGATCCTGTGTCTCGAGCAACTCCATGGCTTACTTTTTCCTTTTGATTGTTTGAACCAGCCGTTCTTCAAAGGCCTCGTAAATGGGCTTGCGGAAAAGGAACAGACCGAGGAACAGGATGCCATAGATTCCTGCCACAGACCAATAACCCAGATAGGCGGATTGCAGTTTACTTGCAAGAAAATGAGCCAGCCCGATGCTTGCAAACAACAAGAAAAGGAATCCGACAAGAATCAGCGAGATAAGTACGATCGACCGTGCCACGGTCCTGGCGATGTCCTCCCGGATCTCCACTTTCATCAACTCGATACGTGCTTCCACATACCCTGTAACATGACCTACCAGGGTATCTAATTTGAGGAACTTCAGTATCGATTCCGCGATTTTGTCCACCCTTGCAATATAGAGGAAAATGCCTTGCTAGTCCACCCTTCGAAAAGCTCAGGTCAAGCTCCTTCGACACTGCTTCGGCAGGCTAGCCTGACAGCTCGGGGCATGCCACTAAGCATTGATTATCACTTGCGTTTTATGCTAACGAGTTCTTCGAGGGAAATCACGCGTCCAGTTGAGTCGTACGACTCTCGCTTCACGAGCAGGTAGTCGCTTGAACTGATGTAACTGCGGACGGCCGCCAGGGTGTCACCTTCGTACTTCTTCTCAAAGACAAAGACCGAGTCGGCCGATAGATCGGCGGTGAGAGCAAGACGTGGGATCACCTCACGGATGCACATTGCGAAGCGCCGGCCTGAATCCTCACCGTCGCGGCAAAAACCGGGACGGTTCAGTACAAACAATTCGTTGTTGATAATCAGGAGGTTGTCTTTATGGTAAACAGAGTAGATCCGCGATGGCCCCGTGTTTTGTTCTCCGGGATATTCGGACCAACTGCTCATGAAAGGGTTTTCAAAAGTCCGGAGAATTACGGTCGTGAGCGCCTGCGCACTCTGTTCGGTTCGTCTGTAAGTCAACTCAGTAACGCGAACGGCATTGCGGTTCAAGTAGATCAGGGAGAAAGGAATGAGAAAGAATGTTACAAGGAGGTAAAGAAAACCGATCAACCTGTATCGCTGGGTGAGGCGCCCAAGGCCGGTTGCCAATGCAACGGGAACCTCCCGAAGGACGGGGAGGAGATAAAACACGACCAGGCCGATAAAGTTGAAGAGAAAGTGCGCAATGGCGATGCTGATGGCGGCGTTTGAATTCGCAATAGCAGCGAGGAATGCGCTGATGGTCGTTCCTACGTTTGCGCCCAGAATAAATGGAACAGCTTTTCGCAGGCGTACCACCTTCTTGGCCACCAGCGGTACCACGAGCGAAGTTGTAACCGTACTTGACCGGATGGCTGCCGTCGTCAGGAATCCCCACGAAAACGACTTCCATGCGTCGCGAAAGAAGAAGCGCTGAAAGCGACCCGACGAACCAAAGCCGAGGAGATCGGTGAGTACCTTTCTGAAGAAGAGAATCGAGCCAAAAAGGATGGCCAGTGACAATACGATAAGCACAAATCCATTGTCTATTGTGCTTGCAATCCAGGTAGTTATCCGGCTAAGCCCGCCGCCAAGCAACGAAAAGTGGACGCCGCCAATCCCAATGGGTTGATCGAAGAACTGTGCGGCAATGAGATGGGAAATGCTTGAGAGGAACTGGAAATAGTACTCCAACGGGAATAACAGCAGCGCCGTGAGGATATTGAAGAAGTCGTGGTATGTGCCGGCTGAAACAGCGCGCCTGAATTCTTTTTTGCGGGGAAGAAACCCGAGCGATACAATTGTACTGGTGATCGTGGTACCGATATTGGCACCCATTACGATCGGGATAGCGCTTTGAAGAGTAAGCGACCCAGAGGCGACCAGGGCAACGGTCATCGAAGTGGTGGCAGTGCTGCTTTGAATGATGGCCGTCACGAGCAAGCCGATAAAAAGTGCAGTGAAGGGGTTGGACGTTGCAAGTATGATTGTCTCGGCGGCGGTCTTTCCCAAGTGCTGCAGTGCCGACAACATCATGTCGAGTGCGAAAAGGAAGATCAGAAGGGCAAAAAGGATGTATGCCGTGTTTCTCACGACTGTCTTCCAGTTAGCGCTTTGCGGTGGAGGCGGAATATCCCTGGTTGGCTCGACTTCCATCAAACACTAAAGATAGAAGTCCCCGTTCATCCCGAAAGGACTTAACAAAGACTTATTAAATGGCTGAGTTCAATTGCCCAGCTCGCGCAATGCCATCCATCCCATCAATCCGGGCCCGATGCCGAGTGCATCTTCATCAATGTCGAATGCAGGGGTGTGGACATAGGAAGTGATGCCCTTGCCTTCGTTTCGCGTACCTAACCGGTAAAATGAAGCAGGGAGTTCATGAGAATAGAAAGCAAAATCCTCCGAACCGAGCGTGATATCAAGCTCCACCACATTCTCCTTTCCCACATACTCCTCTGCGGCTGCGCGGATACGTCGGGTGAGATCAGGGTTGTTCTCCAGGCACGGATAGCCTTTCGAAATCTGCACCTCGCACCGGCCACCCATGCTTGTTGCAATCCCGGTGGCGATGTTTTCAATCTTCTTCAGCGCCCCGGCGCGCCAGGTTTCATTGAGCGCCCGGAATGTACCGGCAACGTTGACCTCATCGGGAATGATATTTGTTGCGCCAGACGCTGTAACTCTTCCAAAGGAAAGTACGGATGCCTCACGGGGGTTGGCGTTGCGGCTTATCACCTGCTGGAGGGCGACAATGATGTGCGAGGCAATAAGCACGGGATCGATCACAAGTTCCGGAGCCCCTGCATGGCCGCCTTTTCCAACGACTTTCAGGTAGATCTCGTCGGAACTGGCCATGTACCGGCCTTCGCGGAACCCGATCTTACCCACAGGCAACAAGGGCATAACGTGCTGCCCGATGATCCCGGAAGGGGCCGGGTTTTTCAGAACACCGTCACGGATCATTAGCGATGCACCTCCGGGATTTTTTTCTTCGCCGGGTTGGAATATCAGCTTCACAGTTCCATCGAATTGTTCACGTGCACCTAGTAGAATTCGCGCAGTGCCTAGCAGTGAAGTTGTGTGTACGTCGTGGCCGCAAGCATGCATGACGCCCGGGTTGAGAGAACGATAGGGTTTGTCAGTTGCTTCCTGGATGGGAAGAGCATCCATGTCGGCACGAAGCGCAACAACCCTTTGTTTGGGGTTGCGTCCTTCCACCAGCGCTACCACTCCGGTGCCCCCCATTCCTTCAGTCGGATTCAGTCCGATCTCGCGGAGTATCTGTACAACAAATTGGGCAGTCTTCACTTCCTGGAAGGAGAGTTCCGGATGTGCATGGACATGGCGCCGCCAGCGAACTGTATCCGGCGCAATCGCCAGCGACTCCTTCCTGATAGAAGCCAGCAGGGACATCAGCGAAGGATAATTTTTTCGGGGACAAGAATGGCGTTGGAGAATATTCGCTTGAGCCGGGTAAGATCCCTGTGCGCCTCGAGGCGTGAATAATAGTTACCGACGCGCACACGGAACTTCGGCTGTGTGTATTCGAGAACGGCGTTGAGATCCGCCAGGGTCATTTTTTTCTTTGCGTTCATCGCTTCCTCACGGTTTTGACCTGAGTAAATCTGAATGGTGAATCCCTCGATGAATTTGCGCGTAATGTTGAACCGGTTAATGCTGTCGAGCACGTCCTCCACCTTCTCATTGACGTTGGCATACGCCGATACAAAGTGCTTGTCGGGATTTTTCGGAATCGCCATGGAGTCAATCGGTTCCGGGAACATCGGGCGCAGTCCGTAGAGGTCTTCGTGATAGTAAGGCTTGGCCAGGCGCTGGCCCGAAGTTGCGCAGGACAGCAGCAGCAGAACTGAGGCAACTGCTATCCAGCCAGGGCGAGGCAATACTAAATGAAGTCGCCGTATCATGCTGGCTGTTTTTGTTCAATAACGATACAACGGCCGCTGGCAATGTCGTCTTCCACCTTTTTGTACTTGATATCCTTCAGCACCCTGCCGTCAGAATACTGTACTGTAACCTTGTCATTGCGGCCGGCGATTCTCTCGGACCGGACCGGCGCTACTCTCTGCTGAGCGGGCTCCTGCTGTTGCGGGGTACCTTGTCTTCCCTGGAGGATTGAGCGGGATTCATCCTTATGCTCACTTCCGCGCTGGCGTCGCAATGTCCTTGCCTCCTCAACCTCTTCCTGTTCGCGAATGGGTACCTCAGCTTTCATGAGAAACGAGATGGTCTCCTCGTTGACCCGGGCGATGAACCGCTTGAATGCTTCGAATCCCTCGAATTTGTAAATCAGTAAGGGATCCTTCTGTTCATACACAGCGTTTTGGACGCTCTGTTTGAGATCGTCCATATCACGTAGATGCTCCTTCCACTGTTGGTCGATAATGGCCAACGTGATCATCTTCTCCATTGAGCGGATCAGTTCGCCGTTATTTGTTTCAAGGCATTTCTTCAGCGGCGCTGCCACACCGATCTGCTTCGACCCGTCGCTGAAGGGTACCCTGACATCAGCGATGGTGGCGCCGCGAGTCCGGTGAAGTTCCTGGAGGATTGGCAATGTCCTTTGGGCCACGAGTTTATTCTTGGCATCGTAATGCTTGAGTGCCTCATCATACAGGCGGCCGGCGATGGTCGTTGGTTCCTGCTTTGCAAAGTCGTCCTCGCTGATCTCGAAATCCAGCCCAAGCGTTGTCAGCACACTCATCTTCAGGTTTTCGAGCGATTCAGCTGCCCTGGCATTTGTGGCAATGTCATCACAGGTATCAAACAGCATGTTGAGGATATCCAGTAGGAGGCGCTCGCCATACAACGCATTGCGCCGCCTCCGGTAAATCACCTCGCGTTGCGAATTCATCACGTTGTCGTATTCGAGCAGGCGTTTACGGATGCCGAAGTTGTTCTCTTCCACTTTTTTTTGAGCGCGTTCTATCGAGCGGGTGACCATAGAGTGGGAGATCACTTCTCCTTCCTTGAGGCCTAGCCGGTCCATGATACGGGCGATGCGCTCGGGCATGAAGAGCCGCATCAGGTTGTCTTCAAGCGAGACGTAAAACTTGGAAGTTCCTGGATCGCCCTGCCGGCCTGACCGTCCGCGCAACTGGCGGTCCACACGGCGCGATTCGTGTCTTTCCGTTCCAATGATGGCAAGTCCGCCGGCTCCACGCGACTCAGTCGTTAATTTGATATCTGTTCCGCGACCGGCCATGTTGGTTGCAATGGTGACGGTGCCTGGTTTGCCGGCCTCAGCGACGATTTCTGCCTCCCGCTGGTGCTGCTTCGCGTTGAGTACATTGTGTTTGATCTTACGGAACTGGAGCATGCGGCTGAGCAGTTCGGAAATTTCCACCGATGTGGTACCCACCAGCACCGGCCGGCCGGCCTGCGTCAGCGTGACGATTTCCTCCACCACCGCGTTGAATTTTTCACGCATTGTCTTGTAAACAAGGTCGTCCATGTCCTTGCGAATCACTGTCTTGTTGGTGGGAATGACGACAACGTCAAGCTTGTAGATATCCCAAAACTCACCAGCTTCGGTTTCAGCCGTACCCGTCATGCCTGCCAGCTTGTGGTACATCCGGAAGTAGTTCTGCAGGGTGATCGTGGCGTACGTTTGCGTGGCGTCCTCCACCTTCACATTTTCCTTCGCTTCAATCGCCTGGTGCAAGCCATCTGAGTAACGCCGACCTTCCAGTACGCGTCCAGTTTGCTCATCGACGATCTTCACCTTGCCGTCCACCAGGATGTACTCAGTGTCTTTTTCAAATAACGTGTAGGCCTTGAGCAGTTGGTTAACGCTATGAACCCGTTGTGTCTTGGTCGAGTACTCTTTTATTAGTGCTTCCTTCTTCTCAAATCGTCCGGCCGCATCCAGCGTCGTGTCTTTTTCAATCTTGTTGAGTTCCATCCCGATTTCAGGCAGGATGAATAGTCGTGGGTCCTCACCTTCACCGGTGATCAGGTCAATACCCTTTTCCGTGAGTTCGACGCTGTGGTCTTTTTCGTCGATAATAAAGTACAGCGGCGCATCTGCTTTCGGCATTTCCTTCTTGTTGTCGGCGAGATGATAATTCTCCGTTTTTTGCAGTATCTGCTTATTGCCAGGCTCGCTGAGGTATTTGATCAACGGCTTAAACTTTGGCATGCCGCGGTGTGCCCGAAACAGAGACAGGCCGCCTTCTTTGTCGTTCCCTTCTGCGATCAGTTTGCGGGCGTCGTTGAGGTATTGTGTTACGATCTTTCTTTGTGCATCTACAAGGTTGGAAATTCGCGGCTTTAATGCTGCAAATTCATGCTCACCGCCCCGTGGCACCGGTCCGGAAATAATCAGCGGGGTACGGGCTTCATCGATCAGTACGCTGTCCACCTCGTCAACCATCGCGTAATGGTGTCCGCGCTGCACAAGCTCTTCGGGACTCCAGGCGCCGTTGTCGCGCAGGTAGTCGAATCCAAACTCATTGTTGGTGCCGTAGGTGATGTCGGCCTGGTAGGCGTTGCGTCGCTCGTGCGTGTTTGGCTGATGCTTGTCAATGCAGTCCACGCGAAGACCGTGAAACTGGAACAAAGGCCCCATCCACTCACTATCGCGGCGTGACAGGTAGTTGTTCACAGTGACAATGTGCACGCCGCGACGGGACAATGCGTTGAGGAACGCCGGGAAGGTGGCAACGAGGGTTTTTCCTTCACCCGTGGCCATCTCGGCAATCTTACCCTCATGAAGAGCCACGCCGCCAATGATCTGCACTTCGTAGTGCACCATGTCCCACGTGATCATGTTGCCCGCAGCCATCCACTGGTTGGCCCAGCGAGCCTTGTCACCCTCGATGGTTATATTTTGAAACTGTGCAGCGAAGCGATGGTCGTATTCCTGTGCAGTAACTTCGAGGTAAGGATTTTCCTTAAACCTCCTGGCCGTCTCGCGCACAATCGCGAATGCCCTGGGCAACACTTCCATCAGCACCTTCTCCAATTCCTTGTTGCGCGCTTCACCCAATGAATCGATCTGCTGAAACAATGCTTCCTTCTCATGCAGATCCATCTCGGGTTGGTTGGCAATCTGTCCGTGAAGACCCGCCAGCTGATCATCGATGGCTTTCAGGGCCTCGACAATGCGGGCCTCTACCTGTAGGGTCTGGTTTCTCAATTCATCATTGGAAAGTGACTTCAGGAGCTCGCCTTCCTGTTTGGTCTGTTCGACCAAAGGCATCATCCTTTTAATGTCTTTTTCAGACTTGGATCCGAATAACTTGGCGAAGAGTTGGAGCATGAAAAGTTAGTTGTTCGTTGTGCGTCTGGTTCTCCGGTCTGCGACCGGATTATAGAAACCAGGCATCAACCGTAAAGAGGGCACAAAGTTAAGACTTTGGGGGTGCAATTACAGGTCCAAACCCCGGAATTGGGGCATTTTGTCAGTTTTCAGGCACAAACGTCAGGTCAGAATAGAAACGCAGCGCGCAGGTCCATTTGTTCTGCTTCCTTGCCGTGTGCTTTCATGGAGAACCCGAACGAGAATTTTTCTGCCACCAGGTAGGTGAGGGCATAACGTTGAAAAAAATCGGTCCTGAATTCATAGTCGCGGTAGGCGTACCAGGCCATCTGCTGGCTGAAGCCAAATCGTCCGAAGCAGAACTGGTGACCGCCCATCAGTGAGAGGAGCCATGGGCTTACGCTTTCACCTTGTCGCAATCCGGATTCTTCAACGGAAGCATCGTGTGAGATTTCCGAGGATACAATCCACGCATTGGTCGTAGTGAACTTCTTCATGATTCCGCCGTAAACGCCGAACTGCCACAGGTTAACCGTGGGCCCCGCGTCACTCGACTCCACAGTTCTCATATTGCCGAAAGTTCCTGCAAACGGATGAATCCGTTTGTCGACAGCGGCCTTGAATGGTTGTGGTTTGACCGTAACCGGCTTGATCCGGTACTCCAGCCCCAGGTTGAGTGTGGGAAAGTTCATGCCCTTGTTTGGATGCTGAAGTCCGCCGTTTGAGATGTGATTGTAGCTGACCCCGACATTGGTGTCCATGTGACCTGATAGCTTGTAGTGGGCAGAGAAACCCACCATGAGGTATCCGCTGAATGATGAACTGAAGAACAAGTTGGAGGGATTTGTATCCGAGTCATAAACGTCAGTGAGGTAGGTGAGGCCGGCCCCTGCACGGAAACGGGCGTTAAGTTTCGGTTTGTAGGTGAGCAGAGGTTCCATGTAGGCGATCAGGTTGTACGAAGATCCGAGCACATCAGGATTCTGGTAGTTGAAGTATGCAAAACTGAAACCCACCTGGCTGTAGCAGTTGCACTTGTTCCAGGCCTTTACTGTCCGGTTCATGCGCCCAAAATCAAGCTGGAATCCGATCGGGCGTGATCCCGACACATCAATGATTTCCTCAGTATGTGGAATAATAAATCCGCCGTGCGCTTTTGCGCCAACGTAGTAGATATGAGACAGGGTATCTGTGCCGGTGTTTTGCCCGTACACTGATGTAGCCACCCCGAGTATTGCAGCAAGGGGGCAAATTGACACGCGATTTCGTATTCCTACTCCCATCCCAGGAATTCCGTCAGCCAATTTAACTCATAGCCGCTAACTCTCTGAGACATCCGCGTATGCTTCGCGATTTCTGCGGTAATAGAACCAACTATTTCAATCACGCAAATCACAGTCGCAGCCGCCTGATAGTTCTCCCCGGGCCCTGACTCCCAAAGGGGAACAACTATACCCTTAGTTGTTCTGGTCGTCAGAGTTCCAACCTTGTTTCAAAAACAAGTTGCGCTGGCCCGATAAAGTGAACGTCTGTGAAGCCACCGTCCTCACGTCGTTGAAACTCAACCAGCAGGAACCCACCCCTGGCCTGGACGAGTGCGGGTGACGGCAACCCAAACTTTGTGGCGGCCACCAACGCACAGGCAGTGGCGCCGGATCCGCTCGATAATGTTTCATCTTCAACACCGCGTTCGTAAATGCGGAAAGCAATGCGATCGGTTACTTCAACGAAGTTCACGTTGGTGCCTTTCGGATAAACATCGGTGTTGAATCTGACCCTTCGGCCTTCTTCCACAACCGGGTAGTTGGTTAGATCTGTTACAAACCGGACGTGGTGTTCGGTGCCGGTGTGAATGCAGTACTCGTCAACGCCGATATGCCCGGGTGCTTGCACGTCATTAAGCGATACGCGAATGTTTCCGTCATCCAGAATTTGTGCTTCGTGGTTTCCGTCGAAGGCAGTGAAAACGGCCTTGCTGTTGATATGGCCAAGCCGTGAAGCAAAGTCGACAATGGCGCGGCAGCCGTTGCCGCAGAAACTTTCGCTGCCGTCAGCGTTGCGATATTCCATCCTGAAGTCAGCATTCGGATCTTCATGAAGCAGGATGATTCCGTCTGCGCCAATGCCAAACCGGCGATTGCAGAGTGCTGCAACCTGCTCAGTGGTGAATGAATGCGAGTTTTCGCGATTGTCAACCAGCAGGAAATCGTTGCCGGCTGCCTGGTATTTGTAAAAATGAACGACGGGCATGGACTATTTCACTTCCTCGTAGTCCACGTACTCGCCACCCTTGATGCTGCCGCGCTTTGCGCTTTGCTTGCCGTCCTGGTTAACATTGACATCCCCCGGGTTGCCACGGGGAAAAGGGGGCGGGGATTGTGGGCGGCCAAACGCCCGCATCAAAACCACCGAAATCTTGTTTAACAGGTAGATCAGCAGGATGAGGATGATCAGCAGCTTCCACATAGCGAGAAAACGAGTATCAAAGGTATAAGATTCTGTCTTCTACGGGGAAATGGACGTTTTGGGTCCGATTTTATTGAGTTGGGTGACCGGAAACGGGCATTTTTACAAACATAATAGAGAAAATCTCGTCTTAAGGTCATGCTTTCCAACTTCATCCGCGTCGCTTTTCGCAACCTGGTTAAGCAGCGCATCTACTCCATAATCAATGTTATCGGTTTGGCGGTCAGCATCACAGCGTGTCTGCTGCTTACGCTCTATGTCCGGTTCGAGACTTCTTTTGACTCGGATTTTCCAGACGCAGACAGGATCTACAAGGTTGTGCTCGAGCGCAAATATCCAGATCGTACCACCTTCTTCGCTGTGATTCCTCAAAGTTATGCCGCCGCCATGAAGAAGGATTTTCCAGAGGTTGAAAACACGCTTCAGCTTCGGGGCCCCAACAACAGGGTCGCGATCAATTACGAGGTGCCGGGGAAAGAGACTATTAGCAATGAAGAAGATCAGTTCTATTTTGTGCCTGACTCTACATTCTTCTCTTTCTTCAATTTGCCCTTTGTCAAGGGCGATCAAAAGACTGCGCTTTCTGCACCCAACCAGGTTGTTATAACCCGTGACGTGGCTGAGCGCTACTTTGGAACAGAGGACCCAATCGGCAAGGTATTCCGCGGCAATTTCGGCGAGCTAAAGGTGACAGGCGTTATCGAAAAATTTCCGGAGAACTCGCATATCCAGGTAAAGTTCGTAGCCACCTTCAATGCTACTCAATTTTTTGCACGAGAGAATTACATAAGCTTCAGTTCTCACACGTATCTCAAACTCAAACCTGGATCCGACGCGGCTGCTTTGGAGGCGAAGTTTCCCCAAATGGTTGATACCTACGCCTCCGGCCAGATCGAGCGCGACCTTAAGCAAAGCTGGGAAGACTATAAAAAGGCGGGGAACGGGTACAGGTATTTTCTTCAGCCCCTCACAGACATTCACCTCGATCCCACCAACCTCGAATTCACACCCACACCGAGCGGCAACAAGCGATATGTAATTGGCCTGACTGTCATTGCCGGCCTGATTCTCGTTATAGCTTGCATTAATTTCATGAACCTTGCAACCGCACGATCAACCTCGCGCGCACGTGAGGTGGGCATGAGAAAAGTGATGGGGTCCATGAAGAATCAGCTGGTGTTACAGTTCCTGTTGGAAGCCATCCTGCTGGCCTTGTTCAGTACGGCGGTCGCTGTGCTTGCAACTTACTTGCTGCTTCCGTCATTCAACACACTGGTGGAAAAAAACCTGCAGTTTATTCCCGACCCTGTTGTCATTGCCGGACTTGTTGTTTTTGCAATGATAGTCGGCATCCTGGCCGGCATTTATCCTGCCTTCGTGTTGTCTGCCTTCAACCCGGTTGATGTCATGAAGGGAACCTTCAGCCGCAGTGCCACAGGAACATTGTTACGCAACGGGCTGGTGGTGTTCCAGTTTACCATCTCTGTTTTTCTCATTGTCGCCACGCTCATCGTCGGTCGACAGATGAACTTCATGATGAACAAGGATCTTGGCTTCGACAAAGAATCCGTCATGATGATCGAGCGCGCATTTGCCTTACAAGCCAACCAGGAGTCATTTCTCACGGAAGTACGCAAATTACCCTCCGTAATTGCGGCGGCTGGAACGAGCGCGCGGGTCGGAAACCGCGACGATGTGTTCGGCCAAATGTATCAGCCAATGGGCTCAAACGAAATACTCACGGTCAAGTCGATGTTTGCTGACGATGACTTTGCACCTATGATTGAATTCAACATTATGGAGGGGCGGTTCTTCTCGAGGGAAACATCCGACTCGCTGAGCATCCTGATGAATGAGGCGGCCATAAAAGCCTTTAACCTGAAGGATGCCGTGGGTCAAAAATTCCAAAACGACGATTTCCAGGATGGTGACAATGCTGTCATGCGCACCTTTACCCTGATTGGCGTTGTCAGAGATTTCCACTTTCAGTCGCTTCGTGATGAGATCACACCTTTGGTCATTCTTAGCACCGAGGTTTTCGGAAGGCAAAACAGGAATACACAATTTATAGCGGTCAGGGTAAAGGAAGGAATGCACCAGGAGGCCATCAAGTCAGTTGGTGAGCTTTGGAAAACTCTTGTGCCTGACCGGCCCTTTGCTTTCGAGTTCCTGGAAGAAAACCTGAATCAAGGCTATTCCCAGGAACGACAGTCGGGGAAGGTCTTCAGCGTGTTTTCCGGACTGGCCATCATCATCGCCTGCGTGGGTCTCTTCGGACTCTCGGCTTTCACCGCTGGCCAGCGCACCAAGGAAATCGGGATCCGCAAAGTACTCGGCGCATCGGTGCCTGGCGTGGTCATGCTGTTGTCGAAGGACTTCGCCAAACTTGTCGGGCTCGCACTCATTCTCGCCGTTCCAGGTACGTGGTACGTAATGAACAACTGGCTGAGTGGTTTTGCCTTCCGCATTTCCATTGGCGTTGACACCTTCATCCTTGCGGGGTTGTTGGCTGTGTCCATTGCAATGCTCACTGTCAGCTACCAGTCGATCAAGGCGGCGGTGGTTAATCCGGTGAATTCACTCAGAAGAGAGTAACACGATCGAGTCAAAGTGCTAGTGTGCCGGAGTGGTAAGGAAGAGTCAAGCCCAACACTTGGCCTGACAATCTGCGAGAATCTGCCTAACAAAATCAGCAATTCTACGCTGACCAAACGCAAACAAGTACAGAGCTAGTTCTTACTTAGCCCTGCCGCAGTACGATCCTGCATGGCAGGCGGTGGGGTTTGCCTGTACGGTTTGCTGCGTACAAGCTTCATCACTTCTTCCACCACACGCTCCATTTGTGGGTCACGCCCTTGCACCAACATGTTCGGGTCATCCCACACTTCGATGTCGGGCTTTGTGCCAACACCTTCATCAAACCACTTTCCTGAGTTGTGATACAGGCGTGCTTCAGGTACTGTGATGCCACCGCCATCGACCAGGTCATGACCGGTTGCAGGTCCGACCAGAATGCCCAGGGTGCGTTCACCGACGATGGGGCCGCCGTTTTGTTCACGGAAGGCCCAGGGCAGCGCATCTCCTCCTGATCCCGCCCAGCCGTTAATCAGCATTCCCTTTGGAGCGGGGTTGGCTTTCGTTGGATATGACATTGCCCTGCCATGACGCCAGTAGAGGTTATAAACGACCGGCCGGTTCAGCAATTCGAGGAATCGGTCCGACAACTGACCTCCGCCGTTAAATCGCTCGTCGATGACAAATCCTTTTTTATCCAGCTGGCCGTAGAACATCCGGACAAGTTCGCGCTGTCCCTGGCCGCCGGTGTTCGACATGTAGATGTATCCTAACTCACCGCCCGAAAGCTTATCCACCATTTTGCGGTTGTTTTCAATCCACTCCAGGTAGCGAAGGTCTGCGTCTTCATTCAGGGTAAGGCACGTGACCACCACGCTGCGGCTGTCAGTTTTTGCACCGGTCTTGCTTATGGTGAGCGAGACGGTCTTTCCTGCAAATCCATCGAAAGAAGCGTAAGGATCCTTTGACGGATCAAGATCTATTCCGTTCACGGCAAGGATGAATTCACCAGCAGTTACACCTACACCCGGTCGGTCAAATGGCGAACGAAGCACATCCCAGACTGCAGGGCGAAGGATGCGCCTGATTTTGTACATGTTGTTGCTCAATTCCCAGTCGATGCCAAGGAACCCTGTCTCGATACGAATTACCTGCTCCACATCTCCGCCGCTTGTATAAGTGTGCCCGGCACTGAGTTCAGCTTGCATATTGGATTGAATGTTGGAAACATCCCACCTGCTGCGGGCGTCTTCGATGAGTGCACCATACCGCTGGCGCATGGCATTCCAGTCTACCTTCTGCATGTCTTTGTCGTAGAAGAAGTCGCGGTACCGGCGCCAGGTGTCGTTGAAAATCTGGCGCCATTCTTCCTTCGGGTTAAGGTTCATCACCAGGTCGCCGGTAGGTACGGGCGTTTCGATTTTCTGATCAGGTTCCGGTTTGATGATCCCGAATTTCCCATCGCTGCGCACAAGGATATTCTTGCGGTCGGCAGTCTGCACTGCGTAATCAATCTTCTCAAACACTTGCTTCTCCTCCCGCTTTTCAAGGTTATACACCATGAGGGAAGGAGGGCCGTCTGCCCCATTGATAGGGTAACGCAGGTAAGTCAGATTGCCTTCAAAGGCCATAATGTTGTCGAGATTGCCCGCCGGCGGGGGCAGGATCACCATCCGGCTTTCGATGTCATTAAAGTCGATATTAACCACAACGGCGGGTTTTTCGGGTTCCGCTTTTGCTTTGTCGTCTTTTTTCGTTCCCCCGGACTTCTTGTCATCGGCCTTCTTCTCTTCCTCTTTCTTTTCCGGTTTCACTTCATCATTCTTCGGCTGCATCAGGTCCGGTCCTTGCGGAGTAAGGCTGATAGCGGCAAGCCGGGCATTGTTGACGTAGATCCACGTGCCATCGCCCGTGCTGCTGTAGGCAGAAGTGAAGTCTCGCTCGGTGAGACAGTATAAATGTTTGCCGTCCGTGCTGAACACAGGGTTGCGCGTGTTGTAATAACTGCCAGTCACACGGTTCGACTTCCCTTCAGGCACATTGTGTACAAAGACGGCATCGGACGCATTGTCTTCACCTTTTGTGTAGGCAAGCCACCGTGAATCCGGCGACCAGCTTATATAGTAGTAGTTCCGTCCGCCATGACCAATCTCCCAGGAGTAGTTGTCAATTTTCTTAACGACCCCTGTGCCGACGTTCAGCAAGTTGACATCGTTGCGTTCGTCGATGAAGGCAAGCCATTTGTTGTCGGGCGACCAGTAAAGCCGGTATCCATAACCAGAACCGCGGTTTGTAAGTTTCCTCGCAGGATCATTCTTTGTCATGTCCTGTATGTAGACTTCATACTCACCCGACTTGTCACTCCAGTAAGCAAGCCTGGTTCCGTCAGGCGACCAGGCAGGATTTTGATCAAACGACCCGCTGGACCGTGTCAGGTTGGTGACGATGCCCTCCTTGCAGGGGACGTTGAATAATTCACCACGTGCCTCGATCACAAGGCGGGAACCTCCCGGAGAAGCAGTCGCATTCTCGATGTTGCGCTCCACATTGCGCTGGCGCGGGATTTCAACGGATAGATCGCTGACCACCTGGATTTTCACTTCTTCTGTTTTTTCTGTAGCGAGGTCCATGCGGTACAACGCACCGCCGTTTTCAAACACTATATCCTTAGCGCCGGCCGACATGTATGAGATGTCGAAGTCCTTGAACTGGGTAACTTTTTTCGACGCCTTTGACTGTGTGTCGTAGCTCCAGATGTTCAGCCTCATGTCCGCATCCTG
>Ga0187893_10007602_pt1 | contig 17637 bp, 2 predicted proteins | sample MA1701074metaG_FD_139574 | JGI IMG/M metagenome (GOLD analysis project Ga0187893, IMG submission 139574) | White microbial mat communities from a basaltic lava cave in the Kipuka Kanohina Cave System on the Island of Hawaii, USA - MA170107-4 metaG ... | reverse complement strand
TAGAACCAGTCGGCGAGGTCGCGGCGCGTGGGGGTTGCGGGGGCCGCGGACGGCGCCGGGGTGGAGGCCGCTTCGGTCGGCTCGGCGCGTTTGGCGTCGATCCAGTAGCGCTGGCGTTCGAACGGGTAGGTCGGCAGCGGAATTCGGCGGCGACGATTTCCGTGCAGGCCGGGCCAATTCACCTTCACACCCGCGATCCACAGTTTCGCAAGAGTCTCGCGCAGCCATACGCCGTCGGGGCGCACGGCCTCACGCGGGCCTCGTATCGACGACAAGCACGGCGTACGCGTGTCGCGATCGGGATGGCCCTGGGCCAGGCCGCGAAGCGTCGAACCCGGACCGACTTCCAGCAGCACGTCCAATCCTTCCGACAACAGCGTCGTCAGTCCCTGAGAAAAGCGCACCGGCTCGCGAACGTGACGAGACCAATACGCCGGGTCCGTCGCCTCGTTCGCGGTGATCCATGTCCCGGTCACATTCGACACGTAGGGAATCTGCGGAGGGTTGAGGCGAATCTTCTTGAATTCCTCCGCCAGACTCTGCGACGCCTCCTTCATCATCCAAGAATGGAAGGCGTGCGATGTGTGCAGGCGGCGGCAGGTCAGCTCGCGCTGGGCCAAACGCTCTTCCAGATTTTCCACGGCGCTCACCGGACCGGCGGCCACACACCATTGCGGACCGTTGATGGCGGCGAGACTCAACTCGTTGCCCAGTTCGGCGCGAAGGTCGGCCTCGCTCAACGGAACCGCGGTCATCGCGCCTTCGGGCATCGAACCCATCAGCCGCCCGCGGACGATGACCAGGCGGATCGCATCTTCCAGCGACAAAACACCCGAAAGACATGCGGCGACGTATTCCCCGATGCTGTGGCCGATCATCGCGGAGGGCCGAACCCCCCACCCCTGCCAGACTTTCGCCAAGGCATATTCCACGGTGAATAGCGCCGCTTGTGAGGCCTCGGTCCGTTCCAATCGAGTCGAATCGTGCGATCCCGACCAGAGCAGGTTTTCCAGATCGATGCCCTGCGATCGGAACCCGGCAACGCACGGCGCGGCGGCGGAGCGGAAGGTTTCGTCTTCCCGCCAAAGCCCTTCGGCCATGCCCACATATTGCGAACCCTGGCCGGTGAGCAAGAACGCCACCGAGGCGCCGCCCGCCCGAGCCGAACCTGACCACACTCGTTCCGCGGCAGAGCCGTCCAGGGCGGAGAGGGCTTCGGAGACGGTCGAACACAGTACCGCGCGGCGATGCTCGAATTCCCGGCGGCCGACTTGCAAGGTGTACGCCGCGTCGGCGAGGTTCACCGCCGGCTCGCGACGAAGGAACTCGCCCATTCGCCGGCTCATGGAATCCAATGCGCTCGAGGTCCGCGCGGAGAGGACGAGCACTTGCGGCTGCGACGGGGACGAAGTCTCGGCGGCCGCCCCCTCTTCCGCCGGCGCCTCTTCCAACACCACATGGGCGTTCGTCCCGCCGATGCCGAAAGAACTCACCCCGGCGCGGCGAGGAGCGCCGTCGGGAGCGTCCCAGGGCTTGAGCCGGTCGTTCACGTAGAACAGTCCCGCAGAAAGATCGATCTTGGGATTGATCTGTTCGAAGTGAAGGCTGGGAACAAGCTCCTTGCGTTCGAGGGACAGCGCGGCCTTGATAAGTCCGGCGACGCCGGCCGCGGTATCCAGGTGGCCAACGTTCGTTTTCAGCGACGCCAACGCGCATGGCGCGGTCCTGCCCGGCGAATTCGAAAATGCCTTGTTAAGCGCCGCAATTTCCACGGGATCACCCAAGTGAGTTCCGGTCCCGTGGGCCTCGACATAACTAATCGTTTCCGGGCCGACTCCGGCGTCCGCGTGGGCCATGGCAATCACCTGGGCCTGACCCTCGACGCTGGGGGCTGTGAAACCGGCCTTTTGGGAACCGTCGTTGTTGATGGCCGAGCCGCGAATGACCGCGTGGATCGTATCACCGTCTCGGCGGGCGTCAGCCAAACGTTTCAACAAGACCACCGCGACGCCGTCGCCGCCGACCGTTCCTTGGGCCTTGGCGTCGAACGCCCGGCAATGCGCGTCGGGCGAACCGATCCCCTCGGGCGTGTACATGTAACCGTTGCGAAGGGGCACGGTGACGGAAACCCCGCCCGCCAAAGCCATATCGCAATCGTGTCCCTTCAGAGCACGGCAGGCCAAGTGGACCGCGACAAGGGAAGTGGAACAGGCGGTCTGCACGTTGACGCTGGGGCCGCGGAGGTTGAGCTTGTAGGAGATCCGCGTGGGCAGAAAATCCCGGCCGTTGCTGAGGATGACCTTGAGACCACCGACGGCGGCGCGGATTTCCTTGCGGGAGAGGAGGAACGGCATATAGCTGTTCTCCGTGGAGCCCGCGAAGACTCCGATCGAACCAGTATATCGATCGGGATCGTAACCGCCTCGTTCAAGCGCCTCCCAGGCGCATTCGAGCATGAGACGCTGCTGAGGGTCCATGATCTCCGCGTCGCGCGGCGTGTATCCGAAAAACGCCGGCTCGAAGAGGTCGGGGCCTTCGATCGCACCGCGGGCCTTGATGTAAAACGGATCGCGAAGGAGGGATTCCTCCACGCCGGCCTCGAGGAGTTCCTGATCGGATGCGAACGAGATTGACTCGACGCCTTCCCGAAGATTCGACCAAAGTTGTTCGATATCCACCGCGCCGGGGAATCGACCCGCCATTCCAATAATGGCTACGGCGTCGTCGACGCTTGAGCGGGCTCTCGAAGGGCGAGCGGCAGGCTGTTTTTCGGGGCGTGGAGTACCCTTATCCCCTAGTTCCTCGAGATGGGCAGCAAGGGTTTCGACACTGGGAAACTGAAAGAGCTCGGCAATTCCAATTTCTCGCTTGAGCCGCGCGGCCAGCCGGGATTGAGCGCGGACCAGCAGTAGGGAGTGGCCGCCGAGATCGAAGAAATTGTCGCCGACGCCGACTTCCTCCAGACTGAGCACTTCGCACCATACACGGGCAATCTCTTTTTCCAGGAATGTCCTGGGGAGCACCATCGAACCGCCGCACTGCCGCCGGCCCGACGGAGGGGGAAGGGCCCGCAGGTCCGTTTTTCCGTTGGGCGTCATTGGGAGCCGGTCCAGTCTGACGAACGCGGACGGGACCATGAAATCGGGTAGCTGTCGAGACAAATGCAAACGGAGATCGCGCCACAGATCGTCGGTGGTGCTTTGTCCGTTGGAGGAGACCACGTAGGCGACAAGGCGCTTGTCACCCTGATCGTCGTCGCGGGCCACGACGACGGACTCCTGAACCGAGGCGTGTCCGGAAAGAACCGATTGGATCTCTCCGAGTTCGACGCGAAAGCCGCGGAGCTTGACTTGGGAATCGCGGCGACCCAGGAATTCCAGGGCTCCGTCGTCTCGGAATCGGCACCAATCGCCGGTGCGGTAGAGGCGTCCGGGGCCAAATGGATTGGCCAAGAATTTCTCCGCGGTGAGTTCCGGCTGGTTGAGGTAACCCTGGGCCAGGCCGTCGCCGCCGAGGAATAGCTCGCCGGGAACGCCGATGGGAACGAGTTGAAGTGCCCCATCCAACAAGTACGCCGTCGTATTCGACATCGGCTTTCCGATGGGCACGGTCACGGCGCCTTCGGGGACGTCGAGAACGCGATGCCACGTTCCGAATGTGGTGACCTCGGCGGGGCCGTACAGGTGCAGGACCTCCTTGGGGTGATCGGCGTTCATCACTGCGCGCACGGCCGCGGGGTCCGCCGCCTGGCCGCCGAACATGACGCAACGAAGAGATCGAAAGGCGTCGGGCCTGTCGCCCGCAACCTGATTGAACAAAGCCGTCGTTAGAAACAAAACCGTGAGTTGCCGCGACCGGAGAAATTCTTCTAAATCTCCGGCGTGTAGCGAGATTTTGCGGGAAACGCCGACGATACAGGCCCCTTGCAACAGAGGCGCCCAGATTTCGAACATGGCGGCGTCGAAGGAGACCACAGCGGCCTGCCCCACGCGATCCGCGGGTGTCAGCCGCAAGTAGTCGGGGTCATACATGGTCCGAATCACGCCTCGGTGAACCATCACGACACCCTTGGGTCTCCCCGTCGATCCGGAAGTGAAAATAACGTAGGCGGCGTCTTCGGGGCCGGACCGGCGATCCGGGTTGGTGTGATCTGACGTCGCGATCGCCGCACGTTCGGTGTCCACGCACACGACGCGAGCCGCGGTCCGGGGAAGGTGGGCCACGAGAGACGATTGCGTCACGACCACCGGCGCGTCCGACTCGGACAAGAGAAGCGAGAGACGGTCCTTGGGATACTCCGAATCCAGCGGCACGGACGCACCGCCGGCCTTGAGGACGGCGAGCATGGCGACGACAAGCTCCACGGACCGGTCCAAACACAGGCCGACGCGAACACCGCTGGTCACGCCGAGAGTCGTCAAATAGTGTGCCAACTGATTGGCACGAGAATTGAGTTCGGAGTAGGTGAGCCGGTCGGAGCCGTACTCGACGGCCGGTTGTTGAGGCGCGCGGGCGGCCCACTCCTCAATTAAGCCGTGTACGCACGCGTCGCGGGGAAAATCCCGTTCGGTGCGGTTCCACGTCGTCAAGAGCCGGTCCCGTTCGCCCGCATCCAGAAGCGGCAGATTGGAAATCGGCGTGTCGGGAGCGGCGATGATCTCGTCGAGTAGAACGCGGAAGTGCCGCACCATGCGGCGAAGCGTCGTTTCGCGGAAAAGGTCGGCGTTGTAGGCGAAGTTAAGGGTCAACCCGCCCGGTTCGTCGAGCACGAACACCTCGATGTCGAATCGAATGGCCAGGCTTTCCTCCTTGAAGACGCCGATGGACAAGCCGGACGCCTCCACGGGAGCAACGGGCTCACCTTCCACCACGAAGGTGACCTGAAAGAAGGGATTGCGCCCCGGGTCGCGCGGAGGGTTCAACTGTTCCACCAACTGGTCAAACGGGAGCGCCTGGTGATCGAACGCCTCGAGGGACGACTTGCGCACGCGCTTCAGCAATTCGCGGAAAGTCGGGTTGCCCGATGCGTCGGTGCGCAGAACCACCATGTTGACGAAGAAGCCGATGAGGGATTCGAGCTCCGCCCGCTTTCGGTTGGTCACGGGAGAACCGACGAGGATGTCCTCCTGGCCAGTGTAGCGGTACAGCAAGACCTTGAACGCCGCCAGGACAGTCATAAAAAGCGTCGCCCCTTCGCGGCGGCCGAGTTCCCGGAGCCGATCCGCCCGGTCTCTTGGCAAGTGGAGTGACTCGCGCGCTCCGCGATACGTGGGCGTGCTGGAGCGGCGAAAATCGATGGGCCATTGCAGATCGGCGGCGCCGGCAAGCTGAGTTTTCCAGAAATCCACGAGCTTGGAGAGCGCGGGTCCCTGCAAGGTCTTTCGTTGCCATGCGGCGAAATCGGCGTACTGAATGTCCAATTCCTTCAAGGGCGAGGGTCGCCCGGCGGAATAGGCCTCGTATAGTTGACAGAGTTCGCGGAGCAGAACGCCCGCGGACCAGCCGTCAATCACGATGTGATGAAGGGCAAGAATGAGTACGTGATGGTCTTCGCTCAGCCGAGCGAGCGTGACTCTCAATAAGGGACCGTTTGCCAGGTCAAAGGGAGTCTGGAGTTGCCGGGTCAGGAGCGCCTGTAGCTCTGCCCAGCGCTGTTTCTCCGGAAAAGCGAACAGATCGACGCGCTGCAAATCAACCCTTACTTCCGCGTCGATTGACTGCGCGGGTTCTCCCTGGTCCGCGGGGAACGTAGAGCGGAGCACCTGATGTCGGCGGACGATTTCCCGCAGCGCCCGTTCGAGGACGGTTACGTTCAAGCGGCCGCGTAACTCAAAAGGGCAGAGAACGTTGTAGGAGCAGTTGGCCGGGTCGCGTTGCTGCCCCAACCACAGGGCCTGTTGGGCGAAGGAGAGTGGGGCCGGCAGGCCGTCAGGGGATTGCGGTTTGATCGGCATCCGACCCGAATCGATCCCCTTCTCTCGTAGAAGGCGAGCAACCAAATCGCGCTTTTCCGGCGACAAAGCGGATTGGCGAAGCTCCCGTTCTCCCCGCTGATTTCCCTGGGCGGTGCCCATGTCAACTTACCCTTTCTTCGAGAACGCCGTTCCCCGCCGATCTTCGAGAACCGAATCGACATCGATCATTTTTTTTGCAATCACTCCCATATCAACGACTTTAATTGGATAAAAGTTGCCGGACCTCCTCGTCGGAGAGCCCGTCCACCATTTGGATCACGTCCGCCAGTGCGTCGTCGTCGGCAGCGCGGTTCAACCGGATCTTCTCCAGGTTTTCGGCGATCTGTGCCACCGTGGGCCCGTCAAAAAATCGGGCCAGCGGCAACTCGACGTGCAAGGCGTCGTTGAGCCGGGAGATGATTCGCAGTACAAGGAGCGAGTGCGCCCCCAAGTCCAGCAGATTGTCGTGAATCCCGATGGGCGTCATGGACATCGACTCTTCGCAGAGAGTGGCGATGGTTCGCTCGAGATCGGTGCGCGGGGGCGAGTAGGCGACGCCCATGGTGGGGCGGGCGTTGGACGCCTTTTCCGTTTTGGACTGCCGGTCCGAATCGCCGCGAACCGGAATCTGCTTCGCTTTTTGCAAACGCGAATGCAGGTCGCGGGTCGATACCACGACTTGGGGGAAGGCAGAAGCAAGCACGAGGCGGAAGGCCTCGACTCCTTCAGTGCTACGGATGCCCGCGGGAAGATCGGCCTCTCTTCGTTCTTGAGGCGTCGCGGCGTCCGAGGCCGCAACGGCCATGCCCACCTCGCTCCATCCGTCCCAATTGATCGAGAAGGTCGGTGTTTTTCCCATCGAGCAGGCGCTCAGCGCGAAATGATCCTGAAATGCGTTGGCCGAGCTGTAGATCGACTGGCCCACGCCCCCAAGCACCGAGGCCAGAGAGGAGCAATAGACCACGAAATCCAGGGGAATGTCTTTCGTGGCGGCGCTGAGGTTTAGAGTCCCGCGAACCTTGGGGCCCAAATTGGACCATACCGATTCGCGGGTTTTTCGGCTGATTAACCCGCCGCCGGGCACGCCGGCGGAATGAACGATGCCGTGGATAGCTCCGAATCGTTTGAAAACATTCTTGATCAAGCCGTTGACCTGGGCCGCGTCGGTGACATCGGCCTGGGCAATCATCACTTCCGCACCGAGCGCTTCGAGGGAACGCACGAATTCAGCCTTTCGATTTGCCGAACCGTTGTTTCCCAAGCGGCGTTCAGTCGCGTCGAAAGGAGACAATCCCGACCGGCCCGCGAGCACCAATTTCGCTCGAACCGTCCGGGCGAGGAACTCGGCCAGGGTCAGCCCGATTCCGCCGAGGCCGCCGGTGATCAGGTACACCCCCTGCTCTCGGAGACGGTGCGGCGCTTGGGAATCGGCAAGAAGACGGACAGGTTCGTAGGAACGAATCCAGCGGTGCCTGCCGCGATAGGCCACAAAGGAATCGGCCTCTGGGGCATCCATTTCGGCAAGCAGTTGCTTTATCGCCGTTCGTTTTTGCTCGGGGCGACTCTGCGGCGGCTCGATGTCCAAAAGGCGGCAGGTGACACCGGGAAATTCCAGGGGGATCGCGTGCGAAAGACCGAGGAGCGTGGCCTTCACGGGTGACAACACTTCGTCACCCAAGACATCGAACAATCCGGTCGTGACCATCGAGCAGCGCAGTGGATGCGCCGGACTCAGGCGCGCGACGGCCTGCACAAGGTGCATCAGGCTGAACAATCCGAGATCGAGTTCCCCTTCGAGATTTTCCAATGGCGCCGCGTTTTTCTCGGCTGAGGCGACGTTCCAGCAATGAACGACATCCGACGGGAGAATCTTTCGCTCCGCAAGCAAATCAAAAAGCGCTTCGTAATCCTCCGGGCGGCGCGGGTTGATGGTGAAGCGAGAATCCCGCCCAGCGGAAAATCGTTCGCCCGGGGTGACGATTGAAACTTCGTGGCCTACACGGCGCAGCGATTCCTCAAGGCCTTCGGCCACACCGCAATCATCCGCGAACAGCAGCCAAGTTCGTAGCGTAGAGAGATACAAGTTCGGTGACGCGGACGCAGACCGTGTCCAGGAAGGTACGTGGAACCATTCCTCGAAAGAGAGCCGACCGGATTTGTCCGTTTTTCGCGGGGTATCGGTCATTGAGCCACGCGTGACCCAATAGCGCCTTCGCTCGAACGGATAGGTCGGCAGAGTAACACGCCGGCGGCACTCCCCTTCGTAGAATGCGGTCCAATTGATTTTCGTTCCACACAGCCAAGCTCGACCTAAAGACTGAAGCAGAAATTCCGAATCCGAACGCTGTTCCAGCGGATGTCGAACCGAGGCGATCATGGCGTGGTCGGCGGACTTGGCGGGATGACGGCTCGCGAGCGTGCTCAAAGTGACGCCGGGCCCGACCTCCAGGAAAACCCGATCGGGGGTTCGAAACAGCTCGCCCATTCCGGCCGCGAACAGAACGGGCTGCCGCAACTGCCGGCCCCAATATTCGGCGGAGGTTGCTTCCCGCGGGGTGATCCACGTGCCACTGACATTGGAAATGAACGGGATTGCCGGTGCGCTCAGTCGAATCCCACGGAGGGCCTCAACAAAGGGACTGGTCACGCCGTCCATCATCGCGGAATGAAACGCATGAGACGTGTGCAGACGGCGGCAGGTAATCCCGCGTTCGGCCAGTTGTCGCTCGAACCGCTCGATGGACTCCGTAGGCCCCGTGGCGACGCACAATGCCAGTTCGTTGACCGCGGCGATAGAAAGACCCTCTTGCAGTTGCAGCTCGAGCTCAGTTCGCGCCAATGGAACGGCGGTCATTGATCCGGGCGGTGCGGCTTGCATCAATCTTCCGCGTAGCGCCACCATGCGGAGGGCATCTTCAAAGTTGAAAACGCCGGCCAAACACGCCGCCGTCCACTCTCCGATGCTATGTCCGATCATGCACGCGGGGCGGACTCCCCAATGGATCCAAAGCTGGGAGAGAGCGAACTCGACGAGAAACAACGCGGGTTGCGCGAAGCAGGTCTGTTCGAGGCGCTTTGCGGCGAACTCGGTCTGTTCGGCGGGCGGAAACAGGATATCGCTTAAGTCCGTTTCGACCTCGGACCGTAGTAACTCGCACCCGCGGTCGATATGCGACCGGTAAACGGGTTCGGTCTCGTACAGTTCCCGAGCCATGTTCGGGTATTGGGCGCCCTGACCGGGAAACATGAACACGATCTCGCGATCCAAAGACTCCGCTCCTGCGGAATAGACCTGTTTGGGCTTCTTTGTGCTCATCGATTCGAGTGCACCTTGCCGGTCTCGACAAATGATGAACCGACGATAGGCGAACGAGTCTCGCCCGATTTTCAACGAATAGGCCACGTCGGCAAGATTGATGTTCGGCTGTTCCGTCAAGTGCGCGGCGAGATTCGAAGTCATTCGGTCGAGCGCTTCACCCGATTTCGCGGAAAGAACAAGCAGTTGAGCCGGGCGCGAGGGTCCCGAAGGCTTCGGCACCGGGGCTTCCTCGAGCACGACGTGGGCGTTGGTCCCACCCATGCCGAAGGAGCTGACACCGGCGCGCCTCGGCATTCCGGTCGCGTCCCAAGTTTTGAGCTTGGTATTCACATAGAACGGGCTGGAGGCGAAGTCGATCTTCGGGTTGGGTTTTTCGAAGTTCAAGCTGGGGGGCAGCTCCGCATCGCGAAGGGCCAATACCGTCTTGATCAATCCGGCGACGCCCGCCGCGGTATTCAGGTGCCCCACGTTGGTCTTAACCGAACCCAGAGCACAGAATCTCTTTCGATCGGTCCGAGTTCGAAACGCTTCGGTCAGGGCGGATATTTCGATCGGATCTCCGAGAATCGTTCCGGTGCCGTGGGCTTCGACATAACCGATGGTGCTGGGGTCCACATCGGCGAGGGCGTGTGCCAGGGCGATGACTTCTGCCTGACCCTCGATGCTCGGAGCGGTGTAGCCGATTTTGTCGCCTCCGTCGTTGCTGACGGCGAAACCGGAGATCACGGCGTGAATGACGTCACCGTCGCGAACGGCTTCGGCAAGCCGTTTCAACACGACGACTCCGGCGCCATGGCCCGCGACCATCCCCTGCGCCTTGGCATCGAATGCGCGGCAGTGCCCGTCGGGAGAAGTGATCCCGCCTTCCTGATAAAAACATCCGGCCTTGAGCGGCACGCCGATGGAAACGCCGCCCGCCAAGGCGATGTCGCATTGATGGGCCAGCAAACTTCTGCAGGCCTCACACACGGCCACCAGCGACGTCGAACATGCCGTTTGGATGCAGATACTGGGGCCTTTAAGGTTGAGTTTGTAGGACACGCGAGTCGAAAGGAAGTCCTTGTCGTTGCCCAGTAGAATGTCCAAACCGGACAACGATTTCACGATGTCCCCGGTACCGCTAAAGTTGTTCAGGAGGTACGTATTGAAACCGGAGCCGGCATAGACACCGATGAGCACATCTTCACGCGGAGCGGCATAGGCGGCCGACTCCAGAGCCTCCCAGGCAGTTTCAAGGAAGACTCGTTGCTGGGGGTCCATGACTTCGGCCTCGCCCGGTGTGTAGCCGAAGAAGGCGGCGTCGAACCGATCGGCGTCGTCCAGAACGCCGCCGGCCTTGACGTATTTCGGATGCTTGAGCAAGGAGGGCTCGACTCCGGATTCCAACAGTTCCTCGTCCGAAAAGTGACGGATCGACTCGACGCCGCCGCGCAGGTTGCGCCAGAATTCCGCGACGTTTCGGGCGCCGGGAAACCTCCCGGCCATTCCGATAACGGCTACACGGTGTGAAGATTCGCGCGGGGTCATCATCATACCGTAAGGAATCGGGGTCGCTACCTCGCCGGACGGAGCATCCCAAGATGGACCGGCGAATCGTGGAGCACGACCACAGCGATTGGAGCCTCCTCCCGGCGTTACTTTACCCTCGTTCCACCCGTTGCACCAGTCCCGTGAACTTCGCTGCACCCCGTGCCGCAGTCTTGGGGATCGCGAAAACGGCGTTAAAACTTCATCGTCCATTACCCGCCGGAATCTCCGCCGGGCGCTACCGGCCGGATCATCGCGTCGCGCTGCCTTCCGGCGCGTTCCTGAATTCGGCGAAGCCCCTTCAATTCGCGGTTTACCTGCACCGCGAGCTGCGAGAGGGCCCGAATCGTCGGATAGCGGAACAAGTCGGTTATGGGAACTTCGCGGCCGAAAATCCGGGTGAGCTTCCCGTGGACCTGGACGAGCAAGAGCGAGTTGCCGCCGAGGTCAAAGAAGCTGTCATCGAGACCGACCTGATCCACGCCGAGGATCTCCTGCCAGGCCTCGGAAATCTGTACTTCGATTGCCGTCCGCGGCGCGGCAAATTCCACCTTGAGATCCCGTCTCCCGGCTGGCGCGGGCAACGCCGCCCGATCCACTTTGCCATTGGACGTCAGCGGAAATGATTCCAGGGAAACAAACGCGGACGGAATCATGTAATCCGGGAGCCGGTGGCGAAGAAATTCGCGAAGTTCGGCTGCATCGGGAGACGGGTCGCCGCGAACGTACGCCGCAAGCCGCTTGTCGCCGGGCCGATCCTCCCGTGCAACCACGATCGCTTGCAGGACCTGGGGATGTTCGCCGAGCCGCGCCTCGATTTCTCCGAGCTCGATTCGGAATCCGCGGAGTTTGATCTGGCCGTCCATGCGACCTACGAATTCAATGGCACCGTCGGACAAGTAACGAGCGTGGTCCCCCGTTCGATAAAGCCGTGCGCTGGATGGAGCGGAGAACGGATTGGGTACGAACTTTTCTCGGGTCAGCTCGGGCTGGTTAAGGTAATCCCGGGCGAGGCCGTCACCACCCGTGTAAAGCTCCCCCGGTACCCCGACGGGGACGGGATTCATGGCTTCGTCGACAATGTAGACGGTCGTGTTGCTGATGGGCCGTCCGATGGGGACGGTGCCTTCAAATCGGCTGCCGGGCTTCAGCACATGATACGTCGAAAAAGTCGTATTCTCGGTTGGGCCGTAAACGTGAATCAGCTTCGACCCGTTTACCTCTTCCAAAGCACGATGGAAATGGGACAAGGACGCGGCCTCTCCGCCCACGAGCAACTGCCGCAATCCGCGTATAGCCTCCGGGGCCTCATCGATGATCTGATTAAACAAGGCCGTGGTGATGAAGACCGTGGTCACGTTCATTCGTTGCCAGATGTCCCCCCATTGTCGCGGGGTTCGAACGGAAGTGGGAGGAATTACCAGTCTGGAGCCGTTCAAAAGACTTCCCCAGATTTCAAACGTGGAAGCATCGAAGGATAGGGTCGATTGTAGGCACAGCACATGCGGCGGGCCCAACTCGACGTAATTGGCGGCCTTGACCAGGCGAACCACGCAACGGTGCTCGACGCGCACGCCCTTGGGCCTGCCGGTCGAACCGGAGGTGTACATGACGTAGGCCAGGGTCTCGGCCTTCGCACCGCTGACGACATCCGAAATATCGTCATCCTTAATTTCGTCCAGAACTGATTCCAGAGCGATCAACTTCCCAGGGAATGCAGGGACGCGATCAAGGAATGATTCCTGCGCCAGGAGCAGCGGAGCCTGCGTGTCCGCGAGCATCCAAGCGAGCCGCTCGCCGGGATAGTCGGGGTCGAGCGGAACATACGCCCCACCGGATTTCAGGATTCCGAGGATGGCGACGACGGTTTGAAGGGACCGTTCCGCGACCAGGCCTACGGCCACCTCGGGGCCGACTCCAAGCTTGCGAAGATGGCGGGCCAATCGATTGGATTCCGCGTGGAGGGCGGAATAGGTCATCGTGCGGCCATCCTCTTCCATCGCCACGGCATGGGGGTTTCGCTCCGCTTGATCGCCAAACAACTCGCCGATCGTGGAGTGTTTCGGATAGTCGGCCGCGGTGCGGTTCCATTCCACGAGCAGCCGGTTTCGTTCCGAATCGGTGAGCATCGGAAGATCCGCGATGAGCCCGCCCGGGTTGCTCAGGATTCCTTCGGTCAGCGTCTTCAGGTGGCCGTGCATCCGAACGATGGAATCGCGATCGAAGCGTTCGGCGTCGTAGCGAAGCGAGAGCGTGATTTCAGCGCCCGCGGCCACGATAAACGTGAGCGGATTGTCGCTTCCCGAGGAGCAGGAAAGCTTGGCGCGGACGCCCTCGAGCCAGGTCGTGGTGTCGAACTCACCGAGCCAGTTCTCGAAGACCAGTAGGCTTTCAATGAGGGGCCGGCCTTGGGGCAGATTGATGCAGGATTGGATGTGGGCGAGCGAAGAGGACTCAAACTGCCGTGCGGCCGCCTGGCGGCGTTGCACTTCCTGCAACCAATCGGATACGCAGCGATCGGGCTGCACAGAAACGCGCGCGGGAAGCGAATTGACGAACAGGCCGACCATGTTCTCCGAACCGTTCAAATCCGCCGGACGCCCGGAAACGACCGTACCAAAAACGACATCCTTCTCACCCGAATATCGACTCAGCAAGATCGACCAAATTCCCTGGAATACGGTGTTGAGCGTGAGATGTTGATTCCGCGCCCAGTTCTTCAGTGAAGTGGAGGCCTCCATGGAAAGTCGTTCTTGAATTTCCGCGCAATGCACGACCTTGGCCGGCCCCATGCCTCGAAAACGATCCAACGGAACCCGCGTCGCACCGCTTACTCCGGCCAGGGTCATCGTCCAATAGGACTCGGCGGCCTTGGCATCTTGCTCGCTGAGCCAGCGAATGAAATCACGATAGGGCCGAGCGGCAGGAAGGTCCGCGGCGATCCCTCGAAGGCGTGCGGAGTACAGTGCGCCCACTTCGCCATGAAGGATTGCGGCGGACCAACCTTCGAGGATGATGTGGTGAAACGTCCAAATCAGCCGGTAATTCCGCTCGGAAAGGCGAATCAGGCTGACTCGCAACAAAGGAGGTTTTTGCAGGTCGAAGGGTTGCTTCTTGTCGTCGTCGGCCAACGCTGCCCATCGCGACTGCTGCTGCGTCGGAGTCAGATCTCGCCAATCCTCCTGTTCGATCATCCATTCGAGCGATCGGTGAACCACCTGATAGGGATTTTGCAAGTCTTCCCAGGTGAAGCCGGTGCGCAGCACGCCGTGCCGCGCCATCGTCTCCCGCCAGGCGTAGACCAACGCTTCGACATCGAGCATGCCTTCCAACTCGTAGACCAACTGGACGTGATAAACGTCGGTCTCCGGTGTGTAGAGGCTGTGGAACAGCATGCCCTGCTGCATCGGCGTCAGTTCATAAATGTCTTCCAAGTTCGCGGACATTGTTTTCTGAATTCAGAAAAGCGAATCAGGAATTGCGAATCTCGTAGGCGAGCATTTCGCCATTCATCATTCTTTCCTCATCCGCCCCGTGATCTTTTCCAAATCGGCGGATTTCAGCTTCGAGGCCGAGAAATCCGACGGAGTCCATCCACCGGCGCCGGCCGATGCCCCGGACTCGATCAACTCCGAGAGCAACGCCATGAAAGAGTTCGCAACTTTTTCCACCGTCGCTCGGCGATGGACGTTGCGACTAAACGTCCAGCGCGCTTGGAGTCTTCCGCCGCTGACGCCGGCGCTGATTTCCAACACATGCGACCGGCGATTGCGCGGGCTGCGCAACGGACCGGCCGATTCGCCGGCGGGTCGAAGCCATGAGTCCGAAGGCGCCACCCCCTCTTGCCGGCCCAGGTACAAGAACACCACTTGCGGTTCGGGCAGGACGAGCATGGCCTCCCGGACCTTCCCCTCGGGATGCAGGTAGCGGAGCAAGCCATAGGAAAAACCCTGTCGCGGAAGCAAACGCAAGCGCTCCTTCACGGTCCGAACTCTGATTTCCGGCGATGAGCTATCGGCAGGGGCCGAGAGCCTCAACGAGTACAGAGACGTAAACCATCCTACGGTCCGGGAAACATCGGCCCCATCGACTTCCTCCCTGCCGTGTCCTTCCATGGCGATATCGACGGCGGTTCCGCCGGTCCAACGAGTCATGGCCCCGGCGAGCGCTGCCAACAAGAGTTCGAGCACTTCCGCCCGATAAGCCAGGCGGGTTTCGCCAAGCAACGAGTGGGTTTGGTCGGCCGATAACGAAACCGTGATCGTCTCCGCCGAAGCTGCGTCGTTGACCCCGCCGGGAACATCCGTCGGCAACCTCGCACACTCTTTGTCCTCTTTTAGCGACAACCAGTATTCCAAATCACGGCGGACGCTTTCGTGCGCTGCGTGGGCCCCCAAGATCTGGGCCCATTGCAGAATGGATGTGGTCTTCGCTGGAAGACTCGCCGCTTTACCGGATTCCTGACTTTCATAAACGGCTTGAAAATCCTCCAAGAGTATGCGCCAGGAAATCACGTCCACCGCTAGATGATGAACAATCCAGAGCAATCGACCCGGCTGGCTGTTGCCCAGGTCGAAATAGGCCACTCGGACGATCGGGCCGTTCATAAGGTCCAAGCTTGCTTGCAGGTCCGCGGCCTGGGTCGTTATGGCCCCTTGCTGTTGGGCTTCGTCCAAACCGCCAAGATCGATTCGCACCAAGGGAGCGGGATCGCCCGGCTCGGAAAGATGCAGCGGAAAGACGTGATTCGGCGACCAGCGTAGTCGCAAGGCATCATGATGGCGAAGGCATTGATCCACGCTTGCACGAAGAAAGTTTTCATCCAGTCGTCGGTGGACTTCCAACAGAACCGCCTGGTTGAAATGGTGCGGATCGTCAAGACCCTGATCGAGAAACCAATGTTGGATCGGAGTGAGCGGCATGGGCCCCGAAACAGGACCCTGCTCAGTTTTCGCACGAACTCCGGTCTGTCCGGCTGCGGCCAGTTCCGCCACGGTGGCGAGCTCGAAAACCTGTTTGGGGGTGAACTTCAAGCCGGCCTGGTTCGCGCGGGCGATCATTTGAATGGCTACGACGGAATCGCCGCCCAACTCGAAAAAGTTGTCGGTGACGCCGACGCGATCAATGCCCAGCAGCGTTTGCCAAATTTCGGCCAGTTCCTTCTCCGGCTCGTTTCGCGGGGCCACATAGTCCGTTTTCAACGCCGGGCGGGCATGAAGCGACAGCGACGAGGCGGGTTCCGAACGCGATTCCGTTGAACGATCCTCCTGCCGCGGTCGGCGCAATCTCGCCTCGAGTTCGCCCGTCGAAATCATCACTTGGGGAACCGATGGCGGGATCGAGAACACGCGGTCGAGCACGTAAGTGCCTTGAGTCGGGCCGATCAGGTAATCCGGTCGTGGAGCGTTTCGGCCGGTTCCTCGGTACACATCCCAGTTGTCCCAATTGACGCAGAACCAATGGTGTTGTCCGGACTTGTGCCGCTCGGCTACCCATGCATCCACAAAGCGATGGGCGGCGCTGTATGCACCGAAGCCTCCCGCTCCCAATACCGACGACAACGACGAGCATATCAACGCGAAATCAAGGGGCCGGTCGCCCACCACTCTTGCCAGCGCGGCTAAGCCTTGGATCTTGGGAGAGAACTCCGGCCACCACTGATCGCGGGTCAACGTCGCCAGCGGTCCGCCGCGCTTTTCCGCGCCGGCGGCGTGAACCACTCCGTGGATCGGGCCGAGCTGGGCGTCCGCTTGCCGCCAAGCCTCGGACAGCGCCGACACATCCGCCACGTTGGCAGAAAGGACCAGAACTTCCGAACCATTCCGTTCCATCGACTGGAGCTTGCGGATGCGCTGGCTCATGGCGTCGTCGTTGCCGTGAGACGATAGCCAGGAGGACCATTGGCTTTTGGGGGGGAAGTGGCTGCGTGCCACGAGCCCCATCCGTGCTTGACAGGTCTTACTCAGGTACTCAGCGATGGTGAGTCCGACGCCGCCCAATCCGCCAAGGACCAGGTATGTGCCCCGATCCCGCAAGCGATTTGGGAGGCCGGAAGGAGCTTGCAGCGGCCAGGGTTCGAACGTTTCCACCCAGCGATGGATTCCGCGCAACGCGGTCAATCGAGCGGGCTTGGCGCAATCAAGTTCCTCCAGAAGGCGAATGGCAACCGATTCAGGACTTTGGAAATCATCCCGTTGCGACCAATCGATGCCATGACACGCCACTTTCGGGAATTCAAGGACCACAACGGAGACCAATCCGGCCGCCAGGGATTGTTCCGGGGACCCCGCATCGGCGGTTTCCACATCCTGCGCGTCGCAGGTCACGATCGAGTATTCCCAAGCCCGGTCGGCCCAGACATCCGAGATTCCTTGCAGGCAGGCCAGCACACTCTGGAAGCAGAAGAACTCATCGGTCGAACGATTGTGGACCGAATTCAGATGAACCAGGCGGGGAGCGGCTTCCGAAGGGACGGGCAACGCTTTCGCGAGGCGAGAATAATCTTCGCGATTCAGCGGATTGATTCGATAGCGGCCTTCACCTGATTTACCAAATCCCTCGCCCGGCCCCGCGCAGACCACCGTATCGCCACGACCTTGTAAATGATCCGCCAGGCGTTTCCCCACACCCCATTCGTCAAGAACGAGCAACCAAAAGTTTGGTGCCTGGTGAGACCGCCTAATAGGAGGAGCGGCGCGTTTCCAGCCCGGCACATAGAACCAGTCGGCGAGGTCGCGGCGCGTGGGGGTTGCGGGGGCCGCGGACGGCGCCGGGGTGGAGGCCGCTTCGGTCGGCTCGGCGCGTTTGGCGTCGATCCAGTAGCGCTGGCGTTCGAAC
>Ga0187893_10007601_pt1 | contig 17639 bp, 17 predicted proteins | sample MA1701074metaG_FD_139574 | JGI IMG/M metagenome (GOLD analysis project Ga0187893, IMG submission 139574) | White microbial mat communities from a basaltic lava cave in the Kipuka Kanohina Cave System on the Island of Hawaii, USA - MA170107-4 metaG ... | reverse complement strand
GGCCCGACGCGCTGCTCCAACCTCCCGGCGGCGTCCGCCTCCGACTGCCGGAACTGCCGGGACTTCGGATCAGTTCCAAGGCTTCGCTCCCGCGGGGTCGGTTCACCCCCTGAACGCTTACCTGCACGAAGATGGGGCTGCCCATCAGCGTCTCCCACGCTCTCATCGGCGGCCTCATCGGGGCGGGCCTGGTGAAGTCGGGCTTCGACTTCGGCGTGCTCAAGGTCGCGGGAGTGGCCAAGATCGGCGCCTTCATCTTCCTCGCGCCGCTGATCGGGATGGCCGGCGGAGCGATCCTGATGATCCTGGTCTACTGGCTGTTCCGGAACCGGCGCCCCGCGAAAGTGGATCGCGTCTTCCGGGTCGGCCAGCTCTTCAGTGCGGCCGCGTTCAGCCTCGGGCACGGCGGCAATGACGCCCAGAAAACGATGGGGATGATCACGATGGCGCTTGCGGCGGGCGGCTATCTCGCCTCTCCCCTCGACCCCTCGACGGGCAAGCTGATGGCGCCGCACGTGCCGATGTGGGTCATCCTCGCGGCGCACTTCGCCATCGCGCTCGGGACGATGCTCGGCGGATGGCGCGTGATCCGCACCATGGGGACGCGACTCACGAAGCTGAAGCCGGTGCAGGGCTTTTGCGCGGAGACCGCGGGGGCGATCGTCCTCTTCGGCGTCACTGCGGCAGGAATCCCGGTCAGCACCACCCACTCGGTCACCGGAGCCATCATGGGCGTCGGCTCCGCGCGGCGCCTCCGTGCGGTGCGCTGGGGCGTGGCCACCAAGATCCTCTGGGCCTGGATCATCACGATCCCGACCTCCGCGATCGTGAGCGGCCTGACCTACTGGCTCTTGGACCTCGTGGGCCTGGTCTCCTGGGCCGACGGCCTCCAGTAGCCCCCAGGCCGCCGCACCACTGAGTACGGTGCCGCGGCAAAACCGCCGGAATTGATTCAATGAGTACGGTGCCGCTGAGTACGGTGCCGCGGCAAAACCGCCGGAATTGATTCAAAGCGGATACACCCCGCGATCGGTCCCCCACCGCCGCCTAATCAAGGCGGGCTGCCCCGCATCGCGCAGTCGCCATGGTACTCCCGCTTAGAGCCGAGCGGGCAGTCGGCCCGCGCTCCTCTCCCGCGCGTGCACCTGCCGGTGATTTCAAGTGCTCGAAACCCACCGATCCGGAGCGCGTTCCCGCCGCAAGACTGTATCGCAAACGATACATTTCCGGCGGCTTTGCCGCGGCACCGTACCGGCAGAGCGCCCACTGACCTGCGTTGATGCGCTCGCGGCCGTTGCGTGCCTCATCGACTGCCCGCTCTAGATCGTTTACGCTGGCCTCCGCCTGGAAGATAACGAACGGCCGTCGTCCTGCAAACGCGTTCGACGGGCATCGCACGCAACGTCGTGCTACTCTCCTGGGCGTGAAAGGAGGTTGCACATGGCCGAGAAAGTAAAGTGCATCGTGAAGGGCGACTCCAGCAAGTACTCCGATTGCCGCTGCATCACGGAGATCCGGACGGATGCCCGCAGCTACACGAGGCTTGAGGCTCACAACCGCGTGAAGGCGTCCCCCGGCTCGATCTTCGTCGCCCAAGGCGGCTCGAAGGCGGACCTCGTGCCGGCCGAGCGCGAAGGCCTCAAGTACGTCCGCACCGCGCCCAACGACACGACCGCGGACAACCTGCTCAACGCGCCGAAATGTTAGTGCGGCAGGTGCTTACGGGACAGTGGCGTTTCTGGTCTCGCTGAGCGCGAAGAACTCCAGCGCGGCGAAGGACTCCTGGATCTCCGAGGGTAGATCGGCCAAGGTCTCGAACGTGACCGAGGGCGTCCGCGCGGCCAGCACCTGCCATTCGTACGCGCCCGAGCCGAGGACTCCCACGGTCGGGATCCGCACGCTCGTGGTGCCGGGGCCGAAGTAGAACGTCCACTCGAACCCGTCCGCCGGGCGGGACAGCTCGAGCGTGCCGAACGTCATGCCGGGCGGGACCGAGAACGTGAACGAGTCCCCCTCGCCAACGGCCGCCGAGTCGGCGGGGGTCGTCAACGCCGGGACGGCCACGAGCGCGCTGTCGATGCTCGCGCCGACGAGTCCCCCCACCGTCTGGGAGTGGAACCGGATGCTCCCCCCGCCGTTCGCCGAGTTGATCCCGAACACGAGCACCGAGGCCGGGAAGTCGAGCAGTGCCGTAATCGCCGCGACGGGCGTCTGGAGCGTCCCCGTTGCGGAGTCCACGGCAAGCCCCAAGTGGAGCATCTGCTCGATGTTCTCGCCGATCACAACCGGCAGCACCAGGAAGCCGTCCAGGCCCGCGTCGGCCGAGGTGACGTTGACGGAGAGAGGGTTTCCTGCCGGGAAGGCGAACACGTTCACAACGATGAGCGCTTGGTCCTGGGCAAGGTCATCCTCCGTGATGAGGCCGTAGCCGATGCCCACCGCATCACCACTCGCGTCGTCGAAGACGATCACGCTCACGATGGCCGGGCCGGTGACACGGACGGTCGTCTGCGCGTTCGGGTTGGACGGATCGTTGCCCTCGACCGTGCCTTCGAGGTCGAACCCCACGAACACGAGCGCGGTCTGCCCGCCCGCGAGGTTTCCGATCCGCACGCCGACGCCCGTCTCTTCCTCATCGCCCGTGCGGGTCGGGCTCAGGTCGATCCCGATCTCCGTCGCGTTGATGCCGACGAACGACGTCGCGTTGAAGCCAGAGGCCGTGGCGGTCACCGTCTGCGGGCCCGCGATCCCGGAGAAGAACGCCAGGCCGCGCTCGTCGGTCACCTGCTGGGCGACGCCGTCACCGAGGATTACCTGCGCCCCTTCGAGCGGCAGCCCCGTTTCCGCGTTGCGGACCAGCACGCCCAGGGCATCGGTGATGGGACCGCCACCCGTGCCCGGGCGAATCGACTCCCCCTGCTGCTGGACGGGCACCGTGAGCGCGCTCCGCGTCTCCCCGGCGGCGAGGGTCAGCGCCTCCCGGTCCAGGCTCGGGAAGTCGCCCCTCCACTCGTCCGGGCGTGTGGCGGACCCGTCGCCGTCGCGATCGACGAGCGCGGAGAGGAAATAGGACCCGGGCGGAACGTCGTCAAAGCGGAAGTCGTAGCTGTTCGCGAACGCCGCCGTCGTGGTCGCGGCGACCTCGCCCGTATCAGCGTCGGTCAGCATCACGGTGACCGTGCCGAGGTCCGGGACGGACTCGGTAACGACGAGAACGGGGACCGTGATCCGCCCGGCATCGCTGACCACCTCAAGAAGCGCCTGTTGCGAACCGGCACCCGCGAGGGCAGGGTCGGCCGTCACGTCGACCCGGCCATCCTCGCTCTCCGTGATCGTGGCCTGCACGATGGCGGCTTGCAGCCACGGAGGATTCGGCGTGCGCGTGCCCCCGTCGAGCGAGAAGACGCTCACGCTCTGAACGTTGATCGTCCCGTCGCCGAGGTTCGCGAGCCGCAACGTCGCCGCGCTCGCCGAGGTCGTGAGCCGCAGGAACGGGGTGCGCGCCGCAAGCGCGGCCGGTTGGGCGGCGGGCGGCGACCCCGCCAGCTCCAGCGCGCGTTCCACCGCCTCCTTCGCGTCGACGAGGCCGAAGCCGTAGAGGTTGTCCCGACCCGGTGCCCCGAGGTCCAAGGCGGTCTGCTGGAGGATCGAGCGAACATCGGCGGGCGTGAGCGCCGGGTTCGCAGACAGGACCAACGCAGCGACGGCCGCGACGTGCGGGCACGCCATCGACGTCCCGGCGCCTTCAGCGTACTCGGGCCTCGACGTCGCCTTGTCGTACTTGGTGCTCCATACCATGTCCTGCGGCGCGAACGGATCGCCGCCCGGGGCCGCCACCTCGATCTCCGGGCCGAAGTTGCTGTAGATCGTGATGTTCCCGCTCGGGCCGACGGCCGACACGGCGATCACGTCGGCGAAGCCAGCGGGGAACCCGACCGCGGTGTTCTGGTTGCCGGCCGCCGCGATCAGGACGACGCCCTGCGCCGCAGCCGCCTCGATCGCCTCTTGCTCCGCCTGGCTCGAAGCCGGGGACCCGAGACTCATGTTGATGACGCGCGCCGGGTTGGGGTTCAGGGGAAAGCCCGGTACGTCGAGCCCAGCGGACCAGCGGATCGCCTGCGCGATCGCGAAGGCATCACCGCGCCCCTCCCGGTTCAGCGCCCGCACAGGGAGCAAGCGCGCTCCTGGAGAGACCCCCGCAACGCCGAGCGAGTTGTTGGCGATGGCTCCGATCGTGCCGGCGACGTGCGTGCCGTGGAAGGTGCCACCAGCTACGTCCGCGGCGTCCAAGTCGCCGTCCACGAAGTCGAAGCCCGGGAGCAGCTGACCTTGCAGGTCGGGATGAGGTACGCCTTCGAGGCCGACCCCCGAGTCGATGACCGCGACGACGATCCCGGGATCTCCGCGCGTGTGTCGCCACGCCGCCTCGGTCCGGACCATGCTGAAGCTCCACGAGAAGAGGGCGGTCACGGGGTCGTTGGGCGCGAGCGAGACTGGTGCGTCCTGCCCCGCGCTTCGTATCGCGTTGACCTCCGCGTGTGCGACCTGCGGCAGCGTCAGCAGGTTCCGCACGAGGGCAACCGTTCCGTCGACGTCGTTCGGACCGCCGACGAGGCACGCCGGACCAGACGGACTCAGCAGGCCGTCGACGCGCAGGTTCGTGCCCAGCGCGCCGTTGACCGCAGCCACCCCGTCATCGGGAGCGACGCCGTCGGCGAACCAGACAACGGCTTCCCCAGTGCAGCACTCCGGCGTCGCCGGAGCAGACGCCGCCGTGAGCAATGCGGTGACTCTCGCCGGAGCCGCGAGGCCAGAGCCGTTGGGAATGACTCGCCCGGTAAGTGTCGCTGTCGTCGGTGCCGGTGCGCGACCGCCACCACCACCTCCACAGCCCGCAACCAACAACGCTGCGATCAAGACGACACGCATCACTGCTTCCTCCGTTTCCTGTAGACCTCAGATCCTACCCATGCCCGTTTTCCGTGACAAGGGGGCCCCGACCGGCAAGGCCTCGAATACAACCGCGCCGGAGCGAGGGCTCACCTGTCCCCCATCAACGAGCAGTCGTGAAGCACGACCATCGCACTGTGAACTCCGACGCACTCTCCCGTCACGACGACCTTCTGATTCGGGCGCAGCTCGGCGACTGCAGCCTCCTCGGTCGTAGGAAACCGGCACTTGATGAAGGCCCCTGTTCCACTCACCGTGACCACAGGGTAGCCCGCGTGCGCCCTCTCCATGACGTACACATGGCCACGCACGCGCAGCCTCTTGCCTTTGTACTTGAGGTCCGCGGCGACCTCGTTCTCCCGGTACGCCGCAGCGAGATCGTTCAGGTCCACTGCCGTCGGCTCGGGTTCCTCGTCCGGTACTTCTGGCTCGCTGGTCTCGGCCACAGCGGTACAGACCGGACAGGGAACCACGATCTCCTTGACGACCTCCACGGGCCTCTCGACCTCCACCGTCGTGCGCGTAGCTGCCTGCCTACCCATGAGGTAGCCCGCGCCGTAACCCACGCCGATCGCCGGGAACAGACAGACGGCCAGGAGCGCCTTCGGGTTCATCGTTTGCCTCCGCCGAGCTTTCGCCTGATACTCGATATTAGATTACTCGATAATCGGCTATTCTCTCCTGGCGTATAGCGTTCCGCTCGCCGAATGAGCGGATCGCGGCACAGCAAGGACTACGAGCGGTTCTTAGAGCGCCTTCGGCAGGCGCGCGAGGAAGCACAGCTATCGCAGGTGCAGGTCGCTGAGCAGCTCGGCAGGACCCAGGTCTGGGTCAGTCGATGTGAGCTGGGCGAGCGCCGTGTCGACGTGGTAGAGCTGGCGAACTTCGCAAAGCTCTACGGTTGGACCCTAGACGACTTTGTAGCATAGGGGGCAAGAGCCCCGGATCCCAGAAGTCCCGCCCGTTAGTCCTCCGCAAGGCACTCCGGACCCTCGCCCGCCCTGTCCGTGCCCCGTCCCCCCGCCGTGCTAGACATGGGGCTCGGTCTACACCGCGAGGAGACTCCGTGCCGGTACTGAGCTTCAAGGGAAAGACTGCCGTCGAGCACTACCATCACGCCGTCCCCCACCATGTGCTGGAGGTGGACCGCGAACTCTCCGTCCTGCCCCAAGGAGAGAGCCCGAGCTTAGACGGGAACCTCATCATCGAGGGCGACAACCTCCTCGCCCTCAAGGCGCTCCTGCCCACGCACGCGGGGAAGGTGAAGTGCGTGTATATCGACCCTCCCTACAACACGGGCAACGAGGGCTGGATCTACAACGACAACCTCACGCAGCCCCAGTTCAAGGACTGGATCGGCAAGGTCGTCGGCAAGGAAGGTGAGGACGCTTGCCGCCACGACAAGTGGTGCTGCATGATGTACCCACGGCTCAGGCTCGTGCGTGAGCTCATGGCGGCGGATGGGGTCGTATTCGTCAGCATTGACGACAACGAGATGCACAACCTGCGCGCCCTGATGGATGAAGTCTTCGGCGAGGAGAGCCGACTTGGCACCATCGCCTGGAAGACACGTAACACCGACAACCGCGTCAAGACAAACCTCTCGTGCGATCATGAGTACGTCTTGGCGTACTCGCGGACTCGCGGGTCAGTCCGAGGCCGAGTGATCGATCGTTCTTCGTTTCAGAATCCCGACAACGATCCTCGTGGCCCCTATGTGACTGACCCGCTGACAGGAAAGGCGACGCAGAAGGAACGCCCCAATCTGCACTTCACGATCAAGAACGCCGCTACCGGCGACGAATACGAACCGGACCCTGCTCGTGGATGGATCACCGACAGAGCGGGCATCGCTGACCTACTGGCAGAGAATCTGATCGCTTGGCCTCCCGACCCGAAGACCGGGAAGCCGCGTAAGAAGCGCTTCCTCTCTGCCACTTCCGAGCGCATGCCCATATCTACGTTCTGGGCCGACCTGAAGGGGCAGTCCGGCGCTGCCGAAGTCGATGAGATTCTTGGCAAGCGGATGTTCGCATTCCCAAAGTCGCGCGAGTTCATGGAGCGAATTGTTGATCTCGGGGCAGGTCCCGAGGACATCGTCCTCGACCCCACTGCCGGATCGGGAACGACGGCACACGCTGTCCTGTCTATCAACAAACAGGACGGAGGCTCACGACGTTTCATCCTCATTCAGCAGAAGCACGACTCCGCGGAACATCGCGCAGCAGACATCAACATCTGCGAGGACATCGCAGCGGAGCGCCTACGCCGAGTCATGCACGGATACGAGGTCGCCACCGGGCGCAAGCAGGGAGAGCGTCGTGAAGGCATCAGCGGGAAGTTCACGTACGCTCGTGTAGACCGACCGCTTCTTGGTGACTATCGAACTTGGGGGGAGAGACTGCCGCCTTTCGAGGAGATCGCGCGGTACGTCTTCTTTACCGAGACCGGCCTTGAACTGGACTTGGACGGTATCGATGAGTCATCGGGCAGGATCGGCGAGCATGGCGGCACGTCGTTCTACCTCCTCTATTCAGCAAGGGAGGACAGTAGCCGGGCATTCGACCAGAAAGTGCTCGATCTCCTCGCAGCGGACAAGAACCCGCACAAGGTCGTCTACTGCGAGAAGGTCTGGGTCCATCGCGAAGACCTCGTTCGGCTCCGTCGCGATATCGGCCACGTTCGCACCATGCTGATCCCGTTTCAGGTGAGGACGTCGTGATCCTCAAGACGTTCCAGCAGCGAGTCCTCGATCAGGTCCAAGCGCTTCTCTCTGCAGTTGCTGAGGAACGAGCACAGGGGAACGTCCGGCACGCAACACAAGACGCGTGGAGGGCCATCAAAGCACCGGGGCGCTATCGCGAGCGAGAAGATGGGCTTGAACGCGACCTCCCGAACTTCTGCATCAAGGTGCCCACCGGGGGCGGGAAGACATTGCTCGCAACCTACATCCTCGGTCTCGCACACTCGACCCTGCTGCGTGAGCGAAACGGGCGCGGCCTCGCCGTCTGGGTGGTTCCTAGCGATCAGATCTATCGGGACACTCTCGCGAGCCTCCGGGACCGGACGCATCCGTATCGCGAGTCGCTTGAGTTCGCCGTGTCGGGACGGGTCGAAGTGTGGGAGAAGCACGAGATCCACCGCATGACCCCCAGCCAGCTCAAGAGCGCGCTGAACATCCTTCTCCTCGTCCTGGCGAGCACGAACCGGCAGACGAAGGAGCAGCTGAAGTTCTTTCGCGACAGCGGCGGGAACATCATGCAGCACTTCCCGCCCGAGGACCGCACCGAGGAGCATGCGCAGCTCGCCGAGAGGATCCCGTACCTCGATCGCGTCGGCGACACTCTCGTTGCGACCTCCCTCGCCAACCTCGTCCGTCTCTGCGAGCCGATCGTCATCCTCGACGAAGGCCACAAGGCTACGAGTCAGCTGGCGCGCAAGACGATCGAGGGCATGAATCCCTCGCTGGTCGTGGAGCTGTCCGCGACGCCGCCCAAGGAGGCAAACTGCCTCGTCAGCGTGCGCGGCCAGGAACTCCTCGAAGAGGAGATGATCAAGCTCCCCATCAACGTGGCGAACTCGCGGGAGCGATCCTGGCGCACGTGTCTGGCGAAGGCGCAGGACACGCGCAACCGTCTGGCCAAGCTCGCCGAGCGTCATCGGCGCGAGACGGGGGTGAACATCCGGACCATCGTGCTCGTACAGGTCGAGCGGACCGGCAAGGACCAGCGGGTTCCCAACCTCGTGCACGTTGAGGATGCCCGGGAGCACCTCATCCAGCGCCTCGGCGTTCCCTCCGAGGCGATCGCAGTGAAGAGCGCCTCAAAGGACGAGCTTGAAGCGATCGATCTCCTCGACGAGGGGTGCCCGATCGAGTGGATCATCACCAAGGCCGCGCTGCAGGAGGGCTGGGACTGCCCCTTCGCCTACGTCCTAGTGTCGCTCTCGGCGGGCAAGAGCCGTGTGGCCATGACCCAGCTGGTCGGTCGCATCCTCCGGCAGCCACACGCGCGACGAACGGGCATCGGCGAGCTCGACGAGTCCTACGTGTACTGCCTGCGGCAGTCGGCGGAGACCGTCGTGAAGGACGTCAAGAAGGCACTGGAGCGAGAGGGCTACGAGGGCAGCCTCGCTGGGGTCGTGGACAGATCCGATCCCGAGGCGGTCAAGGCCGCCCGCGGCGTCGCCCGCATCAAGAGGAAGTACTCCAAGCACTACCTCCAGCCGTTCGAGGGCAAGGTCTTCCTCCCTCGGTTCTGCGTTCGCGTCGGGGACAAGTACGAGGGCCTGGACTACTTCCGGCACCTTGTCGCGCGAGTCGACGTCGGTCGCTTCAGCTACGACGATGTGGCGACATGGAGCCTCGCCGCCGAAGCGGAGGCGGCCCGTACGGAGTGGCTCCGGGTCACTCTGGGCAGGGTGGACGAGGGGGCCGGCGAAGAGGACGTGATCCTTGAGGACGACGCTCGCGTGGAGTCCTGGCTCGCCGCCAACCTGATGTTCGATCAGTTCAGCGGGAAGGAGATGGCCGCCGTCGCGCGAACCGTCATCGCACGTGTGCTCAAGGAAGACGAAACTCTGCGGGGGCGACTGGGGCTCATCAAGCACGCGCTGCTCACGCGCGTTCGCGGCCTCGTGGAGCGCGAGACCGACCGCCAGACCGAAGAGGTCTTCCGCAAGATGCACCGGGACGGAGAGATCCTCTTCTACCTCCACTGCGTTCACTGTCGCTTCCCGATTCCGAGTCGCATCGAACTGCGTTCCACCGCACGCCTGACGCGCGAGAACGGCGCGCCGCTCCAGCGCGCGCTGTTCGACATCGTTCCCGACGATCTCAACGAGTACGAGAAGACCGTCGCGCTCGTGCTGGACCGACACCCGGAAGTGCTCTGGTGGTACCGCAATCTGGTCGGACCGCAAAACTTCTCGATCCAGGGCTTCCGGAAGTCTCCGGTCTACCCGGACTTCGTCGTACAGACCTCAGCCAATGGCGGGAAGCCCTCGGCCAAGGTGCTCGTGATCGAGAGCAAGGGACGCCAGCTCAAGGGCAGCCTAGACACGGAGTACAAGCGAAACCTGGCGAAGCTGTTCGAGGAGTGCGGGCGCGAGGTCACGTGGCAGGAGATTTCCAGCGGGTTTGCCGAGCGCAAGTTCCGCTTCCAGATCCTCGATCAGGGAGATTACACGGGCGAGGAGTGGCGGGACACGCTCGACTCGATCATTCGAGAGCCGTAGGCCGCGACCGTCAGAAGAACGAAGCCTCCCGCAGCGAGGTGTACTTGCCGCCCCCCGCCAAGATGATGTGGTCGAGCACGGGGGATGCCGAGCAGCTCCCCCGCCTTCACGAGGCGCTTCGTGACCGCGATGTCCTCCTCGCTCGGAGTCGGGTCGCCCGAGGGGTGGTTGTGGAAGAGGAAGAGCGCTGATGCGTTCCTCAGGATCGCCTGCTTGAAGACCTCGCGGGGATGGACCATCGAGGACGTGAGGGTGCCCCGGCTCACTTCGTAGTGGCCGCTGTAGCGATTGCGCCCGTCGACGACGACCGCCATGAAGACCTCCTGGGCCTCGTCGGCGATGATCGGGCCGAGTCGGATGGCGGCTTCTCTCGGAGAGGCGATCGGCTCACGGACCCGGTAGGCGGGGTTGCGCTCGCGGACGAGGATGAGCTTGAGCTTCATCGCGCGGCAACCCCCTCCGGCGACGGGGATCTGAGCGCGTGAGCGGTCCTCAGCGTGTGGACGGCGACGCACGCACTCATACCGGATGCTTGCGGTGCAGGCAGACTCGTCTCGGGAACGGGCTCTCGACGCCGGGTCATCGCGTCAGCGCCTCTACCCGGTCTTGGGCACGCGCAGGAGCGCGCCGAGGGCCTCCACCGTCGCCCGCTTCGCGTCCTCGCCCGTCCGCAGGTAGCGCATGGTCGTGGTCACGGCTCGGTGCCCGAGCACGCGGGACACGTGCGGCAGCGAGCTCCCGGCGTCGAGCATGAGCGTCGCCGCGACGCGCCGCAGGTCGTGCCACCGGATCGACTGGCGGTCCTTGGGGAGGCTGGCGCTCTTGCGGCCGCGAAGAAGCGCGTCCGCAACCACTCGGGGCGGATCGGCCGGCCGTCGTGGCGGACGCAGACCAGGTCGCTGCCGTCGAGCTGCGGGACGCGACGTCTCGCCGCGAACCCCCGCACCGCCTCCAGCACCGGAGCCGAGAGCGGCACTTCGCGTCCGGTGCGAACCTTGTCGTTCTCGGGGGCGATGCGGATGGTCGCCACGTAGAGGTTCACGTCCCGCCAGCGCAGGGAGAGCTGCTCGCCGCGGCGCATGCCGGTCCCGATGGCGAGGAGGATCGCCGGGCGCACCTCCGGGTCCGCCGCCGCGATGAGCCGGTTCGCCTCGTCGAGGGAGAGGCAGCAGTCCCGCGGGGCGTTCTCCTGGAACCGCTGCACGTCGGCCACGGGGTTGCGGTGGCAGTAGCCCCGGTTAGCGGCCCAGCGGAAGAGGGCACGCAGCAGCGACAGATCGCGGTTCACGGTCGGCCCGCCGGTGCCTTCTGCGCGACGGCAGTCCGCTTAGCGTTGGATCTCCTCCACGCTCAGGTGCTTGACCACGCGGTCGCCCCAGCCGGAGGTCTTGAGGATAACGCCGAAGCGCTGCTCGTCGCCGCGGATCGTCGAGGCCTTCTTGTTGTGCCGGGCGTGCTTCAGGTAGAGCTTGACCGCCTCGCTCAGCGTGACGCGATGGGGCTGGTCCCGGCCGTCGCTGTCCGGGAAGACGTCGGCGAGCGCCTCGCGGATCGTCTTGCCGTCGCCCCGGAGGAGGTGGTCGAGACGCCCGAGCTTCTTCTCCGCCTGCCCCTTCGCGTTGCCGCCGTAGCGCAGGTACCGTCGTCCCGCCCACGTGAACTGAATCCACCAGCCCTTGCGCGCCTTGCGGCGGAAGACCGAACCGAACGTCCTCCTCGTCATCGGTGCTCGTTTCCTCGTGAGCACCTTTCTCTCCCTGGACGGCTTTCGTGACTGCACCAATCGTGACGGCGGAGGGGGCGGAGCCGCGGGACCGTCCCGTGCGGCCGCGTCCGGGGCCGCTATGGCCGCGTTGGCGGCGGAACCGCAGCCCGGGCCGCTGGACGGCGGGGACGGCTGTGGGGCGAAGGAGCCCGCCCGGAGCAGGCGCAGGAACTCCGCCCGCGAGCGCTCGGGCGCCGCGCAGGAGATGCGGTGCTTGAGCCAGCCGTCCTCCGCCTCGCAGACCGCGAAGAGGTGAACGCCGTGGTACGTCGCCATATTGCCGAGCGCCGTGGCGTAGTCGTAGCCCGCCATCAGCGCGAATCGAGGGAGAGACGGCCCTCGCGAATCGCCTTGATGAGGTCCGCTTTGAGGATGGCCCAGCGGCCCCCAATCTTGCCTGCGCCGAGCTCCTCCATGCGTCGACGCGCGGTGTGGACGGACCTGTGGAGCAACTCGGCGAGGTCGTGGGTGTAGAGCAGTGCCGGGAGGTGAGGGAGCGGGTCTTCGTGCATGGAGCGTCTCCGTGAGCGAGGCGACGGGGAAGTCCCATCGCAGTCTCGGGCTCCTTCTCGGAGCGTTTGCGCCCCATGCACTGGGGTCGACGGGGATGGACCGGCTTTCGCCGACCTAGACCACCGAGAGAGGCAGTGCCTCCAAACGGCTGCTCTGTGAGTACTACCGCTGCGGCTACGGGTCAATGGCGACCCCCGACCGCTTCTAGGGTTGCTTGGCGTACACGGGTTCGCGGGCAGCCTGGCGCACGGGTCGGAGAAGAGTCAACGACCCCTGGCGATCTCCCGAGGTCACTCGAGCCGCGCGGGAGGGTCCTGGGCGTCCGGTAGGCGTGCGCGTATCCGCTCGTGCAAGGACTCCAGGCGCTCCCTTCCCAGGCTGTCCTGCAGGGCCTGGAACCAGACCCGCTCCTCGAAACGGATATGCGCCTTCAGGACCGCCCCGAACGCGAGCAGCAAGGGGGCGTCGTCGGGATGTGAGCGGAGCCTTTCGTACGTCGCTCGCAACCACTCGTGGTCGTCCTTCACCCTCGCGACGTGCGCATCCTCGGAGTACGAAAAGAGCAACTCCTCCTCGGCAGAGAAGTGCGCGTCCAGCTCCGTGTCCCAGGCGTGCTCGACGTCGTCGATGTCCGCTTCACCGAGACCGATCCTGCGTGCCAGACGCAGACCCCGCTGGTGCTGCCAGGAGAGCGGCAGTAGCGCCGCGTCGCGTTTCAGGGGCGGTTCGCTCACGCCTCGATCAAGTCTAGCAGCGGCGACCGTGGCCGCTCCCGGGACTGCTTGGCGTTTCAGCGCGCAACCGCTCCTACCTGCTTTTTGGTGCTCGTAGCCGCGCGCCGCGAAAGAGCGCGGGGACGGCCCCGATGCTCGCAGGAAGCCGTCCCGCGCCGCAGATTGGCGGAGAGGTAGGGATTCGAACCCTAGGTAAGCTTGCGCCCACACCGGTTTTCGAAACCGGCCCATTCGACCACTCTGGCACCTCTCCGTAGTGGAGTCGCGCCAGTCTACGCGCCCCCCTCCGGCGCGGCCAGCCTTGCGCGGAGCCGCCGGGTAGCATGGCCGCCGGAGAAACCGGAGGAACCCATGAAGCTCGCCAAGACCCTCGTCGCGGCCGCCCTCGCACTCCTCTTCGCCTTCGCCCGGGCGGAAGAGGGTGAGAAGGCCGGCCCGCCCGCCTGGATGCGCCGCGCCAAGGAACACGACATGCTCGCGCGCTTCGTGGGGAACTGGACCTTCACTACGCGCCATTTCGCCGTGCCCGGCCAGGAGCCGATCACGAGCTCCGGGACCTCCGCCGGCGCGCTCGTCCTCAACGGCAACTACCTCCGCTTCGAGATTCGCGGCGCCGTCGGGGGCGCGGAATGGGTCGGAGTCTGGCACCTCGGCTACGACACCCTCGACAAGCAGTTCGTGGGGATCTGGATGGACGACCACAGCCCGGTGCCCAGCGTCTCCCGCGGCGAGGAGAAAGACGGCATCCTGACTCTCGAGGGCGACGGCGTCGACCCCGCCACCGGCACGAAGAGGCGCGGGCGCACGCGGCTCCGGTGCGACGGCGCCGACCGGTTCCACCTCGTCACCGAGGAGATCACCGCCGGCGGCGCCTCCTGCACGCTGGCCGAGATCGAGTACCGGAGGAGTTCATGACCGGGGGCGGGGGCTACACCATCCACACCGACGAGAAGTTCGGGCCGCTGGAGTTGATCGACGTGAAGGCGCTCGCCGCCGCGGTGAACCCCTGGTTCAACCAGACGCTCTGCCGTGTCAACGACTGCGTGGTCCGCCTGGGCGTGGTCCACGGCGAATTCCATTGGCACCACCACGACCGCGAGGACGAATTCTTCTACGTCGTGCAAGGGCGCTGGCTCATCGACCTCGAGGATCGCACAATCGATCTCGGTCCGGGCCAGGGATTCACCGTGCCGCACGGGGTGCGCCACCGCACCCGCGCGCCGGAGCGGACGGTGCTCCTCATGTTCGAGGGCGCCACCGTGAAGCCCACCGGCGACTGAGCCGCGCTGCCGCAGCGCCTCCCCCGCCCCCCTCCCGGCCTTACCGCAATCCCGCAAAGAACTTGCGGAGCAGTTCGCCGCATTCCTTCTCGAGCAGCCCGCCCTCCACCTCGAACCGGTGGTTGAGCCGCGCGTCGAATCCGACCTGGTAGAGCGAGCCGCAGGCGCCCGCCTTGGGGTCGCGCGCCCCGAAGAACACTTTGTCCACCCGCCCGTTCACCAGGGCGCCGGCGCACATGAGGCAGGGCTCGAGCGTGACGAAAAGCGTGCAGCCCTCCAGCCGCCAGGTGCCGAGCGCCGCCGCGGCCTGGGTGAGCGCGATCATTTCGGCGTGGGCGGTGGGATCGTTGAGCGTCTCGCGCTGGTTGTGCCCGCGGCCCACGATGCGCCCGCCATGCACCACCACCGCCCCCACCGGGACCTCGCCCTCCGCCGCGGCCGACTCCGCCTCGCGCAGGGCGGCGCGCATGGACGCCTCCGCGTTCACGGGACCTTCACGGCGCGGCGCTTGCACTCCCCGGTGCGCCGCAAATCGTCGCACTCCGCTTCGATGCGCAGGCTGTGGCTGGTGGCGGAAAAGCCGAATCGGCGCGCCACCGAGCGCTCCAGCGCGCTCACCTCCGGCGAGACGAACTCGAAGACCTTCTTGCAGTCGGAGCAGACGATGTGGTCGTGGGCGACGTGCCCGTAGACGTGCTCGTAGACCCGCCGGTCCTTGCCGATCTCCACCTCGGCGACGAGCCCGCACTCCACCATGAGCTGCAGCGTGCGATAGATCGTCGCCTTGGAGATGCCGTCCCCCTTGACGCGGTCCTCGAGGGTGTCGACGGTGAAGTGCTCCTCGCGCTCGAAGATCCGGCGGAGCAGGATTTCGCGCTGGCGTGTGACCTTCAGGTCCTTGGTCTTCAGGAACCTCCGGAAGACCTCGGTGGCCGGCTCGATGTGTTCGAGGGACACCCCCCCATGCTACCGCAGCGACCGCACTTGATTGAGGAAGCCGGCGATCTCGCGGTGGACCTGGGGGTATTGGCGGATGAAAAGATGGCGGCGGAAGATGTGGATGCGCACGCCCTCGTCCTCCCAGGTGTCGGCGCCGGTGAACTGCCGCACCAGCTCCGCCAGCTCCTCGGAGGATTGGACCGCCACATGGACTTCGGGCTCAGGCGGTTCGGGCGGCTGGTAGTTGCTCGGGTAGACGTTGATGTCGGGGGCGGGGAAGTCGCGGATCGCCATGAGCAGTTCGGAGACGTCGTAGACCACCAGGATCGGCTTTCCGCGGGCGTCCTTCTTCGTCGTGATGAAGAGGATGTTGCCCTCGATTTTCAGGGCGAGGCCGTGCGGCTCGAGGGCGAGCTTGAGCGCGTCGACGAGCCGCACGTTCGTCACTTCCAGATCGATCACCAAAGAATCGGGATCGAACTGCTTCTCGATGAGCCCACGGTTCACCACGATGTTGATCCCGGCCACGGTGCGGCAGTACTTGACGAACTCCTCCAGGGTCGCCTTCTCCAGCTTGAGGGTGAGCCGGACTCCCTGCAACTTGAGCGCAAGGGGGCGGGCGGGCTCGGGCGGGGCGGGAAAGGCGGCGGCGCAGGCGAGGAGGAGGATTCCTAAGGCGCGCATGCCCTTTTACAACGCCCCCCGGCCGCCGGGGGTTACGCGCCCGCGGGCCCCCGCGGGGTTCCCTGACGCGATGTCGCCCCGCAGGCGCATTCCTTCGAAGGAGATGCGCTTGCAGGCGGCGTAGGCCCGGGCGCGAGCGTCGGCCAGATCGGCGCCCAGGGCGGTGACCCCCAGGACGCGGCCGCCGGTGGTGACGACCTCCTCCCCGCGCAGGCCGGTGCCCGCGTGGAAGACCTGGAGATCGTCCCCGCAGGGGACGTCGGCGAGCCCGTGGATGGCCATGCCCATCCGTCCGGTCGCCGGGTAGTTCTCGGAGGCGAGGACGACGCAGCAGGCCGGTCGCTCGTCGTACTCCAGTTCGATGCGATCGAGGGTACCGCTCTGCACCGCGAGGAGCAGTTCCACGAGATCGGTCTTGAGGCGCATGAGGACTGCCTGCGCCTCGGGATCCCCGAACCGCACGTTGAACTCCAGCGCCTTGGGCCCGCCCTTGGTGAGCATGAGCCCGGCGAAGAGGACCCCCTTGTAAGGGCGCCCCTCCCGGTTCATGGCATGCACGATCGGAACCAGGATCTGACCCACCACCAGATCCATGATGGCCGGCGTGACCGCCGGAGTCGGGCTGTAGGCGCCCATGCCGCCGGTGTTGAGGCCGCGGTCACCGTCCATCGCGCGCTTGTAGTCCCGCGCCGTCGGCAGGACCGCAATCGTCTTTCCGTCGGTGAGCGCCAGGACCGACGCCTCCTCGCCTTGGAGGAACTCCTCGATGAGGACGCGGCGGCCGGCGTCCCCGAACCGCCCCTCGGAGAAACAAGCTTGCAGCGCCGTGGCCGCCTCGTCGAAATTCTGGACGACGAAGACCCCCTTCCCCGCGGCCAGTCCGTCCGCCTTGATGACGAGAGGCCAATCGGCCCCTTCCAGGAACTCCCGCGCCCGCTCGAAATCGGAGAAGGGGCGGGCGACGGCGGTGGGCACCATCGACTGCGTCATGACGCGCTTGGAGAAGATCTTCGACCCCTCGAGTTCGGCGGCCGATTTGTGCGGCCCGAACGCCCGGAGGCCCTCGGCCTCGAAGCGATCCACCAGTCCGCGGCAGAGCGGCTCCTCCGGCCCAACCACCGTGAGATCGATTTTGGCCTGCTTCGCGAAGGCGACGAGGCCGTCGAAATCGGTGGCGCCGAGCTCGACGCACTCCGCCAAGGCGGCGATTCCCGCGTTGCCGGGCGCGCAGTAGATGCGCTCGACGGAGGGGGATTGGGAGAGACGCCATACGATGGCGTGTTCCCGGCCGCCTCCTCCCACCACGAGCAGTCGCATCGCGCGCCAGTGTAACGGATCGACCCCCCGTGGGCGCGTGGTAGGATCGGCCTCCCCCGCGGGGAGTAGCTGCAACGGTAGAGCGGAACCTTTGGGGGGTTCAGGTGTGGGTTCGACTCCCACCTCCCCGATTTTTTGCATCGCCGTACCCGCCCCGTTCATGCGGACGGTCGCCGCAGGGCGCGCTAAGCGCACCGTTCGCGAGCCACGTATGTGGCTCGC
>Ga0187893_10007600_pt1 | contig 17640 bp, 16 predicted proteins | sample MA1701074metaG_FD_139574 | JGI IMG/M metagenome (GOLD analysis project Ga0187893, IMG submission 139574) | White microbial mat communities from a basaltic lava cave in the Kipuka Kanohina Cave System on the Island of Hawaii, USA - MA170107-4 metaG ... | reverse complement strand
TTCGCGCTCGCCCTCGCGGACGCCCGCGCATGACTCGGGGCCGGTGTGGGTCGCTACTCCTTCACCGTATGACTCTTTCATTCACTACACCTCGCCGGTTTAACCCGGCGCACGGAGGAATGCCAATGCCCATGCCCACCTTCGACGAGCGCCTTCACGTCCTCAAGGAGGAGTCGACCCGCCTGGAAGGCTACCTGCAGGCTCTACCGCCTCAGGCGTGGACGACACCCAGCGCCTGCTCGCGGTGGCAAGTCCAGGATGTCGTGGCGCACCTGGTTGGCGTCGCGGAATTCTATGCCGGCAACATCGGGCGCGGCCTGAAGGGAGAGACGTCTCCCCCTCCCGGCCGCGCGCCAGCGGGAGAGAGCACGGGCGCCTCCTCCGCCGAGAGCATCGCCGAGCGGTCGATCGCGGCGCGGAAGAGTCTCGGGGACCAGCTGCTCGTCACCTTCGCCGCCAGCGGCCGTCAGCTGAACGAGACTCTGGCCGGTTTGAAGGCCCAAGAACGAACCACCCCGTGCTATCACCCGGGCGGCGTCGTGGCCGCGCACAACTTCATCGAGCTCCGGCTCAAGGAGTTGGGCGTGCACGAATGGGACATCCGCGCCGGCTTGGAACCCACCGCGCGGATGTCGCCCGCCACCTTCGGCGCCATCCTGGCGACAATTTCCGAGTCCATCGCTTCGGGCTCGCTGCGCTGGGCGTTCTGGTCAGGTCCAGCCCCCGCGACGCCGGTGCGCTATCGCTTCCAGATAACCGGCCCCGGGCCGACCAAGCCCGATCTGGTCATCGACGGCAAGAGCGTCCGCATGGAAGACGCCGGGCCCACGCCGCCTCAGGTGACGTTCCGCTCCGACACCGAAACCTACATCCTGTTGATGTACGGCCGCCTCGATCTGGAGGCCGCGCTGGCGTCGGGTCGGCTCCGCGTCGAGGGAGACGGTCAGCTTGCCCGCGGCTTTGGGCAGTGGTTCAGGGGTATCTAGCGCGGCCCTCGATCTTGCAGGGAAGATCAAGCCCGGGCGCCCTTTCTTCCTGCTGCGGAGCGGGAGGAGAATGTGGGTATGATCGGCAGTGAACGCATCCGGACTGCGACAAAGGGGGGTGACGCCATGGCCAAAGGCCGGAGCATGCAGAAGGAAAAGAAGAAGCCGAAGCAGAAGAAGAAGTAGCGGCCCCACGCGCCGGTCGCCTCGCCTCGACGGTGAGGCCGTCAACCGGGCGACCGGCCACTCCACAGAGCGAGGTGAGACAGTGCGACCGAACAAGATCAAGCAGCTATGGCGTGAGGGCCGGTGGGTCACCATGGGCTGGCTCTCGTTGTCGTATGGCTTCACGGCGGAGGTCATGGCGCGCCAGGGCTTCGACGCCCTCGTGGTCGACATGCAGCACGGGCTGACCGACATGAACGACGTATGGCCGATACTGCAGGCGATTTCGCAGACCGACACGGTGCCGGTGGTGCGCGTGCCGTGGAACGATCCGGCCACCATCATGAAGGCGCTCGATCTCGGCGCTTACGGCATCATCGTGCCGCTGATCGATACCGCCGCCGATGCCGCCAAGGCGGTGGCCGCGTGCCGCTATCCGCCCCTCGGCATGCGCTCGTCCGGTCCGGTGCGCGCCGTGCACTATGGCGGCGCCGACTACCTGACCAAGGCCAACGACGAGATCGTGGTGCTGGCCATGATCGAAACGAAGGAGGGACTCGCCAACCTCGACGCGATCTGCGCCACCCCGGGGCTCGACGGCGTGTACATCGGGCCCTCGGACCTGGCCTTCGCGCTCGGCATGAGCCCGCGACCTGACAACCCAGACCCCGTGCACATGGCCACCTGTGACCGGATCCGTGACGCGGCGCACAAGCACGGCATCAAGGCGTGCATGCACTGCGCGAGCGCGGCTTACGCGGCAGGAGCGGTGAAGCGGGGGTTCGACCTCGTCATGCTGACGTCGGAACTGGCGTGCATGGTCGCCGGAGTGCGTCGCCAGCTCGACGACCTCAAGGCGGCCACCGCGTGAGGGTCGGCCGAGGCCCGAGGACGACGCCTATCCGCCGCCGGGCGCGTGGGTGAACGGGAGCTTTGCAAATTTGGCGCGGTCCACCTCGATGACGAGGGTGATCTGCCCCTCGGGGTTCCGCCAAGGAAATTCCTTTCCGGTGTACTTGCGCGCCGTGGCGTCCTTGAGCGTGAAGGCCCTATCGGGACGCCGCTCCACCACGCGCCCGCGTAGTTGGGCTTCCACGTAGGGGTCGCGGAAGTCCACGATCGACAGCGCCACCCGAGGGTCCCGCCGCGTATTGCGGCCCTTGAGGGAGCCCTCGCTGGTCCCAACCAGGATTTGGTCGCCCTCTCGACTCACCCACACGGGCGCCGACTGCGGAGAGCCATCCGTCATGATCGTGGCCAGGTGAGCGAAGTTCGGGCCGTCAACGAGCCGCTTGATGTCGTCAGATAGCGGTGTGGCCATGGCTGTCTCCTCTCTGGTCACCGTACCATGGCGTCGCACCCTCCTCATCAGCCCGTGTTGCGCAAGCCGGCGGCGATGCCGTTGATGGTCAACACGATGACCTCACGGTAGCGCTCGGCCTCCGCGCCTTCCGGATCGGACAGCTCGCGGAGGCGGCGGAGCATCTCGACCTGCAGGTAGTTCAGCGGGTCGACGTACGGGTTGCGAAGCTGGACCGACCGCTGGATGACCGGATCACCGTCCATGAGCTCGCGGTGATCGGCGATACGAAGGATCGCATCGCGGGTCCGGTCATACTCCTCCTCGATGCGGATGAACACGGCGGCGGCAAGGGCGGGGTCAGGCATCAGGTTCGAGTAGAGAGCGGCGATCCCCATGTCGGCCTTGAGGAGGGACATCTCGGCGTTGTCGAGAATGGCGCGAAAGAACGGCCACTCCGCGTACATATCGTGAAGCCGTTTGACATCGACTCGAGCCAGAGCAGAGCCGAGCCCGTACCATCCCGGCAGGTTGAAGCGGCTCTGCATCCAGGAGAACACCCACGGAATCGCCCGAACATCCTGGCGGGTGAGGGCTCCGCGCCGGCGCGCCGTCGGTCGCGAGCCCAACCGTAACCGACTGATCTCGTCGATGGGGGTGGCCGCGCGCCAGTACTGGAGGAACCCCGGGGTCCGCTCCACGAGCGCGTGATACGCCTCGCGGGCCCGGTGGGCCATCGCGCTCATGGCCGCCCCCCATTGTGGCGCGGCGTCGTGATCGGGCGCCTCCGCCGAGGCCAGGAGTACCGCGCTGACGATCTGCTCCAGATGACGGTGGGCGAGATCGGGATCGGCGTAGCGGGAGGCGATCGTCTCTCCCTGCTCGGTGAGCCGGAACCGACCCTGGACGGTTCCCGGTGGCTGCGCGCGGATCCCCCGGCCGGCAGGTCCCCCGCCTCGCGCCACGCTCCCTCCGCGCCCATGGAACAGGGTCAGGGCCACCCCGTGTCCGCGACAGACGCTCGCGATCGAGGCTTGGGCCTGGTAGAGCGCCCAGTTGGCCGCCAGGTAGCCGCCATCCTTGTTGCTGTCCGAGTACCCGATCATCACCATCTGTTCGCCGCCGCCCGCGGCAAGGTGCTCACGATAGATGTCGAGCGTGAACAGCTCGGTCAGGATCCTCGGCGCCGCCTCCAGATCGTCGAGCGTCTCGAACAGGGGCGCCACCTGAAGGCCCGACGCACACCCCGCCCACCGCGCGAACAGGAGGACCGTGAGCACGTCCGCCGCGCCCCGCGTCATCGAGACGATGAATGGGCCGAGCGATTGGCGTCCGTAGACATCGCCTGCTCGGGCCAGCAGCCGGAATAGCCGCCACGTCTCACCGCCAGCCTCGCCGGCGGCCGCTGCCAACGCCGACGGCGGGGGCGGATCGGCGCCGAGGAGATCGAGAAGGATCGCGGTACGACGCTGATCGGTCTGCTCCGGAAAGGCCGGCTCGATCCCCAGGGTCCCGAGCATGTCGCCCAGGGCCGATGCCAGTCGCCCGGAGTCTTCCCGGATGTCCAGACGCGCCGCATGGAGCCCGAAAATCGCCAGCTGGGTGCGCACGGTGTGCAAGAGTTCATCGGTGAGGGTGGTCGGCACGGCGCCCGCCACCAGGTCGAGCACCTCCTGGATCTCCCCGACGCTGATGCGCGCGCGGTGGGGAGTCTCGTCGAGCAGTCGAGCCGTCATGTCCTCGTGCGAGGCGACCTCCAGCTCGGTGACGAGCAGCGACAGGGCCAGTCGGTAGGGCTCGTCTTCATACCGCTCTTCGAGATAGGCGACGTGCGCCGGCAACGGTCGCCGCGCCTCGAGCCACGCCGTGAGGGCCGGCGGCGCCGGGTAGCGGCGGCGACTCACGCTCAGTCGCCGGGCGAGCTCTTGAAGGCCGCGGCGGTGGCGCTCGACGGCAAGCCCCCGGTGCAAGCGGAGGGTCTCGGCCGTCACCGGCGCCACGACCGACGGGTTGCCGTCGCGATCACCCCCGATCCACGAGGCCAGCGTGAGCCAGCGGGGCGGACTGGTGAGCGTCGGATAGTGCTCGCGGAGTGCCGTGGTGAGATCCGTCACCATGCGGGGTAGCGCGTCCCAGAACACACCGTCGACGAAGTAGAGGCCGGTCCGCACCTCGTCGGTGACGGCCGGACGGGTGGTGCGCGCTCGATCGGTGAGCCAGAGCTCGGTGATCTCGGCCCTGAGGGCCGTGGTCTCCGTCCGCCGTTCACGCGGCAACAGATCCGGCTCGTGCAGCCGCCGCAGCGCCTGCGCGATCCGCTGAAGCTTGGAGAGGACGGTCCGGCGCTTGGCTTCGGTCGGATGAGCTGTCAACACCAGCTCGATGCGCAACGTCTCCAGCAACTGCGCCATCTGGCGAGCGGTGATGCCGCGCGCCTTGAGTCGCGCGACCGCGTCGCCGATCGACTCGCCGATCGGGGCCGGGTCATGGGTCCGCTCACGCTCGCGCAGGGCTCGGATGCGATGCGTTTCCTCGGCCAAGTTCACCAGGTCGAAGTAGACGGCGAAGGCAGAAGCCGTGACGCGGGCAGCGTCTGCTGTGAGCGCTCTCACCTCGTCGGCCAAGCCAGCAGCCGCAGCCGGGTCGCCGCTGCGGCGAGCCTTGGCGAGGCCGCGGATGCGCTCTTCGGTCTCGAAGAGGGCTATCGACTCCTCGGTGCGGAGCACCTCCCCGAGCATCTCGCCAAGCAGGTGGATGGTGCCCGAGAGATCCACGTGAAGTCCTCCTCGAGTGCGGCTGTCGCGTCCAGTTCTCGCCGGTGAGGGGACAGAACAACCCCTACCGCGCGACCCGGACCAAGTCAAGGCCCACCGGCCTCGGCACCCTTCTTGCCCTAGAGAGACGGTGAGGCAGACAACCACGCTGCAGACAGGAGAAATCCAGTGTTGACGAGGCTCCTGGCGACGTTGATCGGATTGGTCTTGACGGGCTCATACGCCACGGCTGGCGCGGCCGGGACGGCGGCTGTCACAGTGTCCGCCAGCCAAGTCACGTACCAGGCGGGCGAGACACTGTTGCTGGAGGTCGCCGCGTCGAAGGCGGAGGATCATCCGCCCGCCAATCTGTTTGCGGGCGTCCTTCTCCCGGACGGCGATACCGTCGTGCTCGTTGCCAACGACACCGGCAGCTTGACGGCAGGGAGCCAGGGCCGCCCCGAGGGATGGGTAGCAGCACTGAGGGGCGGGGGTGGGGCATGGAGCACCAGCCTGGCGCCGGCGGCCACCTACACGTTTTCCGGCGCCGAGCCAGCCGGATGCTACGTCGGCTTCGTGGCTCTCGTCGGTGACAAGGGCCAGGTTCTCGCCACCGCCACCACCTCCTTCAGCACGGGGACGTCCTTCGTGTTCGATGACGCCGTGTCCGACGAAGAGCGGCACCGCGTGCGGAATGCCGTGACCAGGGCCGCCTGCTTCTTCGCCGATCGGGGGCTCGGCCACACAGGGCCACTCACGCTCTACGCGCTCGGGTCGATCGAGGAGCTGATCCGCGTGTACGCGGCGCATCTCGAGCGCCTCGGGGTCGCCGGGCCGGAGGCGTGGCAGGAAGCCCAAGCGGTCTGGACATCGGGGGCGAGCGCGGTGGTGACGGGCCCCGGGGCCATCTTCTTCAACGTGCACAGCGAGGACTGGCAGCGGAGCGCACGGCAAGATGCCCTCGCTGACGTCGTTCTCCACGAGATGTTCCATGCCGTGCAGGAGCGATTGGCCGAAGGCCGCGCGCCCGGCCTTCCCGAGCCCCATTGGTTGCGCGAAGGCAGCGCGGCGTACGTTCAGTGGCTGGCGACCGAGGGGGCGCCCGAGAGCGAGGCCCGACGTGCGTGGACCATCGAGCAGGCGCGCGCGACGAAGGCATCGCTGAGATCCCTCGAGACGTGGGACGGATTCTTTCAGGCCGGGCCAGACCTGGGCCATGGCGTGGCCTTCGCGGCCATCGAGTTCCTGGTGCGCGAGACCGGTCTCGCTGCGCTGCGGACCTTCTTTGGCTCGATCGGGGCGGGGCAATCACGGGACGAAGCCTTTCGGAGCGCCTTTGGTCGCGACGTCGAGACCTTCTACGGCCAGTTCGAGGTGTACCGCACCCAGCTCTAAGCCGGACGAGGCACGAGCGACGAGAACGCGTCGGGCAACCCGTTCCCGGTGGGCGGGCCCGTCGGGTCCCGCCGCCGGTGCTATAATTCGTCGCGTGCAATGGGTGGTGGACCGGGCCGCGTTCGATGAAGTCTTCGAGCGCCCGGCCAGCCCGCGTCAGCACTACCAGCCTCTGATATCGATCCTGGAGTCCTTCACCCAGGCCGAGCTGGACCGGCGTGAGCGGTTACAGAGGCTCTCCCTCATCGACCAGGGGATCACCTTCACCGTCTACGGCGCCGAGGAAGGTATCGAGCGCATCTTCCCCTTCGACTTCGTGCCGCGCGTGATCCCGGCCCCGGAATGGGAGCGGATCGAGAGCGGCCTCGTGCAGCGGATCACCGCCCTCAACCTCTTCATCCTCGACGTCTATGGGGAGCAGCGCTGCCTCCGGGACGGCCTCCTGCCCGCCGAGCTGATCTATTCGCGCAAGGAGTTCAAGCGCGAACTGCTGGGGGTCATTCCGCCGCGCCGGATCTATACGCACATCGTCGGCACCGACCTCATCCGCAACGACCGCGGCGACTACCTGGTCCTGGAGGACAACTGCCGCTGTCCGAGCGGTGTGTCCTACGTCCTGGAGAACCGCAATCTCCTGCACCGGGTCTTCCCGGAGTTTTTCACGTCCTACCCGGTGCGGCCCATTCAAGACTATCCCCACCTGTTGCGGGAGACCCTGCGTCACAGCGCGCCACGGGGGAGCGACAATCCGGTGGTAGCCCTGCTCACCCCCGGCCTCTACAACTCGGCCTTCTTCGAGCACTCCTTCCTGGCCCGCGAGATGGGCGTCGACTTGGTGGAAGGACGCGATCTCATCGTGGAAGACAACGCCGTGTACATGCGGCGCACCCACGGCAAGCGCAAGGTCGACGTCATCTACCGCCGCATCGACGATGACTTCCTCGATCCACTCGCCTTTCACCGGGACTCTCTGCTCGGGGTGCCCGGGCTCATCAATGCCTATCGGGCGGGCACCGTGGCCATTGCCAATGCCCCCGGGGCAGGAGTGGCCGACGACAAGAGCGTCTATCCCTTCGTGCCCCAGATCATCAAGTACTATCTGGGCGAGGAGGCCATCCTGCCGCAGGTCCCCACCTACCTCGCGTTTCGCAAGGACGATCTGGCCTACATCGTGGAGCACATCGACGAGCTGGTGGTGAAGACCACAGGCGACTCGGGCGGTTACAACATGCTCATGGGGCCCTTTGCCAGCAAGAAGGAGCGGGAGGAGTACGTGGGGGCGGTGAAGAAGAACCCGGGCAACTACATCGCACAGCCTCTCGTGCAGCTCTCCACCCACCCCACCTATGTCAACGGTGACTTCCAGCCGCGGCGGATCGATCTGCGCCCCTTCGTGCTCTATGGCGATCGAGTGCGGGTGCTGCCGGGCGGGCTGACCCGGGTGGCCTTGCGCGAGGGCTCCTACGTGGTCAACTCGTCGCAAGGCGGTGGGAGCAAGGACACCTGGGTCCTGGCCCCCCGCACCCGCTAGATGCTGCTCTCGCGGGTGGCCGACGCGCTGTACTGGATGGGGCGGTACATCGAGCGCGCCGAGCACTGCACGCGACTGCTCCTCGTCACCGAGGACATCGCCACCGAGATCCAAGGGCTCGACGAGAGCGTGGCCCAAGCGGAGTGGGCGGACCTTCTGTCCATCTTTCCGGGCTCGCGCCTGGTCGAGCGCGCCTACCCCGCCTTCGCGGCCTTCGCCCTGCCCTATCTCTCCTCGTTCCTCCTGGAGGAGACGAATCCCTACTCGACGTTCTTTGCTCTTCGCAAGGCACGCGAGAATGCGCGGGCCGTGCGGGAGGCCCTCACCGTCGAGGTGTTCCTGAACCTCAACGACACCTATCGGACGCTCGAGACCCACGCCCGCAAAGGCATCGGCGACCTGCCGGCGTTTCGCGACGCCCTCACCACCACCCAGCGCGGCATCCTGGCCACCGTGGGCGCTGTCGAGCACACCCTCACCCGCGACCACTGTTGGCTGTTCCTCAAGCTGGGCGAGGCCCTGGAGCGTACCCTGCGCACAACCCTCGTCCTGAGCGCCAAGCTGCCCGCGCTCTTGGGGCCGACCCCCAAGACGGACGCCCTCTTCTACACGCGCTGGCGCAGCCTGCTGCGTGACCTCGCCTCCCTCGAGAACTATCGAAAGGTCTTCGGTGCCCGCATGGAGCCTGAGCTGGTGCTCCAGTTCATTCTCTTTGACGCCCACGCTCCCCGCGCCCTCAACTACGGCTGCCACGCGGTGAAGGACTACCTCGAGCGTATCGCGGGGACGGACGTGCGCACGGCTCCCGCCCGGGTGATGGGTCGCCTGTGCGCCCGGCTGGCCTACGACGATACCGACGTCATGCGCCATGGCGAGGTCCTCGTCTTCCTGCTCGGCATCCTCACCGATCTCGACAAGGCGCACGAGACGCTGAGTGCCCACTACTTCGTGACCTAGGCCCGCCATGATTCTGAGCGTCGAGCATCGGTTGGCCTTCGAGTACGACAGTTATATCAGCGAGTCGTTCCTCGAGCTGCGGGTGCAGCCCAAGACCGGGAGCCACCAGACGGTGACGACCTTCAGCCTGGCCGTAGGTCCGCCCACCCGCGTGTCCCGCTATGCCGACTGGCACGAGAATGTCGTTCATCACTTCAACGTGACGCGTTATCATAACCGGATCGAGGTCGTGTCCCGCTCCCTCGTCACCACCTATCGAGAGGTCCCCGCCCTCGACGTCGCCACCGACCTCGTCCCCTTTGCCGATGCTCCCTATCACCTGCGGGACTTTCTGCAGTGGGAGGGACCGGTGCGGTTGACCGCGGCCCTGCGAAAATTCCAACGGGGTTTGTCCCTACCCCGCGGAGCGCGCCTCGGCGAGCAGGTGCGGGCGGTGGGAGCTCAGATCCATCGCGGGTTCACCTACCAGAAGGACGTGACCCGCTACGATTCCACCACCGAGGATTTCTTGAAGCTCGGGGCCGGTGTATGCCAGGACTTCACCCACCTGATGCTGGGCACCCTGCGCTTGATGGGAATCCCCTGTCGCTACGTGAGCGGCTACCTGCACGTGACGCCGAAGCGCGATGGCCCCGCGCAAAGCCACGCGTGGATCGAGTTCTGGTCGCCCACCAGCGGGTGGGTTCCGTTCGATCCCACTCACGATCGCGAGATCGACGAGCACTACGTGGTGGTCGGCCATGGCCGGAGCTACGACGACGTACCGCCCAACAAGGGGATCTACCGGGGCAATGCTCGGGAGGTGCTGCGGGCGGAGGTGCACACGACGGTGGCCGCGGAGCGCGCGGCCCCTGCCCTGCAGGAATCGGTGGAGACCCTAGACGTGCCGGTGTTCAAGGAGATCCCCCTGCGCCGTGCGGACTACGACGGGCTGATCATGCTAGAGGCCGCCGCCCAGCAACAGCAGTAATCATGGGGGGCAGGCAGGCTTTCGGCTCGCTCCTCGACCTCTAGCCTGGAGCGGTTGCGCGGGGGGCTGGGTACAACGATCGGGAGGACGCGGTGGCCCCGAACATCAGCGACACCGGCTCAGCTTGCGAGGCCTCGGCGCGAGAGAGGGTGCCGGCGATCCGCCCGCGGCACATCACCGTGATGCGGTCGGCGCACGCGAGGACTTCGACCGGCATCGACATCCGCAAGGTGGTCCGGAGCGGCCTGGTACCCTTGATCAACACCGCCATCGCGCACCACACCGCGGCCCGCATGATCGGTGCCGGCATCGCGACGCCTCCCGCGCAACCGTTTGTCGACGCGCTGGTTGCGTTCGGTGCGGTCCACCCGTGACCGAGCCGCGGTAAGGATCAATGCCGATCCGGACCGAGGTCTGGCGCTCCTTTTATCAGGACTCCGTGGTGCTCATGCAGTTGGCGGTCACGCTGAGCGAGCGACCCGGCGTGCGCCAGGCCACCGCACTGATGGGCACCGCGGCAAACCGCGAGCTCCTCGCCACGGCTGGCCTCGCCTCGCCAGGCTTCGAGGATGCTGCACCGGGCGACCTGATGCTCGCTATCGACGCGGAGACGGAGACGGCCGCCGAATCGGCCCTGGCGGCGGCAAAAGCGTTCTTCGACCAGCAACGCCATGCGCGTGAGGCCTCCGGCCGTGTCCGTACCCGGACCCTTGAGTCGGCGCTCCGGCAGTTCCCAGACGCCAACCTCGCGCTCGTGTCCGTGCCCGGCGCCCACGCCACGCTCGAAGCGATGACGGCGCTGCGCCACGGTCTGCACGTGTTCCTGTTCAGCAACAACGTCCCCCTCGAGGATGAGATCACGCTCAAGCGCTTCGCCGTCAGCCGCCGCCTGCTGTGCATGGGCCCAGACTGCGGCACCGCGTACCTGAACGGCCTCGGGCTCGGTTTCGCCAACGTGGTCCCGCGCGGCCGTGTCGGCTGCGTTGCCGCTTCCGGCACCGGCCTGCAGGCGGTCGCTTCGCATGTGGCTCAGCTTGGGGAGGGGATCTCGCACGGCATCGGGGTAGGCGGACGTGACTTGAGCGAGGCGGTGGGGGCGCCGATGACCACGCTCGCCCTCCAGCTGCTGGCTGCCGATCCGGCAACCGATGTCATCGTTCTGATCTCGAAGCCGCCGGCGCCTCGCGTCATGACGGCGCTCGACGGAATCATCCGGATGCTCCCTAAGCCCGTGGTGGTCTGCTGCCTGGGGACCGATAGCGAGGGCGTGGTCGCCGGCCACCGCGTCGACACACTCGAGGCGGCGGCGGCCGCAGCCGTGGCGCTCGCGCGCGGCCGCCCTGCCGATGTCCCCACGTTCACCGACCCAGCCGCGGTGCGTGCCCGCCTGGCAAGCGTGGCGGCGCGGGAGGGGCGCGGGCCCGCCCTGCTCGGGCTCTATACCGGCGGCACCCTGGCCCATGAGGCGAGCCTGCTGCTCGAGTCCCTTCTCGGACCGCCCGCGACCGGCGCGGCCGCCCACCAGGTGATAGACCTCGGCGCCGACGAGTTCACGGTCGGACGGCCCCACCCCATGATCGATCCCTCGGCGCGCGACGCGCGCATCCGCGGCGCCGCCCCCCTCGTCGGCGTGCTGCTCGTCGACCTCGTGCTGGGTCGCGCCGCTCACCCGGATCCCGCGCAACCGCTGGCGGCGGCGATCCAAGACGCGCGGGCAGCCGCCGCCCGTGCGGGACGCACACTCGCGGTGGTGGCCTCGGTCGTCGGAACCGAGACCGATCCCCAGGACCTGCGCGCTCAGATCGCCACCCTCCAACGCGCCGGGGTCGAGGTTCTTCCGTCGAATGCCCAGGCCTGCCGCTTCGCCGCGCTGCTCCTGCGGCCGGAGCTGGCGAAGCGCCTGCTCCCCAGCGCACCATGAGCCCCGACCTCCTCGGCCAGGAGCTGCGTGTGATCAACGTCGGGCTCGAAGTGTTTGCGCACGAGCTCGCAGCGCAGGGGGCAACTGTCGTGGAGGTCGGCGCGTGCCCGTCAGCGGGGCAGAATGCACGCCTCACGGGCCAGTCACCTCAGGTTTCGTGATCGACTCTCCAGAATCCAGAGGCATCGCGTGCTGGCCTGAGACTTGCCGGCTTCACCGACAGGATGAGATCACGGCACGCGCACCGGCCGTGAGGGAGGCCGGTGGCCACGGCGGAGACGGGAGCGTTCTCAGCGAGGAGGAGGAGGATCATGCCGCATTTCCTGAGCGAGGGAGAACTGAAGCGGACGGCCCCGGCCGAGCTTGCCGCCTTCAAGGGGCCGGTCCCGACGCAAATCGTGTCGAACGGCGAGTTCAATCCACTCCCGCAGACGCGGGAGCAACGTCGGGTCGAAGCGCGCATCAACGAGCTGGCGGGCGCCCTCGCGCCCCGGCACGGGATGAGCCGCCGTCGGTTTCTGGCCAGCAGCGCGGGCCTGGCCACCGCGTTCCTGGCGCTGAACGACGTGTTCGGTCCCCTGTTCGACGTGAGCAGCGCCGAGGCCCAGACTCCGGGCGCCGCCGACGCACGGGCCAAAGCCCTGAGCGGGCAGTTCATCGTCGACGCCCAGACCCACTTCGTGCGCGACGATTTCGCACAGACCGGACTGCTGGATCTCGCCAAGTACGCCAAGCAGAACTGGAACCCCGACCTGGTGGGCGAGAACACGCTGGCCCGCTACAAGTTTGAAAACTATGTCAGAGAGATTTTCGTGGGGAGCGACACCAAGGTGGCGCTCTTATCGGGAGCTCCCTTCGACGACCCGAGCTGGGATCTCTTGACCAACGACCAGATCGCGTGGGGGCGGGCGACCATCAATCGGATCGCCGAGTCTCGCCGCCTGCTTGCCCACTCGGTGTTCACGCCCAAGAAGCCAGGGTGGATGGAGGAGGTCGACCGAGCCATCGTCGTCCTCAAGCCCGATAGCTGGAAGGGCTACACCATCGGGGATCCGCTCTTTCCCTCCAAGCGAGCTTCCTTCTGGTGGCTTGACGACGAGAAGCTGATGTACCCGTTCTACGAAAAGATCGCCAAGGCCGGGATCACCACCGTCTGCATCCACAAGGGCCTCCTGCCTGCCGACTACGAGAAGACATGGCCCGGCGTCTGGGAATACGCCACCGTGCGCGACGTGGGAAAGGCCGCCAAGGACTGGCCCCAGATCAACTTCGTCATGTACCACGCCGCCCTGCGGCCGTTCCAGGAGTCGCCCAGCGCCGTCCTGGCCGAGTTCGAAGGGACCGGCCGTATCAAGTGGGCAACCGATTTGGCCGAGATCCCCGGCAAGTTCGGGGTCAGCAACGTGTATGCGGAGGTCGGTACGGCCTTCGCGACCTGTGCCACCGCCAATCCCCGCTTCGCGGCGGCCTTCCTGGGCACCCTCGTACGCGGCATGGGGGCCGATCACGTCGTGTGGGGCAGCGACTCCGTCTGGTACGGCTCTCCGCAATGGCAGATCGAGGCGTTACGACGGCTGGAGATCCCGGCGGACATGCAGCAGAAGCACGGGTTTGCCCCGCTCGGCCCGGCTGACGGCGTGGTGAAGAGCGCGATCTTTGCCGGCAACTCTGCCCGTCTCTACAACCTTCAGGTTCGGACGGCGCTCGGCGCGATTTCACACGACAGGATCGCCGCTATCAAGGGCGAGTACGTGGCCATGGGGGGGTTGCGCAGCAACACCCGCTACGGCTACGTGGATCCGAGCCGGCGTCCAGGCTAGCGCCAGCGCGGCGGCGACCGATGGTGCCGGCGCAGGCCCCCTGCCCGCGCCGGCACCCCTGACCGAACTCGGTTAGCCTGGGACATGCTCGAGTCAGTCGATTTCCAAGACCCGGCGTTTCTCGAGGACCCGTACCCCGTGTACCGCCACCTCCTCGAGACGCCGCACCCAAGCGGAGGCCCAACTTCGGCCTCCGCGGGTTTACCGAGCTACGCCTCACCTTGAGGCCCAGCCACGGCTAACGGGCTCATAGGAGGAGGCCCGTCGCAACACGCGGCGCGGGTGCTCGGGCTCCCGCGCTCGCCCCTCGACTGCAAGCTCCCGCAGGAGGCCGATCGCTGCTCCAAAATGCGGCCACGCTTGCCTGCAACGAGACCGGGGCGGCCCTAGAACGAGACCAACCCGAGCCTTGTGCAAGGTCGGGCGGGGTGCAAAGCCTCGATCCACCGGAGGTTCGGGTCCGGCACTGGCATTGCTTGGACTTGCTCCTGGGGCCACGTCGCAGGTGCCGTGGCGCGCCACACATCCGACACGAGGAGGGCAACGCGGTTACGAAGCCGGCCCGGCTTCAAGTCGCCAATAGCCTTCAACTTCACGAGCGTCGAGGAGGAGTTCCGCCATGGCTAAAAGGACACAGAAGCGCTCAACGTCAGGAAGGCTAGCGAAGCAGATGAAAGACTTGTCGGCAGGGCCCAAGGCCACGAACGTCAAGGGGGGCGCCGACCGGGTCGGCGAGTGGCTCTCGCCTCACGTCAGGCAAGTTAGATAGACCATCGCGCGCAGTCACAGTGACCTAGAAGAAATGCCAGGGCTTGGCGCGCCACAAACGAGGTGGCACATGGCCAGGAAGAGTCAGGCGCGATCGACGCAGAACAAGGCGAAGAAGATGGCGGATCTGCCAGCGCGCCGAGAGGCCAAGAACATCAGGGGCGGTGGAGCTCGGCGGTTCCACAGTGGCCTTGCTTCCAGGTTCTCCGAAGGATAGGGAGCTCAATCCGGGGACCGGGGAGCACCATCGCGGCCGCCAGAGGGGCACCGCGTCGCGGTTCGGAGATCCACATTGAGAGCTTGAGCTGGTTCACCTCCCGCGACTGACCATCGCGTACGATCACCTGACCGAGGAGGAGTTACGCCATGGCTAGAGAGATTCAGAAGCGGACGGCCCGGCAGACGCGAGCGAAGAAGATACAGGACCTGCCGGCGCGCCGTACTGCCGAGAAGGTCAGGGGGCGGTAGCCCGACTCTCTTTAAGGTGTGTGCCACTGGCCGACACGTTTAGGCGCGCGCCGTCACGCTGACGCGGGCCGGGCTGTAAAGAACCGCGCGGAATCAAAGTGTCATCGATCGACTCTCGACCCTGGAGACCCGAGATGTTGGAGAGACTATTAAGAATCGGCCGAAGTTGAAGGGGAAGCCAGGTGCGGACGTGGTCGCCTGGAGGACTTGGCTCCTCGCGAGCAGGTCCAAGGCGGCGCCGGCAAGCTGAGATTCGGCGAGCGCAGGGAGGACGGGCGCGAGGAGAGCCGAAGGCCGCCGGATCCGGGCGATCCCATCGCTCACTAGCCCGGCACACAAGGAGGATCCCATGGCTAAATTCTGCGGAGGCGCAATGCGAAGATGGCAGCGAGCCGGCTCATCGAGATCCGCCGGCTTCACGCTCATCGAGCTCTTGGTGGTGATCGCAATCATCGCGGTGCTGATCGGGCTGCTCCTGCCGGCTGTCCAGAAAGTGCGGGAAGCGGCGGCCCGCCTGGAAAGCCACAAAGCCCTGGCCTCGCTCGGCGCGAAACTCTCGAAGTTTGCCGAAGAGATGCCCGCGATCCAGAAGGATGCGTGGGAGGCGGTGGCCGGTGTGGTGAACGGGTTGGAGAAAGACCCCCTGAACCCGGATCTGCTGCGGAAGCTCCATCAGAATCTGGAGGCTCGCGAACAGACGAACATGGAATTGCTGAGGGAGGTTGAGGCCTTGCTCGCAGCGAAGCATCTGCCGGATCGCCAGCACGAGGCGTTGCTGGAGGCCCAGAGTGCCCTGACCCAGTCGCTGGACGGAATACAAAAGATCAAGGCCGCCATCCCGGCGGGGATTATCACCACCCCCCGCTCGCCGACGGCCGGGTAGTGCACAGAGCCCGATTCGTCCGAGGCGCAATGATGTCTACGCTCTCGAGCGCGCAGGAGAGGGCCATGACGGCAACTCGTCGATCCCGATCCGCGTGCGTACTGATCGCCATCTGGTACTCGTTCGCCATCGCCGCGAACGTCTTGGTCTCGGGCACCGCCAGTGCCCAGCTACCCGCCGGCTCGCCCAGTCGTGCCGCATCGAGCGACGGAGCGCCAGGCGCCTTCTTCGCCTGGGCGCTCGGCCAGCTTATCTACGACGTGCCCGATGACGGACAGGGGGCATCGTCGGCTCTGCGCGGGCACAGCCTGGCCCGCACGATGTACGGATTCAACGACCAGGTCCTCAACACGCAGCCGTTCAACGGAACCGGCCGACTGCACTTCACGCACGGGATGGATTCCGCCGCGATCTCCGGCGCCGATGATCATCCCCTCATCAACTATCAGGTGTTCGACGGCGAGCCTCTTCGCGACCCGGAGCGCTATGGGGTCCGTGCGGACACGCGCCAGCCCCGACCGTTCTTCACGGGTGGGTTCAACGCCTCGTACACCTACCCCGATCTGAACAACATGTTCCTGGCCGCGGTTCGGGGCGACGGGGCCGTGATCACCCCGTCGTTTCACCGCGGATGGGTCTTTGGCCCCCTGGACGGGGCGAACCCGAACTGGACTTCCACGAACGGGAAGTACCTGCTCCTGCGCCCACGGCCGGCCGAGATGGGGCCGGGATTCCCGTTCCCTGAGCCCGCGGCCGGCCTCGCGCATCACGGCGACGTCAAGAACCTCGTCGGTGCCTCCGGTGGCAATGACAGTATCTGGATCGACCTCGGATTCCCGGTGCAAGGTGCCTCTGATGGCCGGAAGTTCAAGCCTCTCTTCGCGTTCCTCGTCCTCGACCTGGACAACAAGGTCGACGTGAACATCCGGGCCAACTTGATGCGCGAATCGGGGCAAGACCCGGGCATCCCCTCGATCACGCCGTGGCTCTGGGATCGCATGCGGGAGTCCCTATACGGGGTGCCGCCGGGCGCTCTTGACGGCCCACCCGTCGGTCCCGCCATCCCGTTTCCCGACTTCTCGCGGCGCGGAGATCCGTTCGGGAATCCGGGTCAGCCGGTGCCCGCTTTCAGCGATTTTCGGACTCCGGGGCTCCCCCCGGACGACCCCGAGGTCGACTGGCGCGGCTTCCGCCTCCTCTCGCTCGTCGCGCAGGGCATCGGCCACTCGGCCCAGCATCCCGACGACCGCTCGGCGCTGAACAGGCTAGCGGCGACGCTCAGGGGCCGCGTCGATCTGAACCGGCCGTTGCCCGATTATCCGCGCGAGAGGCCCTTCGTCACGCCCGCGCAGCTCGAAAGGGCTCGCGCGGCCCAGCTCGGCCGCCAGGAGCTGGCGGAGGAGATCTATCGCCAGCTGCTCCTGGTCACGGGTGTCGGTCCAGTGTCGGCGATGCGGAATCCATCGGATGACGAGCTGGCCCCGCGACGCTATCTCGCTCAGCTGGCGGTCAACATCGTGGACTACATCGACGAGGACGAGATCTCCACACCATTCAACTTCTACTCACCGCTGCTCGACGGGCTGCCCTCGGCTGATGTCTTAGACGCTCGCCAGAAACGCCAGGGGTGTACTCACCAGAAGTGACCCAGCGGAGGTGACGCGGAGCCGATTGCCTCGGGGCGGGCAAGTGTGGCAAGCAGGGCAGCGAGGGTGCTGAGGGT
>Ga0187893_10007598_pt1 | contig 17641 bp, 16 predicted proteins | sample MA1701074metaG_FD_139574 | JGI IMG/M metagenome (GOLD analysis project Ga0187893, IMG submission 139574) | White microbial mat communities from a basaltic lava cave in the Kipuka Kanohina Cave System on the Island of Hawaii, USA - MA170107-4 metaG ... | reverse complement strand
GAGAAGGCGGAGGCGGAGATCAAGACTATCGCCCGACGCTGAGCAAGTCTCCGAGTCCTAGTAGACGAAAGGGGTTAGCGGTCTGTCAGTCGCTAACCCCTCGTCGTCCCTGGTTGCGGGGGCCCGCAACCACCGAAATCGACTCGGCTCCCCTTCGAGGTGGATGTCGTCTGATCGCCGAGCTTCATCTCCTCTACCCGCTCGTTCCCCTGATGCCCCCACATGGGAACTGGGTGGGAATGTACCCGGGACTTTCCTGGGAATATGGGAATCGGACCGGGTTTCCCCTGGGTCCGTACGCCTCGACCTATAGTAACTAAGAGGCATAACGAAACGTTTATCGGCGACCGGCGCTGGCCGGGCCGGCGCCGCTGGGCCAGTGCAACGCCTTGTCCGGAGAGCCTACGAGCGGCATCCAATACTCGACCGGAGGAACTGAGGGCCCGAGGACACCAAGTACAGCCCGGACAGCCGCAGAGGCGTCGCCAGCACGACCGGCCCGAATGAGGGAGAGGGGCAGCGCGGAGCCGCCCATGACGCACCAGCCGAGCTGGCCGGCGCCGCCAGGATCGAGACCGCCAAAACGCGGCCTGTCCTCATTCGTCATCGCTGCCCTGTCGCGGAGTGCACCGCTCAGTGGCCGAGGTGCGAGCATCGCGCACACCCGGTCCGCAGCGTACGGTTCGGCGACTCCTCCCTACGTGGTCGCACCCGCCTTCTCATTGGCGAGGAATTCAAGGATCTCCTCCGGCTTGCGATCGGAGGTCCGAGCGGGATCCGCCAGCGCCCAGATCGCCTGAATCAAGGGATGCCATTGGCTGTGCGCCGACCTGTCCGCGATGCCCCGATCTCGATAGCAACTCGCCCGTGGACTGATAACGAACTCCGCGAGCCGCTCGTACGTGAACTGCGGGACTCTGAGCTTCGCTACGTCCGGGTGATTGGCGGGTCCGAAATAGAGCAGGCGTACTCGGCAGCGGTCAAGCCGCGCCTCCCGCTCTGCCTGAAGTTGCTTGGCGACCCGGCTAACTACGCTTTCTCTATGGCAGAAGCCAAGCCAGCGGACGATGTACTCTGTCCGACGCAGCTTGACGTCGCTGCTCGGTGGCCTCCAAAGCTTGTTCAAGGAATCCTTGGCGCTCTTGACTTCGGCTATCACGAAATCCGTAAGCCCCTCCTTGTCGATCGCCGGATCCACCAACATCGGGTCCAACTCAAGGAGAAACCCGGGACGTGGCGTTTCACGAGAGAAGGGGAAGCGAACTGCGAGGAGATCGATTTCGCCGCCCTGCGGGACGGTCGCTTGTCGGGGTTCATAAATAACAAAGTTCTCCACCGAAAGATAGCCGTGCATTCGCAGGTACCACCTCACGAAGATTTCGTAGGGATCAGTCATCCCGCTTCCCCTCACATGTCGCCGAATGCTTGACCGGCGGCGAGAGGATGCGAGCCACCGTTCCGGTCGAACGTGTTGCTACACAACGCGTGACCTCTTCTCATCCCAGAAGCATCACAGTTGGCGATCCTTCATGCACCAATCGAGCAGGCCTCGAATGCCGGAACGTAACCCGTCCCGTCTGGGAAGTGGACCTGCCACAGCACCACCCCAGCTCGAGGTATCGCCCGGCCGGTAAGACCGCCTATGCGTCCCAGATCGTGGATCAGTCGGACTCGCTCACCTGCGTTCACGTCAGTCAACGCCGTAGGTTCTTCCAATGGCACTCAGTCATTCGGAGCTCAGTCATGCAGCCAGCAACTCTGTAGTTCTCCCTGGGCCATCACGCCATGGCCCAGCCGTGTGAGAGAACCTCGGCCTGTTCCAGCACCGTCTGGGTCGCCTTCTCCTGCTTGTCCGGCGGATACCCGTACTTGCGGAGGATGCGCTTCACCAGCACCCGTAGCTGCGCGCGGACGTTCTCGCGCAGGGTCCAGTCGATCGTGACGTTCGCCCGCACGGTCCGCACCAGCTCCTGCGCGATGGATCGAAGCGTGGGTTCCCCGAGCACCTTCACCGCGCTGTCGTTCGTCTCCAGCGCGTCGTAGAAGGCCAGCTCCTCCTCCGAGAGATCGAGGGTCTCTCCCCGCGCGCTGGCCGCTCGCATATCCCTGGCGAGCTGGATCAGCTCCTCGATCACCTGGGCGGCCTCGACCGCCCGGTTCTGGTAGCGCCGGATCGCATGCTCCAGCATCTCGGCGAACGAGCGCGCCTGGACGACGTTCTTCCGCCCGCGGCTGCTGATCTCCCCTTTCAGGAGCTTCTGCAGCAGTTCGACGGCCAGATTCTTCTGCGGCATCCCCCGCACCTCGGCCAGAAACTCGTCGGACAGGATTGAAATGTCGGGCTTGGCGAGCCCCGCCGCGGCGAAGATGTCCACGACGCCTTCGGGCATCACCGCCCGCGAGATGATCTGCCGAACGGCGTGGTCCAGCTCCTCCTCGGGACGGGCGTCGGCCGGCGCGCGCTTGGCGAGCACGGCCTGGACAGCCTGGAAGAAGGCCACGTCGTCCCGGATGGCGAGCGCCTGCTCGTGCGGAACCGCCAGCGCAAAGGCCTGCGACAACTCCCGTACGGCACGCGTGCAGCGCTCCTTACCGTTCTCCTGGCGCAGGATATGCTCCTGCGCGGCCGGCAAGAGCCCCAGCCGCTCCTGCGGCGTCCCGCCCGTCCATTTGGAGCGGTCGAAGCCGTGGAAGAGGTCGCAGCATACCTCGTACCTCTCCGCCATCAGGGCAACCGCCTCGCCTTGGTCGAGCGCCGTCCGGCCGGTGCCACCACTCTCCGTGTACGTCGCGAGCGCCGCCTTCAACTCGTGGGCGAGCCCCAGGTAGTCCACGACGAGCCCGCCCGGCTTGTCGCGGAACACGCGGTTCACGCGCGCGATCGCCTGCATCAGACCGTGCCCGCGCATGGGCTTGTCTACGTACATCGTGTGCAGGCTGGGCGCGTCGAAACCGGTGAGCCACATGTCGCGCACGAGCACGATCCGGAGCGGGTCGGCGGCGTCCCGGAAGCGGTTGGCCAGCTCTTCCCGCCGCGGCTTGTTGCGGATGTGTGCCTGCCAGTCCGCCGGATCGGAGGCCGACCCGGTCATCACCACCTTGATGGCCCCTCGGTCGTCGTCCTCGTGGTGCCAGGCGGGTCGCAGCCGAGTCAGCTCCCGGTACAGCTCGACGCAGATACGCCGGCTCATGCAGACCACCATGGCCTTGCCGTCCAGCGCCTCGAGCCGCCGCTCGAAGTGCTCGACGATGTCCTGGGCGATCAGCTGGATGCGCTTCACGGCGCCCACCACGGCCTCGAGCTGCGCCCATTTCGTCTTGAGCCGCTCCCTCCGCTCCACCTCCTCACCCTCGGTGGCCTCTTCGAAGTCCGGGTCGATCCTCGGTCGCTCGGCCTCGTCCAAGGCGAGCTTGGCCAGGCGGCTTTCGTAGTAGATCGGCACCGTCGCGCCGTCCTCGACCGCGCGCCGGATGTCGTACACGCTGATGTAGTCGCCGAAGACAGCCCGCGTGCTCGCGTCGGCCAGCTCGATCGGGGTACCGGTGAAGCCGATGAACGAGGCGTGCGGCAACGCGTCGCGCATGTGCCGTGCGAAGCCGTCGATGAAGTCGTACTGGCTGCGGTGCGCTTCGTCGGCGATTACCACGATGTTACGGCGATCGGCGAGCATCGGGTGCCGGTCGCCCTTCTCATCCGGGAAGAATTTCTGGATGGTGGTGAACACCACGCCGCCCGCGGCCACGGAGAGTAGCTCGCGCAGATGCGCGCGGCTCTCGGCCTGCACCGGCGGCTGGCGCAGCAACTCCGCGCAGCGCGAGAAAGTGCCGAAGAGCTGGTCATCGAGGTCGTTGCGGTCGGTGAGCACGACGAGGGTCGGGTTCTCCATCGCCGGCTCGCGAATGATGCGGCTCGCATAGAAGGCCATCGTCAGGCTCTTGCCCGAGCCCTGGGTGTGCCACACCACGCCCACACGTCGGTCGCCAGGGTTGCCCCCGGACTTGCGGCCCGCTTCGTAGCCCCCGCGCGCTTCGGCCACCTGATCCGCGCGCGCCAGCTCCGCCGCACGCAGCGTCTCGCCCACCGCCACCTGCACGGCGTGGAACTGGTGGTAGCCGGCCATCTTCTTGACGATGCGCCCGCCCTCGTCCTCGAACACGATGAAATCGCGCACGAGATCGAGGAAGCGCCGCGGCGCCAGCAGCCCCTCGATCACCACCTGGAGCTCCGGTATCTGGGCGTCGGCCAGAGCCTCCCCCGAAACCGTGCGCCACGGCTTGAACCACTCCCGCCCCGCAGTCAGCGAGCCGACGCGCGCCTCGACGCCATCGGAGACGACCAGCGCCGCATTGGTCGCGAACAGCGCCGGCACTTCGCCCTTGTAGGTCTGGAGTTGCTGGAACGCGGTCCAGATCGTCGCGTCCTCGCTGGCGGCGTTCTTGAGCTCCAGCACCGCGAGCGGAAGGCCGTTTGCGAACAGCACTACATCCGCCCGGCGGCTGTGTTTCTTCTCGACGACAGTGAACTGGTTAATCGCGAGCCAGTCGTTGCCCGCTGGGTCGTCGAAGTCGATCACCCGCGCCTGGGCGCCCCGGATCGCGCCCCTGGCGTCCCGGTACTCCACCGTCACCCCGTCCACCAGCAATCGATGCGCCGCGCGGTTGCGCTGGAGCAGGTCCGCGCCTTCGGGCCGCGTCAACTTGCGGAAGGCATCCTCCAGCGCCTCCGCGGGAAGCGTCGTATTGAGGCGTGCCAGCCCGTCGCGCAGCCGCCCAGCAAGCACCACCTCGCCATAGTCGCGCCGCTCGCCTGCGGACATGTCGGGCGCGATCTCCGGGCCGTGGACGACTGTCCAGCCGATTGTCTCGAGCCACGCAAGCGCAGCGTCTTCGACGGTGGATTCGGTGAAACGGGCGCTCATGGGGCAGACAATATGGCGACGGTGCGCACCGCATCGATCAAGGGCTGGAGTTCCGGGCCTACAGCGTTAACGTCCACGGCAGTCATCTTCTCCGCAATCCGCCGTGGCTTATCCGAGGCGTTCCGGCCGATGCCAAGGACCGCCTCAAGCGACGGCGACATTACGAACACGGGTACCTGCCCGGCCGCCTGTCGAATCCTGAGGTTCTTGCCCTTCTCGCTTTCGTTCTCCGCCGTCTGTGCCTTCTTCCTGTCGAGGTCAGCGATGCCATCCGTCGACCACACATCCTCGTCATGAAGTACCGCGCAGCGAATGCCCAGAGCTTGGCACACGCCGAGTACCAGCTCGATCCCAGCCTTTCCGCCGCAGTCGACGATTGTAACGCCTTCGGCGTCAGCATCGAGTCCAAGTCTCTCGGAGACAAGCAGCGCCGCGATCCGGTCGCCGTAGCCCTCGACGAGTAGGGCCCGCTGTGCGAAGAGGACCTCGTTACGAGCGCTGTCGAACTTCCCCCCGAGCTTAAAGGCGGTGCGCGCGCGGTCCAAATCTCCTGTCCGGCCTGCGGACACGTAGGACACGCGACTCTGCTGTTGTGCCTCCCTCCGCACGAGCCGAAGGCTCTCGAATCGGTTGACGTCTGCGAAGATCGGCGAGTGCGTCGCATAGATGACCTGGCATTGCCCCCGGTCAGCCATCTCGCAGAGGAGCCGGACAAAATAGCGCTGGGCCTGCGGATGGAGGTACATCTCTGGCTCCTCGATGATCAACGAACCGAACGCTCCGCCGAGCTGCCGAAGCGCTTCGAAGATCCCGACGACGATTGCACTCTGGATTCCCAGGCCGAGCTCTTCGCCCGGCACGGTGAGGCCAGACTCGCGATACTGCAATCGTAGCGAACCGAATGGATTGGCCGGATCGGAAAAGCCAAAGCCAACGTCCACGGACTTCGACGCCTCTCCGCCCAAGAACCCGAGCATCCGCTTCGCCGTCTCGGCAACCGTGCTCTCGATTTTCCTCACCTGCTCCGTACGAAGCAGGTCCATCGCCTGCTCGTAGGCCCTGCGGAAGTCCTCTTCGGCCTTGAACTCCCTGCGCGCTGGCTGAAGCAACCGCCCCAGAACCGATCCGCGTGTCGTCGGCACGTGCTGTGTCAGACTACGCCGGTGATCTATGAACAGGATCCGAGCGTGGTCGCGCAAGTCCGTCCCGACCCGAAGCGGGCCGAACTGGGTCTTCTGTCCTTTCGTTGGTTGCCCGGTAGCCACCGTGGGCACCTCACCCCTCTCGTTAAGAGGATCGAGGTCCACGTGAAAGTCCCCGGCTGCTCCCCACTTACCAGACTTCTTGTATGCCTTGCAGGTCACGCGAAGCGCGCTGACCAAGTGTTCGGTCGCGTGCGTATCGCGATGCTTGTACGGCGGATCGAACCCGATCACGACCTCGATGTCTCTCGATGCGTCGAAGCCCGTAAAGTCTTGCGGGATGCGAAAGCTCCGCAGGCTGGGCCACGCCTCGCCGAGAATGAGTTCGATGGCCCTGAGTATGGTGGTCTTCCCAGTTCCGTTCGGCCCGACAAACGCTGTGAGCGGTCCAAGCGGAACATCGATGTTCTCGAGGCTCCGGAGGTTCTTGACCTGCAGCCGGGTCAGCATGATCGATTCTGGGTGACTACGCGCTCTGCGTCCGCGATTCGAATCTCGCCTGAGATGAGCTTGGGCAGAAGCGTGTCGCGCAAGGCGGCGAGGGTGCAGGACTCACGTTCTCGCTTCCACAAACTCTCGAACGCCACGGAGATCTGCTGATCGATCGCGGGAGGGATCGACTTGGCCGGCACAGCGATCTTGGCGTCCGAAAGGTGGTGGCGCTGGATATGCCCCATGGTTGTCGCCTTGCCCGCGGCAATGTGCCGGAAGTCGTCCAAGTGATGATGAACCCCGAAGTAGCAAAGCCATCGCGGGTAGTGCGATGAGGTCACCTTGAACAGGTGCTGATTCAGTGCCCCAGGGCCTCCGGCCCACAGCACGCATTCCAACGAGCCGGACCAAGAGAAGAGGATGTCGCCGTCAGTGACCACATAGTCAGGATCGAGATCGGCGCTGGCACGATCCGCGCCATCGGCTCGCCCAGATCGGAGCTGGGCGATCTTGATCACGGGCAGCGATCGATCGTCAGTAGGCGGATACTTCTGTAGGGCGAGGCCATTAACGAATCGCGCAATCTGATCGAGGCTCCTGACCTCCCACCCCTCCGGAATCTGGCCGAGTTCGGAGTCGATGAGGCGGGCGGGGAAGAGGTCGGCGAGCGGCTTGGGGAGGCCTGGGTCGCGGCCTTCGGCCCTGGCGCGGACGGGGTCGAAGTCCACGAACCACGACTTGAAGAGCGCCCGCGCTATCGCCTCCAGCGTCACGCTCAGCCGCCGGGTCAGCTCGATCTTGTCATCCAGCGTGCCGAGGATCTGGGCGATGGCCCGTTGCTCGGCAATCGCGGGAAGCGAGATGTGGAGTCGCCTTTGATCGACCAGGCTGAGATAGGGCGCCATGTCGGTGGACGCCTTCATTCCTGCGAGCTGGTTCGTGAACTCCGACCCCTTGCTCCAGTAGTGAAGGAACCCGCCCTCGATCCAACCGGAGTTTTGGCTGCGCCAATAGCTCAGGTGTGGTGAGTACACGAACGGCGGCATAGCGTGCGAGACGAACGCCGTGCGACCGGTGCTGTTGCCTTTCGTCGTGATGACGGCATCGCCAGCCCTGGCAAGCTTGGAGCGGACGCTCGGATCTCGCTCGGCGTGGAACCGCTCGACTCCGTTGAAATCAATATGCGTATCGGTCACATGGCCGGCGCGCAGGAATATCAACCCATCACCGCCGAGCTCTTCGTTCTTGGCGCGATAGCCGTCACCGATCTCAAGCGAGCCCTCGGAAATGAGCTTCGCGAAGGTGGTTTCTTCGAATCGTTCAACTCCCACACGCACGCTCCCTCAGCTCGGCGGTGATGGGGCGTGCCAGTCGGCCAGCCTCACCCGATGACTCCGCCGACAAGACCCCCGACCTTCGAAACTAAGTGAGCGCAGCCGTTGATCGCAGCTGCGCCCTTAACGGTCTCCCACGCCGCGGCGATGATTCCTTTGTTCGGTGCGGGCTTAGCAAGTTGCGACTGAATTGTGTCAATGTCGGCCACAAGAGAGAGCTTCTCCGCTTCCTGCGCCGTCGACCGTGCAATGGCATCACGAAGCTCAACCAGAGCTGAACCCAGGTCGCCGAACTGCGCGTCGATCTGGTTCCCGTCACCAAGCGTAATGATGTTCTGGCCTGTGGCTTCGATCTTGATTCCATGGAACTTCGGCATTGTAAACTCTCCTTCGCCTTCGATCTTATCGATGCCAGCTGCGGTGATCTGATAGAAGCTTGTGCTGGATGGGATCACCGTCCCGCGCGGTGCCGTGAAGGACTTCTCAATCCTGTCCTCTTCGACCCAGCCCTGGCTAATCAAGTAGGTGAGATTGCTCTGGACTTCCGGCTGCGTGAGCCCATGCGACGCTTTGAGTTCTTTCTTTACGACACTGATCCTTACGGCTGAGCCCTTCTTCCCTCGGGCGCTCGTCGCGTTCTTGTTCCGCTTGTAGAAGTACTCAAGCATGAGACGACGGATCTCGTTGCTAGACGGCGGCTCATGAGGCGCCTTTGCCTTAGCCATACCCAAGCTCCTTCAGGTTGGCGGCGATGGCGGTATCGAGTTTCGCGGCCTCGGCCTGCTGCTCGCGCAGCGTTGCTGTGAGCCGCTTCATCTTCTCCTCGAACGGTTCGCCGTCGTCCTCCTGCGCCACGGCGCCCACGTAGCGGCCGGGCGTGAGCATATAGCCTTGCTTGCGCACATCTTCCAGGGTCGCGCTCTTGCAGAAGCCGGGCGCGTTGGCGTACGCGCCCGCGCCCGCCGCCTTCTCGCCGCGCCAGGCGTGGTACGTCCGGGCGATGCGCCCGATGTCCTCGTCGGCCAGCTCGCGGTGCGTGCGGTCCACCATGCGACCGAGCCTGCGGGCGTCGATGAAGAGCACCTGGCCGCGACGGTCGCGGAACTTGCCGTTCTTGCGGTCGCGCGCGAGGAACCACAGGCAGGCGGGGATCGGCGTCGAGTAGAAGAGCTGCCCCGGCAGCGCCACCATGCAGTCCACGAGGTCGGCTTCGATCAGGCTCTTGCGGATCTCGCCCTCGCCGGACTGGTTCGACGACATCGAGCCGTTGGCGAGCACGAAGCCGGCCACGCCTGCGGGCGCGAGGTGGTGGACGATGTGCTGCACCCAGGCGAAGTTAGCATTGCCCTTGGGCGGGGTGCCGTACTGCCAGCGCTTGTCGCCGGCCAGGCGCTCGCCGCCCCAATCGGAGATGTTGAAAGGCGGGTTGGCAAGGATGAAGTCAGCCTTCAGGTCGGGATGGCGGTCGCTGTGGAAGGTGTCGCCGTGCGCGATCTGGCCGTCGATGCCGCGGATCGCGAGGTTCATCTTGGCGAGCCGCCAGGTGGTGTAGTTCGATTCCTGGCCGTAGATGGAGATGTCGGCCTTCGCCTTACCGCCGTTGCCGTTGCCCTTGGCGTGCGCACGGATGAATTCCACTGACTGCACGAACATGCCCGAAGAGCCGCAGCAAGGGTCGTACACGCGGCCGCGGTAGGGTTCGAGCATCTCGACCAGCAGCTTCACCACGGAGCGCGGCGTGTAGAACTCGCCGCCCTTCTTTCCCTCGGCGCTGGCGAACTCCGAGAGGAAGTACTCGTAGACGCGGCCGAGCACGTCCTTGGCGCGACTCGCCTCGTCGCCGACCTTGATATTGCTGATCATGTCAATCAGTTGGCCGATGCGCGTCTTGTCGAGCGCGGGGCGTGCGTAGTCCTTCGGCAGCACGGCCTTGAGCGCCGAGTTGTCGCGCTCGATGCCGGCCATGGCGTCGTCCACGAGGCGCCCGATGGTGGGCTGCTTCGCCTGGGCCCTAAGGTGCGCCCACCGGGCCTCGGGCGGAACCCAGAAGATGTTCTGGGCCCGGTACTCGTCGGGATCCTCCGGATCGGCGCCCGTGGCCTTCTCAACCTGGAGCTTCGCGTGCTGCTCCTCGAAGGCGTCGGAGATGTACTTGAGAAAGATAAGGCCGAGGACGACATGCTTGTACTCCGCAGCGTCCATGCTGCCGCGGAGCGCGTCGGCCATCTGCCAGAGCTGTGCCTCGTAGCCGACAGTGGCGGCGGTGTCTTGTTTGGCTCCGCTCTTCTTCGGCCTCTTCGGCATGCGTCAGCTCACCGTTGCATGCCGGCTCCGCGACGACGCGCGAGGCGATTGCCCCCGCGGCCCACCGCGGACGCAGCGGGAAGGCGCGTTGGCGTCAGCTTCCGGGCTAGCGCATTGGCTTCCAGCCGCAGCGCCTCCCTCAGCGCCGCCGGCTCCACCACCTCCGCGTCCGGGCCGCACCCCAGGATCCATCGCCGAACCTCGAGTGTGTCCGTCACCCGGGTCGCGCCAGATCGTGCGGCTGGTACAGCCGAGAGCGCTCGCGGCATCATCGACCGCGATCCCGGCCGGCCGCTCGATCAGCTGGAGGAGATCCCACCGCCGGATCAGCTGGTTGCCCCGGCCCATGCGTGTAGATTATGGCACAGGGACGATTCTTCCCCCTTAGCCTATGTGCCCTTATTGATTCACCTCCTGGGTTGCGAAGATCATGAGGTGGCCCACGCGCTTCTCCGCCACCAGCCCGGTGCCGGCCATGCTACGCCGGATGAAGCGGCTGGCCCCGGCCAACGGTCGGCGCTGGCCCGGCGGATTGCGCGGGCTCCGCGGGGATCGGCCTAGTGCCGAGCCGCGGCAGCGGTTTGGATCCTCGGCCGAAGCCGTCGCCAGGTAGCTGGCGCAAAACTTACGACCCGGCGCGGTCGTAGAACCCGGAGCCAGCCGCACTCGGAATTGGGTGCGGCAGGCCGACCGGGATGCTGGGCGACGCCAGGACGGGCTGACGATGGCGGAGCAGGAGGAGCCGCGTCGACTGCGTCGTGAGAATCGCACTCTCCGGGAAGAGCGGGACTCAGTCCCGCCGCCACGGCCCGCCCCGTCGCTCGACGAAGCGCAGTCGCGGATGACGATGCGGCGGCTCACTTGCTCGTAATTCGCAGGATCGCGTCCTGGGCTCTCTCGATCGTGCCCTCTTCCCACCGGTCACCGAGCCGGGCAAACACGTCCTGCAATCGTAGTCCCTCCTGTAGGAGGAATCCCTCGTCGAGTTCCAGATCCGGCGTGATCTCGAAGACCCTAATATGCCGGATGATGCCAGTCCACTCCTTCGGCGGCTCGCCCATGGCAAGGATCAGCATGAACGGCGCCCAGGCCTTCTGAACGGCCTCCAGGTCTTCGACCAAGCGCGGATGAAGATAGGGCCGGTACTTTATCTCCGTCAGCCAGCTCTCGCCATGGGCCAGGTCAAGCACGAAGAAGTCTGGAATGGAGCGCAGGCGTGGATGGATGAGCTCCAGGTATGTCTCCGCGCCGACGGCTCGAAGCTCCCGGATGCTGCGCTCCACTCCAAGCGGGACGACTTGGTAGCCTGCGTCGACCAGCAACACCTCGAAGATGGCGGCGACGACGTGTCCGTGGAGCGCGTTACTCAGGTCCATCAGGGCACTGGTCGCTCGGTAGCAGTTACTGCTGCCGTGTGTAGCCCTTGTCGGCCATGCACCGTTGGATCAACGCCCACCGATCTCCTGAGGAATCGGTGGAGGATCCGACCAGGCCAGGAGACATTCCGCCACCGGCCACCGCGCCCAGCTCCAGCGCGGCGCCCAGCATGGCCCACCCTGTCACCTTGGGCTCCGGAATCGACCGACCGCAGGCCTGGATATCGGCCCGCATCTCGTCCACGGTCGTGTCCGCCCGAGCCCACATCTTCGGATGGGTTTTCTGAGCCTCTAGACTATTCACGTGCCCTGGCACTGTCGTCCCGCAGCCGCCGAGTGCGAGCGCGCCGGCGAGCGCGAGGAACGAGGTCCTCGTCAGGATCCACGAAGCCCGGGCCCATCGGTTCGGGTTGCGCCACATGTCCGTTCCTCCTTCAGCGTGTGAATCTCCTCATAGCGCGTCCTGGGGTGAAGTTAGATTCGACGGCCGTGCTCCTCCATCAACTCGTGAAAGCGCCTCCACCCGAGCTTCCGGCCGCGCTTGGACTTCCACTTCTCCCGCCACACAATGGCACCCTTCGACACCAAGAGCCTTCCGACCACACTCCCGTTCCTGCGCACGAGGAACTCGATGTCAGAATGCCCCACCTCGCGCTCCGGCATGGAGAACGTCACCTTGTGAGCCATAGCCCCTCCCGTCCGTGCGGCTGCGCCGCGTGTAGACGCTCCACGTTCAAGTTTGACATGCGGCGAATTTCTCCCCTACACCCCGCCCCGGAGGCAGCCGGCCCCGCCGTGGCGCCCGTGAAGACCCCGCGGCCCGCGAAGCGAGAAGCTGGCACATGGCCCGCGTCGAACGTGGCCGCATCTTTGGCCTCAGAGCGACGATCTCGAGCGGGGCCGCTATCTCGCTATCCCCTGAATCGCACGATCTGGCTCGACCCCGAGTGCAGGGCCGACTCGATTGTCCAGCGACCTTGCGACTTGACCGACCGGAAGCCGCCTTAATTGGAACGAGCCTAGCGCCAGTCGGCTCGACCTCCCCACGGAGCGTCGCCTCATCCCCCCGGATGCTCGGTCTCCGGCACTCTCCTGACAGATTTCAGCAGTAGTCTTCACGGAAGAGTCGGTAACCTTGTAATTTCTTGGCCGTTTTTCATGGCGCAGCTCTTGCTCACTGCTGATGCCGTGACTTTCCGGACGGGGACGAGCCACTGGAATCTGTCGAGCAGCCGCCGGACCGTCTCCCGCAGCACGGCAGCAGCGGGTACTCGTTGGAGGAGAGACGGGGCTACCTGAGCCGACGGCAACGCCCCCCGCTCTGCGAGCTGAGTGATCGGAACACTTCCGATATGAGAAAGGAGACCATCATGCGCAAGACCACAAGTACGGGGCGGTTGCTCGCGTGGGCCGTAGTTGGCGCGTTCGGGTTTGGCGGCTGCGCGTCGGGATCCCCTGCCGCAGGTGGCCAACCTTGGCTTTTCCAGACCGGGAATACCGTCGTCATCACGTGGAAGCTACCTCCAGGGGCGAACACGCTACAAGCAGACTGGAAGAAGTGCGACGAAGAGCGAGGCTACGCGCCGGTCATCGCTGGGGCCTCCGCAGCAGCCGGATTGCTGAAGACCTGCATGGAGAAGATGGGCTACGTGAAGCTGGACGAGAAATGGTGGAGTGACCACGGACTCACCGCTTTCAGTTCCTACACGGTGCCCGATCGTGCGACACAACCAGACCAGACCCAGGCCCATTTCAGATAAGAGCATTAGAGAGCGCAGTTGAGAGCTTGAGCGTCGGTATCACCGCTTCCCTCTTGGCTAGCTCCGCCTCAGTGGCGGAGCAACGGGTGTTCACGCAACCCGGCGTCGTCGTGCACAGCTAGTGCACAGCGCCACAGTCGATTCACTTCTGTCCTCGAACTTTCAGCGGCCGAGCATTGGTGCTGGCGCGAGGAACGTGACCTCCACTGCCACGCCCGACCCGAACGCCTCGCGAATCTTCCCTTTGATGAACTGTTCATCACCAGCTTCATTTCCCGGGAATGCATCATGAGCTTGGCCGGATACTCGACACTGCTCCCGGGACGTGGGCTGCCGACCCGATAGAACAAAGAGCCCCGAATCACACGTCGACCCCGGGAGGCGGAACTCCGCCGCCCTGTGCTGATCACCAAGCTGATTGACGAAGGCAAGGCAGGAGGCTGACGCCTTCGTCGCTTTGTCGTCGATGTGCACGTTGTAGCATCTCGTCGTCACCATGTTGGCCTTAACCTCTCCGCACTTCAGCAGAGCGAAGTAGTTCTTCTGCATCGCGCACCCCGGGCTGGAGAAGCCGGAGTCGTCCCTGCTCGTCCAGATCTACGAGGCGACCAAGTCTGCTGACCGCCATCTTCGCGTTCTTGTCGGTGAAGTGGTGTCGCACCACCGCCGCGACCAGCTCACCCTCGCTCATTCGGCCCGGGTGCTTATGCCACAGCGACAGCAGCGCAACGTCGCGCGCGCTCGCGCCCGGCACGTGGAAGTACACCCGGCCGTCCACTTCCTCAACCAGCGGGTACCGGCGCTGCGTCAGCCCGTCCACGAGCTCCCGTACCCGGGCCGGGTCGAGTGCGTTCTTCTGCGCGTAGCGGAGCATCTCGGCCGCGACCCAACACGTCCCGGCAACGACGACGCGAGCATCCATCTCGTTCGGGTCGACCTCGCCTGGGTCGTGGCGCGCTCCACGGTTGCTGGCGATGTCGTACGTGAACCGGCACGCCCGGGGGATCGTCAGCTTAATGGCGTCGTCGAGGGACCCGCCGGGCAACTGCTCGAGCTCAATCATCAGCTTGCTCGCCTTGAACTCTCTAGCGGGCGGCAGCGTCTTGCCGGCGTGGACGTACACCGCCTTGAGAGCGGCCTCGATGAACTTGCCGCCCTTGGCGATTGCTTCTTCCCAGGCGCTCTGCTGAAACTCGGTGATCATCGCCTGGAAATGTTTCAGCACGGCCCTCACGTGCTTGCCCGCGAACGTGGGCTGTAGCAGCTGTTCCAGGTCGGCTGGAGTCTCCGCTGCCATCTACTCGCCGAGCGCAGCGGTCCAGCCGGAGCGGAGCGCGTAGTGGCCGGTCTTCGGCGCGTCGACCCAGCCGTTTTCCTTGGCCCTTGTGGTGTAGGCTGGATTAAATCTTCCGCCCATCGGCTCTGTCATGCGGTTCCAGGCCTTCTCGATTTCCCTGAAGCTGATGGCGACGCCAGTCTTTCCTTCGCTCAGCCTCGCCAGGAGCACGGTAAACTTCTGCGGCCCGCTGAGCCTCTTCGCGTGGTGGCGTCTCATGAACGCGCGCACAGGAAGGGAGAAGTCCGGGCTAGTACGGCCCGGCGCTCGTGGCTTGCGGCCAGACACCCGGTGAAGCGCGCGCTCGCCGACGGCAACCAGCGTGGCCTCACCTTCAAACGTGTTCCCGTCCCCATCGGTGACGACCACGCGTACCTTCATCGCACCCTCACCCCGTGTAGACCCAACGCTTGTCCTGTCTGACCCGTCGGAGATTGTGCTTTCGCACCTGCCGGAGCATCGCGCCGGAGAGGGTCGTCACCGGATAGTGGTGACCCATCTCTTCAAGCGCGGCCTTCACGGCGGCGAGGTCCTTCGGCTTCTTCTTGAAGAAGCCACCGTCGATCAGGTTCGCGATCAGGTCGACGAGCTGGGGCGGCCGAGACTTGGCCTTGACCTTCACCCTCGCGCTGCGGCGCCCGGTCTCCTTCACCTCTCGCCCGCGGTCGACGACGGCGCTGATCTCGTCCGGCGTGCCCTCGAGCTTGACCGTCGTGCCATCTGGGAAGTTGATCTGAGCCTTCGCCATATTCACCTATTCCGTACACGCTGAGATTGGGGACACGAAAAGAATATCTGCATATTGGCTCCTGGTCCACTCCCAGCCGGTTCCGAATTGCGGAGTCGTGCACTTAGATCCCCTCCCGCGGCTTGCGACCTCTCCTCTCACATGGCGCAGGTGACGCCAAGCGCCGGCCCGGACCAGACCCTCTTTGCGGGTCAGATCTACGCAGTAAGGACAGGCTCCGCGCACGCTCTCCGGCCGTAGTCTGCTACGCTTCCCTGAGGGTCGGATCTGACCTCGTGAGCGCCGTGCCCCCGAGAGCGACCCGCTATGAATGCTGGACAGAGGAGGCGGCGATGCCCGAGGGACCGACGAGCCCTTGGCCGGAGAGCATCTTCGACTTCGCGTTCTTCCCCGTCATCGACGAGCGCCTCGACGAGCTGGCCAAGGCCGCCGAGGCGGAGGACTGGATCTACCACCGCACTCCTGGCGACCACCCGTACCCCGTGCTCTACAACTATCTGCGCTACACGTACCGCCGCATCGCGGAGGAGAACAAGATCGCGCTCTCCGAGGAGGGGCAGTATGCGTGCTTCAACACCGGCCTGGTCTCCCCGAACCAGGAGCCGCTGTACGCGTCGTTCGAAGCAAACCGCCGGGAGGCGGCGCAGCCCTGGTTCTTCAAGGGCTGGTTTCGCCGCGGCCAGTGGGAGCTGAACAAGTTCCCGCAGCTCCCCGACCTGGCCCACTACTTCGACGACCCCAGCGTGTTGGTGTTCGACGTGAGGAGGGACTTTCGGGTGAACGTCGAGCACATCATCGCCGAGACGCCGAGGGAGCGGTTCCCGGAGCCGTACCGCTCGATGTCAGACTACGCGCTCCAGACTGTCCTGAAGGGCGCCATTGACAACGCCCGCGAGCGGGTGAGGCGCAGCTACAAGACGGGGATCCCGCAGTACTATCGCGGCCAGACCCAGCTGCTCCTGCCGCTGTGCCTGAGCAACCCGCAGGCCGCCGACCTCGCGCTCGTCGTGGAGCGGCACTCGACCTTCTACCGGGCGGCGACCTGCCTGACGCTGGACATGGCCTACAGCAACGCGCGCCAGCTCGCGCGGCCCGACCGGGACTGGCTCCAGCCGTGAAGCCAGCAGGGGTCGGCGTCAGCCGCGATTTCGCCGGGTACGCGTTCGAGTACGTCGGCCCGATCCAGGTAGAACGCGACTCGAACGGAGCTGTCCGCGAGTTCACGCCTCAGTCGCGGTATCAGAACCATCGAGCTCTCCCCCTGAACGACCACGGCGCCGGCCCATTCTGCCGGTTCACCATTGCGAGCGCCGTCCACAGGTCGGGCGTCTACGTGATCACCCTCGTCGACCAGCCCGTCTACGCCGGAAAGTGCCGCGACCTCGCCCGCCGGTTCGGGTGCTCATTCACGTTCCCCCGACCCGCATCCTGGCCAACGTTGGGTGGGCAACCCAACGCTAATTGGAGCCGACCGGGAGCAACCGCGCCGGGCAACGGGCGCTACCTGTGACCCCTTGAGGCCGAAGTGCTTGTTGGCCGAGGGGACCGTCGGGTGGAACATCCACAGTGCCGTACCCAGGTGACTCGAACTCTACTCGGACCGAGTCAAGCGTGGCTATCCGTCCGGATCCCGAGGCACAAGCAGGACCGGCGACGCCGAAGGCGACGGTCAATAACGGGTAACGTCTAATCACTCGGCCGAGCAGGGAGAGGGCCTGGGTCTGAAAATCCTATCTTCGGCCTTGCCGTAAGGGCGCTAGAAGACTCCGAGGGCTCCCGCCTTGGGCCAGTGAAACCGAATGCCGTGGCCATATTCCCTCTTCGGACTAGGACGAGATATTCGAACCTGGTCCACTTCTGCGAGGACGGTCAGGAACAGAATCCTCCACGGGCCACTCCCATTCAAGAGGAACATTGGGTTATGAGCGCGTCGCGGCCCGAGAGACCAGGCTAGACGAATCGAAGGGAAGCATAGAAAGGACGCCGGGTTGGGTGGCCCGGCGCGAGGCAGGTCGACGTAGCCTGGACCGCAGTCGTGCACAGCTAGTGCACGAAGCTACTTGTTGTTCTTGGGCCGCCCCGGGTTCTTGTGCGGAACCGACTGCATCGCGGTCCTCAGGCCCTTCTCCGCCTGCTCAAATGCCGCCGAGGCGCCGTCCTTCTTGCCCTGCTTGTAGACCGCCTCCAGGATCTGCGCGTACCGAACGCCCTGGTATAGGTTCATGTCCTT
>Ga0187893_10007597_pt1 | contig 17641 bp, 16 predicted proteins | sample MA1701074metaG_FD_139574 | JGI IMG/M metagenome (GOLD analysis project Ga0187893, IMG submission 139574) | White microbial mat communities from a basaltic lava cave in the Kipuka Kanohina Cave System on the Island of Hawaii, USA - MA170107-4 metaG ... | reverse complement strand
GCGGACGACGTACGATCTGCGCAGCGTAACTCCCCTCTGAGGGCTAGTGGTGACTGCGTCGCCAACTCCCGATACGAATCGAACGATCTTGCTCCGTGTAGCAGATCGTGCACCCGGGTATTTGAAATGGGTTGCAGCCCGCTACAACCGGCTGCTGGGCGGCTCGCTCTTCGTCAGTCTGTTGGTCTCAGGCCTCATCTACTGGCTTCAGTCCAAGGGACGACTTCCAAATTGGTGGTGGGTCGATCCGCTACTGCCATGGGCTATAGGGCTCGCGCTCGTCGTCGGCGGGCTGCTCGCGCACCGGTGGCGACTGCATCAGCAATTCCACTCGTTGCACATCGATCAGATGGTCGCTCGCTGGACGATCTGCAACGCGGCGGGCGACATCTCCGCCGACTTTTTCTATAGAGACGTTGCGAACGACTCCGAGCATCCCGAATCAGAGTTCCGCCCGGACCGTGAAGGCTTCTTACAGTCAGTCCCGGATTACAAGCCGACCTTTCAGATTATCGCCGGTTCGAACGCGCGGCGGATTTCGATCACATCGGTCGCGGCAAGTGAACAAGACCTGAACATCAAGGCTCGGGCGATGAAGGTTCACATCTACGAGCACACGATTCGTTTCGATCCTCCGTTAGAGGGAGGGAGCAAAGCGAGCATCTGGCGCTCGTACGATGTGAAGGGAAGCGAGGCCGCGGCGCTAACGGCATCGGGCACGCACGCCGGCGTGCGCGTTTTCTATCCAACTCGTCTGCTGCGGATGCAGCTCCGCGCGCCATCGCATTATGCGATTGAATGTCTGACATACGACATCATCGATCATGACAACCAGTCGCGTGCGACGGAGCTGCGGCGCGTTCCTGCTCCAACAATCTCGGACGACGGCGCTCGACTCGATTGGACGATTCTTTATCCCAACAGTCAGTATCGCTACGTGTTCCGCTATCGGCTCGCGGCAATTACCTAGTCTGGATTTCGCGTATACCCGGCGGCGTGTGCGACGGCATCGAGACCAATCGTCTCGAGATCGAGTAGGAACAACGCACCATCACTGATGGGATCGAGTCGGGCGAGGCCTTTCACATAGAATCTGCACGTTAGGCATGCTTCGACTCGGCTGTGAGCGACCTCGCCGTCCACATGCACATAGCGCAGCTGCTTGTGATCGCGTTCGCCGCACCTCGGGCATGCGAGCCGCGGGAAGCTCCACGCGGCGGTGCACCTGCCGCAGCGCAGGGTGCGCGACTCACCGTCCTTACGCCCATGCAACTCGGCAATAATCGGTAGCGCGCCGCAGGCAGGACACGTCCCACGAGTCCATTGTGCGGCTGTGATCAGGTCGCGCGTCGCCGCGTAACCTGCTCGCAACGCTGGGCGGGTAGCGAAGTCGAGCAGTGTGATCGCCTCCTGCCTGGTCTCGCTGCTGGGAATACTGTCCCAGGCACCAGTAAGCGCGACTTCGCAGAGTGCGGTTTCTCCTGTCATCGCTGCGACGTCGCTTACGTCACCGCCGAGCGCCCTAACGTTTGCCGCGAGCGTTTGCAAATCGATCAGCGGCTCACCGGCTAGAGCCGGGACGCCTTCGGCGAGCCTGACGCGTGCAGCGTCGCGGTTCGGAACACCGTTAGGCAGTGCTGCGTTGAGCTGCGCGGCGGCGTCCGCAACGGAGCGCAGGCGCTGAACGGCGACTTCGAACGTCATTGCTTAGTCCGAGCGAAGCGTTCCACAGGAGTCGGCGCCCGACCTGGCATCAGCGTCGTGTCGGCAGGGCGCGGGTCGGGGTGCGTGAGCTGCGTGACATGCTTGTTGCCGATGTCGGCGCCGGGACCGCCGTCGCGCGTCCGGCTCGCCTCAGGCGAACAGGCCACAATCAGTGCTGCAGCGGCCACGACCACTGACTTCCTCACAATTTCCATAGGGCGATGTTCGGCCATTGCGGCGCCATGATCACAACGAAGCGCAGCAAGAGCCCGCCGGCGAGCACGCATGTTGCGCCTAACGCGGGTCGCCGCGTAAGTGCGGCTAACCGGAGATGCGGGAGCAGCAACGGGAAGAGCAGGCCAACGCCGATAACACCGATCCAGAACAGCACACCGAAGCCACCCGTGACGAGCGGTCGCGCGAAGCGACCGAGCGTGACGAGCATGATGACGATTGCCAGAAGCTCGAGAACGATGATCCAGCGATCCGCCGCTTCGAGTTTGCGCAGGGATACGATAGATTCGCGACCGCCGCGTCGCTTGAGCACCAGGATGAGCAGCGCGTACGCAGTTGACGCTGCGGAGAGCAGAAAGACGGCGCCGAGCAGTTGCGCGTTATGCCAGAGCGGCACGTTGGTCCCGACGAGAAGGACGCCGGTGTAGCCGCCGAAGAAGAGCGCGCAGAAGCATCCCACGAGCCACCACGCAAGCTTGAGTGCGCGAGACCGCGCGCGTCCCCAGGCAACCAGCCGCAGCGCACGATCGTTCGTTAGGCGGCCGCTGTCGACAAGCGCGCCAATGAACGCGACACCGCTAAAGATCGCGAAGATCGCGAGCACCCAGGACCCGAGCGACATGGGCGCCCAGTACTTGAGCATCGGCAGCGGGATACGCTCGGATTGAATGAGCATATGCCAGAAGCGCAGCGGCTTGCCGAGGTCCACGGTCAGGAGAAAGCCGCAGGCGAGCACGAGCGGGAACGCGGCGAGATAGCAGAAGCGCGTGACTGGTCGGTCGCGCGGGTCGCCGCCCAGATTCGCGAGAGTGCCGATGAAGTACAGCCCAGCGGCGAGGCCGCCGATGAAGAAGTAGAGGATGATGTACCAACCCCAATGCGGCGCGTTAGGCATTCCTACCCCGTATTAGAACCAGCATCGGTAGGTTTCGCCCGCTCCGCGCCTGCCTCCGTCTCCGACGCGGCGATCTGGTCCATGCGATGCTTGCGGAAGGCGGCGATGCCTGTGACTGCCACGGCTGCCGCGGCCACTGTACTGAGCGCAAAGCCCTCGTCAACGTTCGCCGACGCCATCTGGGGATTCTCAGGGAGCCCATAGACGTTAGGCTTATCCACTAGTACGTAGAACGAATTGAGCCCGCCGAGTATGTCTTCCTTGCCGTAGACGTAGGCGTCGATTCCTTGCGCGCGGAGATTGGCGACACGCTGATCGGCGTACGCCATGAGCTCGTCGACGTCGCCGAAGCGAATCGAATCGGTGGGGCAGGCCTGCGCGCAGGCGGGCTCTTGTCCGTGCTGCAACCGATCGTAGCACAGCGTGCACTTGTGCGCCTTACCGTCGGGTCCGGTGTCGACGACACCGAATGGGCAGGCGCTCACACACGCGCGACAGCCGTTGCAGACATCCTGTTGAATGAAGACCGAATCGAACTCCGTCCGGATGATCGCTCCGGTGGGGCAGACCTCGAGACACGGCGCCTGCACGCAGTGCTTGCACACGTCCGACATCATCAACCAGCGCGAGCCTTTGAGGAAACCGTCCTGCTGGCGATCGTCGGGGAACTGCTCGATGAACTTGACGTGGCGCCAGTTGAGAGCGGAGAGGCGGCCGGTATTGTCGTACGAATCGCCCGTTAGGTTGCGCTTCCCGCTCTCCTCGGCGGGGATGTTGTTCCATTGATGGCAAGCGACCTGGCAAGCTTTGCAGCCGATGCAGACCGTCGTGTCGGTGTAGAAGCCTTTTGCCATGGGCTTACTCAGAGGTCAAAGGCCAAAGGCCAAAGGCCAAAGGTCAAAGCAACCCAATGCCCTGGCTTTGACCTTTGACCTTTGGCCTCTGACCTGTAGTTAGGCATGGTACACCCCATCCGGTTGATCCAATGGGGCGTACATGAGGATGTCGTCCAGCGAACCGGCGGTTTTTGCGAGTTCAATGCCCGCATCTATCTGTGCTTCGGCCGCTTGGCGTTCGCGACGGCCCACGTGCGGCAAGGGAACGGGAGCGTCGCTCAGGCGCTGCCTAACGGCGATCGAGCGACGTCCGGCTTCCACCTGACACATGAACGCCTTCGCTTCGTGGATCGAGACGTTGGGATCTGCCACCAACGCTGAGATCGTGTTGACGACGTCGCCCGTTACGATCCCGCGGTATCCCCAATGCCATGGCATGCCGACCTGGTGAACGACACGGCCCTGGATCTCGAATGGCCGCATGCGTTTGGTGACGAGTGCCTTGCACTCGATGGCGCCGCGCGGCGTGGAAACAGTCACCCAGCCGGCATTTTCGATGCCACGTTCGCGCGCCAACTCGGGCGAGATTTCGACGAAGAGCTCCGGCTGCAGCTCGGCGAGCCAGGGCACCCAGCGGCTCATCACTCCCGTTAGGTGATGCTCCGTTAGGCGGTACGTCGAGATGACGATCGGGAAATCCGGATTGCCGGGATCGATGTACTTGTTGCCGACGACGTTGAACGTCTTGGCGACCGGGTTCTTGCGTTGCGGATACAGCGGATTGTCGATGGGCCCTTCCCACGGTTCGTAGTGGGTCGGGAGCGGTCCATCCGTGAGGCCACTCGGCGCGAAGAGCCACGCTTTGCCGTCCGGCTTCATGATGAAGGGGGCATCGCCGTCGTGCGCATCGACGCCACCTTTGGACCAGACACCGCGCGCGTTAGGCGGCTTCGTCGCGGGGAAGTCCGGAACGTCGAAGCCCACCCATTTGCGCTGTGCTTCATCCCACCAGACGTACTTCTTGCGCTCGGACCATGGGCGTCCGGCGGGATCCGCACTGGCGCGGTTGTAGAGGATGTGGCGATTGGCCGGCCAGGCGAAGCCCCAGCCTAGCGAGACCCAGTCGTCGCCGACGCGAGCGGCGGCCTTGTTGACGCCTTCCTGCGGATAGACGCCTGTGTAGATCCAGCCGCCGGCGACCGTGGAGCCGTCGTCTTTGAGATCGGCGAAGGATTTGGCAAGGACGCCATCGGCGACGGTGTAGCCGTTGATCTCTTTGAGGATGGAGACCGCGCGGGCTTCGCCATGCTCGTCTTCCTCGAAGTTCCAGGCCAGGGAAAGAAATGGATCGGTCGCAGGCGCAACGGATTGGTTAGGTGCTGCGGTCGAATCGGCATTATTTCCCCGGCGGGGGGGCCCCCCCGCGACCGGTGCGCCATACATCTGCTTCAGTCGCTTCGCCAACTGATGCGTGAACCAGATGTCGCTGCGACAATCCTCTGGCGGCATCACAGCGCGCTCGTGCCACTGCACCAGCCGCTGCGTGTTCGTGAACGATCCATCCATCTCTGGCACCGTCGCCGCCGGCAAGAAGAACACCTCTGTCTTGATCTCGTTAGGCGAGCTCACGTCCGGCGCGCGCCAGAACTCCGCCGTCTCCGTCAAGAAGATGTCCCGTACAACGAGCCAGTCGAGCTTCGCCAACCCAGCGCGCTGGTACACAGCGTTCTGCCCGCCTACAGCTGGATTCTGGCCTAACGCCATGAACCCCTTGATCACACCCTCGTGCATCGCCGTGAACATCGGCATGTGCGAGTGGTCGCCGACGCTCTTGGGCAAGAGTTGATAGCCCCATTCGTTTTCTGCTGTCGCCGAGTCGCCGTACCACGCCTTGAGGAATGACACCGTGTACTTGCGACCGTTCGCCCACCAACCCGTCGTCGGCATTTCGCGCGCGAGATAGCCATCCAGCGTATCATGCTCGCGCAGCTGGCCGCTCGGCGCCGGCAAGTATCCCGGGAGCAGGTTGTACAGCGTGGCGATGTCAGTCGACCCTTGAATCGTCGCGTGACCGCGCAACGCCATGATGCCGCCACCTGGTCGCCCAATATTGCCTAACAACGCTTGCACGATGCCGGCCGTCCGGATGTACTGCACGCCGACTGTGTGCTGCGTCCAACCGACGGCGTACGCGAATGCCGACGTCCGCTCACGGCCGGAATTCTCGACGAGGGCTCGCGCGACGGCTAGGAATTGGTCCGCCGTGCAGCCACAGATCTGCGAGACCATCTCCGGCGTGTAGCGCGAGTAGTGCCGCTTGAGGATCTGAAAGACGCAGCGTGGATGCTGCAGCGTCGGGTCCGTGCGAGGCGGCGTTAGGCGCAGGTCGATGCCCGGCTGACCTTCCTTGTTCTGCGGCTCGTTCGCACCCTTGGCGCTTGCGCGCTGCTCGCCGATGCTGCGCGTCCCGGCGTAAGCCCAGCTATTCGTCTCGTACTTCCGCGTTTCGGTGTTGAGCCCGGAGAAGACGCCCGCCAAGTCTTCCGTGTCCTTGAAGTCCTCACTGATGATCGTCGCGGCATTCGTATAGGCCACGACATATTCCTTGAACCACGCGTCGTTCTGGATGATGTAGTTGACCAGCCCGCCCAAAAAAGCGATGTCAGAGCCGGAGCGTATCGCGACGTGGAGGTCCGCCATCGCGCTCGTGCGAGTAAAGCGCGGATCGACGTGAATGATCTTGGCGCCGCGATCCTTCGCCTTCATCACCCAGCGAAAACCGACGGGGTGACACTCGGCGAAGTTGGAACCCATGATTAGGATGCAGTCCGAGTTCTGCAGGTCCTGCTGGAACGTCGTCGCGCCGCCTCGTCCAAACGTGACCCCCAGACCGGGGACCGTGGACGAGTGTCATATCCGCGCCTGGTTCTCGATGAAGACTCCGCCGAGACCGCGCCAGAGCTTGGCCTGGACGTAGTTCCACTCGTTGTCCATCGTGGCGCCGCCTAACGAGGCGATGCCGAGTGTGTGGTTGACGAGGACTTCTCGCTCGCCGATCGTCATCGTCCGGCGGAACGTCGCATCGCGCGTCGCTTTGACGCGCTGCGCGATCTGCTCCATCGCTCGCTCGAGGCCTATCGCCTCCCAGCTCGTCCCCCCAGGACGCCGATAGAGGGCCTTCTTCTGCCGCTCGGGATTGACCGTGAGTTGGAAGCTCGCCGCGCCCTTGGGGCACAAGTTGCCACGGTTGATCGGCGAATCCGGATTCCCCTCGACATTCACGAGTTCGCCGTCGCGAACGTGCAGAAGCAGCCCGCATCCAACGGCGCAATACGGACAGACAGACGGCACAACCTTCGTCTCGCGAATCTTCCAGGTCTGCGGCACGGTGGCAGCGCGCACCGTGTCCTGATCGGCCCCGAAAGCGAGTAGCGCGCTAAGGGCGGATCCCGCAGAAGACTGCCCCGAAGACCTCAGGAAAGCGCGGCGCGTTATGCGCATTCGAACTCGCTCAGCGAGAGAGCACTAGTACTACGCTGCGTGCGCACGGCTCCGGGCGCAAGCAATTCGTGATCTATCAGCGGCCGACGACAGCCTCGGCTTCCATTTCAACCAGAAACTCGTCTCCCACCAGCCCGCCTTGCACGAGCGTGTTGGCCGGCAAAATGGCCGCAAAACGCTCGCCGTGCACCCGCGCGACTGCTTCCCAGTGAGTCAAATCACGCACGAAGAGCCGCGTGCGTACGACATCATTGAGTTCCGCACCGAGTGAACGGAGCGCGCCAGCAATCTTGTCGATGACGAAGTGCGTTTGTGCTACGGGATCGGCCCTCGCAATCGCCTTTCCGCGATGCGTGGCGGTGGTACCAGAGACGAGAATACGATTACCGACACGGACCGCGCGGCCGAAGCCGGCGAGCTTCTCCCAGGTTGTTCCAGTGAGCGCAACGCGACGTCCATCTGCGCCAGTTTGGACTTCGAAAGGAGCGCCAAAGTCGGTCACGTGATGGCTCAAGTCTCCCGAGGCGGTGAGAAACGGTGCACGACGGTACTCGTCGCCACAGTCTCCCGGAATGGGGACGAGGGCCGCGGTCGCTTCAGCGATCGTGGCGCGATCGTTGGCATCGAGCGCCAGCTGGAAGACACGCAGATTGTCGGCGATGTGTTCGCGCTCACCGAGGCGTGCGCCAACGATAATAGCGGCAACGGTCGGCTGATCGAGCACATAACGACACGCCACGTTAGGCATCGACACGTCATGGCGCGCGGCCACGGCGTGCAGCGCGCGGAGCACACGCTGAAATGCGCCCCAGCCACCGGCAGCGCGAATAAAGCGGCCATACTTCATCGCGGACCAGGTGGGGAGCGCGTCCCAGTCGGGCTCCGGCATATTCAGCCAGCGTGGCGATATGAAGCCGCCGGCCAGCGTGCCGTAGGCCAGCAACGCGATGTTGTGCGACGCGCAGAACTCGCTCATGCGGCCCTGAGCGCGGCTATCGATCACGGAACAGCAGACCTGGTTGGACACGATCTCAATGCCGCTTGCCAGGGTGATGCGCAGGTGCGCTGTATCGAAGTTCGTTAGGCCTATGCGGCGGATGCATCCTTCGCGCCTGAGCTCCTCCAGCGCCCAGAGGTGGTCCAGCCAGCGTGGGTCATCGAAGCGCCACGCGTGATACTGCAATAGGTCGATACGGTCGCTGTGCAAGCGATCGAGCGATCGCTGAACCGCAGTTCGCACGTCAGACTGTGTGACGGGAGCGGGGTCAATAAACGGCGAGGGCACCCATTTCGTGAACAGCTGAGCGGCGTTAGTGCCCGGCGGATCGAGCTGACGCCAACGGCCCGCAATGTCTTCAGCCGAGCCATAGTGATCGGCCATATCGAAACTCGTTAGGCCAGCCTCACAGTATGCCGCCATAGCCGCCGCCGTTGTGTCTAGATCCAGCGAGCTACCGCGCCGCTCCATGTCGGCGACCTGCCAAAGGCCGGTGACAATGCGCGCGATCGTCAGGTCTGGCGCAAGGTGGAAGCGTTCCACCGCCGGCTGCACCGCCATTCGCGCTATTCCGGCGGAAGTGTGCGAAACCGCGCGTCGACATCCACGCCGGCAACCTGCAGCGCGCGTCGCTCACGCGCGAATATCAACGTCCCGATAAACATCACGAACGACCAGAGCCATGTGGCTCGGAAGTACCAGGCGTTGACGGGTTGGGCGAGGTCGCGCCAGGTGTGTACTACGAGAAAGATGCCCAGGAATGTGACGCCTAACGCCGCGAGCAGGATCTGCGATTGGCGATGCGGCACGACGCGCACGACTCGCGCAAGTTCTGCGTTGCGGCCTGGCAATGTAAGCACCGTCATGCACATAATGACGAAGTTGACCAACATGGCCGTCACCAGAATATCTACGCCAAGGAAGAAAGTTCCAGCGAAATGCGAGCCGAGGATGCCTAACGAGGCCATGAGGCCGCTCAGCACGATGGCGACGTGGGGCGTATGTCGCGTGGCATGAACCCTCGCGACGATGCGCGGGAAGATCCCGTCCTCCGCCCACGCGAACATCAAACGCGACACAGCCAGCAGCATCGCGGGCAGGTCATTCGTGAGCGCGGTAGCCGCACCCGCGACGATCAAAACCGTCCAACCGGGCGCCAGGACATAGCCTAACAACCCCGGCGCGGTGACGTCGCGAACCCGCGCCTCCTGCGCCACGAACGACCACGGCACCGTGTGGTAAACAGCCGCGACGAAAGTGATGTAGTAAGCCCCAACGATCACGATGGCGAGGGTGATGGCGAGCGGCAGCATGCGCTCGGGGCGCTTCGCTTCACCGCCGGCCTGCGCGATGGAATCGAAGCCGATAAAGCTGGAAAACAGAATAGCCGAAGCGGTAAGCAGTGTGGTGAGCGAAAGCGGCGCGGCGCTCGGTAGCGGAACTGCGCGGCCTTCGCGGGCGAGCACGGCGGCGATGAAATCCGCCTGATTGAAGCGAAAGCCGACGACGATGACGACGGCACCCAGCGCGAACATCAAAAACATGAGCGGGACCAGCGTGCGCTCGTACAGCTTGAGGCCGCGTAAGTTGACGGCCACGAACGTCCAAAGGATCGCGAGCGATAGCGCGAGGTGCACGGGGCGGAAGGACAAAGCCTGCGACATCGCGAGCCAGCCTAACGCGACGGCGATGTCGCGCAGGAAGAAGACGAGGACGTACGCGACGACGCCGATGGCGATCGAAAGTCCGAACCACTGCGAGAAGCTGGCGACGAAGCCGAGGTATGGACTCAAGCCGCGACTGGCGTACACGTAGCTGCCGCCTGCGCGCGGCATAGCCGACGCGAGCATGGCGTACGCGAGGGCGGCGAGCATCGCCGGAAGCGCCGCGATGACGAACGCAGTGAGCACGTGCGGGCCGATTCCGGGCACCGTGCGCTGGATCATGAACGGGATGACGTTGATCGCGGCGCCGATCATCGAGCATATCCCGGTCGCCGTTAGGCCCAGGAGGCCAAGTTGGCGCGTGAGGCCGGTGCGTGCCGGTGTCTGCGTCATAAGGGCGGGTAACATCGCCCGGCGCGCCGCGGTTGGCGAGGGCAAGTCGATCCGTCGCACAGGCTTGACGCTGCGGCCTGCGCGCTCCACTATCGGCGCTTCTCCACCCTTCCCGCTGCGAGGCCGCGATGAGGCGCAGAACGGTTTCTCGATTGGTTCTAGCGGTGCTGACGGCGGTCGCTTGCGGCGAACGCCCGCCCGCCACCACGGACTCGTTAGGCGACTTTGCGGCCGCCGTGGCGCTGCCGCCAGGCGAGCACCGTCTCGCCGTGGCCGATGGTTCGATATGGTACAAGGTGTCGGGGAGCGGAACGGGAGCGCCGGTGATCCTGCTGCACGGCGGCCCCGGTTACAGCAGCTTCTACCTCAAGCCTCTCGAAGCGTTAGGCGACGATCGTCCCGTCGTGCGTTATGACCAGCTGGGCGGCGGCAAGTCCGACAACCTCAGCGACACTGCAAAGTTCAACATCGCGCACTTCGTGGCTGAGGTGGACTCGCTGCGTGCGCATCTGGGCTATGAGAAGACGCACGTGCTGGGGCACTCCTGGGGGACGATCGTTGCGGTCGAGTACTACAAGGTGCATCCAGAACGCGTCATGAGCCTCACGTTAGGCAGTTCTGCACTGGACATTCCGGCGTGGGAAAAGAACGCGCGCCGGCTGGTCACCACGCTACCCGATTCGATGCAGCGCGCGATCAAGCAGCGGGAGGCTGAAGGGAAGTTCGATGCGCCCGATTACCAAGCGGCGATGGGCGAGTTTTACGCCAGGTACGTGTGGCGTAAGCCGGTCCAAGCAGACCTGGATTCCCTCATGGCCACTGCAAACAGCGACATCTATATGTATATGCAGGGGCCGAGTGAGTTCACGATCACCGGGACGCTCAAGCGCTACGATGCGAAGCCGTTCCTCAAGGACATCAAAGTCCCGACGCTATTTGCGGTCGGTGAGTTCGACGAAGCCGATGTGCCGACGGTTCGACGGCACGCGGCCTTGGTCCCCGGAGCGAAGGTCGTAGTCATTCCAGATGCGGCGCACCTTACGACGTGGGACAACCCGGACGCATTACTCAAGGCCGTGCGCGACTTCCTACGAGAAGTCGACGCTGGCAAGCCGGCGAGCGCGAAATAGGTTAGTCGAACCGCGCCGTCACCCGCCCCCCTCCGGCGCAATCGTTCGCTATCCCTAATCAACGCAGCCCCCAAAGGCCGCGTACTTCGGGCTATGCCAAAATCGACACTGCAACGCCTTTGCGCTCTTGCGGGATGCCTAATCACCGCAGCGGCCAGTTCGCTCCTCCTCCCGCTCCCAGCGCACGCGCAGCTCGGCGCCCGCACAAAATGGGACAGCGTCGCGCGCAACCTCTTCAAAGAACTGATCGAGATAAACACGTCGCAGAGCGCCGGTGACAGCCACCAGGCTGCGCTCGCAATGGCTGCGCGAATAAAGGCAGCAGGCTTTCCTGATTCCGACGTCGTCGTGCTCAAAAACGCCGATCGCAAAGGGAATCTGATCGTGCGGTTGCGTGGCCGGTCGACTGGGAAGAAGCCGATCATGCTGCTTTCGCACCTCGACGTCGTCGAAGCGAAGGCCGAAGACTGGACACTGCCACCATTCAAATTCGTGGAACAGGATAGCACGTTCTACGGGCGCGGTGTCGCGGACGACAAGGACGACGGCGCAGTGCACCTCGCCATCGTTATGCGGCTCAAGGCCGAAGGGTACGTCCCCGACCGCGACATCATCGTCGCACTGACGGCCGATGAAGAAGGTGGTCCGGCGAACGGCGTTCAATTCTTGATCGACAACCACCGGCGGCTCATTGATGCCGAGTACGTCTTCAATGAAGGCGGTGGTGGTCGCGTGCGCGATGGCAAGAAGCTCTCGCACGACATCCAAGCGAGCGAAAAGAAGTTCCAGAACTTCCAGCTCGAGGTCACGAATCCCGGCGGGCACTCGTCGCGCCCCGTAAGAGACAACGCCATAACGCATCTGGCTGACGCACTGGTGAAAGTCGGCAACTTCGATTTCCCTGTGCATTTGAACGAGATCACGCGCGAGTATTTCAACCGCTCCGCGAATATCACGCAAGGAAAAATCGGCGATGCTATGCGCGCCATCGTCGCGAACCCGAACGACCCCAAGGCAACGGCCACTCTCTCAGAAGATCCGTCGTACAACTCGCAGCTGCGCACAACCTGCGTCGCGACCCTGCTCGATGGCGGGCACGCAAGTAACGCGTTGCCACAGCGCGCCCGTGCGAATGTGAACTGCCGCATACTGCCTGACGAATCGCCTGACGACATCAAGAAGACGCTCGAACGCGTGATCGCGAATCCCAAGGTCGTCGTGACGGCTCAGGGAAACGCGCGCAATTCGCCACCGTCACCGCTGACACGCGAGCTGATGGGCGAAATCGAGCGCATAACGAAGGAGATGTGGCCCGGCATCCCGGTGATTCCGACGATGAGCACTGGCGCGACCGACGGATTGATGCTGCGCAACGCGGGCATTCCGGTCTACGGCGTCTCTGGCTTCTTCTACCCGGAAACCTTCGCGCACGGAATGAACGAGCGCATTCCGGTGCGGGCGTTCTATGAAGGGATGGAGTTCATGTACCGCCTGGTGAAGAGCCTAACGGGAACACGAGTCCCCGTGAGCTGACGCCGTGCCGATCTCCGAGCGGCACTACAAGGAGATCGTCGAGCGGCACGCCGAGGCGGAGCGGCTTGCCGAGAAGGACACGCGACGCGAGTGGGTGCGCGTGCTCGCGCAGATCTTGCTTTGGACCACGCTCGGCTTGATCGGGATCGGTCTTGCGCTGCACGCATACGACGTCGATCTCGGCTGCGTCTGCTGGTGGGCAGGCGCGTTCGTCTGGGTCGCTGGATGGTGCCTCACGATGATTACGGCGTATCTGCGCGGAGTGAGTCGAGGCGATTGGAAGTAGGGTCTAAAGCCGCGGCTCGGCGAGTACTAGCATGGTCCCCTTTTCCAGGGCCGCGTCCCGCGCAGTACATTCGACAAGTCGCCGGAACTCAGGAAGCCCCCCATGCGCCTAACGATTCGTCCGGACACCTTCGTTTTCGTCACTGCGCTGTCACTGGCCGTACCGGCTGCCGCGCAAATTCCCGACAAGTTCACGAATCTCAAGTTTTTGCCGCTTGACATCCACCGCGAGAGTCTCGTGAACATCATGCGTGGTTTCTCCTTCGCGCTTGGCGTGAGGTGCCAGTACTGCCACGTCGGTGGCGACGGCGTTTCGTTCGCCGGTGTCGAATTCGCGAAGGACGACGATCCCGATAAGGTGAAAGCGCGATTCATGCTGCGCTTGGTCGATAGCCTCAACCGCTTCGTGCTTCCGCAGCTCCCGGGCGCTGGCAGCAGCCTCGTCAAAATCGAATGCAAGACGTGTCATCGCGGCATCAACAAACCGCTGCTCCTCACGCAGCGACTCGAGATGGTCCGCGCGGACTCGGGAATCGATGCCGCCATCGCTAAGTACCGACAGCTTCGAACCAACGATGGAATGAGCGGGCGCTACGACTTTGGCGAGTGGGAAACGAATGTCTGGGCAGAGCGACTCACCGCCGCTGGCAAAACTCCCGACACGATAAAGGTCTATCAGCTCAACCTCGAGTTCTTCCCGCAATCGGCGTCGATCCTGGGAACGCTCGGTCGCCTCTTCGAGCCGGCGGACAAGGCGAAAGCGATCGAGTACTACGAAAAGGTTCTCGTGATTACGCCGAACGACCAACGGCTTCGGCGGCGAGTCGACAGCCTGAAAGCGCCGGGAACCTAACGGCTCCCTATTGAGGATTGTCCGCACAGTTCCGCCATCTGAGAAGAAGGTTCAACCGGATGCGGCTGAAAAAAAACGCGGATTAAAGACCCGAGCTTTCTATGTTGATCCGCTGTGTATCCGGACGGACCTTGTCCGTGATGTCTGCGAAAAATTGACTTCGGTCGTGCCGCACCGGAGTTTTTCGCACTCCTACACTTATCGCTCATATGACAACGTCTCGCCGCGACTTCATGCGCGTCGCCGCCACGAGCACTGGCGCAATCGGCCTCGGCCTACTCCCCGCGTTCGCGACGCGCCGAGCGTTCGGGATTCAGGTGCCTTCGCAATCCAGGGCGAAGCTGCGCATTCTCGTCCTTGGCGGCACGAGTTTCATCGGGCCGTATCAGGTGCAATACGCGCTCGATCGCGGACACACGATCACGCTGTTCAATCGCGGCAAGACGAATCCGCAGCTCTTTCCCGGCGTGGAGAAGCTCATCGGTGATCGCAACGGCGACCTGAAATCGCTTGAGGGACGCGAATGGGATGTCGTGATCGACAACTCCGCCACGCAGCCGAATTGGGTCGAGCTGACCGCGAGCCTGCTGCAGAAAACGGTCAAGCGCTACGTCTTCACATCCACGCGCTCGGTGTACTTCGACACGAGCATCGTCCCGATGACTGCGGCAGCGCCCGTTTACACGCGCGAGAACACGCAGGTCCAGGCGGGGCGCGACCTGCCATACGGTCTGGCCAAAGCCGAGTCGGAGAAGGTGGCGCGCAAGTACTTCCCGAACGGCGCGCTAATCGTTAGGCCGTCGCTCATCGTTGGCCCGGGCGACCTGACGGATCGCTACACTTATTGGCCGGTGCGCATCGAGCGTGGAGGAGAGGTGCTCGCACCTGGTGATGGGAGTGACCGCGTACAGGTGATCGACGTGCGCGATCTGTGCGAATGGATGATTCGTCTGTGCGAAAACGGAGTGACAGGCACATACAACGGACTCGGCCCCAAGAACGGATACTCTTTCGCCGAGTTGCTGTACGGCATTAAAGCCGTGACGACGTCGGATGCCACTCTCACGTGGGTGGACGCCGATTTTCTCACGATGCACGACGTGCGTGGCTATCGTGAGATGCCAGTCTGGCAACCGTCGCGCGGTCGGACGGCTGGTTTCGGACGCTTCGACATCACACCGGAGCTCGCGTTAGGCTTGACCTTCCGACCCCTGGCAGTTACCGCGAAGGACACGCTCGATTATTACCATGCTCAGCCCACTGATCGGCAGGCGACGCTTCGCGCTGGTATCTCGGCGGAGCGAGAAAAGGAAGTGCTCGCCGCCTGGAAAGCTCGCGCTCGCTAGGCAAATCTTGCTCGCACTGAGCTATACTCCGCGCACCGAGGTTGGTGCGCGGTTTGCGTTTACTGGGGTCGAGCAGAGCGGGACCATCAGCTTGGCCTTGGAATGAAAGGTCGAGATTGCTCGCAGAGGGGATCAGTGGACACGAGCGAAGTCATCACGCAGCAGGCATCGAACGCGACGCGCGACACACTCATCGTGGGCGCCGCGGCGGGGCTTACGGCTGGTCTGGCAATGGCGATGTGGGCGATGCTCACATCCGTCTGGCACGGCGTCGATATCCTGGCATCGTTTCAAGCAATCGGCGCAACCTTCATGGGGCCTAACGCGACGGACGCCACGTTCGCGATGACTGTGTATGGCGTGCTCGTGCACGGGGTCACGTCCGCGGCGCTCGGCGTGGTGTTCGTGGCGCTGCTGCCGCCGACCTGTTCCTGCCGTTTCGCGTGCGCGGCCGGCCTCGGATTCGGGCTCGCGATCCTGCTGGCGATGACGTTCGTGCTGACACCGGCCGTCAATCCGGTGCTGCGCCACGCCGTCGCGGCTATACCAAAGTCGTGGATGATCCAGCACGCGATCTTCGGCGCGGTGCTGGCTGTCGTGCCTGTCTACTGGAAGTACTATCGCGAGGAAGGGCCCGAGCTCGTTCGTGCGCTGAGCCTGACTATCTACAACGCCAAGAGAGCGTCACTTGTTAGGCGGAGGCTGGTTGTCGCTCCACATGCGGTAGCGGAACTGCCAACCGCCCGTAGGCGCTTTTTGAAGTACGTCGAAGTACTTGGTCTCAAAGGGGACCGGACTGCCGCCCGTGAACGGAACGCGTTGGCCCTTGAGCGTACCCAGGTGGATCGCGAGCTCCGCATACACGTGCACCGCGTCGACGGCGAGCCCGCTGGGGACCATGCGGTACGTCACTTCACGCTGCGTCCGCTCCATCCAAGCGCGGATGCTGTCACGCCCGTGCACCGGCCCGGCGTTGGGGGGAAGTAGCGTCGCGTCAGCCGCGAAATACGACGCGTATCCTTCGGCGCCGCGCGTCATGCTCGCCTCGCTCCACGCTCGATAAAACGCAGTGATCGAATCGCGCACGCTGGCCGGCGGCGTCGCTTGTGCACTCGCGCTGCCGGCGCCGATCGATAGCAAGGTTGCCAGCGTTCGGTATCCCATGACGTTGCGATTCATGCGTCCTCCTCTCGAGATTCATCGATCCAGGGACCCCAGAGTCCGTCGACCGCGACTTTATTCGGCATCCGCATATCGCTCTGCTTCAGTGCCAGCATGATCTGGCCCCGGTGGTGCGACTCGTGCGCGATGAGATAGGCGATCCAGCGCGTGACCTCGCCACCGAACAGGCGGATCTTTGCATCGCCGTCGAGCACTTGCCTAACGAGTGCTTCGACTGCCTTGCCGGTCTTGCGTACGCCAGCGACGAGCTGGGCCCGACTCGGCGGCGAGCCTTTCTCGGTAGGCGGCATTTTGGGATGCATGCCGGTTCTGTGGTAGCCTAACCAGCCCATACGTACGCGATTGACGTGAGCGAACTGCTCGGCGACGGTGCGGCCACGCGAATTGAGCGGCACCGCACGAAGCCCGAGCGGCGGAACCTGCTGCAACAGGTACAGCATGAGTCGATCATGCACGCGCCACGCGTGCAAGAGTTGGCGAACGAGCTCTTCGCGTGAGGTCACGGATAGCCGCTCAGGAAGTTGGCAGGTACGGATGAGACTGCAAGACCGCCTGTCATCGGCGCGCGAGTTGCATGGTTAGCGGCCGTTGCACGGAGGACGGTCATGGCAGTTCGAGGGATGCGAAGCGAAATCGCTGTCGTTCAACACGTGGGCGTTGGTGATCCGCTTTACGTTGGCGCGATCGCAGGAAGCGTCGGCAGCGCGCTGTTCATGATTTTCGCCATGGGAATGGCAGTCCTCAACGGGATGGACATTCTGTCGCCGCTCCGACTCATAGGGGCGACCTTTATCGGAGCGGGCGCATTCGAAGGTGGCGTCGGCGTCGTCTTCTACGGATTGCTTGTTCACTCCGCGACGGCGGTGGCGTGGGGAATACTCTTCGCGGCGATACTTCCGCGCCACGCACCGCTTGGCGCAGCGCTCATAGCAGGGCTCGTGTACGGGCTACTCGTTATGCTCGTCATGCGTTACGTCGTGCTGCCCATCGCAAATCCGGTGATGCGCGAAGCTGTCGACGGGACGCCAGCAGTCAGCATCGAACATCTCATTTATGGGGGCGCTCTGGCGCTCGTCCCGGCGCTCCGT
>Ga0187893_10007596_pt1 | contig 17641 bp, 19 predicted proteins | sample MA1701074metaG_FD_139574 | JGI IMG/M metagenome (GOLD analysis project Ga0187893, IMG submission 139574) | White microbial mat communities from a basaltic lava cave in the Kipuka Kanohina Cave System on the Island of Hawaii, USA - MA170107-4 metaG ... | reverse complement strand
GGATCGGGCCTGATGACTTGCCGATCCAACGGTCCCGGCCGGCCCCGCGCGCTTCGCGCGCGGAGTCTTTAATGAATCCCGGCCGCGGAGCGGCCGGGGGCGCGTAGACCCTCGGAGAAGCAAAGCCGAAAGGCGACAGCTTCGATGACGCCTACGGCGGATGTCAGTCAAAAACGCCGCGCGCGGGGCCGCCGTAAGGAGACCCTTGACTGAAGACTAAGGAAGAGAACGGCGGGCCGCGCCTCCTCTCCACCTTTATCCTCTCGCGTTCGCTTGGCGAACGGCGGAGCGGCAATCGGCAATCGGAAGTCAGAAACCGGAGATCAGAAGAATCGGAATCGAAAATGGGCAATGGGCAGTCGACGTTGGAGTCAGAAGTTGGAAGTCGGAAATGAGCAACGAGCAGTGAGCGCAACGGAAAATCGGAAATCGCAACATGCACGGCGCCTTACCTCCCTTGCAAAGGGAGGTCGGAACGAGGCGCGCGACTGCGCGGCTCGTTCCGGGAGGGTTCAAGCCTTCCCTCATACTCGGTCGCAGCAGAACCCTCCCTTGCGGCCAAGACCGGCTTCGCTTCGCGAAGCCGGGGCCGCAAGCCCTCCCTTTTCAAGGGAGGGGAGTCCCCGCGCTTCCGTCCCTCTTTCAAAGAGGGGACCTGCGCCAAGCGCCCGGAGAGAATGTATTCCAACGAAGGCGAGTCTTGCGCGAGGCGTTCCCCGGCCGCGCGAGTTCGTTCGTACACTGTTGAATCTGCTGCTGTTTCACGTGAAACAGAGGCCGAGGGCGCGATCCGCATGAGCCGGGCTTTGCCGCACAATCGCCCGGCGCCGGTCGCCGATCGCCATCCTTCAGGCAACGGAGTTTTCCGTAAAAGTGTTCGGCGCCCCGCGAGAATGGCCGATCTCTTCGTCAATCCTTGTCGAGGTCGCGCCGTCGCAGCGCAGCGCCCGAACCTCCGTCTGCGCCAAGGGTCGACCGGCAAGGCGCCGACGCTGCTGGACTTACGAAACCAGACTGAGGAACGCGTAATAGAGGATGCCGGAGAGGCAGATCACCGCCGGCAGGGTCAGAAGCCAGGCGGACGCGATCCGCCCCACCGTCCGCCACTGCAGACCCGAGCCGTTCGCCGCCATGGTTCCCGCGACGCCGCTGGACAGGACATGCGTGGTCGAGACCGGGAGGCCGAAATGTTGGGCGGTCAGGATGGTCGTCGCGGCGATGGTCTCGGCGGCCGCGCCCTGCGCATAGGTCATATGCATGCGGCCGATTCGTTCGCCGATGGTGATGACAATGCGCTTCCAGCCGACCATGGTGCCAAGCCCAAGCGCGATAGCGACGGCGAACTTCACCCAGTCCGGAATGAACCGCGTCGCCGCCAGCGTCTGCGATGCCGCCGTCGTCAACGCCGACTTGTCGGCTTCGGAGAGGCCGGCGCCCTTCTTGGAAAGAATCTTGGAGGCTTCGCCGACGACATAAAGATCGCTGCGCAATTGACGCGCGTCCTCGCGCGGCAGCGCCTTCAAGGTGCCGGCGGCGCTGAGGTCGGCCCCGATCTTACGCGACAAGACCGCCAGTGCCCCGGCGCTTTCCGGCGAATCCATCGACTTCGCCTGCAGTGCGGCGCCCAATTGCGCGCGGGCGGCCTCGATCGACGGCGGCGCGCCGGCCCGGCCTTCGGCGACAACCGCGACATCTTCGATCGATCGGACGATCGCGGCGACGTCGCGATCGGGCATGCCGCGGTTCAAGGCGAAGGCGGCGGGCGCCGCGCCGATCAGGATGAGCATCAAGAGCCCCATGCCCTTCTGCCCGTCATTGCCGCCATGAGCGAAGGACACCGCGGTGCAGGTCGAAATGAGCACGCCGCGGATCCACCAGGGCGGCGGATCGTTGGTGGTCGGCGCTTTGTGAAGCTTCGGATTGCGCGCGAGAATCTTGATGGCGAGGAGCAAGATCGCCGCAGCGGTGAACCCAATAAGCGGGCTCATGAACAGCGATTTGCCGACCTTCTCCGCCTGACTCCAGTCGACGCCGGAAGTGGCGACGCCGACCTGGGCCATCAGCTGGTTGGCGAGGCCGACCCCCAGAATCGATCCGATGAGGCAGTGCGAAGAGGAATTGGGAATTCCGAGATACCAGGTGCCGACGTTCCAGACGATCGCCGAGATGAGAATCGCAAACACCATGGCGTAGCCGGCCGCCGATCCGACCTGCAAGATCAGCTCAACGGGCAGGAGCGCGATGATGGCGTAAGCGACCGCGCCGGCTGTCGCCGCCGCCCCAAGGAAGTTCCAGATTCCGGACCAGACGACCGCGACCGTCGGCGAAAGGCTCCTGGTGTAGATGACAGTGGCGACGGCGTTCGCCGTGTCGTGGAAGCCGTTGACGAATTCAAAGCCGAGGGCCAGCGCCAGCGCTGCGCCGAGAATCGCGAATGTCAGCGCGCTGAGCGATTCGCCGGCCGTCTGGATATCGCCCACAAGGTGTATCGCGACGTAAATCGCCGCGGCGATGAGAGCTGCGGAGAAGCCCCAGGCCGCGATGCGCTCGGGCTCGCGAAATGTCGGCCGGAGCCCAACGGGTGCGCTGAGATCGGCGGCGACGGACATATCCATCAACAAGTTCCCCAAGCGCCAGCGTTCGCTGCCGACGCGCCTCATCTAGGGATTTTGCTTGAAGCTTTTGTGACGCAGGGCACAGTATCGCGCTGCGTTACAATGTTACTCGGCCGCCTCGGCCGGCTTTGCGCGGCCGCCAGGGCCTGCCGCATTGAGCGAATCAGCGATTCTCGCGGCGAGGCGGCGTGCGACTTCGGATTTGGCGAGCTGCGGCCAGGCCTCTTCGCCGACGTCCGAAAGAATTGTGACGGCGTTGAAGTCGCCGCCCATTGCGCAGCTCTCCCCCGCCGAAACGTCGTTGGCGACGATCCAGTCGCAGCCCTTACGCAGCCTTTTGGCCTCGGCGTGGCCGACGATGTCCTCGGTTTCCGCTGCAAAGCCGACGACAAGCGCCGGCCGCCCTTTTTTCATCCGGGCGACGGTCTTCAGGATGTCCGGATTCTCCGCCAACGGAATATTTGTGAGGCCGCCGCGCTCCTTCTTGATCTTGGCGCCGGTTTCCATCGCCGGGCGGTAGTCGGCGACCGCCGCGCACATTACCGCGCAGTCGGCCGGGAGGGCCTTTTCGACCGCCGTCATCATCTGGCGGGCGGTCTCGACCATTATGGTTTCAACGCCTCGCGGCGCGGAAAGACCGGTCGGTCCGGTGATGAGAACGACATCGCCGCCCAAAGCCTTCAGGGCCGCGGCGATGGCGTAACCTTGTTTGCCGGAGGAGCGATTGGCGATGTAGCGAACTGGATCGATCGGTTCCTGGGTCGGCCCGGCCGTCACAATGATGCGCTTGCCGGAGAGCGGCCCTTGCCTGGCGGCGAAGTGCGTCTCGATCGCGTCGGCGATCGCGGCCGGCTCGGCCATGCGCCCGGGACCATATTCGCCGCAGGCCATCTCACCCTCCTCCGGACCGACGAATATGACGCCGTCATCAGCGAGCGTCCGGAGGTTTCGTTTCGTCGCGGCGTGCTCCCACATGCGGACATTCATGGCCGGAGCCATCAGGACCGGCTTGTCGGTGGCGAGGAGGGCCGTCGATGCCAGATCGTTGGCGAGACCGGCCGCCGCTTTGGCCATGAGGTCGGCGGTCGCCGGCGCGACGACCACGAGATCGGCCGAGCGCGAAAGCTCGATATGCCCCATTTCGGCCTCGTCGGTGAGGCTGAAAAGGTCCGTGTAGCACTTGTCGCCGGTGAGGCTCGCCACGGAAAGCGGGGTGACGAACTCCGCCCCGGCGGCCGTGAGGATCCCGCGGCTCTTCACGCCGCGCTTCGTCAGCTCACGGATCAGCTCGAGCGACTTGTACGCCGCGATCCCGCCGCCGATGATGAGGAGGATAGAGCGGTTCAAGGCGTCTGGCCTTCCAGAACGTCAAGATCAACCAGATCGACTCCCGCGCGCGCGGCCGCGCCCGCAAGCCTACGGTCCGCGGTAATCAAGGGGGCGCGCAGCTCCTTGCTCAGCGCAAGATAAAAGCAATCATAAATCGGATGATCAAGATCGACGGCGAGGCGAAGCGCGCTCCATGCTGCGGCGGGCGTCAGTTCGCTGCAGGCGATCATTCCCTTCTCCAATCTTTCCCGCGCCGCCGCGAGCTTTTCTTCAGGCATTCGATTCGCGCGGGAGTATTTCCAGAACGCATTGCCAATTTCAGCCAGGATAAGCGTGGGGGCGGCGAAGTCGTATTCGGCAAGCGCCGCCGCCGCCGTCTCGGATAGGGGTTGGTCGACGAACAGCGCTACCGCAACGCTTGCGTCCACAACTGCGCGCATCAGCGATCGCGGTCCTCACGGATCAATTGAGTGGCGTCGATATGGGCCGGCGGGCCCATGTCACGAATTCTCTTCAGGTCCTCCAGAACCTCCGCCTTGCTTGGCGCGCCTTCGCGTTTGATCAAATCCCGCAGTTCCTGCTCAAGGGATTTCTTTTGCCGAGCGGCGCGCTCCTTCAGGCGCGCGAGCGCCTCGTCATCGGCATTCCGGATTAAAACGTTCGCCATGCGCGCCGCCTTGATATCAAGGCGATATCATAGAGCCCCCGCCCCCGATGTCAATGTCATCAACTGGTCAGCCAGGTTGCTGCAGCGAGGAGAAGGGCCGCAGCGCCGGCGAAGAGGAGCGCCATTCGTGTGAGCCGCCCCTCCCGCGACAGCGCGCGCGCCAGATCTTCGGTCGTTTCATGCGAAAGGCCGACGCGGTCGTCGGAGACGCGGGCCGCCGCCTCGCCGAGCTGCTCGACATAATGCGGGAGGCGCGGCGCGAGTTCGAGAGCTTTCAAGGTGGCGTCGCGCAGGCGCCGCGCCTGGCGGCGCGGGCCGACGGCGTCGGCGACATAGGCGGTGACGACCGGCGTCGCGGCCTCCCAGAGATTGACGCCGGGATCGAGCGCGCGCGCGACGCCCTCAACGGTCACCATGGTGCGCTGGAGAAGCACGAGTTCGGGGCGCAAGTGCATGTCGAAAAGCGCGGTCACGTCGAAGAGCTGCTGGAGGACGCGGCTCATATCGACCTTGTCGGCGGTGAGGCCGAAGAGCGGCTCGCCGACGGCGCGTAAAGCCTGCGCGAAAGCGTCGACCGAGTGCTTGCTCGACACGTATCCCGCCTCGAAATGAACTTCCGCCGTACGCTGATAATTGCGGGTGATGAAACCGTGGATGATCTCGGCGAAGACCCGGCGCGAATCCTCGTTGAGGCGCCCCATGATGCCGAAATCGACGAGCGCCAGCCGGCCATTGTCGTCGACCATCAGATTTCCCTGATGCATGTCGGCGTGGAAGAAGCCCTTCATCAGCGCCTGGGTGAGGAAAATCTCGATGACGGCGCGCGCGAGCCGCCCGCGGTCGACGCCCTTGCGGTCGAGCGCAGCAAGATCGGAAATCGCCGTCCCGTCGATCCATTCGAGCGTCATGACGCGGCGCGCGGTCAGCGACCAGATCACGGACGGCACCGCGACGTCGGTCCGGTCCTTCAGATCCTCGGCGAGGACGGAGGCCGCGCCGGCCTCCATCCGGAGATCGAGTTCGATTGCCGCGGTCGCCTTCAGGGTTTCGATGAATTTCACCGGCTCGAGACGACGGAAGGTTTTCGAGACCGCTTCGAGGAGACGCGCGCCGCGGGAGAACGCGCGGAACTCTGCGGCAGCCTGCGCTTCGATCCTTGGGCGGAGCACTTTGACCGCGACGGCTTCCCCGGACTTCAGGCGCGCGCGATGCACCTGCGCGATCGAAGCGGCGGCGATCGGTTCGGTAAAGTCGTCGAAGAGGTCGGCGAGCGGTTTGCCGAAATTGCGTTCGATCTCGCGCGCGGCCACGTCCTTGGGGAAGGGCGGCATGCGGTCCTGGAGGCGCCCGAGATCGCCGGCCATTTCAAAGCCGATGATGTCGGGCCGCGTCGCCATGAACTGGCCGAGCTTCACATAGGCCGGCCCAAGCTTCTCGAAGGCGCCGGCGAGGCGCTCCCCGGGACGCAGCCTGCGCCCGCCGACACGGGTCCTCGCGCCGATGCGCGTCAGGGCCCCGATCCCCTGCACGGGTCCCGGAGCAAGATGCGCGAATTCGGCGGGAATGAGCGCGTCTTGCCGCGAAAGGACATAAACCGCGCGCGCGAGCCGGACGAAATCAATCAGTGCGTCGATCACCTCATGCGAGATGAGCCGAACCGCGCCGCAGCGTCAAAAGATTTTCGGCCGCAGGGGAGCCGGCAAGCCGCGCTTGCATACGAAAACCACGCATATCGCGCGGCGCACGCGTCAAATCCGCCAGCCAGAATGGATGGCGACGACTCCGGCCGTGAGATTCTCGTATTTCACGCGGGAAAAGCCCGCGACCTCGATCATGCCGGCGAACGCATCCTGCGCAGGAAACCGACGGATCGATTCGACAAGGTATTGATAGCTTGCGCGGTCGTCGGCGACGACTTCGCCGAGCCAGGGAATGACGTTGAAGGAATAGGCGTCGTAGAGTCTTTGCAGGCCTTCCGTCACCGGATGGGAGAATTCGAGGCAGAGAAACCGGCCGCCCGGCTTCAGAATTCTCAGCGCATCGGCGAGCGCAGCTGCGATATCGGCGACGTTGCGAATGCCGAATGCGATTGTGACTGCGTCGGCGACCCTGTCGGCCAGCGGCAGTCGCTCCGCATCGCCGCAAACGCGCGCAATACGGGCGCCGAAGCGCCCGGCGTCGTCTCGCGCAAGTCCCGCCTTCAGCATCTCCGGATTGATGTCGCAGAGGATGGCGCGCGCGCGTCTGCGGCCGTCCGTGTGCGGACGACGATCGGCGCGCTTCAGAAACGCGCCCGCGATGTCGCCGGTGCCGCCGGCGATGTCGACGAGAATTTCACCCGGCTGGGGGTTGGCGCGGGTGATCAAAGCGGACTTCCACAGCCGATGGACCCCGACCGACATGAGGTCGTTCATGAGGTCGTAGCGCGAGGCGACGGAGGCGAAAACATCGTGGACACGCCGCGTCTTTTCCGCAGCGGTGACTTCGCGAAAGCCGAACTGCGCCCGTTTTGTCCCGTCGTCGGCCATTACGGCTCATTTACGGGCCGACCGGCGAGCAGCGGAGGCGCCTTGACGCCGCATGGCCGGTTTGCGACGATTAAGCGGCTGATTTCGCGGGGGTATTTCCTTCGGCGCTTGGGATGCATCCGCGCGCGGCGTGCGCGACTGCAAGGGGTCATCGATGATCAAATCCGAACTCGTGCAAAAGCTTGCGGAGGAGAATCCCAATCTCTTTCACCGCGATATCGAAAAAATCGTCTCGATCGTCTTTCAGGAGATCGCCGATGCGCTGGCGCGCGGCGAGCGGGTCGAACTCAGGGGCTTCGGCGCTTTCTCGGTCAAGCATCGCCCGGCGCGAACGGGGCGCAATCCGAGATCGGGCGAACCGGTGCGCATCGAGGAAAAACACGCGCCCTTCTTCAAGGCCGGCAAGGAACTTCGCGACCGCCTGAACGGCGAAGCGCCGTCCGCGCCGAACTGAGGACATTGCGCGCAATTGTCGGACCTGGCGATGTCGTGTCAGCCTAGCGCGCGATGAAGAAGCTGCTCGCCCGCCTCATCTGGCTGCCCATGGGCTTCGTCCTGGTGGTCTTTCTCGTCGCCAACCGCACGCCGGTCCCGATCAGCCTCGATCCGATTTCGACTGAACGCCCGGCGCTCGCAACGCCGCCTTTGCCGTTATGGGTCTGGCTGCTCTCCGCTTTGTTTGTGGGGTTTTTCCTCGGCGCGGCGGGAATGTGGGTTTCAGCGCGCGACTCGCGCATCGCCGCTCGGGCCAATGCCCGTGAGCTGAAAGCCTTAAGAGCGCAGCTCGCCGCGAAGACCGCCGAGACGCCGGCGCAGCCCGAGAGCAGTCCGGCCGAGGCACTGCCGACCATTGAGATGCGTTGAGCGCATGCTGGTCAAGATTTGCGGCGTAAGAACTCCTGAAATCGCCATCGCAGCGGCGAGCGCCGGCGCCGACTTCATCGGTTTCGTTTTTTTTCCCAAGAGCCCGCGTTTCATCGCTCCGGAAGTCGCGCAGGAGATCGTCACGGCGGTCAAACGGGCGGCGGATGAATTGGGATTCGCGATCCCGGCGATGGTCGGCCTATTCGTCGATCCTGGCGAGAGAAGCCTTGCTGAGGCGGCGCCATTCGTCTCTCACGTGCAGTTGCACGGGCATGAGGACGCAGAACGCATTGCGGAAATCCGCGCCGCCTTCGGGTTGTCGGTGATCAAGGCGGTCGGCGTCGCTGATAAGGCGGACCTTGCGCCGGTGGGCCCGCTTGCCGAAGCCGCGGACATGCTGCTCTTCGATGCAAGACCTCCTAAAGGCGCCGAGCGCCCCGGCGGTCACGGGGAGCGATTCGACGCTCCGCTTCTCCTGCGCTACCGGTTCGAGACGCCTTTCCTTCTCGCCGGCGGGCTTGACCCGTCGAATGTGGCGGACGCGGCGCGGTCGCTTCGCGATGCGCCCGCTTTCGCCGGCGTCGACGTATCGACGGGAGTCGAATCCCGGCCGGGCGAGAAAGACCCGGCGATGGTCAAAGCGTTCATGGCATCGGCAAAATGCGCCTGACCCGCGCATCATTGCATCGGTGGCGCTATCGGCGGAGAATGGGGCTTTCGGGAGGGGAGCATGCGCAGAAGTCTGATTGCTTTGGCGACAGTCATACCGGCGCTCTTCGCCGCGGCGGCGGCTGCGGACGCGCCTCAGCGGTCACTTGACGCGATTCTCGGCGATCTCGCCGCTGGCGGCTCCATCATCCTAATGCGTCACGCCAACGCGCCTGAAGGACAGATCGCATCCGTCGGTATGACCATAGGTTGCGATTTCGCCGACGGGCGCGGCCTCGACGCCAAAGGCTTTTTCCAGGCGCGATTCATCGGCGAGTATCTGAAATCGCGCGGGGTCGCCATCGGCATGGCCTATACGAGCGATTCTTGCCGGGCCTACGACACAGCGCGCCTGGTCGCGGCCGGCGCCCCCGTGAGGCCCGAGCCGGCGCTAAAGACGACGGCGATCGCCGAGATCGATGCGCTGAAGACCGTCATTACCACAGCGCTCAGGAACGGCGCGACCAAGAACGTGCTTCTCGTCAGCCATTCCAACATCGTGCCCCTTTACGCCGATTGGGGCTCGCAAGGAGAAATCCCGTCTGGCGTCATACTGATCATCGATCCGTCGACCTGGACGGTGAAGGAGAAACTCAATTTCGGCGTCGACATGGCGGTCGATGGGCAGCCTTGAATGGCCGCGCGTTCGCGCAGTCGTGTGAACTGCGTTTCGGTATGACCGGGCCGCTCAGACCCCTAACCCTCCTTTTTTGAGTGACGAAACCCAACACCTATCGCGCCGGCCCCGATTCGGAAGGCCGCTTCGGCATTTTCGGCGGGCGCTTCGTCGCAGAAACATTGCAGCCGCTCGTGCTCGATCTGGCGCGCGAATACGAAACCGCAAAGACTGACCAGGCATTTCAGAACGAGCTTCGGTCATACCTCAAGCATTATGTCGGCCGGCCGTCGCCGCTGTACTACGCCGAGCGTCTGACTCAGTATGTCCGTGAGCGGAGCGAGGCCGGCAGGGGAGCGAAAATCTATTTCAAGCGCGACGAGCTCAATCACACCGGCGCCCACAAGATCAACAATTGCATCGGTCAGATCCTGCTCGCCCGACGCATGGCAAAGACACGCATCATCGCCGAGACCGGGGCCGGACAGCACGGGGTCGCGACCGCAACTGTCTGCGCGCGCTTCGGACTTCCCTGCGTCGTCTACATGGGCGCGACCGACATCGTGCGGCAAAGGCCGAACGTCCACCGCATGACGCTGCTCGGCGCTGAAGTCCGCGCGGTGAAGACGGGAAGGGCGACGCTGAAGGACGCGATGAACGAAGCGTTGCGTGACTGGGTGACCAATGTCGCCGATACCTACTACCTTATTGGCACGGCCGCGGGCCCGCACCCGTATCCAATGATGGTGCGCGACTTCCAGTCGGTGATCGGTGTCGAAGCGAAGGCGCAGATGTTTGAGGCCGAAGGGCGGCTCCCAGACGTCGTCATGGCCTGCATCGGCGGCGGCTCGAACGCCATTGGGCTTTTCCATTCGTTTCTCGACGATCCGGTGGAAATCATTGGCGTCGAGGCGGGCGGCAAGGGCCTCGATACGACCGCGCATGCGGCGTCGATCTCCGGCGGCAGCCCTGGCGTCCTGCACGGCAACCGGACCTACCTGCTGCAAGACGGCGACGGACAGATTCTCGACGGCCATTCCGTTTCGGCCGGCCTCGATTACCCAGGAGTCGGACCGGAGCACGCCTGGCTGCACGAGGTCGGCCGAGTGAGATACGAGACGGCGACTGACACAGAAGCGCTCGCCATGTTTCGGCTTGTCGCCGCGCTCGAGGGCATTATTCCGGCGCTGGAACCGGCGCACGCCATCGCCCGCGCCCTCGACAAAGCCGCAGTTCTTGCTCGCGACCGCATCGTTCTCGTCAATCTCTGCGGCCGTGGCGACAAGGACCTCTCTGCTGTGATGAGAGAGGCTTGAAGCCTCGCCCCAATTCCGCCGCCAAAAGACCCCGAAATGACCTTGCGCGGTTGCGACGGCGGCGGGCGCTGGCTGCGTTTTTCCCTTGTGCTCGGGGGCATGAGCCGAGGAGTCCTGACATGAAGAAACTGATCGCCGTTGCGGCGGGCGCCGCAATGACATTGCTGGCGGCGCCGGCCTTTGCCGGCGAGTGGCGGCTCGATCCGCGCCGCTGCCCGGATTTGCGCGAGGATCGCTGGGACCGGCGTGACGACCGGCGCGATGAGCGCGTCGACTACGGGCGCCGCGATCGCGCCGAGGATCGGTATGATCGCCGTGAAGGCCTGCGCGACCGGTCGATCACCGTCTGTCCGCGCAGCGCCTTCGTCTACCTTGATGATTGGCGCGATCGCCGCGACGGCTATGAGGATCGGGGCGATCGCCGAGACGGCCGCCGGGACGAGGATTGGCGCGATCGGGGCGACGGGTCTCGTGACGGCTATCGCGACAGCCGCCGCCGGCCGAAACTCACGTTTGAGTACGACCGCCGGCTGCGCATGCATTACCGCTACGATTCCGGCCGCCGCATCTACGTCCGCGGCTGACCTAACGAAGGGGCGCGGGCGGCCGAGGCCGTCGCGCGTCCCTAAATCCGCGGCTGCCCGCCCAAAGCCGGCGGCGGAGACTGACAGAGCACGGAAAGCATGTCATGAGGCGGGCGTCTTCCCGCGCGCCCCATGCTGACCAGCTACGCAGTCGCAGACCAAAAGCTCCGCCCGCTGAGCGATGCGCTCGGCGAGTGCGCCGCTGCGGTCTGGGTCGACATGCTGCGGCCGACGCCCGAAGAGGACGCGAACCTCGAAAAGGCCCTCGGCCTCGATATTCCGACCCGCGAGGAGATGGAGGAAATCGAAGTCTCGAGCCGGCTTTATACCGAGCCTGGCGCGGCCTATGTGACCGCGCTCCTCATTTCGCGCGCCGACACCGAGCGCGCGATATTGACGCCGGCGACCTTCATCCTGACCGAGCGGCGGCTGATCACCGTGCGCTATGAGGAGCCGAAGGCGTTCTCGGCGTTCGCGGTGCGCGCCGCGAAATCGCCGATCGGCGGCGATTCGCCTGATTTCGCCCTCGTCGGGCTCTTCGAGGCGATCATCGAGCGCATGGCCGACGTGCTCGAACGCGCCACCAAGGACATTGACCGGCTGTCTCATGAAATATTCGGCGCGCAAGGAAAACGCCCAACCGGCGCCCAAAGCTTCCAGAAACTGCTCGTCGAATTGGGCAAGAAGGGCGAGCTCGCGTCGAACACCCGCGACAGCCTGGTCACACTCAGTCGCGCTTTCGGCTACCTCATTCTTTATACCGACCAGCGCGCCAAGGACGGCCGCGACCGCAAGGGCGACAAGGAGTTCCGGGCGCGGCTGAAATCGGTGGCGCGCGACGCAGGCTCGCTATCCGACCACGTGTCGTTCGTGTCGCAGAAGATCACCTTTCTGCTCGACGCGACACTGGGTCTCGTCAACATCGAACAGAACCAGATCATCAAGATCTTCTCGATAGCGGCCGTCGCATTCCTTCCGCCGACGCTGATCGCTTCGCTCTACGGCATGAACTTCATCCACATGCCCGAACTCGACGAGCCTTGGGCGTATCCCGCAGCGGTCGGAGCGATGGTCCTTTCAGCGGTTGTCCCGCTCATCTATTTCAAGCGCAAAGGCTGGTGGTGAGGCGCCCGCCAGTGCAGCTGCGCGGCGGCCGCATCGGCGCACCTTAGCGCGCTCGGCGGCCTTTGATGACGCGGGGCAAGCAGCCTAGACAGCCGCTATGGAAGCCCGCTCGACCGCGCCGAAGCACATCGTTGACGAACTGATCGAAGAGCGGGCGCCGAAAATGGTCGCCTCGCCGTTCTGGCGGCTTTATCGCGCGATCCTTTATCCCCTGCTCCGCGAGCCGGAAGCCCGCCGCATGGCGGACGAGCTCATAAAGCGCGGCGGACGGGAGGCGATGGATTTCGTGAGCGACCTGCTTCGCCTCGACGTCGCAGTCGAGGGTCTCGACAATGTTCCAAGACGGGGCCGCGTTCTCATCGCCTGCGTTCATCCGACAGGCATCGCCGATGGCATCGCGGTCCATGACGCACTCAAGGCTCTGCGCCCCGACCTCATCTTCTTCGCCAATCGCGATGCGATCCGGGTTTCGCCGCGGTTTCGTGAGATCCTTATTCCGGTCGAATGGGTCGCCGCGAAGCGCACGCGCGAACGCTCGCGCGAAACGCTTGTCGCCACTAGGGCCGCCTTCACCGCTGAGCGCTGCGTGATCATTTTTCCCTCCGGGCGGCTCGCCTATATGGACGAGAACAAGGTTCTGACCGAGCAGGACTGGGAACCGTCAGTCGCGATCTTCGCGCGCAAATATGATTGCCCGATCGTTCCGGTCCATATCGGCGCGCGCAATTCCTGGCTCTATTACTGGTTCCGAAGGTTGGGGCCGGAACTCCGCGACATCACGCTCTTTAACGAACTTCTCAACAAGACGGGCAAACCGTTCCGCCTGGCCTTTGGCAAGCTCATCCCGCCCGAAGATCTCGGCGGCGATCCTGTCGCGGTCACCGAGGCTCTGCGCATGCACGCGTGGAAAGGCGTTCCAGCCGGATTCCCGTGGCGCGGACTCGCAGCCGATCAGGCTCCGGCCCTCTCGATGGAGCCGCAGTCCGGACACTGAGGATCTCGGGGAAGCGCTACGGTGCGCGCTGCTGCGTCGAGACCCCGATAGAGAAGAAGCTGTCCGGCGAGCGTTGGCTTGAGTCCGAGGATCTCTTTGAGCGCTTCCATGGCCGCGAGCGCGCCAATGACTCCCGTCACCGGGCCAAGCACGCCTTCTTCGGCGCAATTGACCTGGCTCTCGCGCGGCGGCTCTTCTGGCGCCAGGCAGCGATAACAGGGCAACTCCGGACCAGCGAAGGGTTTGAAAACCGAGACCTGTCCATCAAAGCGGCCGACCGCCGCCGAAACGAGCGTCTTGCGTTCGGCGATGCAGGCGCGATTGAGCGCATGGCGTCCGGCGAAATTGTCGATGCCTTCGACGACGACGTCGTATCCGGCGACGATGTCGCGAGCATTGACTTCTCTCAGCTTCGGATGCGCGCGGGTCTCGACGTCCGGATTGACGCGCCGGATTGCGGCGGCTGCGCGCGCGGTCTTCGCGGCGCCGAGATCGTCCGTTCCGTAAATAACCTGCCGGTGCAGGTTGGAAAGTTCGACGACATCGTCATCGGCGAGTCCGATGGTCCCGACGCCGGCCGCGGCAAGATACTGGATGAGCGGCGCGCCGAGGCCCCCGGCGCCGACGATTAGCGCGCGCGCGTTTAGGAGCTTTTGCTGTCCCTGCGCGCCCACCTCTTTGAGGAGAATGTGGCGGAGGTAGCGTTCGCGCTGGTTGTCATTGAGCATCGTCGTTTTCGTAGTGCGTAGTGCGTAGTTCGTAGGGCGCAAATCGATCGACCTGGCGCGCCCTCCTACGAACTACGCACTACGAACTTTCCTCACCACCAGCCCCAGATGCTGCCCATCGGTCCGGTGATCATCATCATCACGCCGACCACGAAAAGCGCGAAACCGAGGCCGCGGACGTCGCTGTGCATCTCGCGAATGAAGATCCCGGCGATCGCGCAGATGACGCCAACGACCAGGAAGGCTTCCCGCCAGCTGACGCTCATAGACCAGTCGAGCCGAAACCGCCCGCTCCTCTTTCAGTTTCGTCAAGATCGAGAACTTCTTCAAACGAGCCCTGATGCGCGGGCGCCACCACCATCTGCGCGATACGGTCGCCGCGGCGAATGACGAAGTCATCCGTTCCGTGATTGATGAGGATGACCTTGAGTTCGCCGCGATAATCGGCGTCGATCGTGCCCGGCGAATTGACGCAGGCGACGCCGAATTTCGCGGCGAGACCCGAGCGCGGTCGCATCTGCGCCTCCCAGCCGGGCGGGAGCGCAATCGCCAAACCGCTCGGAATCATCGCGCGTTCGCCGGGGCTGAGGACGATCGGCGCTTCGGCGGAGACGGCGGCCCGGATGTCGCAGCCGGCGGCAAGCGCCGTTTCGTAACGCGGAAGATCGAGGTCGGCGCCGTGCGCCAGCCGCTTGATCTTGATGACGGGTCCTGATCGCGCCTTGTCGTCGAACATGAATTTTTGCGCTCCGGTGCGAACCACGCACCGTCTTCTATTCTGCGGCCTTCTTATATTCGGCCTCGACCATTGCGCGCGCTTTCGCGCGTTTGGCTTCCGCCTTGGAGTGACGGCGCGCCTCCTTGAAAGCGCGCTTCTCCTCCGACTGAAGTTTCTTTAAGGCCGCCTTGAGGTCGCGCTTGGTCGGAGCCTGCACGGGTTGTGCGGCGGCCCGAGCCTCGAGCGCGGCGAGGCCCTCCTCGGCCTGCTTTGCAATAGCGACGTAATCGAGCTTGCCGGTGCCGAGCACCGGGATCTGCGCTACCGGCACTATCTTCTTCGGCACGGCTATTTCCGGGACGCCATGCGAGCGCGCCCAGGCAAGAAGAAGCGAGCGGTCGGCGTCGGCGCGGTCGGTGACCAGAATAATCTGCTCGCCTTTTCGGTCGTCGCCCAGAATCGCAGCGCCATGAAGATTGTCCGGCCAGAGCGCGGAGGCGCAGTTCTCCACGACTGCGAGCGAAACCATCTCGCCGCCGATCTTGGCGAAGCGCTTCACGCGGCCGCGGATCGACAGGTAGCCTTCCGAGTCGATAGCGACGATGTCGCCGGTGTCATGCCAGCCCTCGATAAGGGGCTTCAGGACCCCAGGGTCGTCGGGAGAGAGATAGCCCCTCATCACGTTGGGGCCCTTGACGAGGAGGCGGCCGGCGCCGGCGAGCCCGTCGACCGGCTCAAGCCGCGCCTCGATTGCGGGCAACAGTCTGCCGACGGTGCCGGGTCTGATGTCTCCAGGCTGGTTCGCGGCGACGACCGGGGCGGCTTCAGTGACGCCGTAGCCTTCGAGCACTTCGAATGCAAAGCGGCGTTCGGCCGCCTGGCGTGTCTCATCGCGCACGCGCTCGGCGCCGCAGACGGCGATCCTTAGCGAACTCATGCCGCCCTCTTCGCTCGCCCGCATGTATTGCTGCAGGAAGGTGTCGGTGGCGAACAGCACGGTTGCGCTGGTTTCGAAAATCCGCTTCGGAATGATCTTCGTCTGCAGCGGCGAGGGATGAAGGACGACGGGATAGCCATTAAGCACCGGCCACAACGTGCCGGCTGTCAGTCCGTAGCAGTGGAATGCGGGCAGAGGATTGAAGAATACGTCGGTCGGTTCGAGCCGCACGTGTTCGGAAATCTGGATGATGTTGGCGATGATGTTGGCGTGGCTCAAAACGACGCCTTTGGGGTCGCCTTCCGTGCCTGATGTGAAGAGGATCACGCCCGGATCGTCCGGATGAGGAGCGGCGGCTAGAAACATAGGCAGGTAGGGCCCGATGACGGCGCGCGCCTTGTCAATGGGCTTGAGCCCCTCCTTCATGTCTTCGAGCCAAGCGAAATCGACGGCCCCGGAAAGCTCGTCGAGGAGAGGCTGAAGACCCGCGACTTCGATGAATTTCCGTGCTGTCAGCACCTTTGCGACTTGCGCCGCCCGCGCCGCACCTTTGAGGTTGCGGGCGCCGGCGGTGAAGTTGAGCATGGCCGGAATTCGCCCCGCCGCGAGCGTTGCAAGAAAGGCGATGAGAATCGCCGCGCCGGTCGGCAACATGATGCCGACCTTTTCGCGCGGCGCGGTCATTCGCGCGATGGGGCCGGAAAGGGCGAACGCGGCGCGGGTGATTTCCTTATAGGTGAGTTTTCGTCCATCCCCGTCGATGACGGCCACGCGCGATCCGCCATGGCTGCGCGCGGCTGCGAGATAAGCCTGGAAGATCGAGTGGCGGGACCGGCGTTCAACGCGCCGCGCGCTATCGCCCATAGGATTCCTCCGGTCCGGGTCCCCGCTCGGGGGGATATCTGATCTAACACGCGGGCGCGCAAGATGGCAAAAATGGCGCATGCGAAGGCCTGCGGAGGCCGGTGACTGATGGAGATCGCGGTTGAAAGAGTGACGGCTTTGGCTTTTCTGATCACCGGACTCTCGCACATTCTTCAGCGGGCGGCGCGTCGGTCCCGGGTCTGCAGCGACCGCTTCGCGGCTACGCTTCTTGTCGTGCGAGGCGGACGCGCGTCGAGCATGTTCATCCGCCGGATGTGCTTGCGCCGCGGTCGGCGGTCGCACGCTCCGGAGCCGGGCCGGAATCGCGTGACGGTTCGACGCCGCGGCGAACTGCCTGACGGCAGCTGCGGCAGTCCCGCCCGGCGATCGCCGGAGCCGGGGTCGAAGCGCCCTCGGGCGCCGTCGCTTTCGGGGGGAAGGCCGCGAAGATTCTCTCCTTCGTAACAGCAGCGTGCCTTTCGAGGTCAACGCCCATCCGCCGGACGGCCTCCATCTCGAGCCGCTGGGCGTCCCTTATCGCGGCGGGTCGGGTCTCCTTCCCGCCGCTACAATGGATGTCACGCGTCCCGCGCGACCTCTCCATCTTATCATCTCGCGTTCGGAAAAAATTCGGACGGCGGAAAAGGAGAAGCCATGCCTGCAATCGAGCCCGCCAGACAACTTCATGAGCAACGACCTGACGCCGAAGCCGCGTCAGACGATGAGCTGGGCGACGGCTCGCAGTGTCGGTTCGCGGATCGCGCTCCCCCCACGGAGGCGGACTGCGAACGTCGCGAGGAGTACAACGAAGAGGAGTATCGGAATCTTGCGACGAGGTTGTGCGCGTCCCGCGCGCGGGCGTTTTTTCTGTCGACGGTCCGGGCCGTCCCCGCCTCCTGCTCGGACCTTTCGGGCTCTGCAGGGACGAAAAAGCCCCGGCTCTGCGACCGGCTAGGGTAACGCTCCGCTTCCGTTACGCTGCGGTGCGCCCCTCGCTCGCCGTGTCGAAGCCGTCAGGAAACGGTTGGCCTGCCGCCTCTCCAACTCC
>Ga0187893_10007595_pt1 | contig 17645 bp, 11 predicted proteins | sample MA1701074metaG_FD_139574 | JGI IMG/M metagenome (GOLD analysis project Ga0187893, IMG submission 139574) | White microbial mat communities from a basaltic lava cave in the Kipuka Kanohina Cave System on the Island of Hawaii, USA - MA170107-4 metaG ... | reverse complement strand
TTTCCTGTCCCGCTGACATCCTTCGCTGGATGTCGTGCCCGTCGTGTCACCCCACGAAATTCCGAGGCCGCTGGCCTTGCCAAAAGCGGCAATAATGGCCTCATTTTATTCCGGCACTAACAGAGACGCAGTGGCAACTGTTGAAAAGATGTTTGCCCCCCCCAGGTAGGACTCGAACCTGCCGCTCTTCGGTTAACAGAAAGCATCCGGTGAGTACGGCGCAGCACGGGCGTTCGGAGTGGCCATGCCATCGTTGAGGGCGCCCGAATTGCCGTTCGTGACGTCATTGGCTTGCTCCAGAATGGCGAAACGGTTGAAACGATGACGGTAAACTGCTTTCCGCAACTCACACGATTCCAGGTTTACGAGTTTGCCGCAATTGGCGGTACAGTTTCTGCGCAGGGGTTCCCTCACGCGACGGTTCGCGCTTCGTGAGTGAGGCACTCGCTGCACGGCTGGAGGAGCGGGACGCCGCGTTGATCCGCGCCTGTGAGATTGCGAATCAGGACATGGATGTGGCCGAAATCGAGAAAGAAATTGACGAGAGGCGCGGCCGCCGGTGCCCCGGGAAGCGTCTCAATGTAGCCGTTCCGGGATCGCTCTCCTCGAGGGTTCGCCGAAGTTGGGAGATCGCTTTTCCGATCGAAATCGACGGTGCCGCGCCCAATCAGGTACCGCCCCCTGAGCCTGCGCACCTGCGTTTGACGAAAGTCCGGTATTTCAGCCGGTTTCCGTACTTTTCCCAAGTTTTCAGTCTGTTTCCTTTCTACCGCCGGCCTGGCGTCCCATACTTGTGGCATGCGAATCGTTACGTCAGCAGCAATGCTGCTTGCTTTCGTGAGCGCCGCCCCCTCGCAGGTTGTCATGAACGAAATTCTGCTCGAACCCGAGCCCGGTGTTTCGAATGGCGACCACCAATGGGTGGAGATCCACAACAAAGGATCACAGCCGGTGGATCTCAGGGGCTGGACGATCGCGAACCGGGAAGGTCGCGACGGTTCTGGTTCGTGGCCGTTGCCGGCGTTGACGATCCCTTCCGGCGGCTACCTTGTGGTGCACTTCGCCACCGGTACGGACAGTACCGAGTTCGGGCCGCGGGGTGCTCACGTCTACAGCCAAGGTTCCCGTAACTTATGGAACCCGGCGCAGGACGATGCGGCACTCTATTCTCCTACGAAAATCGTGGACTATATCGCATGGTCCCGTTTCGGAACGCCCTACAACCCCGGCGAAGCGCACAAGGGAGCATCCGCGGCCGGTATATGGACCCAGGATGCCTACCTCGATCTCAACGCGATCCGGTCGAGGAACTTGAATTTCGGGTTCCTGCTTTCGCCGGGGCAGCCGCTCGGCCGCGACGCCGAATCTACCGATGCCGACGGACTGGAGGACTTTGCCCCGCGAGGCGGAATCGACGGGTTCGGGCCGTCGCCGGGGACGCGCAACTTCCGAGCGGTGTCCGAAGCCTTCCGTTTCGAGGAGGAGGTGGAAGCGGCGGCGAAGGCGGGCGGGAGGGCTGCGGCGCCTAAAACGAAGTGGACCATCCTCGTCTACTGCTTGGAAAGCGATATGAGACTGGACTGGCAATTTCTGACCGAGGCGCGGACAGGATTGATCGACGGGGGCGTGTCGAGCGATGTGAGCGTGATCGTAATGCTGCAAGATTCCGCCTCGTCCGTCAGGCGGGGCCGGATCATGCCCGTGGAGCAGAATCAGGTGACGCTGCTAGCGCCCGGCGGCGCGGGGGTACTTCCCGGCGTGGTGAACCTCGGGCAGGGCGCGACGTTGGCGGAATTCATTCAATGGGCGGGAGAGCAATACCCCAGTGAACATCGCGCACTAGTCATCTTTGGTCTCGGTCACGGGTGGAAGAGGTCCGCCTGGTACCGTGTCCCCGAAGGTGGGTGGGACGCGCTCACTCCTGGAGAAATTCGCGAATCGCTGGCGCGGTTTTCGTTCGACTACGCCGCCTTCGTCCACCGGTACTCCGCGTCGGCGGAAGTTGCCCGCGAGGTGCAGTCCATCACGCGCAACTACCTCGGCTCTGCCAGGGAGCCGCACACCTATTACGTACAGCCCCTCGTGCGGGAAACGGGAGCCGCGAATTCCGGCAGGGAGGCGCTGTCCAACATGACCGTGCGCTGGCGCCGAACTTATCGTATACCGTTCGAATACGAGGTCTATTCGATGGACCTGACTTTGTTGACGCCGGTGATCCGGGCGGTGGACGACGCGGCGCGAAGGCTCCTTCCGATGCTACCCCTGGTTTTTCGCCGAAACGATCCGCTCGACAACGCGCAGATGAGAATCCGGGCGGCGCGAAACGCGGCGTCGATCGGCGGTCCCAGGGGGCGCACGTTCGATGATGCGGTCGACCACATCGAACTGGTCCGGTTTGCCGGCGCGCTCTTAGACTCTGGCCTGCCGGACTGCGGGCAGAGGGCAGCTCTCACCGAGTTGATCCGCGCGATCGGCGCCCTGGCGATCGTGGATATCGACCTGCCGTTTCTGTTTGCGTACTTCCCGGCTCGGCGTGAGTCGTCCACCCCCGAGTTGCAGCTCTGGGAGGATGGCGCAGAAGGCATAAACGATGGGATGTACAACCACCCGGGTCCTTTAACCCGGCGGGAAGGGAGCCCGCGGCTGAATCCGGTAGTGTATGGTCCGAACTACGACGATCTACCGTTTGTGATCGAACCGGTACCGACGGTGGTTGACCTCACCGCGCCGAGAGATTGGCCGGTGCCCGCGGTCGATTCGCTGTTGTTCACACGCGAAACGGCGTGGCCGCGATTTTTGCACTTCTACTACCACCCGGTAGCGGAGGTCGTGATCGAGGGGGCGCGGCCCACGGACAGCGGACCCTGCCAGAACTCCTACGACTACAGAATCGCCAGGATCGGGGAAAGTGTCGCGCTGTCCGGCAACGGATCCTCGGATCCCGATCGCGCCGAAAGGACTCCCGTGCCGCTTCACCACTTCTGGGATCTGAACGGCGCGGAACCCTGTCAGCAACGGTGCGTACAGCCGTTCGAGGTTCCCAATGGCGCCGATCCGGCGGAAGCCAACGACAACATGGATGCCGAAAATCACCTGACCAATACGAAGTACGACGACGTCGATGCGCGCGGGGCGACGGCGACCTTCGTTTGCCAGGTTCCGGGCAGGTACTTCGTCTTCCTGCACACGTGGGACGACAACCACCGCTTTGTTTTCGGCGACACATCGCCCAGCGCGAGACACGTGCATATTCAAACCGGCTCGCACTTGGGGGTGATCGATTGCCCTCCGGAGTTCGGTGGACTCCTGGTGTCGCCGCTGCCTCCGTTCCTGCAAACTGGCGACGGCGTCGCCGCGGACTTCGCGGTGAGAGCGGGCACGCAGACGAGAACCGCGGCTCGTGCAGCGAGCATTGCGGAGCCGCCCGCGGCGTTCTCCAATGTACGAGGGTTTCTGCCGAACTACCCGATCACCGTGACGGGCGTCGCGGGAGTGTTACAGATGAAGGCCAATGGAGCCGGCATTCCGGATGGACAATCGCACTCCGTGCTGACAGATTCCGAAGGCATCCTGCGGCTGGAATTCACGGCCGGCGCAGCGGGCACTGGCATTCTTCGATTCCAGCCGTTCGGGACTTCCGCGCCCATCGACCTCCGCTTCCCGATTGTTGCGCGGCTTGCGCCGCCTCCGGACGAACTGATCGTGACCGTACCGGCAGCTCCGGCGCGAACAGGCGCGGACACGAGCGTTCCGGTCATCGTGCGCCGCGGCGGCCAGCCACTGCAAGACGCAGTAGTCACGGCGTTCTCGGCGACATCGACCCTGGACTTCACGTTCGGTACGCTGTTTCGAAGCAATACCGGGACGCAGATTCGCACGAACAGTGCGGGGCAGGCGACGCTGCAGTTTCGCCCCCGTGCCAACGGTCCCGTGGATATCGAGATTTTCGCCGGGACACAGGTACGGAGAATCCAGCTGCAAGCCTCGGGCGGCCCCGCGCAACCGCCAAGCGTGATCGAGGTGGTGAATCCGCCGGAAGCGGTGAAGGTGAATGAGGAACTGATATTGCGCGTGCGAGTGCTCGCGATCCGTCAGCCGGCGCCGGGAGTCGCGGTGCGCATGACCGGCGCGGACTTGCCCGCGTCCCAGACAGCGCAGACCGGTGCGGACGGCATTGCGATATTCCGCCTGACTCCGCGGGATCTGACTCCGCTGGTGTTGACGTTCAACGTGGTTGGAACAACGCTGCAGGTTGCAGGCTCGATCGGTGTCAGGCCATGAGAGGTGTTGCTTCTTCGCGCCTTCGCCACACTCGCAAGAGGCGTGCTTATTGACTTGCAACAGAAGCGAGACGTTAACGCGAGCTCATCCGGTTCGAGCGGAGGTTGGACAGGATCGCCGCCGGTGTTGACGCACACGCAAACAGACAATTTGCGTAACCCTTTGGGTCTTCATCACTTAGTCATAGCACCATTAAGGTGCAACACGGAATTTTGCTGACGTGTCGGACTTGGGTACGACAATTGGAAGCTGCCATAATGATCGTACAATAAATGAAGAGGCTCACAATGACAACAAAGGAAACGCTGCACCAACTCGTCGACCAGCTTCCTGACGACCAAGCGGAATTGGCCCGCCACTGGCTCGAAGACCTCCGCGATGCCGCTGATGCAAAGGGCCCACCGCTTGATGCGGAAACACTCGCATCACTAGACCGCGGGCTCGCCGACGTCGCTGAAGGACGAGTGAAACCTCTCGATCAATACGAGCGCGAACGCGGATTGTGAGCTATCGCGTCGTCGTTGCTCACGAAGCCGAAAAGACTCTCGACCGGTTGGACCGGCCAACCGAGAAACGCCTCCGCACAAGGATCGTCCAACTGGCCGAGGATCCCTTCGATCCCAGACTCTCGGCGCCTCTCACCGAACGCGCAGGCGTCCGCAAATCGCGCGTAGGCGGCTGGCGGATTCTGTTCAGTGCCAACCGCGAGAAGAAGACGCTTTTCGTGCTTACCGTGGATACTCGTGGTCAAGTCTACAAACATTCGTAACAAGTCCGATCGGTTGTGGGAATCCATGCGTCAGAGCATTTAAGTTGATCGACAGGCGGATACCCCACGTATCGGCGTTGCAGACGACTTCCTCGACAACCTCGCGAATCAACTCGCGTTCACCATTGGGATCGAGCAGGGGCAACATCTGGCCACGCGAGTAGAAGGCCACGGCAGCCCGTGTTGGCCGTCCACGCCGGCGCGGAAACGCACGGCTCGGTTCGATCAGCACGGACCGAACCGTCTCCTCGATATCCGATGCACGGACCTGTGTGCCCGTGCACGGCACCCGCCCCGGACCGGCAGAGCGGCAACGAAAATACACTTACCGCCGTGGTCCATTGTTGGTCACGCGAACGCCCATGACCTGTCCGCATCGTGCACACCGGACCGAGGTGGGACCACTGGCGGCGCGCCCGCGTTCCCGGAGGACTCGTGCGACGTGCAGCGATCGCGGCCGCACAGCGCCTAAAGAGTTCCTCATCCACAATCGGTTCGTGTGTCCCCAACCTCGTCCCGTCCGCCGTTCGGAACCTCCGCCTCCGATGGAACTGGAACCAACTGTTTCGTTCTCCTGTCGCTCGTGTAGCCGAAGGGCGTGACGCCTGCGATCCGCCGGCCACGCTTAAGCAGTCCCGCACGTGTGTCCCGGATGCGGCTCGCGATCATGTCGCGCTCAAACTCCGCAAAAGCCGAGAGGATGTTCAGCACGCACATTGTGCGCCTTGAACCCTTCGAGAGCCGGTCCATCCGTTGGACAACCACCCCGCCGATCGCCCCCGTCCGCACCAAGCGACAGCAATCGCTGGAGAGCCGGCCGTTCGAGCATCGCTCCCGAGACCCCTTCGTCGTAGAAGCGCTCGCTGGAAACCCGCAATCCCCGCGCCTTCGCGAAGCGCAACCACATCTCGCGCTGCACGTCGCACGACGTCAAATCGCCTTCCGTCCGCACGGACTGGCGCGTGTAGATTACGCACAGTGGTTCTCGATGGGAAGCAGCGGCCACTGATTACATCGTAGTGCTGGTTCGGGACGTCCTTCTTGGGGCCTGACAACCATCGCCGGGCCGTTAACCAAAACCTGTTTCTCCAGGGCCGCCCTGGAGAAACCGCGCCACGTGAGTTTCGAACCGCCATCGCTTGGGCCACCAAGCGAGACAAATCGTCGAAACAGAGAAAGTCGGAAGGCGCCAACCAGCGCGCGTTGTGGGGGAAGCGCAGGCCAACGATCAGTCAACCAATTTTGCAGAGAGGAGAAGAAAAGGAGAAATTGGCTCCTCAGGTAGGACTCGAACCTACAACCCTTCGGTTAACAGAAAGCATCCGGTGAGTAGCCGCAGCTCGAATCGGCGTATGAACCCGCCTTAGGCGTATCTTAAATGTATAAGAATGGAAGGCATGGAGGTGTCCAGATGAATCGACGCATATTTGTAGCGGCAGGCCCGGCGATGCTCGGCGCGGGGATGCTCCAGGCGGCCCAGACGCGCCCACAAGCACCCGCGGTCACGCGGCCGCGTGCCACTTCCGGAGATGCGATAGAGCCGAAGTGGGAGCAACGCATCAAGATCACGGTTGGCGCGGAGAAAGCCGACATCATAGGCTCGGATCATCGTGTGATTCAGGCGGCGGTCGATTACGTGGCCGGCCTGGGTGGCGGCACGGTGCAGATTCTGCCGGGCAAGTACCGGTTCCGCAACGCGGTGCAATTGCGCTCCGGCGTGCGCATCGCCGGCAGCGGGCTGGATACGGTCTGTATCAAGGAACCTTCGGTGAAAACGCCGCTTGCGGAGAATTCCGACTGGTACGACCAGGAAGTGACGCTTACCGACCCCGCGGGATTCGGCGTGGGAGACGGCATCGTTGTGCGGACCAGGAATCCGCATAACGGAAGCCATGACACTCATAAGCGCACACTGGTGGCCCGCAGCGGGAGGCGGTTCAAGCTGAACGAGATGCTTGTCGAGAATTTCTGGACGAAAGAGGGCGCGAGCGCATCCACGTTGTTTGCGCTATTCGATGGATTCCGTGTGTCGAACGTGGCGATCGAGAATCTCTCACTCGATGGGAATCGCGCCAACAACGAGTTCCTGAACGGCAATTACGTTGGCTGCATCTTCCTGCGCGAGAGCAACCGCATCGAGCTGCGGCGTGTGATGGCGCGCAATTTTAACGGCGACGGCATCAGTTGGCAGGTCTGTCACGACGTGCGCGTGGAGGACTGCCACAGTCACGATCACGCCGGATATGGACTGCATCCGGGCTCGGGATCGCAGCGGACCGTGGTGACGGGCTGCAAACTGGAGCGAAACGACATCGGATTCTTCTTCTGTTGGGGAGTGAAATGGGGACTGGTGGAAAAGAATTCCATGCTCGACAACAAGCGCTTCGGCGTGTCGATCGGCCACAACGATACCGACAACATGGTCCGGCGCAACGAAATCCTCAGGAGCGGCAAGACAGGCATCTATCTGCGACAGGAGCACGGTCCCACTTTTGCCCCCAGCCGGAACCACATCGAAGGCAACCGCGTGGTCGATAGCGGCAGCGAGAATGGCGTGGCGATTGACGTGGAAGGCGTAACCGAATCGGTAACGCTGAAGCGCAATACTCTGCTGGAGACGCGCCAGCCCGCCAGCCGCATCGGGGTCCGTATCAGCAAGGAAGCGAAACAAATCGCACTGGCGGAAAACCGGATTGACGGCTTTTCCACTCCCGTGCTGGATTTGGGAAAGTAAAGCCGCGCCCGCCGCTCAGAACCCGAAACGAAGCGCGAACTGTACCTGCCGCGGCGGCGCTGTCGAGGTGATGGTCCCGAAGTTATTGCTGCTTCGGTTACCCTCGGGCGTGTTGAAGTTCGTCCGGTTTGTGAGGTTGAAGAATTCGGCACGAAACTCGATGTTCCATCCCTCCTTTGGCAGCGGGAACGCCTTGTGCAGCCCCAAATCGGTCTGATAAAGACCGGGGCCTATCACGGCATTGCGTCCGGCGTTGCCGAACGGATCGCTTTCCGTAGCGGGGATGATCACCACGTTGGCCGGGCTCAGGTAGTTGAACCACTCACCGTTGGGCGTTTTCGGATCGCCCACGAGGTTAGGACGATAGGTGCCGGACGCCGAAACCTGTTGCCGGGCGACCGGGCCGTAGCGCAGATTCACCGGCGTGCCCGTGGTCATCGTTGTGATCTGCGTCAGCCGCCAGCCGCCGAGCACGGCTTCGGCGGCGCCGCCCCACCCAGAACCCAGGCTGCGGCCCTTGCCGACCGGCAGATCCCAGACGAGCGTCAGCGTGTCATTGAACTTCTGGTTGTAGCCGCTCTGCGCCTTGTTGAGCTGCATGCGCGTGAAGTGGACACGCGAGTCGTCGCCGTTCTGCACTTCGAGATGCCCGCTGGCGTTGTCCATGGCCCTGGCGTAGGTGAACGAGTTCAGCAGGTAAAAGCCGCCCGCGAACCGCCGTTCCAGCTTCGCCTGCAGCGCGTTGTAATTGGCCCATCCGCCGTTGAAGGAACCTTGGATATAGCCGAACCCGGAGATGGGACGCCGCTGATCCACCGTGAGGTTCTGGCCCGGCAGGTTCAGCCGTGACTCGTTGACGTCGGAGAGAATGATCAGCTTGTTGGACCGGTTGCCGACATAGGCGACATCGAGCACGAAGTTACGGGCTAGCTCGCGCTGCACGGTGAGGTGCCAGCTCATCGTATAAGCGGTACGAGTGTCAGCAGGGGTGTAGTTGGTCCGCGTCGTCAGCGTGCTCGCGCGGGAGGGATCGAGCAGGTTGGACGGGTAGCCCTGCTGGGTTGGCCGGAAGCAGGTGTTGGGCGACTGGTTGGCCGCGCACGGACCCTGACCAGGCTGCTGGTTGATCCCTATGTTGAAAATCCCTGGCAGGTTGTAACTGAGCAGGTTCTCGCCGCCCAGGCGGTTGAAGTGCACATAGCTTACTCCGTAGGCCGAGCGGATCACGGTTTTCGGCGTCACCGTATAGGAGAGCCCGAAACGCGGCGCGAAGTTATTGCGGTCCAGGTTCACCAGGGCGCGATCAAAGATAGAGCCGTTCTTCGCCTGCACGAGCGTCCGCCGGCCGGGATCGAAATTCGAAAGAACATTGTTCTTTTCCCACTGCGGCGTGGCCAGTTCATAGCGCAGCCCCACGTTCAGCACCAACTTCGGCGTGATCTTGAAGTCGTCGTGAAGATACAGGAAGTGCATGCGCTGGCGAAGGTCGACGATGACGGCATTGCTCAGTGAATAGCTGTTGCGCAGGCCGAACATGAAGTCGGCTACGTTGTAGAGGTTGTTGGTGGAGGAGACAGGCATGCTGAAGCGGCTGCCGTAGCTGTCCTGGCCGTACTTGGGATTGAAGTCGTCGATCTCGGTATTGATCGACTGGTATTCATAGCCGGCTTTAAGCGAATGGCGTCCCTGAATGCGGCTCCAGTTGAGTTTTGGGTTGATGACGAACGGATTCTGGAACTGCGGGTTGGACGATTGCTGGCCGAACTGGGTATAGCCGCCGACCGACTGCGCATACAAGCCTCCGGCAAAGCGCGGATCCTCCGGGATGCCCGTAATCCCATAAGCGACGCTGGCAGGCGGTTGCCCGATGAATACGGGGAACTTGCCGCCCTCGGTCTTGCCGATGCCGATCCGAAACTCCATCACGCTGCGCGCATCCATGGCCCAGGTGGCTCCGCCCGCCACCTGGTAATTCAGAACGCGCACGTTGCCGTTGGAGTTTCCGCCGGATGGGCCGGGAATGGCTGGCGGCTCGAAATTGTTCATCAGGCGGTGGCTGTAGCGGAAAAAAGTATTCCAGGCAGAGTTGGCGTAGTAATCCACTTTCAAGTCACCCTTGTCGTTGCCATCGGAGCGGCGCGGGAGCGACTCGAAATTGTTCGAAATCCCGGGCCGGTTGACCGCCGGCAGCTCGTCCAGCACTTTACGCGCGAACGCTGTCATGTCGCTCAACGGGATCACTCCATTGGGATAGTCTCGCCCGGTCAGCGGATTGCGGACAGGCAGGCCGAGATTGCCCTGGCGTTGCGCCATGGTGGGCAGCGTGGAAAGCGTCAACTGGCGCGTGATGCGGCGGAAGCCCTCGTAGTCGGCGAAAAAGAAAAGCTTGTCGCGCTTGATGGGACCGCCGAGCGCGGCGCCGAACTGGTTCTGCACCATCGTCGGCTTGCGGTTCTCCTGCGGTTTGAAGAAGCCCACCGCATTGAGGCGGGTGTTGCGCAGGTACTCCCACGCGGATCCGTGAAACTGGTTGGTGCCGCTGCGAATGCTGGCGTTGATGACGGCTCCGCCGGCGCGTCCGAATTCGGCCGAGTAATTGTTGGTCTGGACCTTGAACTCGGCCACCGTGTCGGGCGACAACTGCACGACCTGGTTGGAAAAGCCCTGGTTCGATGTGCCGTAAGAGTTGTTATCGACGCCGTCTACGACAAAGTTGTTCAGCGCGCTGCGGAGCCCGTTCACATTGAACGAAGCATCGCGGGAGGAGGCGATTGCGGAACGGCGCACGCCAGGCACCAGCAGCGCGAGGTCCGCGTAGGAGCGCCCGTTGAGCGGCAGATTAACGATTTGCTGGGCGCTGATGACTTGCCCGCGGTCGCTGGAATCCGTTTCAAGCGACTGGACCGTGCCCGCCACGGTCACGCTCTCGGCCACCTGGCCGATCTGAAGGATCAGGTCCACACGCTGGCGGGCGTTGACGGTTACGGTGAACTCCTCGGCGGAAGTCCGCGAGAACCCTTGTTTTTCGCCGGTAACCTTGTAGCGGCCGATTCGTACGTTGACGAATTCGAAGTTGCCGTTGGAATTGCTCTCCCGCGTGAATGCCACGCCGGTCTGCACGTTCTCCAGCGTGACTCTCACGCCGGTGACCACGGCTTGCGTAGCATCCCGCACGGTGCCGAGTACAGTGGCCGTCTCAAACTGGGCTAACGCCGAGGCAGGCATAAAAAGGGCCAAGGCAAAAACAGAGGTGCGCAGTGGAATCATCGAACCCTCCAAAGCAATTTCTTTCTCAAGTATCGCACGCCCTGATAAGCACGCCGTCACATGCACATGGTCAATCGAGCAGTTGACCGGTAAACTCGAACAGCGCCTTTGTGGCCGGGTCTCCTGTGACCCCGAGATCACGGTCGAGTTTGACGTGATCGGTTTCTTCGGCTCCGAATAACCTGGCGGGAACGCCGGCATGGTCAAGCGCCGCCCATAGCCGGTAGGCCTGCGCGGTGGTATCGGTGTGATCGGCTACGTGGAGGATCAGGAACGGCGGTATGCCCCTGTTGGGCGCCACATGATTCACCGCCGACAGTTCCCGTTGCCGTTCGAGGTTGCCGAACTTCTCAGGGTGGCCCATCTTCGGCGGCGGCTGTTTGAGGCTCTTGCGGCGGGCGGTCGCCGTGGCGACCTGCAGTGGGACGTCATAGGTGTCGCCGTCGACGGGCACGCATCCCTTAATGCTCGTCCGCGGTACACCCTCCACTTCGATGTACCGGCTGTCGACGCAAAGCAGCGCCGCCAACTGCGCGCCGGCGGAATGTCCCATCAGGAAAATCCGGTTGGGGTCGCCGCTGTGGCGGGAGATATTCGCATGCACCCATCCCACCGCCTTCGCCACATCGCGCACGATCGTGTCCATGCTCACATGAGGAACAAAGCGATAGTTCACCGGCACGAACACGAAATTCCTTTCAACGAACGCCGCCGGTTTTTGGTCCACTTGGTTCTTGCTGCCCCGCATCCAGCCGCCGCCGTGAACCCACACGACAACGGGAAGCTTCGATCCGGTTGGCGGCCGGTACACATCGAGCAGTTGCCGCTCGTTTCTAGGCTCGGCGTAGGCGATGTCGCGTTCCGCGTGAGGTGTCGTCTGGGCCGACGCTGAGGAGGCGGTGAAAGCCGCGCACAAAATCAGGAATAGGAGGCGCTTCATTCCGTTAATCCTTTCGATACTCTTCGTTCATTCTAATTGCCTGGCCTTCTGGACCAACTCTTCCATCGCGCGGTCAAATATAGCCAGCATCGCCTGCCGGTCCTGTTCGCGGGCGTAGCGGCCCGCGCCGCGGTAGAACTCCTTCTGCTGAGCGAGTGCTTTCGACAGCCGCGCAGCCTCCTGGGAGGCCCAGATGCGGCGGCCGCCGGCGATCACCTGGACGGCTCCGGTATGTGCGACTTCGTCCTGCTTCATGGCGGGCAGGGGCGCGCCCGTGCCTCTGGCAGCAAGCCAACTGCTCGATCCGATTCGAAGTTTGGTGCGGATTTCCAAACGTTTTTCTCCGGGTCCAGCAGAGGCGACGACCTGGCCATTCTGTATCAATTCGAGATTGCGCATGGGGCGTAGGCTTTCGAGAACGGCGTGGACTTCAACTTCTCCGCCACCGGGGGGCAATTCTATTCGCCCGCCGGGACCGGCCTGATTAACCGATATGCGAACCAAAGGCCCACTGGAGACGAAAACATCGCCGCGTTTCAAGGCGGCATTCCACGCCCCGGATCCCTTGGCGCCGGCGGTTTTGACGTAGGTGCGGATGCTGCCAAGAAAGGGCTGCCACCAATCGCGGTAGGGGACATTGGGCAGGTCGCTTCCGGCAGTGGGAGGCAGGATATAGCCGCAGTTGAGCAGCGGATACCAGTTTTTTTCCGGCTGCCACAGGAAGAGGTTGCCAAGTTCCATGAAATCGAGCGCTCCGAGCAGCGCGTCGGCGATCACGGTCGGACTCTGCCCCAAAGTGCCGCCGTGCGCGGCTCCCGCGATGCCGCCCGATTGGCGGCTGCGATTGAGCACGTCAACGGATGGGGGCCAGTTGTGTGGAGATTCCGCCGTGCCGGCCATGATCGGATGGATGATGTCGCCGAGGCCGAACAAGAGTAAGTGCCCCTGGAGTTGATCGCGGTACTCCTCGCCGGCGACGATGATCTTCTCATCGCGAGTTCCTTCACCGCGTCGGCCATAGGCGAACTGATTGGCCCAGACCCCTGGCGCCATGCCTCCCTTTAGCACCAGAAATTGTGCATGAGTGAGGCCGTCGCCGCTCATGGCGTCAAGCCAATCGGGATCGCCTTCAGGGCGGATGCGGTCATAGTGCAGATGCGGGTCGGCCGCGCGCCAGCCTTCCTCCTCCAAGCGGTTCCACCGCCGCATCTCCACCCGGACGGGCGTGGACTCGCGGTCGATGGCCGTTGTCTGCCTGACCGGAACGTAGTCGAAGCCTTTCACAACGCCGATTTCCACGCTGCGGGCCCCAGGCCGGAGCGGGATTTCTACAGGCCCGGTTCCGCGCGTGTAGGTTACAACGAAGGTCTGCCGTTTGCTGACGTGAACGGAAACGAAGCGCCATCCGTGCGGGCCGACCCAGCTCGGCGCGTGCTCCACGCCATCGATGGACAGGCTGAATCGTGCGGCGGTAGGTTTGCCGGTCTCCGCGTCCACCACATCGAGGATGAGGCGTGGGCTCCATTCGCCCTCGGATTGCTGCTGAGCCCATACCATGAGGCCGAGCAGCGCGAGGCCGCTAACGATTCGAACCGATGCAGTACGTGTGGTCATGTTGGCGCGCTCACGACTTATATCATGCTCGGGACTTGCCCATGGCTTTCACTTTTCTCCTAAGTGATACGCTCGATGCGCACGCGCACTATCCGGTTTCGTTCCATCTCTTCAATAATGTAGCGGCGGCCGTCTTCAACCACGGAATCACCGGTCTTAGGGATGAATCCAAGCCGGTAGAGCAGAAACCCGGCAAGCGTCTCATAGCCGGCTTCGACCGGCAGAACGATCTTATGCTGTAATTCCAAATCGCGCATCGGCATGGTTCCCTCCACTCGAAGGATATCCGCAGTTTCGTCGGTGACAGGCCGGCGGAGATCATGTTCGTCCTCGATTTCGCCGAACACCTGCTCGACCACATCTTCCAAGGTGACCACGCCGACCGTGGTTCCGAATTCATCGACGACCATGGCGATATGCGAATGACTCTTGCGAAACTCGTCGAGAAGTTGCACGATGGGTTTCGATTCCGGCACCACCGGCAGAGGACGGATCAGGCGCCGCAGATCAAAGGAGCGCACGGGACGGCGCCGCTCCGTGGCCAGGCGCCGCTCCTCCCACAAACGCAGCAGATCTTTTATATGAACGTATCCGATCAGGTTCTCCGGGCGGCCTTCATAAATAGGCAGGCGCGTGAACTGATGCTCGTTGGCGATCCGAAGCAAGTGGTCCAGCGACGTTTCCATCGACGCCGAAGCCACCTGGTTTCGTGGCACCATGATTTCTCTCGTTAGATACTCCTTCATCTCAATCAGCCGCTGCATGGCTTTCTCGGCGAAGCCTTCAATGATCCCTTCGCGCAGGCTGGAACTGAGAATGAACTTGAGTTCTTCGACGGAGTGACCGCCGGTTTGCTCTCCGCGCAGCCCAATCGCTCGCGAAACAATCTTCGCCGACCGCTCCAGCACGTAGACAAAAGGCTCGGCGACGCGGTAGAAGACCAGCAGTCCCGGCGCTACCAGCACGGCGAGCCTGTCCCGCTTCTCAATCGCCAGGTTCTTTGGCACGACTTCGCCGATCACCACGTGTAGAAAAGTCATCAGAAGATAGGCCAGCACAATACTTACACCGAGGAAGATTTTCTCGGTCAGCGGCGTCACAACAGGCTCGAAAATGCTTATGAAGAACTGCTTCAACGGCTCCTCGCCGGCAACTCCCAATCCGATGCTTGCCAGCGTGACGCCAACCTGAACGACGCTTAGAAGGCGCTCAGAATTGGAAAGCAGGCTGACGGCCGCCTGGGCTCCCACGTGCCCCTCGTCGGCCATGGCTTTCAGCCGGGACGGCCGCGAGGAAACCAGGGCAACTTCCGAGGCCGCAAAGAACGCATTCAACCCCACGATGATGAGCATCAAAATCAAGCTGTAGCCGAGGTTGCTTTCCATGCGGGAGGGATCGTGCCTGTCTGCGCCCTATTCTCTCACGCTACAATGCGCAGAGTGCAAAAGGCTCTCCGCTTTTTCAACTTTGCAATTGCCGTCATCCTCGTGATTCTGGGGGGCGCCGTATACTGGTTTGCTTACCGGCCACTGCCTCAGACATCCGGCCGATTGACGTTGCCGATCCAGGAACCCGCGAAAGTCGCCCGCGACGCCAGCGGAGTCCCTCATGTCGAAGCCGACAGCCTTGAAGATGCGATTTTTCTGCAAGGCTTCGTTACCGCACAAGACCGGCTCTGGCAGATGGATGCGATGCGAAGACTCGCTGGCGGAGAACTTTCCGAGGCGCTCGGGCCGGCGGCGTTGGAATCCGACCAGGAGGTTCGGCGGCTGCGGATGCGGCGCGTCGCTGAGCAGCACTATGCGGCGCTCGATTCCGGGGAACGGTCGCTGCTGGCAGCCTACGCCCGCGGGGTGAATCGATTCGTGGAAACGTATGCAAAATCGCTGCCCGTCGAGTTTTCACTATTGAACTATGACCCGCGTCCCTGGTCGGGCATTGACTCGATACTGATTGCCATGCAGATGACGCGCAGCCTCAGCTCCGGTTGGAAGGACGAGATCCTGAAGCAGAATCTGCTGTCGAAAGGCGATCCCGAAAAAGTGCGGTTCCTGTTCCCTTTTCGCACCGGGCGCGAACCCCAGCCCGGCTCCAATGCCTGGGTGATTTCCGGAAAGCTGACCTATTCGGGCAAGCCGATTCTCGCTAATGATACACACCTGGAGTGGGCCTTTCCGAGCCCTTGGTATTCCATTCACCTGAAAGCTCCACGGCTGGATGTAGCCGGTTTCTCGCTGCCAGGCCTGCCTTGCGTGATCATTGGCCACAACCAGCGTATCGCCTGGGGGATTACGAATCTGCACTTCGATGTGCAAGACCTCTACCTGGAGCGTTTCGATCCGCAAACCGGACGTTATATCTATCAGGGCCGGCTGGAGCAGGCCAGGCTGGAGCGGGAGGTGATTCGAGTAAAGGGCCGTGATCCGGTGGAAATGTCGCTTTGGGTGACGCGGCATGGTCCGGTCTTTCTGTCGGCGGGGAACCGGTTCTTTTCATTGCGCTGGATGGCGGCCGAGCCGGGCGCTTTTCAGTACCCGTTTCTCGATATCAACAAGGCCGGCGACTGGCAGAGTTTCCTTGCGGCCTTGCGACGCTTTCCCGGGCCGGGATCGAACTTTGTCTACGCCGATGTCGACGGCAATATCGGCTATCAGGCGGCGGGGCGCTTTCCGATACGAACGTCTCATCCAGGCGACATTCCCGCCGGCATCGGCGCAGCCGGGGCCGAATGGGAGGGGATCATTCCATTCGAACATCTCCCCTCGCTCTACAATCCTGACTCAAACCTGATCGTGACGGCGAACCAGAATCCCTTTCCTGAAACCTTCCCTTACCGGGTCAGCGGCAGTTTCGCTTCCCACTATCGCGCCAGGCAGATCGAAGCGCGTCTGAAGGCCAGGCCGGGTTGGAGGCCGGAGCAGATGCTCCCCATCCAGATGGATGTCTATTCAGCCTTCTCTCACTTCCTTGCCCGGCAAGTCTATCAAGCCTGGCAGGCCCGCGGCAGGAACAACCCGGCGCTTTCCGAACCGGCCACGCTGCTGAACGAATGGAACGGGCAGATGCGCGCCGGATCGGCTGCCGCGCTGTTGGCCACGCAGGTGTTCCAGCATTTGAGAAAAGCGATCGCCGATCGGGCTTCTCCCGGCCTTGGCTCCTCTTACGATGTGCAGATGGCCCCTGCCGTGATCGAGAAGCTGCTCGAAACGCGGCCAAAAGAATGGTTCGACGATTATGATGAGCTTTTGGTTCGCGTACTCGCCGATGCGATGGAGGAAGGCAAGCGGCTATATGGCGGCGAGGTCGGAAAGTGGGATTACGGCCGCTATTTCACATTCTCCCTCCCTCATCCCATCGCGGGCCGTGTTCCGTTTATCGGCAAATACTTTACCATCGGTCCCGTGCCGATGAGCGGGTCATCCACTACCGTGAAGCAAACAAGCAGGAGGCTGGGACCCTCAATGCGCTTCGTCGCCGACCTCTTTAATTGGCAGAATTCGCTGCACAATGTCACCATCGGACAATCCGGCCAGCCATTTTCCTCTCACTTTCGCGATCAGTGGGAGAGTTATTATCAGGGGCGAAGCTTTTCGATGGAGTTTGCGGGCGTAAAAGCAAAGACGGTGCTGGAGGTAGTCCCGGGGCGATAATAAACTCAACCGCCCAGCGCCTCCTTAAGCGACGCGGCGTCAATAATGCGCAACGCCATGCCGGCGCGTTCTTCCGAGGAAGCGCTCTTTATCCTTCTCTCTGCCCATTTGGGGAGCTTACCGAAGCGCTTCTCGGTCTGACAGATGAGAATTACGGCTTCTCCGGAGGCGAGGCCTTCTGCATGGCCTTCTGCATGGCCTTCTGCCTTCCCTTCCGCGCGCCCTTTGGCAGCCGCCTCCTGCTGCAATTTCCGGGCGGAATCCCCAAGAATCGGCACTTTAAACAAATCCACACTCACCGGCATATCGATTGCCTCCTCAACATCGGCCCGCGGCAGCCGTCTCAATTCGCATAGTATCATGAGCCGCGTCAACGCAACGCGTTGATCC
>Ga0187893_10007594_pt1 | contig 17646 bp, 14 predicted proteins | sample MA1701074metaG_FD_139574 | JGI IMG/M metagenome (GOLD analysis project Ga0187893, IMG submission 139574) | White microbial mat communities from a basaltic lava cave in the Kipuka Kanohina Cave System on the Island of Hawaii, USA - MA170107-4 metaG ... | reverse complement strand
GGCCACGACGAAAGGCTGCACGGCCCGAATGCCGTCACGGGTCAGATCGTCTCGGCCAGCCCCGACGGAATGGAGTTGAAGACCAGGACCGAGACCGTAAAGGTCAAGTTCTCGAGCAAGACCAAGTTCGAGCACGAGAAGAAAGCCGTGGACTAAAACCATGTCAAAGTCGGGGACCGCGCCGGCGTCGTCGGCAACAAGTTGCCGACCGGCGAGTGGATGGCCAACGAAGTGATACTCGGCCTCCCGGCTCCGAACCCGGCTGCAAAATCGGGCGCGAAGAAATAGGCTGGCGAGGACAGCAATATTTGACAGGGTGACCATCGAGAAGTGACCTCGGGTTGTAGAGCCGCGTCCGCGCTGCGGCTGCGGCTTTCTTGCCTTGCCGTGTCGCGACGAAACATCGATTGGCGCCTTCGGAAACTGGCAAAGCGCATCCACGTCTCGACGAGGCAGACAGTCGCTCGGTTGCCAAAGCAGTGATCTGCAACTTATCCCGTATGTCGGCTGACCCAAGGAATTTCGCCGCGTAAGTCGGGGGCGCCTCCCTCTGTTACAATGCTCAAATGCCCAGGCGTCGACAGTTTCTGTGTGTCGTTGCCAGCAACGTTGGCGGTGGCCTTATTTTCACATTGGGAGGTCGAGCGGTCCACCTCGCCGCACAGACCAATCAATCGGGCAACAATCTCCTTCGCATACGGCTCCGGTTTTTCAACCAGCGGCAGGCATCTGTCGTCGCCGCGGCCGCGGCTCGCATCTTTCCCAGCGATGCAGCCGGCCCCGGCGCTACTGAAGCCAATGTCGTCATCTACATCGACCGTCAGCTAGCGGGGGCTTACGGGCGCGACCGCTTCCGCTACACCCATCCTCCCTTCCAGACCGGCTTACCCGAGCAAGGCTACCAGGGAAAGGATACTCCTCGGAAAAGCTACATCGACGGCATACGCAGCCTCGGTGAAGACTTTGCCGCTCTGCCGCCCGACGCACAAGACGCCAAGCTCAAGCAAATCGAACGGACTCGCTTCTTCCAATTGCTCCGCCGGCATGTCATCGAAGGAATGTTCTGCGATCCCATGCACGGCGGCAACGCCGATTTGATCGGATGGCAGTTGGTCGGCTTCCCCGGCCCATACATGAGCTGGGCGAACGACTTCGATAAGCACGACGGCGCACCCTTTCGTCCGCAACCGATGAGCCTTGCCCAGATCGTCGGGCATCCTGTTACCCCCTGGGACGGCGAGTCATGAAAAAGCTCCGGCATCAAGATGTCGTCATTGTCGGCGGCGGTTGGACCGGGCTGATGATGGCCAAGGAACTCGGTGCCGGGACCGCCCTTAAGATCGCCGTTCTCGAGCGGGGTAAACGGCGCAAAACTGCCGACTATCATGCCGCGATGGATGAACTGGATTACGCCGTTCGTCTGAGGATGATGGAGGATGTGTCGAAAGTAACATTCACTTTCCGCCACACCAGCCGTGATCGCGCGTTGCCCATGCGCCAGCAGGGCGCCGTGCTTCCCGGCAGCGGCACAGGAGGCGCCGGGGAACACTGGGGCGGCTCCGCGCGGAGACTTCGTCCGGAAGCGTTCGAGCTTCGCACGCACTATATAAACCGGTACGGTGCTGCTAAGTTGCCGGTTGGAAATCTCGTCCAGGATTGGGGCCTTAGTTACAGCGAAATCGAACCATGGTATCAGCGCGCCGAGCAATTAATGGGAATATCCGGTCAAGCTGGTGCGAACCCGTTCGATCCGCCGCGCTCCGGTCCATATCCTGTACCGCCGCTGAAAGCCGGAGTTTTCCCCACCGGGCTTGCCGAAGCGGCACGTGCCTTGGGCTACCACCCCTACCCGGCCCCTTCTGCGATTCTCAGCCAGGCATACACCAATCCCGACGGCGTTGCACGCGCCGCTTGCCAATACTGCGGCTATTGCGACAGGTTCGGCTGCATGGTTGGAGCGAAATCCCAGCCCACGAACGTCGCGATGCCGGTCATCGCCCGGCACAAGAATGTCACGATCACGCACGGCGCGGCCGTCCGGCGTATCCTCCACAAGGATGGGCGCGCCATGGGCGTCACCTGGGTCGATCAGCGCGGCCTGGAGTATTTCCAGCCGGCCGATCTCGTTATCCTGGCTTCATGGACCCTCAGCAACGTCCGCCTGCTGCTGCTTTCGGAAATCGGCGAACCCTATGACCCGGCGACCGGGCGCGGATTGGTGGGACGAAGTCTCACCCATCAGGCATCGGGTGGGGTGCTGGTCTTTACGGACAAGCGGCTAAATGGCTTCATGGGAGCCGCATCAGCCGGAATCGCTATCTCCGATTTGGAGTGCGACAACTTCGATCACGGACCGGTCGATTTTTTGGGCGGAGCTTACATTGGAGCAGCTACTCCCGGACAAGGTCCCATCGGTTCCTTCGGCACCCTCCCTCCGGGGCTCGACGTAACGTGGGGGGCGAGTTGGAAGCGGGCGGCTTTGGAGTGGTACGACCGATCCGCGCGTATCATCGTGATGGGCGATCACCTCTCGTACAAGACCAACTATCTCAGCCTCGACCACACTTACCGCGATGCCTATGGCGATAGGCTAATCTGCATGACGATGGATTGGACCGGCAACGAGCGGAAACTCCGGGCGCACATTGTTCCGAAAGTCGCAGCCCTGGCGCGTCAGATCCGTGGCGTCCAACACGTTCGTGCGTCTGCGCCGTATCAGAGCTACGATGCAACCGTCTACATGGGGACCCACCTGCAAGGCGGGGCAATCCAGGGCAGCGATCCTGACACCTCTCTGGTCAATCCCTGGCTGCAATCCTGGAAGATGCCGAACCTGATCGTCCTCGGCGGCTCGGCCTTTCCGCAGAATGTCTTTGCGAACCCCACGCTGACTATCGTTGCGCAGACGTTGCGCACGGCGGATGCTCTCGTGCAGCGCTACTTCCGGAGCCCCGGCCCGCTTGCTTGACCCCCTCAAGACGGGAGGTAGGCGGGAGAGCGAGGGAAATCCGCTGGGAAATCCGCTGGGAAAGCCGCTGCCACGGCCCGGAAGATCTGCCCTACATCTGCGGGAGAATGAAGGCGTCACCGATCTTCGGGAAGCTGTGATGAGCGGCGCGTTGGAGCGGCTGTCGCCGAGGTGCTCGCCAGTTTCGATTTCAGCGCGGTCAAACGCGATTGGGGTGGTCGAGGGGAGCAAGAGTTGAGTGCGACGGCGCGATCCGCAATCATGGATCCGGAGCACCCGGACGAGTAGGAGGCTCCTTTTGCAAAGACTCCCGGTGGTCGGCGAGAACTTGACCGGTAGGCCACTTCACCCACAGGTTTTCCACGAATCGCGGGTCCAGCGGGTTCTCTTCCTTCGGATCGGTGTGCAGGTCGTACCAGAGAGGAAAGCTGTACTGCTTCACCGGCGAGCCGAACCCGCGATCCACCTCTCTGGTTACCATCTTCCAGTTCCGCCATTTGACGCCATAGATTTCGTTGGCCAGATAAATAACCACGGATTCACGATTGGATTCGTCCTTCTTGCCAAGAAGGAAATCGAGTTGATCGATGCCGTCGATAACGCGGTCCTGCGGAAGCTTGCCGCCGGCGATGCGCGCCAGCGTCGGGAGCAGATCCATTTCATGCACAATCTCGTTGCTCACCCTCCCGGCCGGGACTTTACCAGGCCAGCGCAACAGGAACGGAGCGCGAAGCGAGCCTTCAAATCCGGTGAAGTAGGTACCTCGCCAGGGTCCGGTGAAGCCGTGATACGGCATGGTCGCTTCTCCGCCATTATCGGAGGAGAACATAAAAACCGTGTTATCCCGGATTCCCAAACGGTCGATTTCATCCAATAACCGGCCGGTATAAGCGTCGATTTGCGCCAGCACATCGGCGAAATCGCCGTTGCGGGTCTTCCCTTTGAACTCGGACTCGGGTGTAATCGGCATGTGCGGCTGCGTGTAAGGAAGGAAAAGGAAGAAGGGCTTGCGTGTGGGTGTCTGACGGCGCAGAAACTCGACCGCTCGCTCCGTAATTTCGCGGTCCATCATGGTCCGCGCCTTAAGGTCGTAGACTTTGATTTCTTTCGGATCTTCCCCGCGGCGCGATGTCATGACGTGGGTCAGCTTGATATACGGGTGGGCGCCGGGCCGAAAGCGCGGGTTATCCGCCCAGTAGGCATCATTGGAGGAGTTCGGGATGCCGTACCACTCGTCGAAACCGTGATCGGTGGGGAAACGGCCTTTGGTTTGGCCGAGGTGCCATTTGCCGTACATCGCGGTAGCGTATCCCGCGTCGGATAGCATTTCGGCCATTGTGTACTCCCAACGCCTCAGGCCGTAGACGGGTGTCTCCAGCGGCACGGACCCATTGCCGGACCGGACGGCATAGCGGCCGGTAAGCAAGGCGGCGCGGCTTGGAGTGCACTGCGCTTCCACGTTGAAGTTGAGGAGGCGTGTGCCCTCGGCGGCCAGCTTATCCGCACGCGGAGTGGGCGAGCCTCTCAGGACCCCACCGCCGTAGACTCCCAGTTCGCCCCAGCCCAGATTGTCCCAGAGCACGAGGACGATATTGGGCTTGGGGGCGGATTGTGCGATGAGGGGAGCGGCGGCGGCGCAAAAGGCGCGGCGGGTTAGGGATCGAGGCTTGCCGTTCATGAAACCGGAACGTCCATTTTTGATCGGCATCACAGTTCAGTCTACACCCCGAGCGGGCGCTCCCCCGGCCCGGTTCCCGACCGGGCAGCATGGCCGGGCCGCGTGATCCGGATCCTGTCGAATATGCACCGCCGCGCTTCCGGCGGCGGCGCGGTGTTCCTCATCCGCCGCACTTCTCGATACTTTCTTGTTTTTTGCTAAACTGAACGTTTGGTCGCGGCCAGGTAGCTCAGATGGTAGAGCGCAGCCCTGAAAAGGCTGGCGTCGGCGGTTCGATTCCGTCCCTGGCCACCACGTTCTGGCTTGAACCCCACCGAGACACTTAAGGGTGTACTGCACGTCCGGTGCTGATACCAGGCTCTCACTTCCGGCGCCACACCGCCTCCAGGCTAGCTGTGGCGTTCAGGCCAGGTGAATCGGCTCGGCGTAAAGCAAATCCCCCGACACGCCGTCGTAGTATTGAATCACCACGTGCGGTTTCGGGTACGCCACCCAGCGCATTTTCCCGCGTTCCAACGGATTTAAAAACACATTATTCACCTGGGCAACGGCGTAGATGGGCCAGCGGCGCAGACTGGCTGGCACGTCGTTGCGGAAGTAGCTCGACCAGCGTATCTCGCACATTCGTCCTCCGGAATCGAATGGACCGTTGGGCAGCCGGCTCCCTTCGCTTCGCATCGGGTGATTGGCCGAGTTGTGCGGACCGGAGCAGAACTCCCAAACCCGATCCGTCACCTTCACGGCAAAGCTGTTGTGCAGGTCGCCCGTCATAACCACCACGGGTTTCCCCAGCGAATTCCAGAACTGAATCAACTGCTCGCGTTCATCGAGAAACGCAGTCCAGGCGTCGTCCTTACCGGCGATAGGGCCATCCGAGCCGGGGCTCCCAACGTGCGGAATCATCAGATTCACTGTGGATGCCAGGAAAAAGAAATCGGCATCGCTTTCCTTCATGCTCTTGATAAGCCACTCGCGCTGGGCTCGGCCGATCATCGAAAGCCCCTGCCGTTTCGGGTTGGCGACGTCATGCAGATCCCGCAAGCCCCGCGTGTCGAGCAGGTAGAACTCGACGTTGCCCACGCGGAATTTGCCGTAGCTATGCCGCCCGATCGAGTAAGTGGAGCGGCCCGAGCTTCGCGCCGCCGGACGAATCTTGACCCGGCGCCGGTCCAGAACTTCGACAATGCCATACACGCCGGCATTGGGATCGCCGCCGGAATCGTCGAGTTTTCCCGCGTCGACGCCTGCAAGCTGGCCACCCCAATGGACATGCAGATTGGCCGCCTGCGTCATGTCCAGCCGCGTGAAATCGGCGGTATCGTCGCGCAGCACGTCGCTTCCGGATTCCAGTTGCCCGTACCCGAAATGGATGTCCTGTGACGTGGCCAGCGGATTGGCGCCCGCGATGTAATCAAACCAGGCGCGCATGGCGATATCGCGGAACACCGCACGCCGGTTGCGGTTCCCCGCCGAGCCGGTCCCGTAAACGTCGTTCAGGATCTCGTGGTCGTCGGGCGTAAAGTAGCAGGGCACTTCTTTGTGCCATTCGGCCATGTTAACGCCGCGCTCGAGAAAAAATTTGTAGTTTTCCCAGACTCCGGTAATGCTCGGGGCCAGTTTTACGATAGGAGGCGCGTTTGCCGGCTCGATGCCGGTTTGCGCGCACCACTGCGCGACGGTGAACTCGCGCTTGTCTTCGTAGAGCCAGTCGCCGTTCAGGATCGAGAAATGCACCTTGTCGCGCAGTTTCTCCCGCATCATCTTGAAAGCGGGCAGGGAAGGCCCCATTCCATTGCCGGGCTTCTGATTGTTGCAGGAGCCGAACTCGAAGCGGAAATTGAACAGACCGCGCGGATTGGTTTCCGCGTGCCGGAATTGCGCGGCATCGGGGAGCGTCCGGAAGCTGCCGGCGTACTGCTCTGCTCCATCCGAAGATGCCGCCGCAACCAGCCGGAAGTGATAACGCGTGTCCGGATCGAGGCCGGTGAGCCGGACCCAGGCGGCGTTGTCATGATCGAGCACGGTCGAAACCCCGGCGGAAAGCTGGTCAAGCCTGCCGGCGGATTTTCCAAAACGAACCCGCAGCTCGCCCGGTTTGGCGGTCCTGCCCCAGATGCGAATTTCGTTCGCCGTTACGTGGCCCAGCATCGGGCCATGCGTGATGCCTGCTTCGGCAGCGGCGGCCTGCCCATGAGCGGCCATGCTGGCCAAAGCGGCTTTTGTCAGCTCGCGGCGGTTCCATTTGTGCATGCTTTTGAGTTTCTCAAATCGAAAACGGCGGCGGGGACAAGTCCCCCTTGGGGCTAACGCCTAAGCCCAGGAATGCCGATAGAGGGGCAGGAGAGTACTTTCGTACTGCGCTCGAAACGTGTCGGCAAAAAAGAATAATTTCGTTCCTCTATTCGCTGTAGCATTCATCGTAGCGATACTCTCGACTGGCGTCTTTTACGGGCTTTTCGTTGGGAAGCTCAATTCCGCCTCTCGTCAACAGGCGGACCGGCCTAAAATCCTGGTTGCGGCCCGCGCCATCCAGCCGGGCGCCGTCCTGAAGGCAGCGGATGTTCTGGAAGTGCCCTGGGCCGGAGCGCACCTTCCCGCGGGCGCGGTGAGCAAGGTGGGCGATGCCGAGGGCAAAACCGTCGTCGAAGCTCTTTCAAAAGATGAGATCATCACACGCTCAAGCATTGCCTCAAAAGAGGGTGGGGCTGCTGAAAGCGGAAGCATGGGCATCCCCGATGGCATGCGGGCTGTATCGTTACAAGTGCAGGATTCTCAGGGTGTGGTGGCCATGCTCAAACCCGGCCACCGCGTGGATGTTCAGGTGGTTGCTACTTTACCCGGTTTACACAATGAGCCCCAATTGCGTACCATCCTCGAGAATATTCAGGTGCTCGCCATCCCGAAAGAAGCCGGCGCGCGCGGTTTGAGTCAGATTGTCACGCTACTGGCGAACCCCAAAGAAGCCGCCGTTCTGGGACTGGCTGACTCGTCGGCCAAAGTCCGCCTGGCTTTGCGCAATCCCATGGATCAGAAAAAGGAGAACCTGGCCACCGTTGGCCTTGCCGCCATTATGCGGCTGGGAGCTCAGCCCAAGACGGTCTCCCATGGCAATGACGTTGCCACCTCCGCCCCGTCGCCTCTAATCCTCGATGTCCGCCTGGCCGAAGCGGCCGCCGAGGCTGTCAGGGATCTCGAAGGGCTTATGCAAGCGGCTCCGGCGCCTAACGCCATGCTCCAGCTCACGCGGCTGCGGACCGCGGCCGCCGTCGAGAATACGTTGGACCGGCTGCGTGCCGCCAAGACCTGGCAAGTGCTCCATTCCTCGCGCCTTTCGACTGCTTCTCGCCGCGAAGTGCGCTTTGAAACCTTAACCCTCGATAAAGGGCAACCGCAGAACATTCCCGGCGGTCTGCGTGTTCAGTTCGTCCCGCTCTCTCAGAGCGGTGACAAGGTCCGCCTCCGTGTGCTCCCGGAAATCAGCACTCCGGGCGATTCGGAAACCAGCCGCCGGCGAATTGAAACCGAAGTCGATCTGACCAACGGCCAGAGTTTCCTGTTGCGGGGATTCGGCTCCAATGAAAACGAGCGATCCTTGTGGGAATCCCTTTTCCCAGGCAAGCTCCGCCCTGGTCGTGAAATTGTGATGTTAGTTACTTTTAGGCTCGCAGGCGCCGTTGCGCAAAAGGCCAATGACTAAGCCCGCATGACCTTACTGATCATCACTGCCGTCTTTCTTGCCATCCTGCTGCTGACCACCCTGGCCCTCTGGCTTGCGCGTTCGATCCAGCAGCGGCTGATGCCCGGCGAACCGGAGCCTGTTCCGCAAGCACCCATCCCCTCCTTTCTGCAGGAAGAGGATGCACCGCTGCTGTTGAGGGAGGCCCAGCTAAGCACCATCTCTCCATGGGCCAAGCTGCTGGAGCAGTTCGATTTCGTCGAGCGGATGAAGGTGCTGCTCGCGCAATCCGACCTCAACTGGTCGATCGGGCGTCTCACCCTGGGAATGCTTTTAAGCGGCACCGTGGCGCTGGCGGTCTTGAGTGGCGCTTCCTGGATTCCGTCTTGGGCGCAACTGGGCGCCTCGCTGGTTGCTTCCATTCTTCCCTATATCTACGTACTGAAACGTAAAGATAAGCGCCTGCTTCAGATCGAGGAGCAACTGCCTGAAGCCGTTGAGGCGATGGCCCGTGCCCTGAGGGCCGGCTATCCGTTCGCCGCGGCGCTTGATACCGTAAGCAACCAGGTTCCCAATCCGCTGGGACGCGAGTTCCGCAAAACTTTTGCCGAAGGGGCTCTCGGGCTCCCATGGGAGCGCGCCCTCGATAATTTCGCCGCTCGTCTGCCCATTCAGGAAGTATGCCTGTTTTGCGCGGCCGTGCAGGTGCAGAGCCGGACCGGCGGCAATTTGAGCGAGGTGCTCGACAAGCTGGCTGAGAATATGAGAGAGGCTGGCGCGATCCGCGGTGAGGTGCGCGCCCTGTCCACGCAAGGGCGCTTTGCCGGGCGCATCCTCACGATTCTTCCGTTCGGCATCGCGGCGGCGCTGGTCTATGTGAATCCCACTTACCTGTCGCCCCTGCTCCACGATCCGAACGGAAAAACCGCGCTGCTCGCCTCGGGCTTCGCGCTGATCGCGGCCCATTTCGTCATTCGCAAAATGGTCGACATCAAGCTATGACGAACGAGCTGGCGGTATTGGGGCTGTTTTTCCTCTTCATACTTGCGGCAGTGATACTGACCGGGTATTTCGTGGTGAACCGCCGCCAGGCGGCCGTCCCCGAGATGCCCATGGCCACGGAACCGCGAATCGACGGCTCGGAAAAGGGCGGATTCCTGGATTCGCTGGCGGCCATGTTCGGAAGTCTGGGCGAATGGGTCCCATCCTCGGAATCCAGCCGGATTGCAATGAGCCGCCGGCTCGCGCTTGCCGGCCACCGCGGCCTTTCTTCGCCAGCCGTCTATTTTGGCGTCAAGTGCGCCTCAGGACTGCTGCTTGGATTGATTCTGGCATTGGCGGCTTCGCGCAATCAGGACGCCGTCTCCACCATGTTCGCCGCTGGTGTCTGCGGATTAGGCCTCGGCTTCCTGATTCCCGAGCGCGTTCTTGACGTGCGCATTCGCTCGCGCAGTGAGCGGTTGCGGCGCGCGCTGCCTTCCGCGATCGATCTCATCGTCATGGCTCTGGAAGCCGGACAGAGTCTCGATCAGTCGTTGCTGCTGGCCAGCCGCAATCTGCACGATCTGTTCCCGGAGCTTTCCCGGGAACTAGGCCAGGTTTCCCTTGAAACGCGGGCCAGCAAAAGCCGGGGCGAAGCGCTGCGTCACATGGCGGAACGCAACGGGGAACAGGAGCTGCGCAAACTTGCCATACTGCTGATGGATAGCGACCGTTTCGGCGGCAGCCTGGCGCCCATCCTCCGGCAGCACGCCAGGTTCCTGCGCACCCGTTTCAGGCAGCGGGCTCAGGAAGCCGCGCGCAAGCTCAGCGTGAAGATTGTCTTTCCGGTTTTCTTTCTGATATTCCCATCGATCATGGTGATCACTCTCGGTCCCGCGGTGATCACAATCTTCACTCAGTTTCAGAACTTCCTTGGAAACTGAAAGTTCTGCCGCCTCGACGCACGTTTACTGGATGGTCGGCGGTGCCGCCAGCAGATCGACGACGCCCTGTGCTCCCTTGCCCATGGCCAAATCGAGGGGAGTCTGGCCGTTCTCCGCCGCTACGTCCACCATGGCGCCGTTTGCCAGCAGCGCCATTGTCATTTCCACGTCGCCGTTCTGTGCTGCCGCATGCAGTGCGGTCCAGCCGCTTGCCTGAGTGGCGTTCACGTCGGCCCCGGCCTGAACGAGCAACGCCACAACCTCGCGGCTCCTGCCCGCGGCGGCGGCATGCAGGGGATGGTTGTTAAGCGCGTTGGTGGAGCGCTTGTGAATCTCCGAGCCGGCTTCCAGCAGCAGTTTCGCCGCTTCTTTCTTATCGAAAAAAGCCGCCAGGTGCAGCGGAGTCCAGCCATCCACGGAATGCCGGCCGAGGACTTCAGGGTCCGCCTCGACAAACTTCGTCAGCCGCTGGATATCGCCTAGGGCAGCCGCGATGAAAGCATCGACGGTAGCTCCGCTTTGCAACAGCAATTGCGTCACTTCCTTCCGCCCATAATAAATGGCCACCATCAACGCGCAAACACCGTTATCGTTGACGGAGTTCGCCAGTTGGCGATCTTCGTTAAGCATGGCTGTCATGGCGTAGATATCGTCTCCGCGGATCAGCTCGAAAAATTCCGTGACCGTTTCGTTCATGTCGCTGGCCTGTATAGTTCGGTTGCCTTGCCTGTTTCCCAGGCAAGGTGATTCAGGTAAAACAACAATGCCGGTTTGTGGCAGGTGCTTGCGTACTTATCGTAAACGCGCTCCTGCCAGCCGTCGTTTAAGTAGGAGGTTACGTCGGCATCTTTGGCGAAGAAGCCGTCATCGTGGGGTACGCCCAGGAAATCGAGAACAGACTTGATCATGTCGAGGTTCGACACCAGGACGGCCTGGGCGAGGTCGGTGGCGAAATCCTCGCTCCGCTCGGACATGCGCACCCAAAGCCGCGGCGCCGACCGGCGCAGCGTCTCCGAGTTCAGTTTCGCCAGGTGGGCGCGCGTTTTCACCCGATCGAAAAGCTGGAAGGAACGCAGCTTTCCGATGGAAATCGAGCGCAGCAAGCCCTGAAAGTTCTCTTCGCCGAGTCCCAGGAAGATATCCGAAAGCTCCATCATGGCCAGAGTAACACGATACAATTAAGGATTTGGTCGAATCGCATGAACAACATCATTATCCTGGGCGCGCAATGGGGCGACGAAGGCAAGGGCAAGCTGGTCGATCTTCTTTCGGAGAAATTCGACATTGTCACGCGCTACCAGGGCGGGCATAACGCCGGTCACACTGTCTTCATCGGCGACAGGAAATTCATTCTGAAGCTCATCCCGAGCGGCATTCTCCGGGGCAAGCAGGCGGTCATCGGCAACGGCGTTGTTCTCGATCCGGCCGCCCTTATCGATGAGATTCTTGCGCTGGAAAGCAGCGGCATCGATGTGGCGGGGCGCCTGGTCATCAGCAATCGCGCTCATGTCATCTTCCCGTTCCACCGCATGGTGGAGAACGTTTCCGAGAACCGGCCCGGACGCACGGCCATCGGGACCACTTCCCGCGGAATCGGCCCATGCTACGAAGACAAGATTGCGCGGCGCGGCATACGCGTGGCCGACCTGCTGGACGAAAACCACTTCTGCCAGCTCTACGCCGCACTCTCCGAGGACAAACGGACTGTAGCGCGCGCGTTCCACATTGAAAGCGTCATCGACTACGAACAGATCCGCCAGGAATATAATGCGTTCGCCGCGCGCATCCGTCCCATGGTCGCCGACACTTCGCGTCTGCTGAACCAGGCCATTAAGGAGGGAAAGCGGGTGCTTTTTGAAGGTGCTCAGGGAACCATGCTCGACATCGATCACGGCACCTATCCTTTTGTGACCAGCTCGAGCGCGGCTTCCGGAGGCGCCTGTACGGGCGCCGGAGTCGCACCCACACGCATCCAGGGTGTGATCGGAGTGTCGAAAGCCTATTGCACCCGTGTGGGAGGCGGCCCGTTTCCCACTGAAGCCCGCGACTCTGACGGCGATCGCATCCGCAAAGCCGGCAACGAATTCGGCTCCGTTACGGGCCGCCCGCGCCGCTGCGGCTGGTTCGATGCTCCGCTGCTGCGATATACCTCCGCGGTGAACGGGTTTGACAGCCTCGTGATCACAAAACTCGATGTGCTGGACAACTTCGACGAGATTTCCGTATGCACCGGCTACAAGCTGAACGGACGGTTGACTGACGAGTTACCGGCCACAACCAGGCAAATGGAGTCCGTCACGCCCGTTTATGAAAAAATGGCCGGTTGGAAAGGAAGTACGCGGGGCGCCACGGACTACAACGCGCTCCCGGACAACGCGAAACGCTACCTGGATTTTCTCGCTCAAAAAGCCGGCGTTGAGATCGGCTGCATCTCGACAGGACCGGAACGTAACGAAACGATCCTGATTTCAGGGTCGCGGTTCAGCAGCCTAATAGGGTAGGAGAACGAACCGCGATGGGTCTCGCCCGCTCCTCGCGCCGGGTTACAATTCTTCTGTGAAACAAACGGCCTTTGCAGTTCTGATGATCTGCGCGCTATCGGGCTGTTCGACCGGAGGCGTCACCGGATCCGGCGGCGCCTCGCGCAGTGTCTCCGCCGAGCCTCGCGTCGAGATCAGAGACTTTCTGGCTTTCTATAACGAGACCAGCCAGCGCCTCAATGCCGTTTCCAGTGAAGCAAACTGGCGAGCGGTCACCGACGTCAACGAGCAGCATACCGGAGAACGCATCGGAGCCGACCGCGCGCTGGCGGCGTTTCAAGGCAGCCGCTACGTCATCGAAAGAGCCAAAGTTTTTCTTAACGTTCGCGCAGCCCTCACGGATCTCGAGTTTCGCCAACTCGACAACATTCTGCTGCATGCGGCCGAGTCCCCCGGCACCATACCGGAAGTAGTTGGCACGCGGATTGAAACCGAGGCTCGCGTGGCTGCTCTCATGGACGGCTTCACATTCTGCGCGGAAAAGCGCGGCGACAAGTGCGCCAAGCCCGTAACGCCGAACGAAATCGACGACATTTTGATGCGCTCCCGCAATCTCGCCGAGCGCCGCAAAATGTGGGAGATTTCCAAGCAGGCCGGCCCCGAGCTGAAAAACGGCCTCGTCGAGCTGCGCGAGCTGCGTAACCGCGTGGCGCGCGAGCTTGGCTACACGTCGTATTTCCATTTGCAGGTGGCCCATTACGCGATGAGCATCAACGAGATGATGCAGCTCATGAATCAGACGCTGCGCGACGTAAGGCCTCTGTACGAGCAGCTTCATCTCTGGACCCGGCGCAAACTGGCCGAACGCTACCAGCAACCCGTCCCCAAACGAATTCCGGCGCACTGGATCGGGAACCGGTGGGCGCAGGAATGGCCGGGGCTTGTGGAAGCCGTCAATTTGGATGATCTGTTCCGCGACAAAACCGCCGAGTGGATCGTAAAGCAGTCGGAGCGCTTTTACGTGTCGCTGGGCATGCCAGCCCTGCCGAAAAACTTCTGGGAAAAATCGGACCTTTACCAGCTTCCGCCGGACGCAAAGCGCAAGAAAAACACGCATGCTTCGGCCTGGCACATGGATATCGACAAAGATGTCCGCAGCCTGATGAGCGTCGTGCCGAATTTCCGGTGGTTTGAAACCAGCCATCATGAGCTGGGGCACGTCTACTACTTCCTGGCGTATTCCAATCCCAGAGTGCCGGTTGTGCTGCGCGAGGGCGCCAACCGCGCTTTTCACGAGGCCGTGGGCGATCTCATCTCGATCGCCGCGCGCCAGCAGCCCTACTTGCGCGAGATCGGCCTGCTTGCTTCGGGACGGCATTTCGAACAGACCCCGCTGCTGCTGGCCGAGGCGCTGGACAACGCCATCGTGTTTCTGCCGTTCGCGGCAGGCACCATGACTCATTTCGAGCAGGAGCTCTACGAAAAGAAACTTCCCGCCGGACAGTTCAACCGGCGCTGGTGGGAGCTGGCGGCCCGGCATCAGGGCATTGAGGCGCCCGCCGCGCGCGGCGAGCAATTCTGCGATGCCTGCACCAAGACTCACGTGATTGACGACGCGGCTCAATATTACGACTACGCGATGGCCTACCTCATCAAGTTTCAGTTGCACGACTACATCGCGCGAAAGATCCTCAAGCAGGATCCGCGCAACTGCAACTACTACGGCAACAAGCAGGTTGGAAAATGGCTGAGCGAGATTCTGAGCCTGGGCGCTACCGTCGACTGGCGGCAGGTAATCCGGGAAAAGACCGGTGAGGACCTCAGCTCCAGGGCCATGCTCGACTACTTCAAGCCCCTCGTGGATTTCCTGGAAAAGGAGAACGGAGGGCAGCCCGCGTCGTGGGAGTAGCGCCGGCCGCGCTGTTTCTGGCTTTTGCGGCCACTTGTCACGCAGGTGAGCTTCACTCGGCCGTTCGCGCCGGGGACCGGAAACTGGTGGAGAAGCTGCTCGATGCGGGAGCGTCGCCGAATGAACCGGATGCGCTGGGAGGAACTCCCCTGCACGACGCAGCCTGGGCCGGAGACGTGGCGATTGCGCGCTTGTTGATCGAACGCGGCGCCGGCGTGGACGCCCGTCACCGCGAGGCGGGCAGCACGCCGTTGCACTACGCTGTGATCACCAACCATACCGCCGTCGCGGCCCTGCTTCTCGATCATCGAGCCGACGTCAAGGCGACCTATCAATCGGGATCGGCGGCGTTGCATTTAGCCGCCAATCGCGGTTATCGTGACATGATCGATTTGCTTCTTTCCCGCGGCGCCGACATCCACCAGCGGGACGCCTCTGGCGCTTCGGCCCTCGATGAAGCGGCATGGAAGGGGCAGGGCGAGGTGGCGCGCATTCTGCTCGAAAGGGGAGCGAAATTTTCGCCTGCCACCTTCTGGCAGGCCGTTCAGAAAGGCCATTCCGCCGTGGTGGTGCTGCTGGTGGAAGCCGGCGCCGATCCGAACCAGTCCGGCGGGGAAGAGGGGACGCCGGTGGAAATGGCTCTCCGATACCGGCAGCGCGCGGTTGCCGAGCTGCTTCTGGCCAAGGGCGCCGGACTGACCGGGCAGCAGCGTGACAAGGCTCTGAAAAGCGCGGTGCTGCGCGGGGAGGCCGATATCGTTGATCTGCTGTTGCAGCGCGGCGGCGACCCGTCGAGCGTTTTGCACGACGCCGCCTTAAAGGGTCACGTCGCGATTGTGACGCTGCTGCTCGCTCGCGGCGCCCGAGTCGAGGCGGCGGGGGCAACAGGGTCACGGGCTTTGCACGACGCCGCCCTTGGCGGGCATGCCCCCGTCGTAGAGTTACTGCTTGATCGTGGCGCGGATATCCATGCCGCCGATTCCGATACCGGAGCCACGGCTCTTCATCTGGCCGCCAGCTACGGCCGCCGCAATGTTCTGCTTTTGTTGCTCGATCGAGGCGCCGATTCCAAACGAACCAATAAGGCGGGAAAAACGGCGCGCGAGGCCGCACTCGAATCGGGTCAGAATGAGATGGCCGCGCTGCTGCCTTGATTCTGTCAGGAGCCTCGCGCGGCGCGCACCACCAGGTCGAACTCAACCGGAAAGCCCGTCTCCACAAACCTCGCGGCCTTTCGAGTCAGCCATTCTTCTTCGGTGACGAATCGCGCGGCCTCGAGTATGCTGTCCGCATCCGGCCCTGTCAGTATTGTGACGCCTGGCAAACGGCGTACGGTTGCCCCGGCCGGAGCCTCCTTCATTTGTCCGGCCAGCACCGCATTGCAGGCCAAGGTACCCGTCAGGATAAGCGATGCGCCTGCCGTCTCTTCCTCGCTGGAATTCGCGGAGGAGTGGATTTCCAGATTGAGGCCGCGGCTGGCAAATAGGACGGCCAGCCGCACCAGTGAATGCGCCTCGGCAACTTCGATCCGTCCGTCCTGCTCCCCGTGAATCAGCACGTTCCGCGTCGCTGGCGCGAAATGGGGTTCCCAGAACAGGTCAAAGGCGCTCGGCTCCGCCTCCGCTGCCGCCAGATCCTCGGCCCTGGCTTCATAAAAATAGGCCCGGAATTCCCCCGCCGGAATGGCGAGCCGCAGCGGCTCGCGTTTACCTTCGCCGGAAAAGTAGTTTTTCAGTCCGGCCCGGATTTCATCCACAAGGGAGCGGACCGCCGGGTTGGCGGCGACGTCGTAGCCCGGCTCAAGTCCCAGCACCTCGACTCCGATATCGTGCTCGCGAAGCGCGTCGGTGTGACCGGCCTGAGTTTGCTCGCAGATATGATGAAGCAGGTAGGCTGCCTCACTGGTTTGGGGAAAGCACGGACTGGCGACGATGCGATCGAGAATCTTGCGCGGATCGTCGAACCGGTTCATAACAGCATCTTCACGGGGCGGACTTGATTGAGGCGGCGGGACGAGCCCGCAGCACTGCGTCGGCCATTCGCGCGGCAGCCGCCATTTCCTTCACATCGTGGACTCGCACCATGTGCGCGCCGCCCAGGATCGCCGCCGTGACCGCAGCAGCCCCCGCAAATACCGTCTCCTGCTCCGTGCTCTGCTTGAGGAAACTCTTGCGGGAAGGGCCCACCATTATAGGCGCGTCCAACCGCGCCAGTTCCGTCAGCCTCGCCAGCAGGTCCGCATTCTCGTCCTTGCGCTTGCCGAACCCCAGACCCGGATCGATGACGATGCGAGTCCGGTCCAGCCCTGCGCGCATCACCCGGTGCAGGCAGGCCGTCAGATCGGTCAGCACTGTCGCCATGGGATCCTTGAGCGGTGGAAGTTTCGCCCACGTTTCCGGCGTCCCCCTCATGTGGTTCAGGATCAGCCCCGCATCGAATTTCCCCGCGATCTTCGCCAGTTGCGGATCGAAGGTGAGCGCAGTCGGGTCATTGATGATTTCGGCCCCCAGATCGAGGGCGCGCTCGGCCACCACCGCCTTGTATGTATCGACCGAGACCGGTATGCTGAGCTTCCCGCGCAGCCGCTTGAGCACTGGTGTCAGCCTGCGCGTTTCCTCTGGCTCCGGTATTCGCACCGAACCGGGCCGGGATGATTCCGCTCCAATATCCAAAATGTCAGCGCCCAGCTCCTCCAGCTCAAGCGCCCGCGCATAGGCACTGTCCGGTTCCGAGTATTTTCCTCCGTCGGAGAACGAATCCGGCGTAACGTTAAGAATTCCCACGAGCAGGGTCCGGTCCCCCAGCGTAATCTCACGCGAGCGCAACCGCCAGATGTATCGCTTTCGAGTCATGCCAAGGAGCCGGACCAGCTACATCTATCTTAGTCTTCCGGGCGCTTGTGCAACACCCTGAGGGATGGGTGCGCGACACAAAAATGGTCATTTCGGTCAAGTGCTTGAAAGCACGAGCGAATCTGAGCGTACCGATACGCACGGTGCGGTTCACGCTG
>Ga0187893_10007593_pt1 | contig 17647 bp, 11 predicted proteins | sample MA1701074metaG_FD_139574 | JGI IMG/M metagenome (GOLD analysis project Ga0187893, IMG submission 139574) | White microbial mat communities from a basaltic lava cave in the Kipuka Kanohina Cave System on the Island of Hawaii, USA - MA170107-4 metaG ... | reverse complement strand
GTTTCTCTGCGCCGCTTTCGGAAGCGCCCCCGCCGCGTTGTGCCTCCTCCTTAGCTTTTGCAAGCTGCGCCTGAGAGACCAAAATATAGTCGTCGAGCTCATACGAAGCGGAAACTAACACTTCTTGGCACTCCACTCTCTTGGGTTGACCGACCACATCGCACTTGCGGAGCGTCCTCTGGTGTGCGGGAAGCGATAATCGTGACCCAGACAGAGGATCCTTGCGCTCCGGACCCAACAGTGTTTGCAACAGCCGAGCTTCGGCAAGGTTCGCTTGCAGCTGCTTTTGAAGTTGCTCGTAAACGTCGGCCGGCGGAGATGCCGAGGCTGGTGTCTGATGCTTCTCCGCCTCTTCGTGGGCTGCCAGCATTACCATGCGGATCAATGGCGTAATGTTGGATTCCTTGATCTGAGGTGTTCTGGCTCGAGCCTGCCGAACGAGCTCACTCCATTTGGCTAAGAACTCAATGCTCGCCGGCTTCTCCACAAGCAGTCCAGACCACTCCCGTAATTGTCCCAATTCAGTTTCCGACAATCTCCAAGCCGCCAGCGTAGCTCGAATATCTACTGAGGGAATCTCTTTGACAATCATCCGGGCTGCATCCACGCTCAAATCTGGCTTGGGATTGGACGCATTATTGGTCACTTGAGCGGCACCAACCTCCTGGAATCCCGTCAAAGCTGCCAGCAATAGCACAAGAAAGCTGAACCGTAGGGTAAGAATCATTACGACCTCCACCACATTGGAATCATTTCAGTTTTCGACTCAGGTGGCAAATCACTTTAAGCCGCCAGTCAATCGCCGTTGGTCAGATTTTGTAGTGTTGTTCTACCGAAGGCTAAGATGATCCGGGGCCGTCCATGACGCAGAAATCGGAAGCATGCCTAATCGCAAGCTCTGAGGTGCGGGCGGTTCATCAAGGAGATCCCGCTTGTGAAAGCGAGTTGGTTGCGGCGGATATCCAAAGGGGAAGAACCAGAGGCATCCAGGGCCCATTCCCGTAACCACGAAAAAGTCCGCGTGGAAGCTTTTACGTTCGTGCGGCGTTGAGGTAGGCTCGAACTGCAGGAGCTGTAATGTTGTCCAGCGTGATGCTGATGAAGCGCGCACCCCGCTGCTTCCAATCCTGGGCTGCGCCCGCGTTTCCGACCATAATACCCAGCGCCTTCTTAGAATGAAGAATGAGGTCGACAGCGCGATCGAGCACCGGTTTGACTTTTGGGTGATCTAATTGGCCGGGATAGCCTAGCGAATTAGAGAGGTCGTTGGGGCCGATAAAGATCACATCAATATCTTCAACCTCCAGAATTTTCGGCAATTGCTCCACAGCATCAGCCGACTCTACTTGGAGTACAACCAAGGTTTCAGCATTCGCCTTCACGATGTAGTCGCTCAGGGGTCCCGCCTGAGCAAAATCTGATGCCCGCACGCCGGCCAGCCCTCGATTGCCGCGCGGAAAGTATTTGACGGAACGTACCGCTCGCTCCGCTTCCTCTACCGAATTAATCCACGGCACCAACGCTCCCTGAGCACCTGTATCGAGATACCGCAAAATGACCGGGGCAAAGTTGGTCGTCACCCGCACGATCGGGGTCACACCCCGCAGTTCAGCAGCTCGTACCATATTTTCGCAGTCGCGCGGCTCCAGTGTTCCATGTTCGCCGTCAAACACCAGAAAATCCCAACCCAGATAACCCAAGACTTCAATCAAACTCGCATCGGGGTAGCGGACAAAACAACCGAGAACTATTTCGCCTGCTCGCAGCTTGGCTTTCGTTGTGTTCGTTTTCAATGGGCACCTTGTTTAGTGGAATGATGGCCAGAAAGGAGCGGTAGTATCGCCTGGAAGATCCGTGCTGTCAAATAGCGAAAAGGCTCGTCCTCCATCCGCGAGTTTGTCCCTGCCGGATACTTCCTCCATGGACAACCATCCACGTTCCCGGCACCCCCGTGACGTCGCTTGGTCTGGACGGCTGCGGAGTGGCCGCGTTTCGCTTGCACGTCCAAAGCGATTCCCATTATCATGCCGCCGAAGTATCCACAGGCTCCATTTCCCAATAAGACGACTCATGAAAGATCTCTTCGTTGCCGACCTTCAGGCAAACCAGTCAATTACAACCACATTCCTCGTGAAATCGAAGGACGTAAAATCAAAGAAGACGGGAGAACATTATCTGGCGTTGACACTGGGAGACCGCAGCGGGGAACTCGACGCCAAGATGTGGGACAACGTCGAGGAGGTTGAGTCAACGTTTGATCGCGACGATTTCATCAAAGTGAAAGGGCTGATTCAGATCTATAGAAACCGACCGCAACTCACCATCCACAAGCTGCGGCCATGTCAGGATGGAGAGGTTGACTTCGCCGACTACTTTCCAAAGACGACGAAAGACGTGGAAGTAATGTTTGAAGAACTCCTCGGGATCGTTGATGGAATCGAAACGCAGGCGCTGCGGGAGTTGCTGATGAGTCTGCTGATGGATGAGGAACTGGCAGCCCAGTTCAAACAGGCCCCCGCGGCAAAAACCCTACATCACGCCTGGCTGGGAGGCCTGCTCGAGCATACGCTGTCGCTGTGCAAGCTGTGCAAGCTCGTCGTCCAGAATTATAAAGGAATCAACCTGGACTTGCTGTTGACAGGCGCAGTGGTGCACGACATCGGCAAGACGCAGGAACTCGCCTATGCCCGCAGCTTTAGCTATACGAATGAAGGGCAACTGTTGGGGCACATGATTCTGGAACTCGAAATTGTAAACGAGAAGATCGCTCAGATCGAAGACTTCCCGCGTGAACTCAAGGTGCTGATCCAACACCTCATCATTTCACATCACGGAGAATATGAGTTTGGCAGCCCCAAGCTGCCGATGTTTCCAGAAGCACTGATCCTGCATTGTCTCGACAACCTCGACAGCAAGGTGGAGGCCATGCAAATGATTCTTCGCTCCGATCCGAACATCGATGGAACCTGGACCAGCTATAACACGATGTTTGGCCGGCCACTCTTCAAGGGGTTCAAACGACATGGCCAAGACACTCCCAAAGGCGATTGATTTGTCGCTGCCTCATACGACCCAAGCGGGTGCGAGACAGTGCCGGAGGCCTCAGGAACTAAGCCGGTTGGAGCTGGAGTGCATGATGGCCATCTGGTTGCACCACGCACAAACCGTGTCGGACGTGCAAGAGAGCTTGCTGCCGCTTCGACCACTGGCTTACACCACCGTCCTCACCATTCTCGACCGGCTGTCACGGAAAGGCGCAGTGACTCGAGTCAAGCAAGGCAGGGCGTACGTGTACGCGGCTTCGCTTTCGTTCGAACGCTCGCGCCAGGAAACCGTGGCCGAACTTGTGCAATCGTATTTCGGCGGGTCTCGAGAACGCCTGATCGAATATCTGGAAAACGAGTCAACCAGCGCCAGGCATGAGCAGGCTGGGCACCTATCCCACCTTGAAAATTCACCGGACCTTCAGGAATGCCTGTTGTAGAACTCTTTTGCTCGGAGACAAGTTCGGTGACGATCGAGATCACACGCAACTCCCCGCCATCATCCCCTCTCGTCTGGGCGAACCCTCCTAATGCTTCAGCCTGACACGGCGAGTTTGCCGGGATCGAGTCACAGGCCTACCGATTTTTCTGGCGTAAGCGCTTCCGAAAGCGGACGTCCAGGCCAAACGAACCCTCCGCGTCACGCGAGGCAATAACTGAGGTTGAATCATTCACTCGATACTCGATCAGGATCACCTGCTGCTCGTTCGAAGACACACTGGTCGAATATGTGATGGAAAAGTCCTTCGTGATTTGTTGTCCAAAAGTAACCCGGGCCGACGGATCGCGCTCGTTGCCCACCAGGAAGGGATCGATGCGGAATCGGTCGATTCCGAAAAGCCTCTTGACGCCCGAGCCCATTTTCATCGACAGCCCTTCCGAGAGCAACGCAGAGGCTGCGGCAGTGGTGTCTTGCTGGCGCCCTGATGGAGAATAGGGACGGTAAGAGGCTCCACCGCGACCGCCTGCCGCACCTCCGGAAGACACCAGGCTGAACAAGTCCACCGTCGGCAGCGGTGGATCGGAGCGCAGGTCTGCTCGAAACTTGCCTGCTCTGCCGCTGATCGTTAAAACCACCCGGTAGTCGCGAAGATCGCTTTCCGCCTCAAGATCGATGCGCGGGTCGATTCGCAACGGATTCACGAATTCCAGCCGACCCCGCGTGATGCGATAACGGGCACCCTGAAAGTACAACTCGCCGCCACTGGCCTCGATGCTTCCAGTGACCAGAGGGCTGCTTGCCGTCCCCTTGACCCGCAAATCGGCGCGCGAGGTCATCTTGATCAACTGCGTGTCCAGCTTGATGTCCCGATCCCCGGTAATGCTAAGATCCAGACTCAAGCCGCTGCCAAGTTCTTTAGCAGCGGGCCAGGAGATTTGACTGTTGCGGTTCTCGAGATATTGGGTAATCGGGTCGTAACCTTTCTGGAACGAGGCACTCACGACCCGAATGTTGCCGGAAAGCTGTTGAGCTCGCTGCGAGCCCCGCAGAGTCAAATCCGCATCCACGACATTTCGCATGCCTTCGGGATAGCGAATGCGAACTTCTCGGCCCTGAAGGCGAAGGTTCATCAGCTTGATTTGCTCTTCGCCGAAAATGATATCGCCAGCCGCTTCAACTTTTCCGCTGCCGCTTACCGCACTGAAATTGTCAATTCTGACTTGATTCTCGTCAAAGAAAAAATTGCCGCTGGCTTGGGACAAAGAATTAGGGAAATCAGCATAGGAAAACTGTCCGTTGCTGATGCGAGCCTGGCCTTGAATATCAGGATCGGACAGGGTACCGCGAACTGTGGCATTCACGGTTCCATTCCCGCCTGCGGAGAGCTTGCCCACAAATTCGTTCAACAATGCCAGATCTAGATCACCCTGGAGCGACAGCTGCAGCCGCTTCTGAGCAGACATGTCCACCAGACCGTCGACATTCAGGACTGTGCCTTTACCGGTGAAAACCGCTCCCTTGATGTTCACCCTTTCGTCGCGAACTTCGATGTCAAAGGGTTTCTGAGCTTGCAGCCGAGCCTCGCGAAAATCAATCTCCATCGATTGCAACCTGCCGGTGATCAGCAGCTTCTCCGGATGCCGCAGAGGGCCGGACAATACAAGCTGACCCTCCGCGCGGCTCGAGAGCTTTTCTGGAGCCACAGGAAGCACCTTTTTCACGTAGGGCGTCAGAACAAAATTCCGAAATGTAAGCTGCGCGATAGCGTCAAGATTCTCGTTCAAATCAACGGTGCCAGCGGCGTTCAGATCAACCTCAGGCGTCAACGATGTGGTTTGGAACCGTAACATTTCCTTTTCCGTCTTGAACCGCGTCCGAAAGTCGCCAACCTTCTCTCCGGCGACACTCAGGTCAGCCACGTCGATCTGGCCATCCAATGCCGGTCGTCGAAACGGCCCTTCAGCCTTGAGAGCCAGCTTCTGAATCGACCCCGAAATCGGATGGTTGCCAGATTTCAACCATTGAAGTTGCTCCAAAGAAATCGTTGTTCCCTCGATCCTCGCTCCAAAGGTCTCGCTGGCAACATCCACGGTCGCAGAACCTGCAACTCTGCCCTTGCCAAGCTGAACCTCCAGGCTCGATACTTCCAAAACAGGCTCTTCGTAATGAATCTCGAAGCGCCCGCGTTCGTAGCGCTGACTAAAGACGACTCCGTGCCGGATCTCGGCAACTCCCTGAAGTTCCATCTTCGGGTACCTGCCGGTTATCATGAAGTCTGCGTTCAGCAAGCCGGAAAGCGGAGAGCTTTGACCGGCAGCCCTCAACAAATCTTCGATCTTCACATCTTTCATGCCTGCCAGCAGGTGAACGTCTCCCGTCGGAGCAAGGTTGGAAGGATCCAGGAAAATCTTGCCACGGGCCCGGACCTGAGAACTTCCTCCAATCAGATCAAGATTCAACAGATCGATGGCTCTCCTATCGGCCGCAAACTGGCCTTGCGCACGGTCAACGGAGTATTTCCGGTAGGACAAGTTGTCGACGACAAAACTGCCGCGCGCGACGGGCTGTGACTGCGTTCCCTCAACCACGCCTAAGAGATTGCCCTTCCCTTTCAGCTCGGGCATCAAAAAGGCAAAATCACTGAGATCCTCCGACCTTGCCTCAAAACGCAGATTGGACGTCTCGCGGACAGATAGCGTCCCCACAAACTGGAGCATACTCTGGCCAAACCGAATGAAACTGCGATCGAAGTGGGAACTCCACTGGGAGAGCGCAAAATTCAATTCTCCATGGATCGGCAGAATTCGACCCTGGATTGCGTGGGCGGCTGTCTCCTGCGGAGCTTCCGCGATGCTGATATGCCCCTCGCCTGTCAGTTGTCGCCATTCGTCGAGCCACGTGGCCTTAAGACTTCCGCTGAGTTCCCCGGCGAACTTGGCTTTCTCAAGGCCAGCGAGCATCGAAAGATCCAGCAAGCCGATACTGCCCAATCGAAAATCCGCGCTGTAACGCCGGGCCGCAAAGGGGGACTCAACGGTCAACTGACCTTCGGCTTTGCCATGCATGCCCGTCATCTGGATGCCTGTCATATGGAGCCGCTCGGGGTTAAGCTCAAACTGGCTTTTGAACCGATCGATTCTCACGGTATTCATTGAAAGCTCTGCCCCATCTAGCGCTCCCACGGCTTTCCAAAGGCCTTCAGAAAAATTCAGGGCTCCTGAAACTTGAGTGACGCCCTGCAAGTTTTTCAGCCCGCGGTGAAGGGGACGGGCCTCTGCCAGGCTGATGGTTCCGTGGTAGGTAAACGCTCCACGGGGATCGCTGAAGTCGCGGATCACACCCTTCGCCTCCAGCTTGGACTGGGCCGTGATCAGTTGTAGGCGTTCGACATCGAGCTGGGCCTGGCGGAGACTCAACACTACGTCGAGTCCATAATCCCATCGGTTCCGCCCGAATTGTACGTAGCCCTTTTCATGGCTAAAGCTGCCCTGGTAACGGCCTTCCAGTTGAAAGTATTTTGCTGATAAGGCCACTCCCAGGAGCTGTGTGCTCAGGGTTGTCTGCTGGTGGTTGTATCCGACGATGCCATTTTCGACCTCGAGCCTTTCGACTAACAGCCGGAACAAGTCCTGAGTGATCGAGGCCTGAGGCTGAGGAATGTTTGTCGATCCATCACGACCCACCTCAAGGCGTAATCGGGGCTCGCGCAGAGTCAGCGCCCTCAAGCTCGGCGTTCCCACAAAACTGGCAAGATGCGGATAAGCTTCAACCGTGCGGATCGCAAGAAAGGGCGGCTCGGGGGAGGATTCTTTGGCAATGCGGAGATCAGAGATCAGCACCCGGGGAGGAAAAAACCGGAGCTTGAGGGAACCAATGGAGGCCTTCCCGCCCGTGGCGTTCTCCAGCCGTAATATCAATTCCTGCTGAAGATAGGCTCGAAAAGCGTTGCCGGTGAGAACAAACCACGCAGCCGCGATGGCCAGGACTCCAGCCGACGCTAACCCCAAGAAGACCTTTTTTGCACGCGTCATAGTCTTTCAATCTCAATCAGCGGAAAATCTCGATCGAAGCATCCTTTCGCAATGACACCAGCCACTCATCAACCTGGATGTTCAATTTTTCTTCGGTTAGTATCTGTCGAATTCGTTCCTCAACCTCTGCCAACTCCGGCGGCGGCGAAGCGTTCCGTTTTTTCAGTTCCGGCAAGAAATCGTTCCGATAGTAGGCTTCAATCTCTTTCGTGTCGACAATCACAAACTGCCGGAACCGATAGTCGATGAACCTCATCACCTGGGACTGCCACCGCAACCGCTCTCGCAGGGCCTGATGATCGATCTTCATCTCAGCGAGCTTTTGTTCGCCCCCTGCTTTCTTTTCTATCTCCCTGAGCTGGGATTCAAGTTCTTCGTCGTCGATTTCCAGACCGGGAAATTGCTGTATCTGTTCGCGAATCAGCACCTGCTCGATCAGGCGATGTACCGCTAGTTCCTGCGTCAACCGCTGTTGTTCCGACGAGTTGGCTCCTAACAGATCGCCGGTAATCGGTTCCAGTTTCTGAAATCTGAGTTCTTGTTCGACATCCCCGAGTGTGACGATCTGACGGTTCACGACCGCCATCAGCCGGTCGATGATTTCGGCCTGGAAGGTGAAAGTGGCTGCTTGACCGAGGCCCCACAGACTCCCCCAAAGTATAGTGGAGATCCTCAGAAGCGTACGTCGGCCTTTGATCCTTTGCAGGTACTGTCGAATATTTCTGGTCTCGAATTCTGCGTCCATCAGAATGGGTTGCCGATTGTAAAAAAAATCTGCCTGGTCGGAAAACCCGAAGGTGGCGACAGATTGAATCCCAAATCCACCCTTAGAGGTCCGAAAGGTGTCTTGTAACGAAACCCGAATCCGAGGGTATTGCTAAAGGAGGAAAGCTTGACGTCTTTCACGCGGGCGAACACATTGCCGGTATCGTAAAAGGGCGCCACTGCCACGTTCTGCGTGACTGGAAAACGGAGTTCGACGTTAGCAATAATCAATGCGTTGCCACCCAGGGGCGCCCGGCTGTCCGCATCCAGCGGACCCGCTTCGTCGAGTCCGAAGCCACGTAGAGTGGTCGATCCGCCGGCAAAGAATCGTTCACTGATTGGCACTTCACCCGTCACGCCGTAGGGTGCTATCAACCCAAGTCGCAGCGACGTGGCTAGAACAGCGTTCTGAGAAACACGACGGTACATCTGGCTCTGACCAAAGAAGGAAATAAGATTTGCTTGCGAACCGTACGCCCGCGAAGCTGCAGAGAGGTTTAGGGTGTTGAAAAAACCCGTTCCTGGTTCAATGGGGTCGTCGCGAGTGTCTCGCAGCCAGGCCGTTGAGATTGTGGAAAGCTTAAGCGTACCCAGATTCGTCTGTCCGGTAGCCAGTGGATTCACGCGCACATCGGATAGGTCAACCGTTTCAAAATTGTAACGAATGAAGTAGTTGTCCACGGTCCGGAACCTCTTCAAGACCTGCAGCGCCGCATTCGTGCGGGTCGTATTGAAGCTGACACGCCGCGTCCGTTCCCCGAAAAGAGTAACGAATGAATCGAGGTCGCGATTGAAAAGACGTGGTTCTTTGTAGGTAATCTGGCCGCGCTGCTCTCGAAAACTGGCTCGTGTACGAAAGCTGAGTGACCGGGCCAAGCCGAAGAGATTGTTGTGCGAGATCTCGATGGTGCCACGAGGGCCTTCCCGATCCTGGTAGCCTCCGCCATATCCGAGAATGATCGGACTGCCATCTTCCAGGCGGATAATCACGGGCCGGTAGTTGTCACTCTGATTGACGTTGACGGGAACAATATCCACCCGGTTAAACAACCCAAGAGCGTACAGCTGCTGCTGGCTCGTCAGGAGTTGCTCCTGACTCAGCGGGTCGCCTTCGTGAAACGTGATGTTCCGGCTGACCACTTTGTTGCGCGTCTGCTGGCTGCCAATGATATGAATGTCGTCAACCCGGATCGCAGGCCCCTCGGAAAGGGTGTAACTGATCTTGACCCGGCTCCCCTCCAGCCTCTTCGTTGTATATTCCAATTTTACATCGGTAAAGCCGCGGTCGAGATACCGCGACTCAATCAACCTTCGGTCTTCTTGAAGCAGTGCCTGCGAGTAGGGTCCTCCCGGAGTGAGATTCAGGCCTCGAACCAGTTCCTCGCGCGCAATGCGATCATTGCCTTCAATCTCCACTGACGACACCGTCGAGCGCTGCCCCTCTTGAATGGTAAAGCTGGCCGCAACATTGACGCCTTCATCATCCTTCTTGAAACCGGGCTCGACAATCACCTGTTCGAATCCGTCGTTCAAATACATATTCTTGATGCTTTCGGCGTCTTGTTTGAGCAGATCTTCGCTGAACGTGCCTCTGTTTGTCAGGCCCCCCTCTCGCGTGGCGAGTACCTGCATGAGCTGATTCCGGCTGAAGTAGGTTGCCCCAACAAAATCGATGGAAACCACCTTCTGCTTCTTTCCCCGGTCAATGCCGTAGTTCACCTGATAGGCGTTTTCGCTGGGTACCTCGATTAGTTCCTTGTTAACCGCAACGTCAAAGTATCCCTGGCGCTGAAAATAGTCTTCGATGTTGCGGCGTCCCTCTTCGATGAGATCGGCATCAATACTGCCTTCCTCGTAGATGGGGACGAGTTCGCGGAGCTGCTTTCTCCCAATCCTGCCACCGGTCAGCTCAATGTAGACAAACGCACCGGAGTCAATCCGGACGTGGATCTGGACTGCATTCGTAGTTGGAGAATAGTCGAGTTTTTCCAGTCGTAGCGTGGCGTTCAAGAATCCGCGGTCAGCGTACAGCTTGCGCAGACGTTCGAAGTCTCTTTTGAGCGCCTCATTATCAAAGTAACTACCGGGACGAAGCTTGATGGTTTGAAAAATTTCGTCACGTTCCAGCAAAGGCGAACCAGTAACCTCGATGCCACTGATGGTCGCACGCTGCCCGGCGTTCACCACGTATTTGACGGTGACCAGCCTCCCTCGGGAAAGAAATTGGACGTCCGGAATAATCTCCGCCTGATAGTAGCCCGCCTCCATCAAAGCCGACTGGGCCTTTTGTTGCCACTGTTCCACGACTTTGGGAGCGTAAACCTCACCCAACGGCAAGGGAACCAGACTCGACATGGGCGATCGCAGCACAGGGTCGCCCCGCAGTCGAAAATCGGCGAAGAAATAATTCGCGTGCAGCTTGAAGGTGATCACCAATCCGGCCTCGTCCAGGGCTGCATCGACTTCAATTTGCGAAAACTCTCGCGTGTCATAAAGCGTGGAGATGCTTTGACGCACATCCTCTGCCTCAAGTGGCTCGCCCGTGCTCACGGCAACTGCCCGTTCCAGCGCACTCACATCGATGAAATCTTCCGAGGTGAACTGAACTTTGGCGACCTGCTTTCCCAGATACTTGTCAATGGCGGCCGCATAGACGTCCGTTGGGCGCCAGCAGCCAAAGAAAACAGCGCCGACCACTGCTAAAATGCCCAGATTCCTTGAGAATGCGTTCCTGCTGGCGGACGAACGACCAGCTCTGGTTGGTTTCGGCGGGAAAGGAGCCCCGGGGCTGCCGGCTCCGTTCTGACGATTCCGCCTGCGCCGTCTCAGCACCAAACAAAAGAACATAGAGGGAACCAGGTGCTGCGAACTTAACGGGAGGCATGGCACGGCACTTGAATGTTGTGAGGTCCGGCTCATGCAGCAACTTCAATCGGGGGCTCCCAAACCGCCGCAGAAGTATGATTAGCTTGACTACAATTCAGGTTGCACCGTCTTTTATCCAGCGGCATATTCCCGAATTTCAACCATTATCTCAAGGTTTTGGTAGGCGAACAGGTTTCAAATTGGACAGCCCGGCTGATTCGGGTGGATGGCGCAAAGTCCCAGCCGGTGCCGGCAGGATCTGCTATGCTGATATCGTCATGATCGAACTGAGCCAGCCGGCCCAATGCTTGTTTTGCCCACAACGCAGAAAGATCGCTCTACTGCTCAAGTTGGTGATGGCTGGCAGTGCCGCGATCATCACGGCGATCATTCTTTTTCACCCGGGGAACAAGCGGGCTGCCTCGCAAAGAAACACACAGTCATCTGCGGATGTTGCGAGGCCAACTGCAGCGACCTCGGACGTTCAGGTGTTCGCTGAAGGACGAGCGCTGGAACGCACCAACGCAGGTGATGCCGTTTTGCAGAAGAGTGCTGAGATTCTTGCGCAAGCTCAGGAGCGTTTTCAGGCAGTTCAAGCTCAAATGCGTCCTCTCTTGAGCGAAGATGTTCCCGCGCTGTCGAAAGCACAGAAACTTCTGGACGAGCGACGCAGAGAGGTGCTGAAGACAAAGGTGGTCACATTGGGCGATGAATTATTCTCAGGGTCTGGAGCCCGTGAAGCCCACAGGAGGCTGGTTCTCGAAGCTTTGGATAAAGAACTGAGCGTGCTGCAGGAACAGCAGAAGCTGCTGACTGAACTAAAGAGACCTGATTGAGAAGAAACAAGGATGAATTAGTAACACCTCTGCCAAAGACAACGAGTGGATTGCACGTTTCTGTCCGGAACCGAGTTACACTCCCAACAAACCTCCCCGAGAAACTCTTCATGTCCTTCTAAGGAGAAGAAACCTCCACCCAGGCTGGTCCCTAGTGATCGGCTTCAGAACGATGTTCTGAGTTCGCTCATTGGCCTCAATCTGCATCCGAGCCCCCTCTGGAATCACCATCCGGCCTTCAGCAGTCGCAACCTCTCAGTCCAACCCTAATCTTAGACATGAGAGACGTCAGTCGGGTCTAATCGTTGGATCCCCCCGCTTGCTTCTCGGGCACTTGCACCACTGGCAAGAGAATGTGGCTGGCCCTCTCGGCAGAATGAAACACGGTCTGGCGCGCAATCCTCACCTTGTCGGAAGCGCCCAGATCTTCACCGGTGTTGGGGTTCCGGTCAAACTGCGGAAAGTGGCTGCTGGTAATGTCAACGCGAACACGATGACCGGGAAGGAACACATTGGCAGTGCCCGCCATGTCGATGACGAACTCATAGGCTTGTCCGGCCTTCAGTAACTCCATCTGGTCAAGACCCTTCCGGAAGCGCGCTCGCAGAATTCCTTCCGCAACGTTCATAGCGAAGCCGCCGGGATGTACGTCAACGAGCTTGACAACGAAATCCGTATCAGTGCCATCGGTGGCGGCATGGAGCTTCATCTTTACCGGCCCCGCAATCGCCAGAGGCTCCTTGAGAATGGCGCTCGTATAGACCAGCACGTCGTGACGGGATTCAATCGGCCGCTGGTCCCTGGGTCCAGCCTGCGTCGGGGTACCGCAGCAGTTGTTGCCTCCCAGCGAAGGAACGGGTTGATTCGGGTCGTATTGGTACTGGTCAGAAGCGGCCCCGCTGGGCTTCTGCTGCCCAAGCAGGCCATCGCCGCGGGCAGAATTCGCTTTGCCATCGCTGGAAAGATAAAACTCAGTGTACGTTGTCCCCGGTATGGGCCAGTCCCTTTCGTGGCGCCACTGGTTAATACCCATGTAAAAAATTTCCACGGGCGCTTCCCGCTCGATGCCATTGGCTTCGCCTTTCAGGTAATGGTTGTACCACTGGAACTCGCGCTCAATGAGGGACCGTCGTGCGCTGGGCCCAAAGTCCACATCGCCAAACTTCTGGCTGGGACCGTGTCCCCACGGACCGACAACCATTTTGGTTTCCCGGCGGGCGAGTTCAGAGCCACCGTACGTCCGCATTCCTGTAAAGCCGTTTAGCGTGCCCGCCAGAAAGATGTCGAACCATCCGCCGTGCGTGTGCACTGGCACTGTGATATTTGAGAATCTTTCCTCGTCGCCAATTGCTTTCCAATAGGCGTCGTAGCTCTGATGTTTGAGCCAGTCCCGATAGTGCTGCACGGTTTGGTTCGCGGACACTCGATCGCCGGTTCCCAGCGGCAAGTGCCAAAGAATGTTCTGATAACGCCATTCTTCTGGAGCAAACGCCGCATCGTGCCAGAATTGCGGCAGCATGATGCGTTGCGGCATGCGGACAACTCCCCACCCGTAATTGAAAGACAGCCTGAAAGCGCCCCCAAAATAAGCCCAATTGTGGTAGATGCTGGTGGCAGCCACAGCCGGAAAGACCGTGACCAGGCTGGGCGGAGCCTGGCTGGCAGCGCGCCATTGCACGTGCCCCAGATAAGATCCGCCCTGCATGGCGATCATGCCGTTCGACCAGGGTTGCCGGGCTGCCCATTCAATCGTGTCGTAGCCATCTTCAGCTTCATTCCGAAAAGGTTCCCAGCGACCCTCCGATTCGTACCGCCCTCGCGTGTCTTGAATCACGACGGCATAGCCGCTTTGGGCAAACCGAATCTTGGACTCGTGCATCCCGTCGCGCTGCACACCGTATGGCGTGCGGACCACCAGCACCGGAAACTTCCCCTCGCGGCGCGGGCGGTAGATGTCAGCGTACAGCCTGACGCCGTCGCGCATTGCCACCGGAACCCGCCCATCCACGCGAATCAGCTCTGACAGGGTCTCGCTGCCTATCAAGCGGGGCAGCATCAATACCAAAAGTCCCAGCAGACTGGCCCCAAAGAACGCTTGTTTCTGTGTTTTCATAAGTATTTTTCCCAAAGAGTCGTAGTGCCAATGGTCCTGTTTACCTTTTGGAGTTCACTCGTGGGTAGAGCGCGAAGAATACCACTGTTGGTCGCATCTCACGCAAATTCGTGCGAAGATCAGCCAGCATCACCCGGCGAAAAGTAACCTAGACCTCCAATCTTCATGATTAAAGCCCAGATCTATTCGCCGAGGGTCGGCTTGAAAGTCCCGCTGCTTTTGCAACCGCTTTGCGATTCAAAGACTTTCAGTCATGTCCGGATCGCTTGGTCGGTGTTCGTTTCAGTGGATGATTTCTGCCAGCAATGTTAGAATCAAGCCGGTTTATTGCCTCGGCTTCTTGGTGGTAGAGGAGGGGGTCTTATGGATAAGAGAAAAATAAAGTTCCTGGCTGGCAGTCTCATCATCGTTGCTTCTGTCGCCTGGCTTGGATTTAGCGGATTCGATGAGAGTCTGGCGTATTACAAAACGGTGGATGAACTGAAGCAAATGAAGGACGATGCGTACGATAAACGCTTGCGAGTTGCCGGCAATGTTGTTGCAGGTAGCATCGAGCGGCTGCCCGGCGCAGTGAAGTTCAAACTGGAGCAGAAGGGCGACATTGTTCCGGTAAACTACACAGGCAAGGACCTGTTGCCCGACACGTTCAAAGACGGTGCTCAGGCTATGGCCGAAGGACATTTGTCCCGCTCTGGGGAATTCGAGGCTTCAAAGATTCAGGCCAAGTGCGCTTCGAAATATGAAGCCACGTACAATGTAACATCGGGAAAGAGCTAAAGATCCGTTGCCAGGCGACCGCTGCCGCGGAAAACTGGCAGCGGCGAATCAGCATCATACCCACCGCGGTCAGCCCTCATTCAATCCTTAAAACAAGGATCGTAAATCTATGTTAGCCCTTGTCAGCGACTTCGGTCAGTTTTGCCTCCTGTTTGCGTTTTGCCTGTCTTGCTACGCTATTGTGTCGTCGTTTCTGGGCGGAAAGCTGGGCAACCGCAGGCTTGTGGTGACGGCAGAACGGGCTGTAATGGCGGTTTGCGGGCTGGTGACATTGACGGTCTTCAGCCTGTGGTACCAACTCTTAAATGACAACTTCAACCTGCAGTATGTCGCCGCCAACAGCAATCGGGCAATGCCCTGGTTTTACAAGTTCGGCGCCCTGTGGGGAGGACAGGAAGGTTCCCTGGTTTTCTGGTGCTGGATTCTGAGCCTGTTTTCGCTAACCGTAGTGCTCCAGAACCTAAAGAAGAACCGAAACCTGATGCCCTACGTCGTGGGTGTCATCTCCATGGTCACGACGTTTTTTCTGCTGGTCAATAACTTCGTAGCTAACCCGTTCGACATGATTGGGGTGATTCGTCCTGGAAGTCTGGTCGCGACGGCGTTCACGCCCATGGACGGCAACGGGTTGAGCGCTCTGCTGCAGTACTGGGCTATGGTCATCCATCCGCCGATTCTCTACACAGGCTATGTTGGATTCACCATACCGTTTGCTTTTGCGATTGCGGCATTGATTACACGGGATTTGGACGACGAATGGATTCGCACCACCCGTCGCTGGATGATGGTGCCCTGGCTATTCCAAGGCGTCGGAATCCTGCTCGGCGCCAAGTGGGCTTACGTAGTGCTGGGTTGGGGCGGATACTGGGGTTGGGATCCGGTCGAGAACGCGTCGCTCATGCCCTGGCTGGCTGCAACGGCGTTTCTCCACTCGGTCATCATGCAGGAGCGAAAGGGCATGATGAAAGTCTGGAACATGGTTCTGATTCTTTCCACGTTCCTGCTTTGCATTTTCGGAACGTTTCTAACGCGCAGCGGCATCGTTTCTTCGGTCCACTCGTTTGCCCAGTCTCCCATCGGACCCTACTTCTCCAGTTTCCTGTTCCTGATGATATCGCTTTCAGCGTACCTGCTGCTGACTCGGCTCGATTCGCTCAAGAGCGAAAACCGGCTGGATTCGGTAGTCTCACGCGAAAGCAGCTTTCTATTCAATAACCTGATTCTGCTGGCCTCGATGTTCGCAGTGCTATGGGGCACTATCTTCCCCATCATCACCGAATATCTGCAGAACGAAAAGCGCACCGTCAGTGCGCCTTTCTACAACAAGGTCAACATCCCCATCGGACTCTTTCTTCTTTTCTTAACGGGCGTGGGGCCGCTGCTCGCCTGGCGGAAAACTTCCATGCAGAGCCTGAAGCGAAACTTCACGATGCCAGCTCTCGCCGCGCTGGTGACGGGCGGCGTGTTTTTCGCCTTCGGCATGCGGCACTTTTATTCGATGGTCTGCCTGATCTTGTGCGTTTTCGTGATGGCAACCATTCTCGCCGAGTTCCATCGGGGAGCCAATGCGCGGCGCCGGCAGGGTGAAAGCTACTTGCAAGCGCTTTGGATTTTGACGTTCCGTAACACGCGGCGTTACGGTGGCTACATCGTTCACATTGCGATGGTATTCCTGTTTGTGGGTTTCGCCGGAGCCGGCTTCAATCAGGATGTCCAGAAAGAGATGGGGCCCGGTGAAACTGTCGAAATCGGTAGCTACTCTTTGAAACTCGAGGAGGTTAAGAACAAGGACAATCCGAATTACGCTTCAGCGGTAGCCGTCATACCCGTCTATCAGAATGGAAAGCTTATTGACACGCTCAGGCCGGAAAGACGCTTCTACAAGGCCAAGGAGGAGGCCACAACCGAAGTGGCACTTCGGTCCAGCCTCAAGGAAGATCTATATGTGGTGCTGTCTGGGTTCACTCCTTCCACCTCGAAGGCAGTGATCCATGTCTTCCTGAATCCCCTCGTTTCCTGGATTTGGATTGGCGGTCTAGTGTTTATGCTGGGAACTGTGGTTTGCCTGATACCGGACAGGCACGAGAAAGCGTTGCAGAAGAATGCGACTCCAGTGGAAGTCGAAGAATTGGTAAAGGCATAGAGGCACACCAGAATGGAAAGGCGCAGCTGGCCCGCAAAGGCCTGGCCAAAATCTAAATGCTGTGCGTTCTTCGGGTTGATGTTAATCGCTCTGCTTATGGTTCCATCGCGGCAGTTCGCCCAGGTCTTTCCTCCCGAAGTGAAGGAAGCCTCGGAAGCGTTTGTTTGCCAGTGTGGTTGCAATCACCAATTGTCAGCGTGTGGGATGCTCAATTGCGGTTCCGCGACACCGTTACGGTCCGAAATTCAGGAACATCTAAAGCAGGGGAAGAGCCAGAAGGAAATTGTCGATGCATTCGTGGCGAAATACAGCAAAGTGATTCTCGCTGCACCGACGACGCGAGGGTTCGATCTGGCGGCTTGGTTAACTCCATTCGCAGCACTAAGTTTTGGACTGATCGTAGTCTACTTCGTCATCAAAGCTTGGAGTCAACGCAAACCCGCGTTGGCAGCGAACGTCGCGGCACGGACAATCCCCGACGCTTATCGAGACAAAATGGAGAAGGAACTAAAGGACCATGGGTGAAGACTGGAGTTGATCCACGCGGTCTCAAACACAGATCCTCTGCTACGGGAAAGGTATGACTGGACTCATCATCGTTTGCTCATTGTTGACCGCGGGAACACTCTTT
>Ga0187893_10007592_pt1 | contig 17649 bp, 11 predicted proteins | sample MA1701074metaG_FD_139574 | JGI IMG/M metagenome (GOLD analysis project Ga0187893, IMG submission 139574) | White microbial mat communities from a basaltic lava cave in the Kipuka Kanohina Cave System on the Island of Hawaii, USA - MA170107-4 metaG ... | reverse complement strand
CCAGGAAATGTGTCAGCGCTTCTTCGTAGAGGCTGAGGTCGAGGGCTGTCCCCCAATCTTGCAGCAACTCCGTGAGAACACTCCTGAAGAGGTCTCCGCCGGGTGCTCCCTCATTCCAGTCTGTTGCCGAGATGCGAAAGTCGAGCCGATCCGGGCAACGGAGCGCGCAGTTCACGAATTCCTTGGCGACCCGTTCCGGGCGCACGTTTATCAACAGGCCGTGTTCCAAATCCACCAGCATTTGGTAATGAAGGAGTTGTGCCTTGTGTCGTCTGGTCAGCGCCTCGGCGGCCTTAAACTCGAAGATCGCTCCCTCTGCAAAAAGGGCATCGAGGAAGTACGTCTTCGAGAAGGTCTGATGGCTCACACAAACAGGCGCCTCCGGAATCAAATCCTGCCGACGTAGCGCCAACGCTTGCTTGTAGTGCTTTTCATCAAAGAACCGTCCCAGTTCCTTGCGGATCGCAAGCACATCGGCCATCCTTTTTCTGTCAGTCCGTCCTCCTCTCTTTTCTTTTTTCTGCCCCCCTTTTTCTGTCAGTTCCTGCTCAGAAACTCATCCAGGTTCAGAATCGCGTTGGCGGTTACAACCCACGCGGCGAACGCGGGCTTGCTGATGCCAGCAGGCGCAGTCGCGCGGACAGACTTGAGCAGAGCATCCGCCTTCTCCGGCGCAGCCTCGAACGCCATTTGCGCTTCTTTCTGCAATGCCACCAGCGGCGCAGCCTCGCCCTTGCGCAGCGGACGGATCAGCGCCAGCCGCAGCCCACGCGCAGCGCGTGAAGCGGGAGTCTCAGCCTGCTCGATCATCCGCCGGGCCAGTCCCGCGGCGGCTTCCAGATAAACCGGATCATTCAACGTGACGAGCGCTTGAAGCGGCGTGTTGGTGCGGATGCGGCGAATCTGGCAGACTTCGCCGCTGCCGCTATCAAAGGTCGTCATCGAAGGATACGGCGTCGTGCGCTTGAGGTAGGTGTACAAGCCACGACGGAAACGATCTTCGCCTTCGGCATCCACCCAGGTCTTGCCGCTGTATGTCGAACGCCACAAACCGGCGGGCTGTGGCGGCATCACGGGCGGTCCGCCCATTTTCGCCGAAAGCAAACCACCGACCGCGAGGGCCTGATCGCGCACCGTTTCGGCGCTGAGCCGGAACCGCGCGCCGCGCGATTGAATCAGGTTGCGCGGATCGGCCTTGCGCAAAGCGGGCGTGGTCTCCGAGGCCTGACGATAAGTATTGCTCATCACAATCGTCTTGATGAGTTTCTTCAACGACCAACCGTTATCGCGATATTCGGCGGCGAGCCAGTCGAGCAGGTCGGGATTCGAGGGCGCGGAGCCGAGCGCGCCGAAGTCTTCTTCAGTCTCGACGATGCCAATGCCGAAAAGCCGCGCCCAGACGCGATTCGCCCACACGCGCGGCGTGAGCGGATTGTCGTGGCTGACCAGCCACTGGGCGAGGCCAAGACGATTGTGCGGCGCGCCGTCGGGGAATTTGTGGAAGGCGCCAGGCACGCCGGGCGTGACGGGATCGCCTAGATCGAGAAAATTGCCGCGCCGGTGAATTTTCGTTGCGCGCCGCTTGTCCGGGGCTAGCTCACGCATCAATGGCAGGCGCACGATGTTTTCATTGAAATTTCTCTGCGCCTGGTAAGCGCCGGCGAGATCGTCGCGCAGCTTGCGGATTTCCTGCGCATCCGTCCTCGGACGCAGGACGGCGGGATCAGCGTCACTGGTCGAAAGCCGGAAACGACGTAGTGTGAGAACTTCACCAGCCTGTTGAGAGAGGGTCACGCGCAGCTTCGCGCTCGTATCCAAGCGTAGCGGGTCGGCGAAGTTGAACATCGCAGCGTGGCGTTCATGCGTGCGCGGGCTAACCGACCATCCAGTCTTTTCATCGCCATCAATCGCCGCCGCGATGGGCTTTGTGTCCTGCTCGAAATCTGCTCGCGCTCCGGTCAACTTCAATGGGCGCGGTCCCGCCGCGTCGAGCAACTCTACCGTCAGTTCTGATAACGTAAAATTCTGGTTTGTTCCATTGCGCCCAACCGCGAGTTCGCCGCTGCCGAGTTTTTCCGGCAGCGCCTCCAGACGCAGCGCTGTGTGCACGCCCGCCGCGAGTGTGAGCGTAACGACATAGTTGTCTTCTTGCGGCGCTTTGCCGCTGACGGCCACCGCGCCGTCCTTTTGCGCATTGAGCGTCGCGCCGCCTTTGGAAACCGCCTCCACCACTTCAGCCACGCGCCATTTGCCTTCTTCGGTTTCGTTGGCTTTGTCGGCGGCCTCTTCGAGCGCTGTCAGGTCGCGGCTGAGCGTTTGCGCAAGCGCCTGCAATCGCTTGCGCTCCTCTTGATCAGCGGGCGAGGACACTTCCATCGTGGGCGCATCGTCATAACGGTCGGCGTCCTCCGTCTGATTGAAGAGCGCGTAAAAACTGTAGTACTCGGCCTGCGAGATGGGATCGTATTTGTGCGTATGGCATTTCGCGCAACCCATCGTCAGTCCCATCCACACCTGCGCCGTCGTATCTACGCGATCTTTCACCGCCACCACGCGAAATTCCTCGTCGTCGGTGCCACCTTCATCATTGGCCATCGTGTTGCGATGAAACGCGGTGGCGATCAGTTGTTGTTCGGTCGGATTGGGCAGCAGATCGCCGGCCAACTGCTCAGTGGTGAAGCGGTCGAGCGGCATATCGGCGTTGAGCGCGTTCACGACCCCGTCGCGATACGGCCACATCGTGCGGCCACGATCTTTTTCATAACCCTTCGTGTCAGCATAACGCGCCAGGTCCAGCCACATCCGCGCCCAGTGCTCGCCGAACTGTGGCTTGTTCAATAACTCGCCCACCATCCGTTCGTAAGCCGTAGGCGACGGATCGGCGGCGAATTTATCGGCGATTTCCGGCGAAGGCGGCAAGCCGAGCAGATCGAGCCATAAACGGCGCACGAGCGATTGTGGCGTGGCGGGCCCACGGAGCGCGAGTCCTTTCTTTGCCAAGACCGCGCTCACCAGCGCGTCTATTGGATGCTGCTCGCCGGCAATCACCGGCCTCGATACCGGCTCGAACGACCAGTGCCGGCCCCATTTCGCGCCCTCGGCGATCCAGCGTCGCAGCGTCTCGATCTGCTCTGGCCTGACCTGCTTGTGCGCGCTCGGTGGAGGCATCACGACATCCGGATCAGCGCTGGTCAGCCGCGCAATGATCAAACTCTTTTCCGGCTCTCCGGGCGCGATGGGCGCTCCGTTCCGGCGTTTCGTTTTTGCGTCCGCCTCCAGATCGAGCCGCAACCCCGCCTTGCGGTTCTTTTCATCCGGGCCGTGGCAGGCAAAACAGTTGGCGGAAAGAATCGGCGCTACATCACGCCCAAAGCGCACCGGTTCGGCAGCAGAGAAAACAATCGAGGCCATTGAGGCCGTCGAAGCCAGCAGGAGCAGCGACACTTTGAGCCAACGCCTGCGCGAGTCTGATTGTCCTGGATTCATGGGCAATATGGTTATCCGCAGGCCGTGACGAAGTGGTTGTCAGCGCCTGCCGGATTTTGAAAAGAATGTGGTGAACGTTTACACAGCCTGACCTGATTCGACGGCGGCTATATATGGAAGATAACGCCAACGCTCGAAAGGCCTCCCTCGACGCCGCATAGTGTAGCTGAAAACCGGGTTGGTGTAAGCAGGCGCGCGAGATGATGCGCTCCCGATCCCGATTGAAAAAGGCGTAGTGACGTACTCCTTGAGCCGCAACGCCATCGGCGCAAACCAACACGCAGAAGCGCCAGCACAACAGTCTCAGGCTTTTATTTATTGCGAGTATTCCTCTTGGCAGGTCGTGCCATAGTCCTTGTCGAAACCCTCTCTCTTTACTCAGACCAGAGAGCGACGATCGGGTCTACCTTCGTTGCGCGTGGCGCCGGAATATAGCAGCGAGCAACGCGACGACCGCCAGAATTAACGAACCGGTTGCGGAAATCAACATAGTTCGGAAGGCAGTCTTCCTCACGAAGCCGTAACCGATTACAGCGAACACACTGGACGAAAATGCAGAGATGTTGGACGATGCGGCTGCCAACGAAGCATGAACCGGCAGGCTATGGCGCAGACACCGACTCAACCCAAAATTTATCACATCACGCATCTGCGCAACCTCGCGCAGATTGTGGCTATGGGCGGGTTGTGCTCGGACGCCCGACGAGTTGAGCTAGGACTGGATTGCGAGATCGTCGGAATGTCTGAAATTAAGCGGCGGCGGCTGGAAGAACTTGAGGTCGGCTGCCATCCGGGAACGAAGGTTGGCCAGTATGTCCCGTTCTATTTCTGTCCCCGATCAATCATGCTTTACATTCTGCATCAGGGAAACCATCCCGACCTCAATTACCACGGAGGACAACAACCCATCTTGCATTTGCAGGCGGATTTACGAGCGACCGTACAATGGGCTAATCAGAACGCCACCCGCTGGGCGTTCAGCACGTCCAATGCAGGCGCGCGTTACACCAGCTTTTACGCCTCACTCGACCACTTGCACGAGGTGAATTGGGCGGCGGTGGCTGCCACCGACTTCAGAAGCGCGGAGATCAAAGACGGCAAACAAGCCGAGTTTCTGGTGCAAGATTGGTTTCCGTGGGCATTGATCGAAAAGATCGGCGTGTTCAATCAAAATATCAGTGCCGAAGTTCAAGCGGCGCTGGCGGCGGCTGATCATGCGCCTATCGTCAATATTGAGCGTGACTGGTATTATTAACCGCAGGAGACGAAGTGATGATTGAGCTTCAACAAGGCGACATTCTTCATGCGGACGCTGAGGCGCTGGTCAATACCGTTAACTGCGTCGGAATTATGGGGCGCGGCATCGCGCTGCAATTCCGCAAGGCGTTTCCCGAAAACTACCAGGCTTACAAAGCGGCCTGCGACCGGAAAGAAGTTCAGCCCGGCAAGATGTTGGTCTTCGACTTGAACGGGTTACATCATCCCTGGTTCATCATCAATTTCCCGACCAAGCGCCACTGGAAGAACAAAAGCCGGATCGAAGACATTCAGGCCGGTCTGAAGACTCTGGTGGAAGAAGTGAGGCGGCGCAAGATTCAATCAATCGCCATCCCCCCGCTAGGGTGCGGGCTAGGCGGGCTGAACTGGAATGAAGTCAGGCCGTTGATTGAGCAGGCATTTCACGATTTGCCGGAAGTGCGCGTGCTGCTTTACGAGCCTGCAGGCGCGCCTTCAGCCGCAGCGATGCCGAAAGAGAAAAAGGCTCCGAAGATGACGATCGGACGCGCTGCCCTGTTGGGATTGATGCGGCGCTATCTGGCGGCGGTGATGGATCCGTCCGTGTCGTTGCTGGAGATTCATAAGCTGATGTACTTCATGCAGGAGGCGGGCGAACCGCTGAAACTGAAATACAGCAAAGGCCCCTACGGCCCGTACGCCGAAAATATGCGGCACGTTCTCGGCGCCATCGAAGGCCATTTCATCAGTGGATATGGCGATGCCGAGGACAATCCGGAGAAACAGATCGAACTGAAGATTGAAGCAGCGGAACAGGCGGAAGCCTTTTTGAAAAATCACCCTGCGACCCAGGCTCGCTTTGACCAAGTGGCAAAGCTGATTGACGGATTTGAAACGCCCTTTGGTCTGGAACTGCTGGCGACCGTACATTGGATTGCACATCAGGAGAAAGCAGCGGATGTTTCCGAAGCTGTAGCGAAGGTTTACCTCTGGAACGACCGCAAACGAATGTTCAGGGAGCAACAGATTCAGTTTGCCTGGGAGTTGCTTCATCAGAAGGGATGGCTGCCAAATTGATTCAACGTCCGTCGAGTACAATCTGTGGTGAGAAAAATCCGTGCCTTTCAAATGCTCCTAAACGAGCCAGCAGTCCACCGCAGCTTACAATCTTGCGGGAAGCTTTGTAGGTTTGGTTTGTCACACTCGGTGAGAATTCATCGGAGGGTAGATGGCGCAGTATCAAATAGCAAGATCAATTACGTTGAATGGATTTCAGGTAGAACTATCCGCAGAAGAGTTTGATGCCTGGTCTCAAGAAGTAATGGATACCAAGGAGTTCAAGCGTTTGCGTGAGCAATTGGGAAAATCATGGTTCCTCTATCTACAGAACGGAAGAGCTTGGGGAATTCCGCGACAGGCAAAGCCAGCGCAGCCTTTCGGCCAACTGCAGCGATTGAAATGTGATGGGCATCTCTGGTTTCTAAAAGCCCGTATCAACGATATCCTGCCAGCAACCTTCCCCCAATATGAAGCCTTTCGATTGAAACCATTTTCGTTTCTGGGGCGCAAAGACGAAATCATTGAGTCCATCTCCACGAAACTGAAGGGGCTTCCAGAACTGATTCAGCAGTTCAAGATACTCCCGAAATTTGAGTTGGAGGCCAAACTGGTTGAGGCTAGGGAAGGGGAATTACTCATCGGCCTCTTCATGGAAGTGGGAACCCGCTGGGAAATTCGTGCCTCTCTGAAGGATCTGCAGCGCGTAGGGATTGATCTCAGCGGTCTTTACGTAGTCTGGCGCGAGCCGCTCCCAGATCAAAGAAACTTGGTCGGCCGGATCGAAAGCATTTCAGGCAACACGGTCACTTTGTCAGAAGCCTACGATGAGAACAAAACCGTGGCTGCCGATAAAGTTCGTCTAGAAGGATCAAAGGCTTCTTTCTCGCGCTGTCTCAAAAAACTGCTCGGCGGCAGGTACCAGGCATTCGATAAGGAAAGAGAATTTCAGGAAGCCAGTTTCCTCACAGGGCCAGCGTTTGAGGGGTTGCTAAAGAAGATGCAAGATTTCTTGACGAAAGCCTCGCCGATCACTCTTGCCGAAGGGCTTACTTGCTCGATCACAAAACGGCTGACGCTTGCGAATGACACCAATTACCAGAGCGTGATCACCGCCGCCCCAGTTTCCTACTGTTACGACGCTGGCAAAACGAAACGCGATGAGATCGCCTGGCGTGGCATTGATAGACATGGGCCGTTCAGCCGCGAATCCTTTGCCAAAAAGTCGCCCAAGATACTGGTGGTCTTTCCCGACACGATCCAGAGCAAGGTGGAACACTTCCTGCACCTGCTGCGCGACGGGGTGCCTGATGAGCCTGGTTCCCATTCCGTATTTTCGGGAGGGTTCGCCAAAATCTTTGGCCTTATCAACACACAGTTTGTCTGGTGCAAAGTCCCTTGGCTTGGCCGAAGCAATAAAGCGGTTGCTGACGCCTACTGTGAGGCTGTCGCAGAGCATCTAACCAACGAAAAAGAGATGCCAGATGCAGCCATCATCGCAATTTTGAATGAGCACGCCGACCTGCTGGACATCGAGAGTCCATATCTGAGAAGTAAAGCCATCCTATTGATGGCTAGCATACCTGTCCAAGAAGTGAAACTCTCAACCTTAATCCAGCCAACGGCTTCATTGCAGTACACGCTTCAGAATTTCTGTATTGCGCTCTACGCCAAAATGGGCGGCACTCCGTGGACGGTGGATCACGATTTAACGATCAACGATGAACTGGTGATTGGGATGGGTCAATGCGAGCTTTCAGGCAGCCGGTTTCAAAGCAGGCAGCGCTATATTGGCATTACCACTGTCTTCAGGGGCGATGGCAACTACTTGTTGGGGAACCTGTCAAAAGAGTGCGCCTATGACGGTTACCCGGAGATGCTCAAGGAAACGACGCTCAACATTCTACGCGACATCAAAGTCCGCAACGGATGGCGTCCCGGAGATACGGTTCGCGTCGTTTTTCACGTCTACAAATTGCTCAAAGAAATTGAGATGGCCGAAATTGTTCAAGAGTGTGTCTCGATTGTGGGGAGTGAGCAAAACACCGAGTTCGCTTTTCTCACGGTTTCACAAGACCATCCCTTCAGCGTTCTGGACCTAAACCAAAAGGGTATCTGGCAGCGTAGATCAGGCACGTACAAAGGAGCCTACGCGCCGGAACGAGGATTGATTACACAGATCGGCAGGTACACGCGGCTTCTATCAACCAAGGGCCCGAGCCTGGTCAAGCGCGACGTTACGCCGCTGCCTCATCCCTTGCTTGTTCACATTCATCCAAATTCAACCTATAGAAGTCTGCACTACTTGACAGAACAGGTGCTGAAATTCACTTCTCTTTCGTGGCGCTCAACACACCCGGTTCGCAGGCCGGTGACGATCTATTACTCAGAGTTGATCGCTAAACAACTAGCGCGCCTGCGCAATATTCCCGACTGGTCACCGGCCTTGCTAAACATTAAGCTGCGCGCCAGTCGTTGGTTTCTATGAAGGATTTGCTGATTAAAAGCTTTGGCAGGCAGCTTCAGGATTTGCTGGACTTCATGATCAACAACTGGGCTTGGCCATCCCCGGAAGCTGGTTTTGCCCTATATGTCTGTCAGAAAGCCAAGATAGAACTCCCTCCGTCGTTCGCCGCTAAGGCGCTGACGACAGCAGAATCTTGCCGTTTAGATCAAGCGCCGATGTTGGCGGCGGTGGGCTACCACTTCTCAATTTGTAATCAACAGAGCGCGGAGATGCATGAGCAGTGGGCCGATGGATTTTCGCGGCTGGTGAGTCGTAACGCTTTTCCAGTTGACAGGGAATCCTTCTTCTTCCGCCCAATTGAACTGCTTGGCATTTCACGAGGAGTGGCTTGTTGCACCCAAGTCAGTCCGCAAGATATTGCACGGCTGCAGCAGATAGTCAGGGAGGGAGAAAGCAGAGCCGACATGAGGAATCTGTGGGCTTTCTCTATTGGCGCTCTTGCAGCTAGATCTATATCGCACGAATGGAGCCTTAAGCACGCAATTCAGCTTAGCTCGCTGTCGCTGGAAGAGTTGGCGCTGTTTAAGTGGATATGTCTGATAGATCAACAGCAAGCTGATGCAATTGGGATAGGGGCAAATGAAGCCTCGCTTGAAGAGACGCTCCTCGAACAAATCTCGGTGTCAGCTTATTGGCCAATGGACACGGCACGCGCTGCCGTGATTTATGCAGCCTTGAAAAACTCAATTACACGACACTTGAAGACGGAGATTGAAGAGAACTGGCAAACCGGTAGGAAAAGTAAAGATGCGCTGGCTTTACTACGGACTCTGTGCTCGCGCTTTCACCTTTTTGCTGTTCAGCTTCAGCGTCGGCACGACAACAGACAGGCGGTCGGCATTTGTGATGAATACGACGTTCAGGACCTAATGCACGCCCTTCTCAAGTTCCACTTCAATGATGTAAGAGCAGAGGAGTACACTCCTAGCTACGCCGGCACTTCGTCGCGAACCGACTTCTTGCTCAAACAGGAGCAAATAGTTATCGAAGCTAAAATGACGCGCAAAGGTCTTGGCCAGAAGGAAGTTTCTAAACAACTCATCATTGATAAGGAGAGTTACAGATCACATCCTGACTGTAAGACTCTAGTTTGTTTTGTTTATGATCCGGAAGGTAGATGTGGCAATCCGATAGCTTTGGAGAACGATCTATCTGGTGAACAGGAAGACTACAAGGTCATTGTAATGGTCGCACCAAAAGGAACATAAAAAACACGTTAGTTAAGAGTGTTCATTGAACGGCCGCGCTGACTCAATATCACGATTGGAGGTAACAGCAGTGCTCAAGCCACATCTCAATGCTCACTTAGGCGGCGATATTGATGATTTGTGCGCCTTGGCCATGGCTCTCAATTGGCCGGATGTGGAATTGCTCGCCGTCACCACCGGCACCGAAATTTCCAACATGATGCGCTCGCCTGCGCGATTGCGTTGGGTTGGAATGAAGGGGTAGAGATCAGTGAATTACCTCTGCGATTGGACATTGAGGACAGATGGCTGTGGCAAAGAGTTGATGAGGGCGGGACGCCTACCAAAGTTGTGACGCGGGTGGATGGAGGCGCGCTCAGCGAGTGTTGGCTACGCACTGTGACGCGCCAGAATACTATGTGACCATCCGGGACCACCCGCCGCCACGAGAACCTTACGGGATCGTCAGAGTCGCCTTATTGCATCGGAACTACTTAACCGGCGTCATGTGCCAGCCTGGATTGACCCACACGCCCCCGCGCCGAACGAAGATTTCCGTCGCGCGCCCGACGCTTGTGTGGCGTGCGCCTTGTGGATTTTCCAACTCATACAAATAGGTCGTGTAGATGATGGCCGTGTCGCCATACACCTGCATTTCGGTTTGCGGGAACTCCAATCGGACAAGTTTTTGGCCGCTTTGCGCCAGTTGTTTGGCCGCCGCCAGGATGTCCGCTTTTTTCATGAAGGGTTTTTCCCCCGTGACTTCCAGCACGATGGTATCGGCTGGAACCAGCTTGTCCAACTGCGCCCGGTCGTTAGTGAAGAAGGCGCGCCAGACGGCCTCGCGGGCCTGTAGCAATTGTTGTTTCGCGGGCGGCGACAGCGTTGCAGGTTGGGCCATTTGTTGTGCCCGCCAGGCGGGGTCTATCACCGTATGCGAAGCCGCTTGATTCCATTGCCCATTCCGTTTGGCGTACACGTCCATGATCCGGTATCTGACGTTGGTGATGAGGTCGCCGCCGGACTTCTGTCCGAAATCCACATTGAAGCAGACCACCGCCAATTCCGGGCTGTAAAAATGCACGTCGAAATCAAACACCTTGAAGCCTCTTGATGCGGCATCGGGGTTCGCCGCGCCCTTGGGAGCGTTGGCCGGCTGCGGCCAGGGAATGCCGTTGGCCCGCATGTATTCGTCTATGCCTTTGATCGGCGTCTGCGAGCGTTCCAAAAATCCGCGCCAGTCTTCGGTGTGGGTGGCGCGGATTTTATTGATGTCCCAGTCAATAAAAGCCTGACAGATGCTTTCAATATGCGCGCGGATCGCGGCGCGGTCAGCTTCACGGTTGTCGCCTGCCGCAGTTGACGCGGCGGTTTGACCGTAGGCAGTGACAGTGAGCGCAACAAGCGCAGTCAGGAAGAGCGAGCGTAGCGGGTTCAACATCGTGGTCTCCTTTGTTTCGGTTCTGAAAGTTGAGATCGTCGTCCAGTGCTAGTGGAGGTCCTCAGAAATAACCCACCTACTTGGCGCCCGGCATTTTCCTGTCCCGCATTTTTCTGTTGGTATTTTGCTCACAGGAAAATGCGGGACAGGAAAATGTCTCTCCCCCCTAGGCGGATGACTGCTAGAGTTGTCCACCAGTAAGAATGCGCCATTCTATGCGGCGGAAAAGTAACGCGACAACGACCAATACGTGAACGGCGCATCTGCTGACGTGAACGGTCAAAAGCGGCGACGATGTCTTCATTTTTCTTGTCCACTGACGGCTCCTGCGCTAGCGTAGCGGCGTGCGCATCGCTCAACGCTTTCAATCACTGCAACCCTGGATGCTCGTTTCGGCGGCCTGGATCGTGCCCGCCGGATTCGCCGCCATCAATCGGATCGCCCAAACGCGCCTGAACGGCTGGGATCCCGTGACGACGCGCGACCTGTTGTGGGAGGGCGGTGATTGGCTGCTTTACGGTTTGCTCACGCCCGCGGTTTTTGCCATCTCGAAACGCCTGCCCTTAACCAGGCCGCGCCTTGTGCGGCATGCATTCTTGCATCTCGTGCTGTCTTTGCTGTTCTGCGTGGCCTGGGCGACGAGCGGCAAACTGTACCAACTGGGGCTGGGGCTGTGGTTCGAGCCGCAGGCGGTGCGCGCGGCGCTGCAAACCGGGACGGCGCAGCTTTTTCGCGTGGTCGGCGTGGATTGGCTGAGCTGGGTCTTTACCACACTGCCTTTTGGCGTCGCCGTGTACTTGAGCGTCGTCGGAGTTGAGCACGCCATTCGTTACTTCATCGAAGCGCGCGAACGCGACGTGCAGTTGGCCCGTCTTTCCGAACAGTTGTCCAGCGCGCGTTTCGCCGCGTTGCAAGCGCAGGTGAACCCGCATTTCCTCTTCAACACGCTCAACACCATCGCCGTGCTCGTGCGTGACGACGAGCGTCAGGCCGCCGTGCGCATCGTCGAACAGTTGAGCGAGGTCTTGCGCACCACGCTCAGCAGCCACCGCGCGAATGAAGTCCCGCTCGGCGAAGAACTCGAACTAGTCCGGCAGTACGTCGCCATCGAAGAAGCTCGCTTCTCGGATCGGTTGCGGCCTGAATTCAGCATTGATGGCGCATTACTGTCCGCGCTGATTCCCAGCTTCGCCTTGCAGCAATTGGTGGAGAATGCGATTCGTCACGGCATTGCCAAGCATCCCGATGCAGGTCATTTGCTCATCGCCGCGCGGCGCGCGAATGAAACGCTCGAACTTTCGGTCACGGATGACGGCGTAGGCATTAATGAGGAGTTTGTCGCGCCGCCAGGCCACGGCCTCGCAAATACCCGCGAGCGATTGCGCGCCTTATACGGCGAACGCGCATCGCTCGAACTAGCCAAACGCGCCAAAGGCGGTACAATCGCCACGCTGCGCATACCCTATCGTGAGATCACTGCGGAGTCGAATCATGAAGCAAGCTGAATGGAAAGCCTTGATCGCCGATGATGAACCCGCCGCGCGCCGGGGCGTTCGCCAACTGCTGGCGGCCTTCCCGGAGTTTGCCGTCGCCGGAGAATGCCGCAACGGCGCGGAAGTGTTAGCGGCGTTGGAGGCGTCCACGCCCGACGTAATCTTCCTCGACATTCAAATGCCGGGCATAGACGGCTTTGAAGTGATCCGCCGCTGCGCGCCGGAGCGCATGCCGGAAGTGGTGTTTCTGACCGCTTACAATCAATTCGCGCTCCGCGCCTTTGAAGCCGAAGCGCTCGACTATCTGGTCAAACCCGTCAGCGAAGCCCGCTTTGCCGCCACGATCAAGCGGTTGCTGAAGCGGTTGCGCGCGACGGCGAATTCACCGCGTGACGAACACATCGTCGTCACCACAGCGCGCGGCGTGATGGCGCTGAGCGTAAGCGAAATTGACTGGATCGAAGCCGCCGGGAATTACGCGCAATTGTGGGTCGGAGCGCGCAGCTATTTCCACCGCGAGCCGCTGCAATTGTTGGAAGAACGCTTGCGGCGCCACGGCTTCATCCGCGCCCATCGGCGCGCGCTGGTGCGGCTTGACGGCGTGCGCGAGTTAACGCGCGACCGCGCAGGCATGTTGGTAGCGGCGCTCGGTTGCGGCGCGCGCATCCCCGTTTCACGGCGACGGGGCGCAGGCTTCGTGGCCGCGGTGCGGCAATCTGGGAAGCCAGGTTCTACCGATTGACACAGGAAATGAATGTTCACATCCAGCGTTTGGTCCATTCCCACGCCTCCGCCTGCATCGCCAGGTTGAATTCGTGCGGCGCGTCGTAAAGGCTGCAACGTTGGCGCTCCGCTGCGCCGGCTTTGGCGTAGCACCGCGCGATCTTATCGAACGCGGCTTTCACTCCATCGAGCGCGAAGAGCCTGTCCTGCGAGCCGTTGATTACCAACACCGCGCGCGGCGCGATCAATGCCGCCAGATCAGGCAGGTCGAAATAGCGGTACAGCCCGTTGATGTAAAACGAGAAACCGATGGTGTTGATGATGTGCTGTTTGATCTGCGCGCCGAGCGAAGTCATCCAGCCCACGGCCACCGCCGCCTTGATCCGCTCGTCCAGCGCCGCGAGCAGGAAACTGCGCCAGCCCCCGACCGACAATCCCACGCAGCCCAGCCGCCGGTTGTCCACTTCCGGACGCGAGGCCAGGTAATCGAGCGTGCGAATGTCATCCCAGAGGACGATCCCAGGCCAACTGACTCCCGCTGTGAAGAGGCTGCGCGCGACCAGTTGTTCGCTCTGCGACGAGCGTTGGTTGAACGCCGTGATCTCCTGCTCAGCCATCGTGCGCGGGCGTTCGCGGTAAACAGCCGGGTCGTTGTCGAGCAGCATCCGTCGCTCGCCCCAGTAGAACATGTCAATCGCGATCACCACGTAACCTTGTCGCGCCAGCTCCGCCGCAATGCCTTTGCCTCCATAACGCCGCTGTTTGAAGGCCGTCAGGTAAGGATGCTCGTCTTCGTTGCTCTCGACGACCTTCTCCTTGCCCCACAGGTAGAAGCCGTCGTGGCTATGCAACGCGACGATGCCCGGCGCGGGCAGCTTGGCGCTTTTGGGGATCAAGACATAAGCGGGCACGCGCAGGTCGGGCGTGGTCTGAAAAGTTAAGTACTCTTCGGTGTAATCGCCACGGTCTGTCTTCCTGATCAATTGTGGTTGCGGCGCGACGGGTGGCGGGGAATAGGAAAGAAGCTCGAAGACTTTCGCCCGCGCGCGCGGCTGCCACTGCTTTAGGCTTTTGAATTCGGGACGCAGGAACGAGAGCGAGAGTGGCGATTGATCAGCCTGTTTTTGAACGAACGGATAGAAATTGCCGATCTGCGAGCCAGTGGCGCTGGTTGTTTGCGCGCTTGAAATAGTTTGTGTGACGCCTTCAAGCAGCGGTTCGCCGCGTGCGAGCAGCCCACCGCTGACGGCCAGATGTTCACAGAATTCTCGCCTCGAAATTGTCATTCTTGGCCTCCTCCATTTTTCATTTCGTGATGATCGGGTATAGCGTAAACGGAGTCTTCTGATATTTTTCTGTCCCCCATTTTTCTGTTAAAGATCAGACCAACAGGAAAATGGGGGACAGAAAAAAGTCTGAGGACTTTGTTGACGGGCTACTTAAAGTCGTTACAAGAAGGGTGATCACAATTTGACCAGATCGCCAATCCTGACCGTTTGGCCGCCGCGTTCAATGCTCCTATACGCGGCGATCCCGATCAGGCTTGAGAGCGCGCCCGCGCGCAGGTCGGCGCGCAGCCCCAACGGATCGTCCTTTGGCAGCCCGCGGAAGATCAGGTCGTGCAATGAAGTATCGGAGCCGCCGTGCCCGCCTTCACGCTTCGGGCCGAAGTCAGTGATCACCTCCGATTTGCCGAAGCTGCGCGTCAGCCGCAGTTCGTCTTGCTTGAATCCGCCGCCGCTGAATTCGTTGACATCTATCCGGCCTTTCGTACCGTTGAAGGAGATCGCCTGTCCTTCGTATGGCAGATAAGCGTTGGCTGTGTAGTTCAACTGCACGCCATTTTCGTATCGGACCATCACCGACATCGTGTCGTAGATGTTGGTGTCGTTGCTCCAGACGCATCTATCGCGCAAGTAGCCGTCTTCTGATTCGCATTCGACGTAAAGCTTGACGTACCGCTCATTTTTCGTGACGTCCCAGTAGAACTTGCATTGCTGTTTGTGCGGACAGGCGCGGCAGTGCGTGCCGCGGAACGAATTGTTGCGCCCGTAAAATTTCAGCTCGCCGAAGGCGGTCACCGACACCGGCGTTGAATCGAGCCACCAGTTCGCTTGGTCGAAATGGTGCGAGGCTTTGTGGACCAGCAGCGTGCCCGAACTCTCTTTCAGCCGGTGCCAGCGGCGGAAGTAATCCGCGCCGTGACTGGTGTCGAGGTATTCGTGGAAGTCCACTGAAATCACATCGCCGATGGCCTTTTGCATCAGCAGTTCTTTGACCTTCTTGTCCTTCAACCCGTGACGCGCGTTGAAGGTGACGGTGATTTTCTTTCCGGTCTTCTTCTGCGCGTCGAGGATCGCCTGGCATTGCTCCTCGTCGGTGCAGAGCGGTTTTTCGCTCATCACGTCACAGCCGAGTTCCATGGCGCGGATGATATATCGGGCGTGAGTCGAGTCCACTGTGGTGACGGTCACGGTGTCGGGCCGCGTCTCTTTGATCATCCGGTCGAAATCGGTGAAGGTCGGCGCGCCTGTACCGATCAATTTCTTGGCGGCTTCAACCCGTTTGCCGTTGTGGTCGCACAGGCCGACGATCTCTACGACGTCGCTGTAGTTTTGCACGACCTCCCGCCCCCACGTGGACGAGCCGCGCGACCCCGTGCCGACAATCGCCATTCTGAGCTTGCGCTGATTCGGGGCCGATGAAAGGTTTGCTGCGGAGCAGGCAGTCGCTGCGAGCGCCGCGCTGCTGCTTGCGATGAACTTGCGTCTGTTCATGATCAAACTCCTGTGGCAAATGTGGGACAAGATGGCATCTTGTCCCGCATTCATTTGGCAAAGGTGGGACAAGATGCCATCTTGTCTCACATTCATTTGAGGAAACGCCGGAACCATTGACTCACCTGCTCGAACATCTCTTCGGTGTAAGTGTGATCTCCGGCAGTGATGTGAACCGCAAAGCGATCTGCTGCGCCTCGGCGCGCATAAGCCGCTTCGACCTCCTGCTCCAGCTTCTTCAATCCTTCGACTGGCATCCCCTGATCCTGATCGCGTCCGACGACCAGCAGGGCGCGCGGCGCCAGCGATGCAAAGACCTCTGGCTGGTCGCCGGGGAAGAGTTTGAGGAACCCCGCCGGATAGAAGTATTGCGAGTGATAGCTGGTCTGTTTTTGATATTTCAGCAAAGCATCGTAAGTTCCTGCGCCGCTGCAAACCGGAACGACCACGCTCAGACGCGGATCGGCCGCCGCCGCGTACCAGCTTACCGCGCCGCCCAGCGAGAAGCCGGTGATCCCAATTCGGTTGCGATCAACGTCGGGTCTGGTCAGCAGGTAATCCACCGCGCGCATCGTTTCATAAACCAGCAAACCCATGTAGCTGCGCCCTTCGAGCTGCTCTCTGACCGCTTCGGTGTAAATGTTTTGCTCCCGCGCCGGCGAGCCGCGATAATCGAGTGAGATCGTCAGAAAGCCCTGACGCGCCAGCGCCCTCGCCCAGCCGGTTCGCGGGCGTTCGCTCAATTGCAATCGCGCATCGGTGAGTTGCTGCCGCGTCCCGCCGGTTCCGGGCAGGCAGATGATGGCGGGCAGAGGCCCGGTCGTCTTCAACGGCTTGACGACGATGGCTGGAATCCGGATGTCCTTCTCCGCTTTGAACCGAACGTCTTCAAGCGTCACATTTCCATCATCGCTCTTTTGCAAAGTTTCAGGGTCGAGCGGCCCGCGCTCCTTCGGCAGGCCCAACAGCCGGCGCATCTTCAGCGCCGGCTCTGGCGCAGGTTCCGGCTTGCCGGAAAGCCGTTGCCCGGCGGTTTCAGGCGCGCCAAGCAGCAGGATCAATATTGGCGCTGTCCAGAACGTTTTCGTCTTCATCGTGTGGTCTCAGGAACAATGACGATTCGTGGTTGTGATTTCAGTTACTTCGCTTTCAGCGTCAACACCCAATCACCGTCGCCAGCAGCTTTGAATTTGCGCGTCCCTTTGTTCTCGACTCTGCCGATGGCCGAACGCGCGCCGGTAGCCGGGTTGAACCATTCGGCAATCATCGGCGCTTTGAGTTGATCCGTTTTGATTTCGGCTTCGCCGTCCGTGGGAATATAGATCACCACTGTTTCATCGCTCTTCGCCGCGACGATAAATTTCGCCGGAGTTTCTGCGCCGGGTTGCGCGACGAGCAATTCTTGAGCGGGGCGCAGCTTATACCAATCGAGTGAAGAGAAGAAGGTCTTCAGGTGTTTCATGCTCACACTGCCTGGCAGATTCATCGCCACATTCCAGGGCTGCGCGACGCCTGTGTAAGGATGCGTCATCGGCGGATTCGGCTTCAGTTCCCAACTCCAGACGCCGTGGCCACCGTAACTCACACCGGCCGGCGGCGCGGCAAGCAGGCTCCAATAAGCCGCTCGGCGCACTTCGTAATCGGTGAAGACTTTGCCGGCGGGGCGGCCAATGTGAGCTTCGTAGTTCGGTTCGAGATTGATCAACGGAAACACGGGTTGTTT
>Ga0187893_10007590_pt1 | contig 17655 bp, 17 predicted proteins | sample MA1701074metaG_FD_139574 | JGI IMG/M metagenome (GOLD analysis project Ga0187893, IMG submission 139574) | White microbial mat communities from a basaltic lava cave in the Kipuka Kanohina Cave System on the Island of Hawaii, USA - MA170107-4 metaG ... | reverse complement strand
GGGCTTCACGGCACGACTTTTCCAGGTCAGCATTGACGAGCACTGCGTCAAACTTGTCCTGGAATTCAAGCTCGAACTTGGCCTTGAAAATCCGCTGCGACAGGCTGTCGGCTGTCTCTGTGCTGCGCATCCGCAATCTTTCCTCCAGGACTTTCAGCGAAGGCACTTTGACGAACACGGCCAGGGCTTTGTCGCCGAAGTATTTCTTAAGGTTGATTCCCCCTTTCACGTCCACATCAAATATGACGTCCTTGCCCTGCTTCCAGATACGGTCAACCTCTGACTTGAGCGTGCCATAAAAGTTTCCGGCGTAAACTTCTTCCCATTCCACGAACTCCTCGTGATCAATTTTCTTTTTGAATTCTTCCGGCGTCAGGAAGTAATAGTCTTTTCCATCCTGCTCCGAGCGGCCACGTTTGTCGCGCGTGGATGCTGAAATGGAAAACCCTAGTGTCGGATTGTTTGCAAGCAGGTGATGAACCAGGGTTGTCTTACCTGAACCGGAGGGTGCGGAAAAAATCAAGGCCTTTCCTGCCATCAGGAGCTCTTTTGATTGATCTGTGCCCTTATCTGAGTGATCAGATCGCCTGGCGCGGCCTCCTTGCAGCACCGGTCCTTTAGCAATTGACGAATTGCGACATCCACCTGGTAGGTTTTGAAGCACGGCATGCAGTGATCCATGTGGCTGAGAAAATAAGCGCGCTGCTCAGGCGTAACCTCGCCGTCGAGGTAGAGTTGTAACATTTCCATGCACGTTGCGCGTTTGCCGTGTGAAGTGAAGGGGTTGGTAGCGTCACTCATAGATCAGGTGGTTTTGTAACCCATGCTTTTTGCATATTGACTGAGTTTTTCCTTCAGCAGCTGACGTGCGCGGTGCAGTCGGCTGCGCACGGTTCCGATGGGGATGTCCAGTATTTTCGCCATTTCCTCATACTTAAAACCTTCCAGGTCACATAAGATGATCACCGTTCTGAAATCCACGTCCAGGGAGTTCAGTGCGTTTGAAATCTCGTCGCCGATCATGTCCTTCAGAGAATCTATCCGCAAGTCGGATGTTATCTGCCGGTTCACATCATCGGAGTTGTAGTACGACTCAACCTCCTGGTAGTCAACCTTGGATGGTTCCTTGGTCTTCTTCCTGTAATCGTTGATGAAACTGTTTTTCAGGATGCGGAACAACCACGCTTTCGCGTTAGTTCCTCTTTGGAATGATTCTATAAACCGGTACGCCTTGAAATAAGTGTCTTGCACAAGGTCTTTGGCGTCGTCACGCTCAAGTGTGAGGCGATATCCAAAGTTGTACATGGCATGAATGTGCGGAAGAAACTCCCGGTCGAAGATCTCATGCTTCTCAGCTTCCGTGTACACCTGGCGCGCACCCTCCATGGCATCAAAAATAGGCAAAAAAGGGGGCTACCTGAGGAGTCTGTAATTCCGGTACTCGCCGATCCGGTGGCCAAACAGCAACTTGGCCACAAGGCGCTTTAACTGTTCGCGAAAGCTCAAACGGTTCCGGGAGATGTCGTGATCAAAGGTCCAATTCAGTCTGCGAATGCGTGGTGTCATCACCTGTGGGTGAGACTCCGTAAACCGCGCCAATGAATCGATCTGGCTGTAATCAAACTCTTCGGTGCCCGGAATGTGTTCACGGATCCATGCATCGTCGTGGTAAAGCGCGCTGAATGCCGTGTGCTTGCGCCGCATCGCTTTCGGCTCCCTGACCCAACCGTAATGGTAGATTTCCGCGGGAATCAACTTTACATGAAGTTTCTTGTTCGGTTGCTTTCGGAACCCCTGCGCATCGCGATATGAAAATATCCGCTTGTCGTTTCGAATGATCCTGATCTCCCTACGGTACCAATTCCATGAATCACCTACGTAGTCAAACGATCCATAGAAGTGTCTGTAGTTGAATAAGAGTCCCTCTACGCGATGGTCTTTCAGCCACCGCTTCATCTCAGCGCGTACAACCGGGATATACTTCTCGTGGAGCACCTCGTCGGCCTGTATGTAGAAGCACCAGTCAGCTTCGTCCGGTACAGCCGCGAAAGCTTTGTTAGTTTCTAGCGCAAGCACGCGGCCGCCGTGTCGCTGCAAATCGTCCCAAACGGTCTCGATAATTTGCACCTTTGGATCGATGCCTCTTACCAACTCCGCCGTATTGTCGTCCGACCTGCCCACCGCCACAACGACCTGGTCGCATAAGGGCAGTATGGACCTGATTGCCTCTGCAACCGGGTAGTCCAGTTTAACCGCGTTTCGGATGATGGCGAATCCCCAGACCTTCATGTGAGCCTAAAGCAAACTTCTGTAAATATTCTGATAGCGTTCGGCAACCCCCGCCCAGGTAAACTGCTTTGCATAAAGCTTGCGTGCTTCCATACGCTGCCGGTTCTCATCACCAAGCCGGACCTGGACAAGCGAGGCCATGTGATCGGGATCGAATGAATCCCAAAAGAAAGCGTGCGGACCGCCAACTTCGGGAAGGCTGCCATGCCTCGAACAGAAAACTGGTTTGCCGTGGTGGAAGGACTCCATCACCGGGATGCCAAAGCCTTCGGAAACAGATGGGAACACGTAGGCCTCTCCTGTTTCATACAGCCATTGCTTCTCCGCCTCCGTCACCTCACCTGGTATAAACACCCTTGCTTCGAGGTGCGCTGCCTCCACCGCGGCGCGGACCTCACGACCGTAGTCATGGTTTGTATCGCCGGCAATGACAAGGTCAAATTCCGGGAGACGCTCCATCATCGGCAAAAGAGAAAGAAAGTTCTTCCGCGCAAAAAAAGTTCCAATCGTGAACAGAAATTTGCGGGGGGGTGCCCATGCCGGTTGGCGGGCCTCCACGGCTGTCTGGGCGATGCCGTTTGGAATAACTTCAATTCGCCTATGACCTGTCTTCAGTTTGCTGTGCACCAGGCCTTCCGTGAATTTCGAAACCACCGTAATGATCTCGGATCTGTTTACCAGACGTTGCACATGGCTCAATTCACGAGCTGCCTCTGCCGCAGGGGACTCGTCGAGAAAATGAAGGCCGTGGATAGTGAGAATCATCCTTGCGGAATGAGGGATTCCTGTCAGCCGGGTATTCTCTGTAGTCATGTGCCATACGCGGCACGGAGGATACAGCCTGGATTGAAGGAACGGGGGGGCATGACGCCTGAGCCAGGTGAGATGTTCCACATTGATGCCAGCGGGAATGCGTTTTGCAAATCGTGGATGTACCAGCGCCAGCAATCGCGCATCATTAAACTGCAGCTTACCCAACTCCTTGAGCAGGTGATATGAGAATTGCCCCAGCCCGGTGTAGAGGTATCGCAGCGGTGAACTGTCAATGACAATACACGCGCGGTCAGGATTCCGCATAGCGTTTTGTTAACGCTCCTTCAGCCAGTTTTTCGATGCGTTGCTTGACATTCATCGGTGTGATTTCGTTGACACACCGGCACTCCTTGCTTCTACGACAGTCGGAACATCTCCGGTTGATGACGAGGTAGCCTGCGTGTTGGCCTATGGGCATCCACCTGCCGGGATGGATCGGCCGCATAGGCGAATAGAGGCCAAGTGCGAACTTGCCAAGGGCGGCGGTGAGGTGCAAAACGCCCGTGCTGCATGCAACAAGGCCGTCGGCCTGGCTTATGAACGACATCAATTCATCCAGCGAAAGCTTTCCGGTCATGTCGGTAACATGTTCCACTTCGAAGAGGGCCGGCTTCTCATGCCGGATTGCCTCGCCTTCATCCCTGAGGCCGGTAACAAAGATCCGGTATCGATCGGCGGGCAATGACTTGACCAGTGAAAGATAGTTGTCGAGGTGCCATTCCCGTGCGCTCCCTTTGGACTTGGGGTGAATGATCAGGTTGACGTGCGATGGTGAAAGGTATGCCTTATGATCCTGCAGAATTGGAACCAACCCATAGAGCGTGGCCATCTCCTTCAGGTCAAAGTCCCAGTAGATTCTAAATGGGGCAAGCAATTTGAAATTCAGCTGGCTTTCATGTGAACGCGAACGGAGGCGGCTGAAGTCAACGCGGTAATTGCAGTAAAGCCAGTTGAACCACCTGTGCGCCGTAGCAACGCGCTTGCGAATGCCCACCTTACGCGCGATGCGGGCGAGCAGCCTGTCGGGGTAAATGAAGAGTATTGAGTCGGCGTGAATGTTGCGCAGCACGTCGTGATCCTTCAGGATTTCCTCCCGGTCAAGGAACTTGTCGACATAAATACACTTGTCGATAACAGCGTGTGTGTAACTTTTGCCTATAAAATAGATGCGCACTTCCGGCATGATTGCCTTGAGGTATCCCAACAAGGGCAGCGTAAGGATGACGTCGCCAAGGTTATCGGTTCTGCTGATAATGATGCGCTTGCCTATAGAAACCCGTTTATTGGCCTCGAACAGTTTCGAATACTTATAAAAGACGTGGTTGGCTTCTGCCCTTGCCACCATCAATCCTTCAAATCCGTCGAGAAAACCCCGCTTGATGAAGTAGCTCTTGCTGAAGGCAAACATCGTATGCCCAACGATCTTGGCAAGCGAACTGGACTTCTTGCCCGCATTCTCAAAGGCAAAAATGTCGGAGTACCGCTGAATTTTTTCCAGCGTCTCCCGGGAGTCCTTGTAAGCCCTGTGCAGGATGTCGCCCTGCAGGTGAATGACCTGTGTTCCGGATTTAAGCACCACCTTGTCGTGCGGGTTCTCTCCGCCCCAATAACCGACGGACCGGTTCCAAAGCCGGATCTTCCGGTCGGGATACCATGAACCGTGTTTGATCCAGCGGTTTCCGTAGCTCGATAAGCGGTTCATCCGGTAGGCTTCCGCCGGCCAGGTCATCTTTACTTCAAGAATGGATTGAGCCAGTTCGTCAGACAGGTACTCGTCGGCATCGAGCGAAAAGATGTATGGATGGATCGCCTGCGTTACCGCATAGTTTTTCTGATCAATGTGACTTCTGAACGGATGTTCGACAAACCGGACACCCTTTGCGAGACAGATTTCCCTGGTCCGGTCCTTCGAGAAGGAGTCTACCACAACGATCTCATCGACAACGGGCATCAAAGAATCAATGCAACGGGCAATGTTCTTCTCTTCATTGAATGTAATAATGACTCCGCTGATGGATACCATTCACAAAAATAACGAGAAAGAACGGATTATATTTTGAGGCAACCTCATTGATGGAATCGCGAACCAATGTTGCGCAACAAGTCCTGCGCCGGCCTAGGCCGGTGCAGGTGGGTACGCAATTTTCTGACTTTGTCTCTATCGTATAAGTTTAACAGACTTAATCAGCCCCACAAATTCGGCCCTGTATCCGTCCTTATCATCCCCTTTAGCCGTCTTTGCCAGTTCAAGCACATCCTGGTAAGCGTACGATTTTACATACTCTGATTCACGCAGCAGCATACCAAATGCTGCTACGGCGGCAGACCAGCGAAAATTCTCGGTTGCAGCCGAATTGCTGCCCTTCACGTTTTCAACTGTGTGTACAATCAATTTGCTGACCTTACCCGCCGGCTCTTTATACCTGAACTTGACGGTTACCCATTCATCGGTTTGCTTCGCCGATGGGGTCAAAGTTTGCTGCTGGTACTTGAGCGCATCCACTGAGAAGAATTCACTTTGTACTCCTTGAGGAATAATCTCATACATCGCGGTCACCGAATGACCTGATCCAATCTCTCCTGCATCTTTTTTGTCGTTGTTAAAGTCTTCATTGCGAAGCAGGCGATTTTCATACCCGATGAGGCGCCATGCTTTGACCTTGGCAGGATTAAATTCAACCTGCAGTTTGACATCCTTTGCAATGGTGAACAATGTGCCTCCAAATTCATTGACCAGTACTTTTTGACCTTCCAGGATGTTATCTATGTACGCATAGTTGCCGTTCCCTTTGTCAGCCAGGGTTTCCATCTTGGAATCTTTGTAGTTCCCTTCGCCGAAGCCAAGTACGGTAAGGAAGATGTCATCCTCCCGTTTCTCTTCAATCAGCCGCTCCATCGCTGCGTTGCTGGACTCACCCACGTTGAAGTCGCCATCGGTCGCAAGGATAACCCGGTTATTTCCGTTGGGTTGAAAGTTCTCCTTGGCGATTTGGTAAGCAAGTCGAATGCCCGCACCTCCTGCCGTGGAACCGCCTGCTTCCAGGTTATCCAAAGCATCCATGATTTTTCTTTTTTGATTGCCACCCGTGGAAGGAAGTACAAGGCCTGCCGCCCCGGCATACACGACCATTGACACGCGATCCTGTGGTCGCAACTGTTCAATCAAAAGCTTGAGTGAAGCCTTCAGCAAGGGTAGTTTATCTGGCTGGTCCATACTGCCGGAAACATCGATCAGGAATACCAGGTTGCCGGGAGGCAGGCTGTCCATGGGTATATGTTTTCCCTGGAGCCCAATATGAATCAGTTTGTGCTTTTCATTCCAGGGAGCAGCGCCCATTTCGGTGTAAATCGAAAAAGGATCTTCGCCACCGGGTTCGGCATAGTCGTAGTCAAAATAGTTGACCAACTCCTCGATGCGAATGGCATCTTTCGGCGGCTTTTGGCCGCTTTGAATAAACCTTCGCATGTTGCTGTAGGAGGCCGCATCGACATCGATCGAAAAGGTCGAAAGCGGATTCTGTTGCGCGCCATGAAAAATGTTTTCACGCACGGCATCATACTCTTCAGTGTTCCAGGCCGGCGAATAGTCCTCAACCTCATATTGCACCGGAGATTGATCCTTCATCGATCGCTTCCCACTAATGGCATAACCCAAAGCCCGAAACCCTCTGATTGATACTCCGGATGCTTTGCCAGTAACAATGACTTCGTTGAGCTGCTCCGTATTGGCCATTAGAGAAACATCGACAACGACTCGCTCCCCTACGTTCACTTCTTTAGTAGCGAATCCAACAAAACTGAAGACCAGCGTTGCATGATCCCCTACGGTGAGCTGGTACCATCCATCGGAGTCAGTAACCGTACCATTCGCAGTTCCCTTTTCCACCACATTAACCCCCGGCAGCGGAGAACCGTCTTCCACTGCAGTCAAGCGCCCTGTCACCGTTTTGGCAGGGGGTCTGAAGGATGACATACCTGCCAGCATGATCACCATCACAAGTAGTTTTGTTTTCATAGATTTTTGTTTTTTCTGATACGATGTCACCTTTCTCCGCTTTCCATAAGAATTCCAAAAAAATTAACTTGAGGAGGTGTTCTTGCGGAAGTCACAAAGCGACAAAACTGACGAAGAACTGGTGAGTCTCTATCGGGCTGATCAGAACCTGGAGTGGCTTAGCACCTTGTTTCTGCGTTACGCTCCCCTTGTTTACGGGGTTTGTCTCAAATACCTGCGAGACCGGGAGGACGCCAAGGACGCAGTCATGCAGATTCATGAAAAACTGATCGTTAGTCTGCTGGATCATGAGGTACATCAATTCAGGGGCTGGCTTTATGTATTTGCCAGGAATCACTGCCTGATGCACCTCCGGTCTCTGAAGACGAAATCCTCGCAAGAAATCCCGATTTCCATTGTGGAAAACGGCTTGTCCGAGCATCCAATCGAGGATAGCGTCCTGGAAAGCGACATGCAGCGCCTTGAAAAGTGTATTGCAAAGCTGGGCGTCGAACAGCAACGTTGCGTGCGATTATTCTTCCTCAAGGAACAATGCTACAAGGACATTGCTGCAACGACTGGCTTTGCGCTAAGCCTTGTGAGGAGTTATATTCAAAATGGTAAGCGGAACCTGAAACTGTGTATGGAAAGGAATGAGTAAGGACAAAGACGACATCACGCGTTACCGCGAAGGCAGCATGTCAGGCGCCGAACGGCATGCCCTGGAAAAGAAGGCGCTGAACGATCCTTTCCTTGCAGACGCGCTGGAGGGCGCCGAAACGATTCGTGAAAAGGATTTCACGTCTGATGTGGACGCGCTTTCGCAGAAAATCCAGACCGGGCGGAAGCATTGGGTCACGCCCTTGAGGGTTGCTGCCGGAGTACTCCTGATCCTGGCTGCAGGATCGTTGGGATACTACCTAAGTCCCGATGAGCCTGTGGAATTAGCGGGGTTGAAGGTGAAAGAGCTAAGCGCCTCTGATTCGGTTGGCGCAGAAAAGCCTGACTCGGCTGGCTTGATAGCTTCAGCCAAGGACGCAGCCAATGAAAAGGCAGGCGAAACAAAAAAGCCCGAAGCAACGCAACTGGCAACAACACAGCCGGCAGCGACACAGCCCGCAACTATTTCAGCGTCGCGAACTCAGTCGGAGCCTGCAGCAGCCGGTCCTGCGGATGCGAAAGCACTGGAGGATAAGGCCGCAAAAACGGAAGCCGCAAAAGTTGAACCGCTCGCAACGGTTGCAGAAGAACAGGTGCGTGCAGACGATGCACCAAAGGAAGCGTCCGGCGCGGGTCTGAAGAGGGCGACGGTGTCTGAGCGTAGTTTAGGACTGAAGGACGTTGTCCCCCAGCGGATTGTCCGGGGCACCGTCACAACAGAGGAAGAAGGCTCACCGCTTCCTGGAGTGAACATTGCGATAAAGGGTACAACCAGGGGTACTGTTACCGACCTTCACGGGAATTATTCGCTCGAGGTTCCGTCAGAGCCCGTTACACTGTCCTATTCCTTCATTGGAATGGAAACAAAAGAGATCAAGCCTGGCAGTCAACTAATACTAAACGTCAGGATGAAGGCGGATGCTGTTCAGCTTAGTGAAGTCATGGTGGTGGGCCAGTCGCGGCAGCTCGACGGTTTGGATGATATTGCCAAACCTGTTGTTCGATTGGCAGCCCCGGTCGGCGGAATACGGGCCTATAATCATTACCTGGAAAACGGTATCCAATACACTCCGGAAGCAATCGCAAAGAAAGTTAAAGGCAAGGTGGTCATTACGTTTACGGTAACAACCACCGGAGCCCTTACAGACTTCAATGTGGTACGCGGCCTTGGCTACGGCTGTGAAGAGGAAGTCGTGCGACTTGTAAAAGCGGGGCCGGACTGGACCCCCTCCTACGAAGACGATATTGCCGTGGAGAGCGAAGTGCGCGTGAAGCTCAAATTCGACGCTGAAAAAGCGAACAAGTAGCTAAACAACTTTCTTTCGGATCAGCCGGGCATACGTGCGCGAAACCGGGAAGATCTTTCCGTTCTGCATCTTAACCACCATACCGCCATTAAAGTGGCGTTCGATTTCCTTGAGCGACTTCACATTGATGATCGTTGAGCGATGAACGCGGATGAACGTTTCGGGATCCATGATCTCTTCCAGTTTGCCGATCCCCGACGAACTGACGAACTGGTCGTTGTGAGTCGTGATAATGGTGTAGTCGCCCGAAGCTTCCAGGTAGACGATGTCTTCAACCGGCAGGTTGAAAAGCTTTTCGGATTTCTGGACGAAGATGTGCGACTCAAAGGTTTTGCTGTCCGACTTGATGCTTCTCAGTAGTTCCTCCACGCTTCCATGTTCGGATGACTTCCGTTTCATTGCACGGTTCACAGCCGAGCGGAAGCGTTCCTCATCAAGGGGCTTGAGCAGATAGTCGACTGCATTTTTTTCAAATGCCTTGATCGCATACTGATCGTACGCAGTGGTAAAAATTACGTAGGGTTCGTGATCTATCTCTTCCAGCACGTCAAATCCGTTCATTCCCGGCATCTGGACATCCAGAAAGAGAATATCGGGCTTCAGGTTGTTCACCATTTCCACCGCCTCAGTTCCCTTGGCCGCTTCGCCGACTACTTCCACCTCGGCATAGCCCTCCAAGTATTCGCGCAGCAGCTCGCGCGCCAGTTTTTCATCATCCACAATCAAACACGTCGTTTTCATGGTTGTCAGTTTTCAAATAAGATCGCCGCCGGAGAACCTTTCTCCACGGATTCCAGGACAGGTATTACAAAGCTAACGGAGTAACCTTCATGGGATGAGCGCACCTGCAGACCTGCTGAAGGACCGTAAAAGCTCTTCAGGCGCATGTCGGTGTTCTTCATCCCCACCCCGCTTGAACTTCCGTCCATCACCTTCTTGGCCAAGATGCCGAGGCCGTTGTCATACACTTCAAAATAAATTCCACGGGGGTGCTCATGCCGGATGATCAGACCGATGGTGCCGCCTTCTTCTTTGGGCGCAATTCCATATTTCACTGAATTCTCCACCAGTGGCTGAAGGATCATAGGGGGTATGCTCAGGTTCAGGCAATTGGGGTCTACTTCCTTCTTGAAGGCAAGGCGATCTCCAAAACGCACTTGCTGGATCCTTATGTAGCTTTCGATGAACTCAACCTCGTCTGCCAGCTTGACCATTTTGCCGGCATGCGAATCGAGCGCATACCTGAAAATGTCCGACAGCTGCGTAATTACCTTCCGGGCCTGGTCCTTGCTCGAATGCATGAGCGTGGAGATCGAGTTGAGCGTGTTGAACAGGAAATGCGGATTGATCTGAGACTTCAGGAGTGAAATCTGCATTTCCTTGTTTTTCAAAATGAGTTCCGATTGTTCTTTTTCTTTTCGCTGAAGTCCACGGAAATAGGAGATCACGTAATACACGGCCACCGTGATGATATACTGATCATAAAATCGAATGGCTTCCATATCAAGAAGGTCCACAATGAATTCCTTCCAGTTGTCGAAATACACCAACCCGTCCATGTAATCGGTGAAGAAGTACTTGAGTGTGCCCATTACCAGGAAGAATGTGAGCAGGCCAATGGCATGACCAACGATCTGAGTGACCGGGCGAAAGCGGAACAACCAATTAGAGTAAACAAAGGTCAGGGCGATGAGAATACACAACGCCTCCCACAGATACAGTCCGTTCCACAGCACGTAAATGAAGGGCCGCTTCAGCTTCCACTCAAAAAAGGTGCTGACCGCAAAATTAATGGCATACCACAGGCAGATGAGGAGGTAAGCCCGTTTCCAAACCTTGGGAATGTTATCCAGCCAGCGCACAATGTGAATCCCAGATCACCGGTGATTGTAAACTCCAGTATAAATTTAGTCAACTGTGAACAATCGGAGATGAAACGTTCCGTTAAGCCGATTAGCGGTCGATAACATCGCCAAAGTGATCGGGATGGAGTCCATTACAAGCCGTACCTTTAAATGACTATAGCTGGCATGCGGATCATTTTGATCGGATTTTTTCTGGGTTCTCTCACGCTACCCCTTTACGGCCAGATGCTGACGTTGTCGGGCCGGGTGTTGGATAAGGAAACGCGCGAGCCACTCTCTTACGCATCCATTGGCCTTAAAGGCCAGCCATTCGGCACCGTTGCCAACTACCTTGGCGAATTTGACTTTCACATTCCTCCCCTGCTCATCGACCAAACGCTGGTGATCAGCATGGTAGGCTACGTCAACTACACCGGCGAGGTCTCAATCCTGCTCAAGGAAACCATGAACGAGATCCTGATGGAAAAGTCGAACACCTTGCTGAGCACGCTTGTGGTGGCTGACTCCCTGAAGGGCGGCGATATTCTCCAGATCGCCCTTCGCCGCATGGAAGGGAATCATCCGGATGCGCCGTACCTGGTGGATGGTTTTTACCGAGACATCAAAAAAATTGCCGATCGCTATGTGTCTTTGCTGGAGGCCGCCATCAAGATCTATGATGAGGATTTTCGTGAACCACGAAACAAGACCAAGCTGCGCGAGCGCGTTCAACTCCTGGAAGTCCGGCGAAGCCTCGGATACAGCCACCGTTTTACAAGTTATTTCGATGAGGACAACCTGCTTGAGGACATGCTACTGCATAACAACATCCGGTACAGGAACTTCCCGATCGAGCAACGCTTCTACGATCACCTAAAACGCGAGCCCAATACCACCTATGACGGGCACGAAGTGTATGTAGTGTCGCAGACTGAAGAGTACCTGTTGCGGCTCTACATCGACAAAAAGACCTTTGGTGTGCTGCGGATGGAATATGAAAACAACGTGGTACAGCCAATTACCAAAAAGCGGGGCCTGATGAGCCGTTTCGTTGGGTTGAAGAAAACCATTGATTACAAGTACTATAAAGACAAGCTGTACCTCAATTACATTGAAGTACTGTCCAGAATAAACTGGTATGACATGAAAACGGATAGTCTGCGTTTCGAAACAGAATTGTCGCAGCACCTGATGGTCAATCATGTGTACCCGGATACCGACGAACGAATCCCCATCACGTCAAAGATGCGCGGGTACGGACTTCAGTACCAGGACCCGCCCTACAATAAAGCCTTCTGGGCTAACTACAACGTACTCAAGCAAAGTCCGCTCGACGCCCGCATCATCGCAGACCTGGAGCGAATCCACTCGCTGGACGAGCAGTTCGAGAAGAAGTAGATTTTAATACACGATTTCCACGCGTCAAGTGCTTTTAACAAAGTGAGGGACCGGTAACTGAGACCCTCAAGGCGGTTTCCTGATCAGCCGGCCGCCAAAGCTTCTTCAACGAGCTCACGCCTGTCAATAGGTACCACACCAACGTGCTGGCACACCAGACCTCCCGCAAGATTGGATAGGAATCCAATCTGTTCAGCCGTGCAGTTCGCCGCCATACTCAACGCTGCAATGCTAACCACCGTGTCTCCGGCACCTGAAACATCGGCGATTTCCCGTGTGTGCGCTTCCAGGAACTCCTGTTTGCCCAGGTGGTCAATAAAAACGCCACACTCCGACATCGTGAGCATCACGCCCTCCACTCCGAGTTTCTCCTTTAACAAGCGAACCGCATCTCTTACAGATTGGCGGTTCTTGGGGTCGATGTCCACTTTTAGCCCTTCGCGCAGTTCCTTTACGTTCGGCTTGAACAACGTCACGCCTTTGTAGTGTAAAAAGTTTCGCTTCTTGGGATCAACAACGGTTGGTATTCCCCTGGCCTTTGCCAGCTTCAAGGTTTGGGCAATCAGGTCAGGCGTGATCACACCCTTGTCGTAGTCCTCGAAGATAATCACATCGATTGCGCCGATGAGTTTTTCGATTCGTTTCAACAACTCCTGCTCCTCCTCCTTTGTGGCCACTTTATCCGACTCCTCATCGATGCGCACCACGTGTTGATGTGCCGCGAATACGCGCGTTTTCACTGTGGTAGGCCTTGACCTGCTCATCACAATGCCGTCTTTCGATAGTTTTTTCTCGTCCAGGAGATTCAGCAGCCGCTTGCCATTCTCGTCATCGGCGGCGAGCGCGCACAGCACCGGTATTGCATCAAGGGAAAGAATGTTCAGCGCAACATTTGCCGCGCCACCCAACCTGAAATCGCGCTTTGTGACATGCACAATGGGAACCGGCGCTTCCGGAGAGATTCTTTCCACTACACCCCAGATGTAGGCATCGACCATGACGTCGCCGATGATCAGCACGCGTTTCCCGGAAAAGGAGGATATGATCTCAGGCCACGACGGCATGATCGGCTTTCTTGAGGCCTGCCAGTGTTTCCTTCAGTCGCCTCATGGCTTCGACGAGATCCTTTTCTGATGCGGCATACGACAGCCTGAGGCAGTTCGGGTCGCCAAACGCCCCACCCGGGACCAATGAAACATGTGCTTTCTCCAGGAGGTACATGCAAAGGTCATCGCCATCCCGAATGGTGCGCGACCCGTCGGTTTTACCAAAAAAATGGCTGACGTCCGGGAAAAAGTAAAAGGCGCCCATCGGATAATTGGCCTTAACCCCTGGAACGTCCTTCAAAAGTTTATGCACCAGTTCGCGTCGCTTCCTGTACTCGTCTACCATGCGGATTGTAGGTGCAATGTCGCCGGCAATGGCCGCTAACGCCGCACGCTGTGCGATTGAACTGTTGGCGGAAGTAAGCTGACCCTGCATCTTAATGGCGCCGTCAGCGATCCACTTCGGCGCTGCCAGGTAGCCTACGCGCCAACCCGTCATGGCGAAGCCCTTGGCGAAGCCGTTGATCGTAATGGTTCGCTCAAACATCCCCGGAAAGGAAGCAATGCTCGTCTGGTCGCCGGTGAAGTTTATGTGCTCGTATATCTCATCTGCAATAATGAGCAGACCCGGGTGCTCCTGCACGACGTTGGCAATGGCCTGAAGTTCGTTCTTTGAGAACACTGAGCCGGTCGGATTGCATGGCGAAGAAAAGATAATGGCCCGGGTCTTCGGGGTAATCGCCTTCCCGAGCTGGGCGGCTGTTACTTTAAAATCGTTGTCAATGTGACCGTTCACCATCACGGGAGTTCCCTCAGCAAGCCGGATAATGGCATCGTAGCTCACCCAATACGGTGAAAAGACTATTACCTCGTCGCCGGGGTTTATGAGGGCAAACATCACGTTGGCGATGGACTGCTTGGCGCCGTTGGAAACAACGATGTGTTCAGCCTTGTAGGGGACGTTGTTCTCCTTGTTGTATTTTGCCGCGATTGCTTCGCGCAGGTCCTGATAGCCGGCCACTGGTGGATAAGCAAAGTACTTTCCTTCGTCGATGGACTTCTTGGCGGCCTCGCATATGTGCGGTGGCGTTTTAAAGTCCGGTTCCCCCAGAGCGAGGTTGATGACGTCGATGCCCTTGGCCTTGTACTCGCGTGCCTTTGCGGCCATCGCCAGTGTGGCCGATTCTTCAATGGCGTTGATACGGAGTGAGAGTTGATTCATGTGATTGGACGGGTAACGGGCAAAGTTAGGGAGTAGCGAGGATTTTGAAGGCTGAGCTGCCCTTTTTTCATGAAAACAAAACCCTCGCCGTAATGCTTCTTCCCAGTGTGATTTCATCAGCATACTCCAGGTCGCCACCCACGGGAATCCCGCGGGCGATGGAAGTAATCTTCAGGGGAAGGTCTTTCAACTTGCGATGAAGATAAAAGGCCGTGGTGTCTCCTTCCAGTGTAGGGCTGAGGGCAAGGATGATCTCTTTCACCTCGTTGGTGCCCCCGTTCACGCGCTTCAGGAGTGATCCAATGTTCAGTTCGGCTGGTCCCACGCCCTGTATCGGTGAAATGATACCGCCCAGCACATGGTACACACCGGTGTACTGCGACGTGTTTTCAATGGCCATCACGTCGTTGCTCTCCTCAACGATGCAAAGCAGGCTGTGATCGCGACGGGGATTACTGCAAATGGTGCACTCCTCGGTGTCTGAAATGGTGTGACAGGTCTTGCAGAATTTTATCTGCGCCCGCAGTTTGTTCAGCGCTTCGGTCAGCGACGTGGTTTTCTCCTCCTTCTCTTTGACAAGATGAAGCACCAGCCGCAAGGCCGTCTTCTTCCCGATACCAGGAAGCTTGGCCACCTCGTTTACAGCTTCTTCAACCAGTTTGGAAGGGTATTCCATGCCGCGTCATCAGTTTTGCCAAAGTAGAAGTTTATCGTCGGAGGTGAGCGGATAGTCGGTGCAGGTGAATAGCCCGCCAATTCCTCCGAACTCACAAATCACATTGCCGCTGCAGTCATACACGACCGTCAGGCTGTCGGCACACTCAACACAAGAGTCAACTTCAATGACGCGGTCGCCCTTGTAGTGATGGAGATAGATCCTTCCCTTGTTCCCGGAATTCATGATTTCACCCTTTATCTCCTCCAGCCATCCCAGGTCTTCGCAGACGTTCACCCATGGTTCGCCAGTGGATGCCTGATCCTTGCAGCAAACAAGTCCAAGCAGGAGCCAAAGGCAAATGAGTGCCCGAGTCACTTTTCTACAGAATCTTCGCGTCAATCCCAGCTTCAGTAATCCCGTCGCGGAATGGCTTCAATTCCTCGTAAGCCCCCGATTTTACGGTGCACTTTCCTTTGTAATGAATCAGCCACGTACACTGCTCGGCCTGTTCGGCAGAATGCTTGCATACGCGAATGAGGGTTTTGATGACGTGATCGAAGGTATTGATGTCGTCGTTGAAGACAACAAGCTCGCGCAGGTCAACTTCCTCTTCCAGCAAGTCAACCCCGACCCTTTCCTCGTACAACGGCTTTGTTCCTTTCTCCACGTTACCCATGGCGCAATGACAAATTGTTGCGTTTGCCGGTTCCAAAAGTAAATAATTTTGGCAAGTTTGGCCTCCAAAGACCCTTGAATGAGCCCGCTGCTGGTGTTGACCGTCATGGTCATTTACTTCTCCGCCCTGATCATCATCTCGGTAATCACCTCACGGGGAGCCACCACCGACACCTTTTTTACGGCCAACCGCCAATCGCCCTGGTACCTGGTGGCCTTCGGGATGATCGGCGCCTCGTTGTCGGGCATCACCTTTGTATCGGTGCCCGGCAATGTGGGCAAAACAAACTTCGCCTACTTCCAGATCGTCCTTGGTTACATCGCCGGCTACGCGGTGATCATGACCGTGCTTATGCCGCTCTACTACCGTCTCAATTTGGTTTCCATCTATTCCTACCTCGAGCAGCGCTTCGACCGCTGGTCGTACAAAACCGGCTCCGCATTTTTCCTGATCTCCCGAACGCTCGGTTCATCACTCAGGCTCTGCCTTTCCGCCACCGTGCTCCAGATTTTTCTTTTTGATGCGTGGAATGTCCCCTTCTATATCACGGTGGTCATCACCATTTTCCTCATCTGGATCTACACGTTCAAAGGCGGGATCAAGACCATCGTTTGGACCGACACCTTCCAGACCACTTTTCTTGTTTCCTCCGTCATCATTTGCGTTTACCTCATCTCCGACCGGCTGGGGTGGTCGCTGGGTGAAATGATCAATTCGGTTTACACCAACGATCTTTCACAAATATTCTATCTCGACGACGTCAACAGCCCGCTGTACTTCCCAAAACAATTCATCGGCGGCGCCTTCATCGCCATTGCCATGACCGGCCTGGACCAGGACCTCATGCAAAAGAACCTGACCTGCCGGAATCTCCAGGACGCACAGAAGAACATGTTCTGGCTCACGGTTTCCATCGTCATCGTCAACCTGCTGTTCCTCACGCTGGGCGCACTGCTCTATTTATATAGTGCATCGAAAGGCCTTGGACTTCCGGACTACAGCGACGAGCTGTTTCCACGGCTGGCGCTGAATGAATTCGGGCTTTTCGCCGGTATCTTCTTCCTGCTGGGCATCATCGCTTCCTCGTACGCCAGTGCAGACTCGGCGCTCGCCGCATTAACCACTTCCTTCTGCATCGATTTCCTCAACTTCAAGGACAAGCCTGAGGAGGTGAAGCGCAGGCAGAAGAACATTGTTCACGTAGGCTTTTCGCTGGTCTTCCTCATCATCATCATCATCTTCAAGGAGCTCAATGAACGCGCCCTCATCGACGCCGTTCTCAGCGTGGCGAGCTACACATACGGCCCCCTGCTCGGCCTGTTTGCTTTCGGGTTGTTTACAAAGAGAAGTGTCAACGACAGGCTGGTACCCCTGGTCTGCGTGATCACCCCGGTGCTCTCTTATATATTGAATACCAACTCCGCAGCCTGGTTCGGCGGGTACAGGTTTAGCTTTGAATTACTTTTGGTGAATGGGTTACTGACCATGCTGGGACTCTGGGTGATCTCGAAGTCGGTGAACGGTGAACGGTAAACAGTGAACGGTGAACGGTGAACGGTAAACAGTGAACGGTGAACGGTGAACGGTAAACAGTGAACGGTAAACAGTGAACGGTGAACAGTGAACGGTAAACAGTGAACGGTGAACAGTGAACGGTAAACAGTGAACGGTAAACAGTGAACGGTAAACAGTGAACGGTAAACAGTGAACGGTAAACAGTGAACGGTAAACAGTGAACGGTAAACAGT